>Ga0310811_10001339_pt1 | contig 31122 bp, 31 predicted proteins | sample YCmetagenome_FD_207642 | JGI IMG/M metagenome (GOLD analysis project Ga0310811, IMG submission 207642) | Soil microbial communities from experimental microcosm in Duke University, North Carolina, United States - YC | ecosystem: Engineered > Artificial ecosystem > Soil microcosm > Unclassified ...
GTCAAGGTCATCTACTGGCGAGGAGCTACTATCAACCGATAACGCTCCCTCACGGTCGCGGCTCGGTTCACAGTTGAATTTAAGGAACGGTCAAGGTCATCTACTGGTGAGGAGCTACTATCAACCGATAACGCTCCCTCACGGTCGCGGCTCGGTTCACAGTTGCATTTAAGGAACGGTCAAGGTCATCTACTGGCGGGGAGCTACTATCAACCGATAACGCTCCCTCACGGTCGCGGCTCGGTTCACAGTTGAATTTAAGGAACGGTCAAGGCCAGCTTAAATTGAAGCTCCCATACTTTACGCCCTGCCGCTAAGGCACGGCGTTCAAACTTCGTTATTATCGGACGTTGCGTCGAACGTGACGCGTACTGGTTCAATCCTGCTACGTTTGTCAGCTTTGGCTCGGATGTTAGAACGGCTAGCATATGTTTAGCGTAATCTTCCCAGTCCGTCGCCAAATGCAACCAACCCGCGGGTTTCAATTTTGTGATCACCTGACTGATAAAATCAGGCTGGATCAACCGCCGCGCATGATGCCTGCGCTTTTGCCAAGGATCAGGGAAAAAAATCTGTATGCCCTGCAAACTTGCCGCCGGTATTGCTTTGTCGAGAACATCGATAGCATCTTCGTGAAAAACTCTTACATTACTGAGTCCTTGAGATAACACACCATTAAGTAACGCACCAACCCCAGGCTTGTGCGTCTCAATGCCAATATAATCACAGTCAGGATGCGCTGCGGCAAGCGCCAGCAAAGACTGTCCTGAACCAAAGCCAATTTCAAGATAACAATCAGCGCTTCGCCCAAACACTGTTTGGTAATCCAAACATCCTTGATCAATCATCAATCCAAATGCAGGCCAAGCCGATATGCGTGCACGCTCCTGACCCGGCGTTATCTGCCCTCGACGCACAAAACTACGTATACGATATGATTGGGAATGAGATAAAGTCATTGCGTCTCACTTTTGTCATTTTTGCACAATTCATTTATTAGCGTGTGATAATTAGCCAAACGTTGGGCACTCATCTTATCACTTTCTACCGCCTCTTGCACCGCACAATCCGGCTCCTTAAGATGCAGACAGTCACGGAAACGACAACGGGACGCAAAAGACGCAAACTCCTTGAAGCTTTTCAGTAAATCCTGTTTAGAAATTGGCCACAAATTAAATTCCCTTACTCCTGGCGAATCAATCACATAGCCACCTGTCGGTAGACGATAAAGACGCGTCGCTGTTGTTGTATGCTTACCTATGCCTTTTACACTGACTTCGCTCGTCCGCACAACCTGATTAGTCAACGCAGTGATAACAGAAGACTTTCCCACACCAGAAGGCCCAACAAACACTGCGGATTTATTGCACAAGAAATCAGACAACGCGCTTAAACCTGTTTTTTTCCAAACACTTAATAAAAAAGTAGGATATTGCATCTGTTGATACGGCGCGAGACGATCTCTCACGGCTTGCTCTGTTTGTGCATCCAATAAATCTGCTTTATTGATGATAATAACGGGCTGGATGTTTAACAGCTCTGCAGCAACAATATAGCGATCCACTAGATACTCAGAAAAAATGGGTGGCGGTGCCATCATAATCATAATGAAATCAATATTGGCAGCTAATGGCTGTGATTTACCGTTACGCGTGCCGCGAGAAAGCAGAGATCGACGAGGGCAAACCTCTACGATAATACCCGCATCACTCCCCTCGCGTTGCCATCGCACCTCATCACCCACAACCGGTAATATCTGGTTACGTCGCAAATGGCACTGAAAAACTTGCCCATCAGCCCCTTCAACTGCCACACTATTCCCAAAATAGGAAATCACAAGGCCTTGCTCAGCCGTGGCATGAGATGTTTCAATTTGATTCTGCATACTGTGCACTTAGAGAATGAAAGGTACTATTCTACATGAAAATTTACTTAGTCGGAGGAGCCGTACGCGATAAATTACTAGGCTTGCCGGTTAAAGAGCGTGATTGGGTGATTGTGGGCGCCACGTCGGACGATATCCAAGCATTATTACGCGAAGGGTATCGATCAGTTGGGAAGGAGTTTCCTGTTTTTTTACATCCAAATACAGGCGAAGAATATGCACTTGCACGTATTGAGCGCAAAACAAAGCCAGGATACCAAGGCTTTTCCTTTGAGACACCCCCCACGGTGTCTCTAGCAGAAGATCTACTGCGTCGTGATCTCACAATCAATGCCATGGCGGAGCACCAAAATGAAATCATCGATCCCTATCACGGCAAAGAAGACTTAGCAGCAAAGCGCCTAAGACATGTCTCGTCTGCTTTTGCTGAAGATCCTGTGCGTATTTTACGCGTAGGACGTTTTTTAGCACGCTATGCGCAATTCGGATTTAGTATCGCAGAAGACACCATTGTGCTCATGCGTCATATGGTCGAGCAAGGAGAGGTCAATGCACTCGTGGCGGAGCGTGTTTGGAAAGAGCTAGAACGCGCACTAGGAGAGAAAAATCCGGAAAAATTTTTTGAAGCGCTTGACGCCTGCGATGCCTTAGCTGTTTTGTTTCCCCATTTAGCCAGTGAAGGTTCGGGCATAGCAGCACTTAAAGCGGCAGCAAAACAGTCGACGAATGCGATGATTCGCTTTGCTTGCTTACTCTCTGCACACCCTGAAACCATCAGCACAGCGGATCATATTAAAGTGGTAAAAGCACTATGCAGCCGCTACCGCGTACCTCACCAATATCAACAATTAGCTGTGCTGGTAACAGCATGGTATGAAACAGCGCTCTCTCTGAAGGGACCATCGGCAGATGTATTACTAGACCTACTCACGCACTTAGATAGCATCCGGCGAGAAGAACGATTTAATCATTTTATCAGCGCAGTACAGGCCATCGCAGAGAGCAAAAATACCAACTTCAATCCTACACAACTACAAGAAGCCGCTCGCATGATCAAATCCATCGATGTTCAGGAAATCATCGCTACAGGCTGTCAAGGCCAGGCGCTCGCTGCCAAAATCAAAGAAGCGCGCTATAATGCGCTTGATAGGTGGCTACAGATTCAGTCATAATGCAGCGAATCAGCTGATCATTGGTAACGCCAGCGTCACCACCAGCCGCACAGACTACAGACACATTTGGAGATATCAGGATGAATCGACTCACAAAGTTTTCTATCGCTACCAGCATCATTGCATTAAATACAGCAAGCTACGCAGCCACAGCAACTGCTGCTGCCCCTGTCAGTCCAGCTGAGCAAACAAAAATAGAGCAGGTTGTGCACAATTACCTGATCTCACATCCCGAAGTGTTAATGGAATCTATGCAAGCACTACAGCAAAAACAATATCAGGAAGCCGAGAAAACCATTAAAGAAACACAAAAAAATGTTGGCGCCTTTTCTGCCGCACTCTTACGCCAAGCAAATGACCCTGTTGCAGGCAATCGAAATGGCAAAGTAACGATTGTTGAATTCTTTGATTATCAGTGCCCACACTGTGTCAGCATGGCACCTGTTATCGAAAGCGCAATGAAAGCAAATCCCGAGTTGCGCGTTGTTTTCAAGGAACTACCGATACGAGGCCCCGCATCTGAGCTTGCTGCCCGCGCTGCTATTGCCGCAAACAAGCAAGGCAAATATTACGAATTCAGTCATTCTTTACTGGTTCTCAACAAGCCATTAACAGAAGAAGTGATCTTCACCACAGCAAAAAATACGGGCTTAAATGTCGATCAACTCAAAAAAGATATGAATGATAAGAGCACCAGCGCGCAATTAGAGGCAAACAGAAAATTGGCGCAGGATCTTAAATTATTTGGAACGCCCGCTATTTTCATTGCTAAAACTAACGCCACCAGCAACATCACCTATGTGCCAGGGCAAATGAACGATGAACAGATAAAACAGGCGATTGATAAAGAAACTCACTAAGATCAGTTAGGAGAGTAATCCTATGCGCAAAAGTATTTTTTTGTTTCTGCTTTCGTTATTTTTTTCAGCAAGCGCGTTAAGTATCACGCCTGAGGATATTCATCAGCTGATACATCACCCTGGTGATCCTGTCGTGGGAAATTCGCGTGGCAATGTTACCGTCATTGAATTTTTTGACTATCAGTGTTCTCACTGTGTCAACATGGCGGATATACTTGCTAACATTGTGCGCGAGAACCCTTCTGTGCGTATCGTTTATAAAGAATACCCCATACGCGGTGATCTTTCTTTAACAGCAGCGCGCGCCGCGCTTGCTGCAAACAAGCAAGGCAAGTATGGTGCATTTCAGCACGCGCTTCTCACTTCAGAGGAACCTTTCAGTGAATCACTTATTTTCCAGATCGCTAAACGCACGGGATTAAATGTCGCACAACTGAAAAAAGAAATGCAAGGCGCGACCGTCGCACGGATCATCAACAATAATTTATCACTTGGAGAAGCGCTAGGCGTCAATGGCACACCTGCTTTCTTTATCGCACCCACTAACGGCGCAACACCTGAAACGGTGCAATTCGTACTAGGGGAAATGTCTCAACGCGAGATAGAAAATGCAGTAAAAGAAGCGCAGTCGCGATAAATGAAATTACTTTTTATGAAGAGTGCGCCATGCTACTAAATCTTTCTACAGATGAATGGAATGCCTACTTTCCGGAGTCGACGCAGAAACAAGCGATGACGGGTTTTGAAGAAGGCCAAGTGTTATATTTTCCTAAGCTTGCGTTTGTTTTATCTGATGAAGAAAAACAATTCCTGACGCCGGATTGTGCGGATCCTCATTCTAAAAATGTGGGTTACTGTGCCAAACGCAACAAGTTATGGGGTGTTAGAAATCTCACCGATAAACAGCATCTGCAGCTGAAATCGCTACTCAATCGATATTCTCGCTATAGCTTTGATTTAATTCAGCATTTACTACCGCGATACACGCCTCAATTGACGTTCGGTCGCACCAGTTTTAGACCTGTTCAAGTTGGCAACCGTAAGACATCGCTTCGTAAAGATGACCGAAGATTACATGTTGATGCGTTTCCCTCTGCGCCTAATCAGGGCAAGCGTATTTTGCGCGTGTTTAGCAATATCAATCCGAATGGGGAAGATCGTATTTGGCGATTAGGAGAACCCTTTCCTGAAGTGGCAAAGCGATTTATACCGCAAGTCGGCAAGCCCATACCAGGCATTGCAGCTTTGCTGCGACTCTTACGCATCACCAAAAGTTACAGAACGGCTTATGATCACTACATGCTAAGAATGCATGATCTGATGAAAGCGGATGAGACATACCAGCAAACGGTGGAACAACAAGAAGTGCACTTCGTCGCTGGCAGCACGTGGATTGTGCAAACAGATCAAGTTTCACATGCGGCGATGAAGGGACAGCATGTTTTAGAACAAACTTTCTACCTACCCGTTAAAGCCATGCGGGATGAAGCGCAAGCGCCCTTGCATGTGCTCGAGAAAATGTTAGGGCGGAAGTTGGCATAATTATTGATGATGTATTACCCCTTCCCCCTCATCCGCGTGGTCGGACCTTCTCCCGGAGGGAGCGTTGTTGAATAAATCGGAAATGACGTTACCGAGCCGCGACCGTGAGGGAGCGTCACATGAATCTGATAAAAGATGGTGTATAACAGTGCAACATTTTAACCACTTAATATCATAAAGTAAGAAATTTCAGCTAAAAGTTATAGCACAGTGACGCTCCCTCACGGTCGCGGCTCGGTTACACCGAGTGTCTCCCAGAGTATCTCTGATTTATTCAACAAAGCCCCTTTGGGAGAAGGTGCCCGACAGGGCGGATGAGGGGATATACCAAACAAAACTTCAGAAGTGAATAGCTACAGTAATCGATGTGGTTTAACGCGCCCATCCGGCATGACTTCTCCCACACCCAAAAAACGGCTATCTTCTGTTAGCAAACGAACAAGCGTACTGCCCTCAGGGACAGAAACGCGCACGGCTTGGCCTGTGCGCAAATAGAATTCAGAAACAGTAGAAATACGCGCAACACCTAATACCTGAACAGCTGTCTCTGTCGGTAATAAACAAGACTTAAGCACTGACGACCCGCCCATCTTCATCATTTCTTCAAGTTCAGCAAGACTATACATCTGCGCCTCGCCATATGGCGACACCACTGTACGACGCAACTCACTCACGTGACCACCACAACCTAACTTCTTCCCAATATCTTCCGCCAAAGAACGTACGTAGGTTCCCTTCGTACAATGCACACGACAAATGAGCGACTCGTCTTCTAACGCGTCCAATTGCAAAGAAAATATTTCAATCGTGCGTGGCTGTCTTTCCACTTCAATCCCTTGTCGCGCAAGCGCATATAAAGGCTTGCCTTGATGCTTTAAGGCAGAGTACATCGGGGGAATTTGCTGAATTTTTCCTACAAATGTTGCTAGGGTGGAAGCAACCATTTCAGCCGTCAGTTGCGGAACAGGGTTGCGTGCAATCACCTCTCCTTCCGTATCCCCTGTTGTGGTCTGCTCACCTAACTTTATTTTCACAACATAATGCTTATCGGAATCTAATAAGAACTGAGAGAATTTTGTTGCTTGCCCAAAACATAAGGGAAGCATGCCTGTTGCGATCGGATCTAAGCTGCCCGTGTGACCCGCTTTTTTAGCATTAAACAGGCGCTTCACCTTCTGCAAGGCACGATTTGAGGTGATACCTTCGTGTTTATCTAACAACAAGATACCGTTAATTGATTCACGTTGTTCCATACGCTATTCATCTTTTATATTTTTTACGGCAGAATCAATTAGTTGCGATATTCTAAAACCATTCGCCGCTGTTTCGTCGTAAACAAACTTTAACTCAGGCACAATACGCAACTTCACCGCCTTCGCTAGATGATAACGTATTGATTTCGTGGAATTATTTAAATCTACCATGAGTTGCTTAATTTCACTTTTTTCATCTTGCAATGTGCTGACATAAACCTTGGCGTAGGAAAGATCACGACTGACATCTACCCCCGTTATCGTCACAAAACGAAATTGCGGGTCGTGCATTTCTTGCAGCAAAATATTCGCAAGCGCTTTACGTATTAAGTCGCTTACGCGCGTAGAACGCTCATAGCCTCGTTTCACCGATTAAATCTCTCGCCTAATTTCAATACGCTCAAATACTTCAATTTGATCGCCCGCCTTAATATCATTGTAATTCTTCACTGCTATACCGCACTCCATACCATTACGCACCTCAGAAGCATCTTCTTTGAATCGACGTAATGATTCTAATACGCCTTCGAATATCACAACATTCTCACGCAATACGCGTATAGGAAGATTACGTTTTACAAACCCTTCCACAACCATACAGCCTGCCACCGCGCCTGTTTTGCTAGAGCTAAATACCTCACGAACTTGCGCAAGACCGACAATACGCTCCTGCACTTCAGGTGCAAGCGCACCACTGATCGCTTTCTTCACTAAGTCAATGACATCATAGATAATGTTGTGGTAGTGAACGCTCACTTTATTACTTTCAAGCAATTTACGCGCTTCCGTATTCGCACGCACATTAAAAGCAACCACAATTGCGCGAGAAGCAATCGCAAGATTTGCATCGCTCTCATTGATGCCGCCAATACCACTTGAAATCACATTCACTTTCACTTCAGTGCCCGACAATGCCAGCAGTGCCTGCTTTAACGCTTCAACCGAACCCAACACATCTGCTTTAATAATGAGATTCAACGTAGTAGATGTTGCTTTTTCATCTTCGATGCGCTGCAACAAATCTTCTAATTTAGGTGCTTGACGCGCTAATTTCATGTCGCGATGTTTCGTTTGACGGAAAGCAGCAACTTCTCGCGCATGCTTTTCATCTGGCACAATCGCAAAATCATCTCCAGCCTGCGGAATACCCGACAATCCTAACACTTCAACAGGAATAGAAGGGCCTGCACTCTCGATAGGTCGGCCATTCTCATCATACAAAGCGCGAATACGGCCAAATTCAAATCCCGCCAAAATAACATTTCCTTTACGTAGCGTACCTTGCTGTACTAACACACTCATCACAGCACCGCGACCATGCTCCAATCGAGATTCAATCACCACACCACGAGCAGGGCAATCTACAACGGCTTTTAATTCGAGCATCTCTGCTTGAACCAAAAGAGAATCAAGTAAATTATCAACACCTGTACCAACTTTTGCTGAAATCGGCACAAACATCGTTTCTCCGCCCCATTCCTCAGGAATCAGTTCATGCGCAGCCAACTCATGTTTAATGCGATCCGGGTCAACACCATGCTTATCCATCTTATTAACCGCCACAACGATCGGCACCTTGGCAGCTTTTGCATGCTGAATAGCCTCTATTGTTTGCGGCATCACGCCATCGTCTACGGCAACAACCAACACAACAATATCAGTCAGTTTCGCACCGCGAGCACGCATTGCCGTAAAAGCAGCATGGCCGGGTGTATCTAAGAAAGTAATCGTACCCTTCGCTGTTTGTACATGATAAGCACCAATATGCTGCGTGATGCCACCCGCTTCTGAGGCAGCCACTTTTGCTGTGCGAATATAATCTAATAACGTTGTTTTACCATGATCAACGTGGCCCATAATCGTAATCACAGGAGGGCGCACAACAGCCTCACCTGCCACTTCGAGTGTTTTTGCTAAACGATGCTCAATCGCATCCGAGCTCACTGGCTTGGGAGTATGCCCCATTTCCTCAACAACTAAGATTGCTGTTTCTTGGTCAATCGCTTGATTAATTGTTGCAACAACACCCATCTTAAAGAGCACTTTAATGACTTCAGCACCTTTAACAGACATAAGCTGCGCTAAATCACTTAATAAAATATTTTCTGGTATCTCTACTTCATGCACCATCTTTGCCGTTGGCTTTGTAAAAGCCTGCACTTTAACTTTAGATGATGAAGACGAACGAAATTTGCCGGATCGACGAAAATCATCATCAGCATCCTCAACTTGCTTAAAGACACGACCCAAGTCAGTACCACGCGCAAGCAATGCTTCGAAGTTTTTTTCGCTTGCACCATCGCTTGAAGTGCGTCTCTTTTTCTTACGACTCTGTTTATCACCACCCTCTTCATCCTCAGATCCGCGGTGCTTGCCCCGTTTTAAGGATGATAACGATGGCTTTGCTTTCTCTGGCGCCTTATCCTCTACAACACCGGGAACGGCTACTTCAGGCAGACTAGATCCTGGTACAACAACGGGCGATTCAACTTCTGCACCTGTGACCACCGGCGTCTCTTCGACAACAGCAGGCGCTTCGACCGAAGCAACGGCTTGCTCAGCTGGCAATACAGCAGCTCCTGTTTTTTCCTCTGACGCTTGCTCAACATAAGTTCGTTTGCGACGCACACTCACCGTCGTTCTGGAGCCACGAGAGCTGCTCAGCTTAACATTGCTGGTCGTTGCACGTTTTAAAACAATATTGGACGATGCGGCCGCCTGTTTTGCACCATGATTTTGCTGCAGATAGCGCAAAAGCGCTTCTTTCTGCTTTTCGTTAATTAGCCCGTCAACATCATCGATCTCGATACCTGCATCTTTTAGCTGGTCTAATAGACGATCTGGCTTCACGCGAATTTCTTCAGCAAACTGGCTAACCGTTATGCCTTCTTTTTTACTTGTCACGCTTACCTCTCTCCCAACATCTCTCGTTATTTATCGCTATCAAACCATACTTTTCGAGCAGTCATAATCAATTCACCCGCTCTTTCCCTATCAATGCCATTGATATCTAATAAATCATCAACAGATTGTTCAGCCAAATCTTCTCTTGTGATAATGCCATGACTAGCCAAAAGATAGGCTGTTTGTTTATCCATCCTTTCCATTTTCAACAAATCTTCAGCGGGCTCCGTTTCTAAAGCCTGCTCCTCTGCAATCGCTTGTGTCAGTAAAGCAGCTTTCGCACGCTCTCGCAGTGTATTCACCAACGACTGATCAAAACCATCGAGCGCTAATAATTCTTGCACCGGCACATAAGCAATTTCTTCCAACGAGGAAAATCCTTCGTTTGCTAGTAGAGTAGCAATATCTTCATCAACACCTAATTTCTCTTGGAAAAGCGAAATAATTTTATTGCCTTCAGCATTTGATTTGGCTTGCGCCTCCTCTTCGCTCATCACATTCAATGTCCAACCGGTTAAGTCTGTTGCCAACTTCACATTTTGACCATGCCTACCAATCGCCTGTGACAGCTGTTCTGCTTTCACTGCGAGATCCATCGTATGCGTATCTTCATCGACCACAATGGAAGACACTTCAGCAGGCGCCATTGCGTTGATGATAAGCTGAGCAGGATTATCATCCCACAATACAATATCAATACGCTCGCCCCCTAACTCACTAGAAACCGCTTGCACACGAGAGCCGCGCATACCCACGCAAGCACCAATGGGGTCAATACGGCCATCGTTAGTTTTTACAGCAATTTTCGCGCGTGAACCAGGATCACGTGCAGCAGCCTTAATATCAATCAGCTCCTCAGCAATCTCCGGCACTTCAATTCTAAATAATTCAATGAGCATTTCTGGCTTGATGCGACTCACTAAAATTTGAGGGCCTTTTGTATTACCCGCCTGAATATCGTAAAGATAAGCACGGACGCGATCACCAACACGCACCGCTTCATGCGGGATCATCTCTGTCCGCATCAGCAAAGCTTCTGCATTGCCGCCCAGACCAAGAATCACAAAATCACGTGTGACGCGCGTGACAGTTCCTATAATTAACTGACCCTGCTTCTCTCTATAAGCATTTACCAACTGCGCACGCTCGGCTTCCAAGATCTTTTGAATGATCACTTGCTTCGCTTTTTGTGCTTCAATACGACCAAAAGCAACTGATTCGACAGGTTCTATCACATACTCACCCACTGTGATCGCTGGATTCTGCTTTGTTGCTTTCGTTAACCCGATGGTGACACTGCCGCTATCTTCATCATCTTCACCATCATCGGCAGCTTCATCTTCTACGACGAGCCATCGACGAAAAGTGGTATAGTCACCTGTTTTACGATCGATCTTTACGCAGATATCGCCTTTAGCGCCGCCTCTTTCCGCTGCAAATTTTAATGCAGACTCAAGCGCTTCAAAGATAATTTCTCTATCCACACCTTTTTCGTTGGATACGGCTTCGACAACCAATAAAATCTCTTTATTCTTCATGACAAAACCCCACAAACCATTTCGTAATGCACACAAAACTAACGTTTCTGAATCTCACCCACCACATTGGCCTTCTCAATTGCAACAAATGGCAATTTAACTGCTTGGGCCACGTTGTCCACTAACAAATAAATATCTTCGCCTTCTACGCTTTGTAGCAGCCCTTTATACTGCTTACGCTCATTAATGGGCATACACAGTCGAATGCTCACACACTTACCGACAAAGCGCTGGTACTGCGCTATCTCAAAGAGCGGCCTATCGATACCTGGAGAAGAGACTTCTAGCAGATATCCCCCTTCTATAGGATCCTCAACATTTAACACCGCATTCACCTGATGACTCACTTTCGAACAGTCATCAATGCTCACGCCACCCTCTTTATCAATATAGAGCCTCAAGACAGCTTGCCGACCTTGAAGCGCTCTCTCACAACCAACAAACTCGTAACCCATTGAAACAACGAGTTTCTTTAACATCTCTACCAAGAGAGGGCTTACTTTTTTCATCAGACTTCTTTCCAAACCAGGTATTTAGGCCCAGATAGCAAAAAACCCCATTCGGGGTTCTCTCATTATCTCGCCTTTTTAATGGTAGCGGGGGCAGGATTTGAACCTACGACCTTCGGGTTATGAGCCCGACGAGCTACCAGACTGCTCCACCCCGCAGCAACGCTCGTATCATAGTACACTTCAAAGGTCAGGAGCAAGGCTTTAATGCGGATTCTCAAGACTCAGCACACCAGAGTGGTAATCATAGGCAAATAATTCCGCATAACGACCCCATTCAATGACTGCGCTGAGCACGCGCTCAGCCTCTTCTTCAGAAAGATAGTCCTCTAGTAAGGATAGATAGTTCTCTTCTAAGGCACGATGGCGAGGGTGATGGATAAGCTGATCATAAATATACCGCGCCAAGGGCACGTATTTTTTTAATTGTACAGAAAACATCCTTTTGCGCTCTAGAATATCCGCCTCAGCAAACACTTTTCCCTCTGCTGTCATTGTGAGATCGCCCTCCGACACGGTTGCCAAATGCAAAATCTCTAGCAACTCTGTTAAAGGAAACAAATCATCGACATCGGGCAAGTCCATTCTACCTTGATGCTCTGGCGCATTTAACAATTCAAGCAACCCCGTCACCTCCGCCACTGTCGCCAAAGGCAAGCGGTACCCCAGATCCAACGCATCATATTTCCCTTCTTTAAGCTGATCCCCTTTAGGCTCCGTGGTCATCAATGTATAAATACGATCAACTTGATGACGGAATCGAGGATCCACATCGTTACGAGGATACGGCAAAGACACTTTCAAATCAGAGCGCACTGTGCCTGGATTACTACTAAAAACAATAATGCGATCAGCAATCGTAATGGCTTCTTCAATACTGTGTGTAACAAAAATAATGGCGTTCAATCCCGTTTTTTTGCTTTGCCATAAATCCAGTAAATCGCTTTTTAAATTTTCCGCTGTCAGCACATCCAACGCAGAGAAAGGTTCATCCATCAGCAATACATCAGGATTCACGACCAACGCACGCGCAAAACCAACACGTTGCCGCATACCGCCAGATAACTCTTTAGGAAGCGCAGACTCGAAACCATCCAGCCCAATCATATCAATTGCTTTAATAGCCCGCTCACGCCTAAGCGCACGATCAATACCCTGCGCCTCCAAACCTAACTCTACATTCTGCAAAACACTCAGCCAGGGTAACAAAGCAAACGACTGAAAAACCATTGAAATACCCGGCATCGGTGAGGTAACCGGCTTCCCTCGATAATGCACATTACCGCCACTGGATTTTGTGAGCCCAGCAATGATTCTGAGTAAAGTCGATTTGCCCGAGCCCGATTTACCCAGAATAGCAATGATTTCGCCGTTATAAACACGTAAATCAATATCTTGTAACACAACCAATTCCTGACGGTCGCCCGTCCGAAAAGATTTTTTTACTTTTATCACTTCAATAATAGGGGTTGCCATTTGCTTTTATTCCAATAAAAACCGATTCACCGCGTAAAGATACAATGGACGCCACACCACACGATTAAAAAGCAGCACCAACATGCACATCATACCAATACCTAAGGCGATACAAGGGAAATTCCCTTCTGTTGTATACAGGGTAATATAAGAACCCAGCCCTTTTGCGGTAAGTACAACTTGCCCCCAACTCACCACCTCTGCCAGAATGCTCGCATTCCACGCACCCCCTGCTGCTGTCATTGCACCTGTGACATAATACGGAAAAATACAGGGCAAAAATAACTTCCGCCAACGCAACCAGCCTGTTACACCTAAATTATCAACAGCTTGTATCAGATCCTTCGGCAAAGCAGAGACACCTGCAATAACATTAAACAATATATACCATTGCGCGCCCAATATCATCAGTGGCGTCAGCCATAAGTTTGGATTTAAGTGGAAATAAAGAATAAAAGGTACAACCAATGGATAAAGTAAGTTTGTCGGAAACGCAGCTAAAAATTGCGCGATTGGCTGTATCAGCTGCGCGGCGCGTGGTCGCAACCCCACCCACACACCAACAGGCACCCAAATAAGCGAGCACAGCACAATCATAATGAATACACGGAGTGCTGTAATTAATCCAAGCGCAAAAACTTCAACCACCATGCCCATAGAATAGTTTTCACGAATATAACGACTCAGGAAGAAAAGCAGCAGCGCAAATAACACCGCCGCAAGGGACATCCATAGCACACCGAACCAACGACGCACTTTTTCCTCAGTAGCTGGCACGCTCATACGTAGGTTTCGCCTATGGAAAAACTTAATATTCACGAACAAATCGAATAAATGAATGATCTTACGTCCAAGCAGGCGCACCCAACGCGTATGCCTAAACAAATCAACCACCCAAGATTCAGCGACTCTTTCTGTAGAAATTTGTTCAGCCTTAAATTTTTCGGCCCACGATACAAGCGGCCTAAATAACAATTGATCATAAATCACAATAAACATTGTTAGAATAGCGTACAGGATAGCGCGCACATCTGCTGCACGAACTGCAACAGCAATATAAGAACCAATCCCCGGCAATAGAATTTGTTGATTAGAAACAGTGATGGCTTCAGAGGCTACCACAAAAAACCAACCTGCAGACATCGAAGCCATGGTATTCCACAACAAACTGGGCATAGAAAAAGGCACATCAATACGCCAAAAACGCTGCCATGCTGACAATCTAAACATATGAGCAGCCTCATTAATATCAGCTGGCACCGAGCGTACCGTTTGATAAAACCCCAATGCCATATTCCATGCCTGAGACGTAAAAATCACAAAAATAGCGGCGCATTCAGGGCCTAATAAACTGCCCGGGAATAAGCTGATAAAACCCGCCACCGTGACAGACAAGTAACCTAATATAGGTACAGATTGCAGTACATCAATAATGGGAATAATGAGCCTTTCAGCACGACGATCTTTGGCTGCCCATGTCGCAAAAGTGAATGTGAATAAAAAAGAAAAAACAAGCGCGATTAACATACGCACAACCGTACGCATCGCGTAAAAAGGCAATACAGCGGGATTTAGCGAAATCGGAATCACCTGACCCAGCTGATAAGGCGTTGCCATTTGCTTACCCGCCCAAGCAAATAGTCCTATTGCACTTAGCACAAATAGAAGCGCAATGAGATCCCAGTAATTAGGATAAGCTCTCGCCTGGTAAGCAGACTTAAATGTCTCCCGAATAAAATTCATGCTCAGTTATCACCTAATAATCGACCACCATCAACGGTTAACACCTGCCCCGTGACATAAGGAGCCTCTTTTATAAAGAATAAAACAGCTCTGGCAATATCGGCTGGTTCTCCGTCTTTTTTCAATGCCAAATGATCAACCAACTTTTGTTTTTCGCTCTCCGATAAACTATTTTGCCCTTCTGGCCAAATAATCGCGCCTGGAGAAACGGCATTCACCCTAATACGTGGGCCCAATTCTTTAGCCAACACCTTTGTGAGCATTAACAGTCCCCCTTTGGTAATAGAATACACGGGATATCCACTTAAGGGGCGCTCACCATGCAAATCCGTAATGTTCACGATGCTGCCCTGATTTTCTGCGAGTAACGGCGCTGCTGCTTGTGATAAGAAGAAAGGCGCCCGCAAGTTTGCATTCATCAAGTCTTCCCATTCAGAGATAGACACCTCGCCCACCTGGGTTTTATAGAACCGAGATGCATTATTTACCAATGCATCAAGCCTACCCCAGCGTTCTTTTATTTGTTCAATAAGATGGCATTCCATACCTACCGCCTGTAAATCTGCTTGCAAACAAATAGCTGACCCCGGACGAAGATTGTTGAATTGCTCACAAAGTGTAAGCGCTTCATCCCCGGATGTATTATAATGCATGGCAATGTGCATGCCAGCGCGGTGCAAATGTTGAGCAATCTCAGCACCGATACGACGTGCAGCACCGGTAATTAAGGCAACTTGAGAAGAAATTTTTTGCATAGTCACTCCACTTTATGACGCTATATAAACCAGAAGACCACGAACAAGTCAGCGATCAGCTTCTTCAACTTATTCGTCAAGAAATTGAAAAAGCAGACGGCGCACTCCCCTTCGATGTGTACATGGAGCATGCTCTCTATCATCCGCTTTTTGGTTACTACAATGCTCCCACGTTTACCCTTGGTGAACAAGGTGATTTCACCACAGCGCCTGAAATAAGCCCCGTCTTTGCGAGGTGCCTTGTCAATCCGTGCATTGCGGTATTATCAAAAACAGGCGGCAACCTGCTTGAACTGGGAGCTGGCACGGGTGTGCTGGCCAAGGACTTATTAACTGCATTGGCAGAAGCCGATTGCTTACCAGACTATTACTTTATCTACGAAATCAGTCCCACCCTGAGACAAAAACAGCAAGCTTTTTTGCAGATCCATTGCCATCAATTTTTTTCACGCATTGTTTGGTTGGATAAACTCCCAGCGGCCTTCCATGGGGTCATCATTGCAAATGAAGTCTGTGATGCGCTACCTGTACACTGCTTTACGATAAACAATGGGGAGCCTGCGGAACGCTGCGTTATATGGCACCAAGATCATTTTGCTTGGGAAAATAAACCAGCCACATCGGCGCTGAAAGATCGCATTCAAGCATTACACCGCACATACGCCTTACCGGAAGGGTTTTCTTCCGAAATCAATTTTCACTTAGATAGATTAATGAGTACGCTTGCAGCATGTTTAACAACTGGGATGTTATTGATTGCAGACTATGGCTATGGGGAAGCAGAATATTATCGCCCCGATAGACGAGAAGGCACCCTCACTTGTTTTTATCGACATCAAAAACACCATGATCCTTTGATTTTAACAGGACAACAAGATATTACCGCGCATGTTGATTTTACACGACTCATTACCGTTGCTTCCCAATATGGTTGTGAATTGCTGGGATACACCACACAAGCTGCTTTTCTTGCTGATTGCGGATTGCTTGATATTGCTGCGACTATGGAAAAAACACTTTCAACATCTGCGCAGTATGCATTACGCCAAGCACTGAAGATCCTCACGCTCCCCACAGAAATGGGGGAACACATCAAAGTCATGGCGCTTGCAAAGAATATGAGCCTGCCCATTAAAGGGTTTGGGTTAATTGATAGGCGGCGGGATCTATAAAAACTACTTCACTTTAAAATGCCTGATAAAATCCATGGACTGATGCAGCACGCGAATAATTGAAATACCATGGTCAGTTATTTTGAAAAAAATAATATGAGAGCCCACATTGAATGCTTTCAAATTCTGCTTAATATAATCACATTTACGCGCAATCATCGGATCATCTGTTAAACGCTGGAAATTTGCTTCGATAGCTAGAATATAATCCTCGGTTCTTTGAGAACCAAATTCACGCGTGCTGTATAAGTAAATAGAATCAAGGTCATCTATTGCTTTTGGATAGAGACGATATGTTTTATTCGGCATGAGGCTCTTTCTTCTTTCGTGCAAAAAATTCATGTACATCCCACGCCACAGGATCGCCACTCGCCTCCCCTTCATCGATAAGATGACGCAACTGTTCAAGTTTTGATGCCGCTCGTTTTTCACGAAGTAATCGCAGCGATTCTCTTAAAACCTCACTATTACTTCTATAGTCTCCTGATTCAACAAGAGATTCTACGTAATAACGAAGTTCATTACCTAAGTCAACCGTCATTGTACGTGTCATCATTACCCCCACAATATATTAAGAATTTATCATCATAGTATATAAGACATTTTCTTACATTTCAACCTTTGCAGGCCTTACTAAACGCCTGCTATTTAAAAAATTCTTTATTAATGAATGTGTTAAATTCTATCGCCAGATTGTAAACGAGCTTTAAAATCATGTATGATAAGCCTCTTCATCAACGAGGGGTATATATTGTGCGACAGGCAACACTCAGCATTCACCAAGAAGAATTTTCCTTCTCCGCAGGACACTTTACGATTTTTTCTGCCACAGAAAGAGAATGCTTACATGGTCATAACTATTACGTGAGTGTTAACTTTCATTTTTGCATTCAACAAAACGGACTCGCTTTTGATTACCGCCTCTACAAAAAGAAAATTCTGGCACACTGCGAGCAATTAGACAGGCATCTACTATTGCCTGCACACTCGCCCTATTTAAAACTTGAAGACGCTGGTGACTATTGGCATGCCTATTTTAATCAAAAGAAAATGTATTTTTTAAAAGAAGATGTGATTATACTCGAGCTCGAAAATATTACGATTGAAGAATTATCACACTGGTTTTTAACAGAACTTACTATCGATAAAAGCGCATTGGCAGCACATGGCATCCATCAAATCACATTAAATGTATTTAATGGCCCTGGGCAGTCAGCAGGCGCAACTTGGAGTCAGGATAATGACGCAACATAAGCAACGATCTTGGTTTGCTATTGCAGGCATACTCACACTGTTATTGACTTCCTGTTCACCAGTAGACTCTGTCAGGCCTTTTGATCGACAACAAGCTGCTCTATTAATTAAACAGAATACGCATTTTGTACCAACACGCGAATGGATCAGTATCCAGCTTCCTCAGCCCTCTCACTGGCAGCGCATCAATCAATCATTTGGCACGACCAACTCACCTATCATGTATATTCCCCGCGGAGAGAACAGGGACAACCCAACGGAAAGTGTACAAACTGATCTAAGTGCTTATATTTACTATCCTCACATCACAGCAAAAATACTGATGGAGAAACGCGCCGCACACAGTAAGCAAGCATGCCAAACTGTTACATTAAACATCCTACAAGAAACAGCAACTCACTTAACTTACCGCCTCATGAGTGAACACTGCATGAAGCGAGATGATACCGTTGAAATAGGCAAAGCCTTCAACGGTGCTGATGCCGTTTATGTTGTGTACTACACAGCAAATAGTCATAGCGTATCAACAGCCCGTATTAGACAAATGACCAGCACCATTGCATTAACGACATTACGCAAACAAGATAAACACTTTAATCCTTTCTGACACTATTTTGTGTAACTGAAGGAGAAAAAGATTTTTAAAGGGCAATCCAACATATATTTTTGTGATAGGATAGGCTCCGCCGACTTTACATTTAGTTAGGAAACATAATATGTCGTCTATCAAGCACCAATTAACGCGCTGCGCATGGGTAACCGAGGATCCACTCTATCAAGACTATCACGATAAAGAATGGGGAGTACCCATACATGACGATCGCTTACTGTTTGAATTCCTAATATTAGAAGGCGCGCAAGCTGGATTAAACTGGCTCACTGTTTTAAAACGACGCGAACATTACCGTCGCTGCTTTGAGCAATTTAACGCTGAAAAAATAGCCACCTACCAAGAAGATGCTTGTCTTGCTTTGTTATCCAATCCTGGCATTATTCGTAATCGTCTGAAAATACAGGCCACCATTAGCAATGCAAAAGCCTTTTTAGAAATTAAACGCTCATTTCCAACGTTTGCCTACTATCTCTGGCGATTTGTAGAGGGGCGCCCTATACAAAATCGATGGCAGCACCCAGAAGAGGTGCCCGTTAGCACACCGCTTTCAGACAAATTATCCAAAGATTTAAAAAAACGCGGATTCACTTTTGTTGGCACAACCATTTGTTATGCTTATATGCAGGCAATTGGCATGGTGAATGATCACCTAGCAACTTGCTTCCGCCATCGTGAAATTTTTTCTCGGAGGTAACAATGATTGATTGGTCTATCCTACATGTCTTTCTGGCCTACGTGCAGCACGGCATTTCCTTGATCGGCGTGCTAGTCATTATTTCCGGTGTATTAGTTTGCCTATCACAGTATCTGTTTGCTTTATTGAAGGGGCAACTCAAAACAGATTCATCAGGCATTAATGTGATGCGACTGAATTTAGGCCGCGTGTTGATTCTGGGCTTAGAATTTATCGTTGCTGCCGACCTGATTGGCACAACCACAACGCCCGACTACTATGCCGTTGGACTGTTAGCTGTGATCGTACTTGTCCGAACTGTGCTCAGCTTCTCGATTAATCGGGAGCTGATGTCGATTGCTAAGGAATAGACGCCTACCGCGTAAAAAGACGACTACTCTGGGCACTTTCATCCATTGAAGTATTTTTTGCTGCTGCAAGTGCTGCTTTGATTTCTGCAACCTCTTGCTTTAGCGCATCAATCGTTGCTCTATCTTCCGCGCGCGCTGCCTTCAACAGCTCAATCTCTTGCATCATCCGTTCTTCGCTATTAGCTTTTACAGGCTTTGCTGGCATTTTTTCCTCATACAGAAACACTTTTAGCTCTCTCACGGATCGCACCCCAAACTGCGCCTCCTCATAGCAGGGATGCTCATCAGGAATAGCCTCATACAGCCTCATCAGATAGTCTGCTGAAAAAACTTGTTTTTTATCAAACATTAGACGGTGTGCTAATTGTGCAAATTCAAGTATAAGGCTATACTGTCTTTCCGATATAAAATCTTGAGTCCGAGACATCCAACTTTGAAAAGAAAAACTTCCCTCATCACACTCTTTCTTTAATTGTTTAATCAGGATTCTTTCTCGCTGAATCATAGCATCCAGCATTAACTCATCGAATACCCGTTCGCTGCCAACGAAGTAAGGATCAAGGTAAGGCTGTATGCATTGGATTATTTCACGCACCACACCTGAGAAAAATTCATTATCCATCCGGGGAGTCTTCTTATCGACATTTTTTCTCTTAAAAAAGGAACATTTAATCCGGGATCAGTACACAGTGCATCCACCGGCTTCTTTTTAAGGGGGACTACATCTACATTGTTAGTTGCTATGGCTAACAATTTTTTTATCGCGTGGGCGTCTTCATGAGAGTCATTCAGACCAACATGAAGGTAGCATAATACTTGTGGCCTGCTTTTAATATGGATACAACGAATCGCAGATTGAATCCCATCTTGTGGTAAGAAAGTATAACGAAACATCGTACCACAAGACCCCTGCCAAGCAAGGCACTCTCTCAGACACACTAATTTCCTACTAGCACCCATCACCACCTCGCTTTATCTATTTTTGTTATAAGACTAAGCATTGTACAATGTAAGAGAGCTAATATCAATCGCTAAAGAATAATCGGCCCGACCGCAAAACCGAGCCGCGACCGTGAGGGAGCGTTAGTTAATAGCGGCTGTGTTGACAAGGCCATCCCCACTGGTTTAGGATACCCGGCTACTGAAATCAGAATAAATGAGTATTTTGTTATGAAAAGAACTTTCCAACCTAGCGTTATCAAAAGAAAGAGAACTCACGGCTTTCGCGCACGCATGGCAACCAAGAATGGTCGTGCCGTGATCAATCGTCGCCGCGCCAAGGGTCGAGCGAAGCTTATTCCCTAATGCATACTGCCGCTAAGTCCTTTCCACGCGAGCGTAGGCTCTCTTGCCAAACGGACTTTAGGGCAGTTTTTGGACAATCCCAGAAAAGCACGTCTCACTATTTACTTGCCTTACATCGCCCAAACGGCAGAACGTATGCGCGTTTAGGTATTGTCGTCCCAAAACATCATATTAAGCAATCTGTTGATAGAAATATGCTAAAACGCCAAATACGGGAAAGTTTTAGACATCGGCAAAATACACTTGCTGGAAAAGATATCGTTGTTCTTATTCGATCGAAATGTCCTTTTCTAGCGCAAAATAACCGTCATCTCTTAAGAGCTAATGTAGACAACCTATGGACTCTCGTCGCCACTTCTTAAAAAGGCCAATATTTGTCCTTCTTATCACTCTTGTTCACATTTACCGCTACCTTATCAGCCCATTACTCGGAAATCGATGCAGATTTCAACCTTCGTGCTCCACTTATGCCTTAGAAGCGGTTAGAATGCATGGCTCTCTAAGAGGAAGTTATCTTGGAATCAAACGCCTGCTGCGATGCCACCCCTGGCATGCAGGCGGCGCAGATCCTGTACCTCCTGTACATAGAGACAATAACGTCGTTCATTAACGGAAAAAAAGATGACTAATATTATGTTAAATTACTTACGAAAAGCGTTATACCTGCTACTCTTTATTTTGGTATTTTTTCTTTATCAGGCTTGGGAAGTAGAGCACCCACCAACGCCGTCTGCACAAACAACTACTACACCCGTTGCAGAAAAAAGTATAGCCTCAAATTATATGCCTGCAGCGCCTGCTGCTACGCAACCTGCGCAGCCCGTGACAACATCGCAACCTGCGCCTATCGCGTCACAACCTGTGAGTCGCGGACAACACATTACCGTCACCACTGATGTGCTCGCTGTCACTATTGATACGCGCGGCGGAGATATTATCGATACGCAATTATTGAATTACCCCTCTGCATTGCATGCCACAACACCTGTTGTGTTATTTAATAACGATCCCGCAACACGCTATATCGCACAAAGCGGCTTACTCAGTCAGCAGGGGCCTGACACAACCGAGGGACAGGCACTTTACACGACTTCGCAAACAACTTATCACTTAGAAAAAGCAGAGAATCAGCTTGTTGTTTCACTTTACTGGACGAATAAGAGTGGAATCAAGGTTACAAAAACATATACTTTCCACCGCAACAGTTATCAAATAGAAGTTAAATATCTCATTGATAATCAATCTGCACGCGCCTGGTCAGGCAATCTGTACACGCAGCTTATGCGCACAAACACACCGCCCACTGCACACAGTGGACTCGTTAGTTTAGCAACATACTTTGGTGCAGCTATTTCAACACCAGAAAAGAAATTTGAAAAAATTACTTTCAAGCAAATGAAAGAAATGAACTTGGACAAAACAGTTCAAGGTGGATGGGCAGCGATGATTCAGCATTATTTCATTAGCGCCTGGGTGCCACCTACTGTTAATGCTACCAATACCTATTATTCCCGCATCACATCCGATGGGCTATATACCATTGGCATGATCGGACAACCGCTCACTGCACCATCTGGTACGCAAGCGGCGACTGAGACCAAGCTCTATGCAGGGCCTGCCATTGCTGATCAGCTTGAAAAAACTGCACCAGGCCTTAAACTCACCATTGATTATGGTTGGTTCTGGTTTATCTCCGGTATTATTTTCTGGATGATGCAGAAAATTTTTGATGTCGTGGGCAACTGGGGATGGGCAATTGTGCTCGTCACCATTATTATCAAATTGATGTTTTATAAGTTGTCTGCCAAGAGTTATCGCTCCATGAGTGCATTGAAAAAAATGCAGCCACGTATTGAAGCACTCAAACAACGTTTTGGTGATGATAAACAAAAAATGACGCAAGCAACGCTTGATCTTTATCGCCAAGAAAAGGTAAACCCGATGAGCGGGTGCTTACCATTGCTCATTCAAATACCGGTATTCATTGCACTCTATTGGGTGCTCGTTGAAAGTGTGGAACTACGACAAGCGCCTTTTATCCTATGGATTCATGATCTGACACAACAAGATCCTTATTATGTCTTGCCTGTCTTGATGGGTATTTCCATGTTTATTCAACAGCGCTTAAACCCGCCACCACCGGATCCTGTACAAGCGAAGGTGATGATGCTGATGCCGCTGATTTTCACAGCGATGTTTGCAAATTTCCCAGCAGGGTTGATGTTATATTGGTTCGTGAATAACACACTTTCCTTTTTGCAGCAGTGGCATATCATGCATCGCCTCGATAAAGAGATAAGGAAATAGTGGAACAACACACCATTGTTGCGCAAGCAACGCCGCCGGGTCGCGGCGGCGTTGCTATCTTGCGCATATCCGGCTCTTTAGTCACTGCTCTGATGCTTCCTCTGTTTGGTACTACACTCACACCCAGGGTTGCCACTTACCTGCCATTTCTTGATGAAGATAACAATATCATCGATGAAGGCATCGCTATTTTTTTCGCTTCCCCACATTCTTTTACAGGCGAAGATGTACTAGAACTACAAGGTCATGGCGGGCCTATTATTGTAGATTTATTATTGCAACGTATTCTGAAATTGGGCGTGCAGCTTGCCAGACCTGGTGAATTTTCTGAGCGTGCTTTTTTAAATGGCAAAATGGATCTGACGCAAGCAGAGGCTATCGCTGACTTAATCAATGCCTCCTCAGAACAGGCAGCACGTTCTGCTGTACGCTCATTACAAGGTGAGTTTTCTAGACAAATACGGGCTATCACCAAAAAAATCATCGCGCTGCGTATGTATATCGAGGCTGCTATCGATTTCTCTGAAGAAGAAATTGATTTCTTAACTAATGAAAAAGTAACGAGTGATTTACACTCACTTTTAACAGATACACTTAACATACTCACCATTGCTAAACAGAGTTGTTTACTCAGAGAAGGCATTGCCGCTGTTATTGTCGGTGAGCCGAATGTGGGTAAATCGAGTTTACTAAATTGCTTAAGCGGCAAAGATATTGCGATTGTGACTGACCAGCCTGGCACAACGCGGGATGTATTAAGAGATTATATTTTAATTGATGGTATGCCAATGCATATTATCGATACAGCAGGCTTAAGAGAAACAACTGACATCATTGAACAAGAAGGCATTAAACGTGCTTATCATGAGCTTTCTCAAGCGGATATTGTGTTATATATGCGAGATGCGACGCAGCATGAAGAAATTGATATCGCAACATTGCCCCAAGTGGTTGCTGGAAAGCCTGTGGTTGTTATTTATAACAAGATAGATTTATTAGAAAAACAACCCACTATCGAATCACAAACAACTTACCCTGTCGTGTATTTATCGGCTAAAACACAAACGGGTATTTCAACGCTAAAACAAGCAATCAAAACGCAAGTGGGTTACGAAGCACAATCAGAAAGCGCTTTTTTAGCAAGACAGAGGCACCTTGATGCGTTGAATAAAGCACAAATACATATTAAAGCTGCCCTGCATCAACAAACCACTACCGCTATGCCAGAACTGATGGCAGAAGATCTGCGTCTTGCACAACGCGCATTAGGTGAGATTACAGGCGAGTTCAGCACAGACGACTTGCTAGGCGAAATTTTCTCACATTTTTGTGTAGGGAAGTGAGTACCGAGCCGCGACCGTGAGGGAGCGTCACTGTGCTATAACTTTTAGCTGAAATTTCTTACTTCATAATAGTAAATTGTCTTCTAATAGTTAAAATGTTTCATTGTTATACACCATCGTTTATCAGATTCATGTGACTCCCTGCCGGTCGCGGCTCGGTTTCGCAACTCGATCTCCCCGGGAAGACGCGGGGAGATAGCGCCTTAGAATCAAAACGCTGGAAATAACCCCGGCATAAAACGATCTATCAGTGTTGCAGGAAAAGCGATTTTTAAGGGAGATTTAGGAGAGTCTGATACTAAAACGCCTGTTTTCATTAACATGGTTGTTAATCTGCGCGCATGTCGGTCGGTGATGCCCAGTATAGCAGGTACTTCGTGCCTTGCTATTTCTCCGCGACGATATAACACAGCCTCCAATATAGGCACAGCCTGTGGCGGCAAGTGACCAACTTCAACTTCTTCTTTTGCCCACAAGAGTATTCTCGCTTGCAACAAATGAGGCTGCATCAGTTTCTGCATAAAAGTCACTTGATCAATACAGGTCTCGATAAAAAAACGGGTGAAATCAATTAATGCTTCTTCGCTTAAGTTTCCACGCTCATCTAAATCATTACGCCGCGATAAATCACAGTTCATGAGATGCTGTTTGTACTCTGGTGCACGGCGTGCAAGACCGCGCGCGATAGACCATAAGCCATTTGTATTCAGACAATCTAATGTAACAGCATGCGACATGAGGCGCGCGACGCGACCATTACCATCCAAAAAAGGATGAATCCATAACAATCGGTGATACGATGCTGCAAGCGCGATTATTTTTTCTGTTTTTCCTAGTGCGCTGTACACAGCGTCAAATCGCATCACAAAACGGTCTAATGCACCGGGGCTGATCGCAATATGATTACCAACATCGATACACTTGAGATCGCGGCGTTTTAACTAGAGAGAAGCTGATCTCTTGCGTCTGCTTTCCCGCGCATCTACTCCCTCACGCTTGCTAAAAAGCCCAGGAACAGCACTTTCTTTTCCTTGCGCCGAGGTATTTTTTGCAGTTGTCAGCACAAGTGCCGCTTTGACTGTCTGAAGCTCTCGTGTTAGTGCGTCAATTCTTGCTTTATTTTGTTCGCACTGCCTCTTCAACGCATCACTCTCTTCCCGCTGCTTTTGAATGTGAAAAACTATTCTAGCAAGTCCATGTATATCGAACGTTATACCAGGCATGACTGGTTGCAATCCTTCGCCCCCTGTTAACTGATGGAATATTTGATCGATCAGCTCTGGTTCATTCGCCTGCATGGCAGCATAGAGTGCACGTATCGATGAAGCAAAAACAGAAGATGCATCATCAGGATTTCTATGGCTTAAATATAAAGCCACCAGCGCAAGCTGCACTTCCTGATAACGCGAATTCTCCTTGGAAACAGATTTGTATAACTTTATTTGATCTTCTTGAGTAATAGCGCCCGCGGCTTTTAAGCGCCCCACCAATTCAACTATGCACTCCACATGTCCTTCGCTTCCCTGCATAGCATCAACAAAATCGATCGCTTCTTGAAAATGATATTCCTCAACCATCTCCTTTATGCATTCATAATATAAACGCAATAACATCGGGCAGAGCTCTACCATTATTTCTTGAGCAACAGCAGACTTTCCGATAAAAAATAAAGACTCTACCATTTCGATTGTCTTTACCATTTGAACTATAGTTTTATCAAGCTCCTCGTGTATCCCAACAACTTCAACAAACTTGACCGCCTCTGCAAAACACTTTTTTGCAATAAGCTTAGCTATCCATTTATAATATAAGAACGATAATTCAGGCTTCATGGGTCGAGACTTAACCACATCCACATAAGCAGCTATACCTCCCTGCCCTTCTGATTCCATGTAATCAGCAAGAACTGCCGCTTCCCGAGAACACATTATTGTCAATAAGTCGGCTATCATTTCGCGGCAAAAATTGCTACTTACCTCAGTCAAACCTAAATCTCGCTTTATCTGATACTGAAGCACCTTATCTAAAGAGACAGCTTTCTTATTGCCTTCCATCCGCGTGGAATCTTCTTCAGTTTGGCAATAGTTAACGTTAGATAACCAGGGCCATATAATCTCCAATATTTTATCAGCCTTGTCCGAGCATTCTCCTTCGGCAAACGACATTCCGCCTTCTGAGAAGAGAGTCTCTGATGGATCTAATTCCCGTAACTTACCTAACATTTCCGACACTTTTATTCCAATACCATCTTTCCTTGCACTGTGACTTTCTTTGTTTAACTCAATCTGGAGTGCTGTCACCAATGGTGGCTTCCTCGTTTCAGATCCTTCAGGAACCGGGGTTAGCCTTATCTTAATAGAAGAAATAACACATAATAATTGAGGAAAATCATATGTTATACAATCATCATCGCGCAGACGCTTAAATAACAGATCCTCTGGTTTTCTAGTAACAGACATTTATCACCTCGCTTTCTATTTATTTGAAACTATACCTATTAATTAACTCAAATAGCTCAATCAATCTCACATCTTCTTCAAAAAACTCGCCATCAATACCTTTGTGCCCGTCCTTGCAAATCGCACCTTGGCTTTTAGCTGTTCGCCTTGACCTTCGCATGCTAATACAACGCCTTCTCCAAAAATAGGGTGAAAAACAGCTGCACCATTTCGCAGCGCGTCGTCATCATTTTCTTGATAAGAAGTTATCGTAGAACGCACAGGAGAAACACGAGAAACTTTTACTTTAAAGCTTTTATCTTGGATGAGATCACCAGGTATTTCAGCTAAAAAACGCGAAGGACGCGGATAAGAGGTTTTTCCATACATACGCCTTGATTTTGCATGCGTCATGTAAATTTTACGCATAGCACGCGTGATACCCACATAACACAATCGACGTTCTTCTTCTAATGCTTTAGGATCCTCTACACAAAGATAATGTGGAAATAAATTTTCTTCACAGCCCGCCAAGAAAACGACTGGAAATTCTAATCCTTTCGCTGCATGCAGTGTCATCAGTTGCACGCAGTCTTCTTCTATACCGCTTTGCTCTTCACCAGATTCCAAAGCAGCATAAGACAAGAATGCCGTGAGTGGTGGCATATCTTCTATAATACCCGCTTCATTAAATTGATAGGCAGCATTTACAAGTTCTTCTAAGTTTTCAACGCGCGCAAGTCCTTTTTTATCTTGCTTAAAGAACGTTAATAGTCCTGTTCGATCTAGCATTATCTTAATTTGTGCATCTAAAGAAAGCGTAGCAATCTCTTCGCCAAGCTGATTGATGAGATTAACAAAAGCTGTCAGTGCAGACCCCGCTCTTGCTGAAAATAAATTTTGAGATAAGAGTTGATTTAACGCTTCCCAAAGAGAGATGTTCATCTCTCTTGCGCGATCTCTCACAACAACTAATGTACGCTCACCAATGCCTCGCGTTGGCGTATTAATAATACGTTCAAAAGCAGCGTCATCCGAACGATTAATGACTAAGCGCAAATAAGCCAATGCATCTTTGATTTCAGCACGATCAAAATAACGTAAGCCACCGTAAACACGGTAGGCAATACCGTAATTCATGAGTGATTCTTCAATAACACGAGATTGGGCGTTCGAGCGATAAAGAATGGCCATTTGACGCGCTTGATAATTTTCTTGCAACAAGCTACGTATGGTATTTGTGATGTAATAGGCCTCTTCTAATTCATCAAGCGCAGTATAAATGACAATGGGATCCCCAGCCTGATCTGCCGTCCATAGATTTTTACCTAAACGATCTGCATTTTGCGAAATTAAAGCATTCGCTGCTTTTAGGATAGTGGCTGTTGAGCGATAATTTTGTTCTAAACGCGTCACTCTCGCATCAGGGAAATCTTTAGAAAACCGCTGAATATTCTCAATACGGGCGCCACGCCAACCATAAATAGACTGATCATCATCGCCCACAACCATCATGGCTGTTTGATCACCCAGAAAATTCTTCAGCCAAGCGTATTGAATCGCATTTGTATCCTGAAACTCATCGACCAATAGAAAGCGGAATTGCGATTGATAAATTGTGCGTAGCTCAACATTTGTTTGCAACAGCTGATAAGTTTTCATCAATAAATCGGCAAAATCAATCGCAGCTGTTCTGTTTAATGTTTCCTGATATAACTGATACACCTTTAGGAAGGTCTCATCATCTGCGTGTTGTGTGAGCGCACGTTGCGGTTCACGCGCTTCTTCTTTTTGTTTGTTAATATACCACTGTGCTTTTTTAGGTGAATAATGATCTTCATTCAGACCCATTGAAACAATTAAGCGACGAATCAAACGATACTGATCGTCTGCATCCAAAATTTGAAAATCTTGAGATAGTCCAGCTGCCTCCCAGTGCATACGTAAAAAACGATGGGATAGTCCATGAAAAGTGCCAATCCATAAAGAGCGCGCCGATGTATGGAGCATTTTTTCAACACGAGAACGCATTTCGTTCGCCGCTTTATTTGTAAAGGTCACCGCCAAAATATGGCTGGGTGAGATGCCTTCCACCTGAATCAGCCAAGCCATTCGATGAGTCAGCACACGGGTTTTACCACTACCTGCGCCTGCCAAGATCAATTGATTACCAAGCGGCGCACTCACTGCTTCCTGCTGGGCTTCATTCAAAGAATTCAGTATGATGTCTCTTTTATCGTTTACTAAGGTGTGGGATGTCATCATTGTATAAAAAGGCCTCTTTCTTGCTCAGCGCTGCTGAAATCAAACAACTCCCGCCGGATCAGGGAATAGAAGTTGCCATCGTGGGTCGTTCCAACGCAGGTAAGTCTAGCGTACTTAACCGTATTACCCAAAGCAAAAATTTAGCCAGAGTCAGCAAAACACCGGGCCGAACTCAGTTAATCAATGTTTTCGTATTAGATGAAAACAAGCGTATTGTGGATCTCCCAGGCTACGGCTTTGCCAAAGCACCTCTTGCCGCTAAGCAAAAATGGGAAAGAGCAATTAATGAGTATATTTGCACCAGAGAGTCACTGACAGGACTGGTCATGATCATGGATATCCGACATCCCTTACGCGAGCTAGACCAGCTGCTCCTTGATTTCTGTGAACACGACGAACTTCCCGTGCATATTGTGCTCAATAAAGCCGACAAGCTCAGCAAGGGCGCGGCAGGAAGCACCTTACAAGCTGTGAAAAAATCAGTTGAAAGTTATACACCCACACCAAGTGTACAACTTTTCTCCGCCCTGAAGGGGATAGGCATTGAGGAACTGCATAAGCAGTTGGATCGCTGGTATTTCTCAAAAGCCGCATCCTCTGAAATGCTTTAGCAAGAAGATGCTCTTCCAGATCTACGAAAAAGAGCGGGTTTAGCGCCGTCTTTTTCTTTAGTTGAAGTATCTTTTGTAGCTACTGCAAGTGCTTGCTTGGTTCTCTCAAGCTCTTTTGCTAGCGCATTCATTTTTACCTTATCTTCCGCACGTTCATCCTTCAGCGCCTTATTCTCCTGCCTCAGCGCTCTCACTGTTGAAGCCACCTTAATAAGCCCCTCAACATCAGGCGTTACGCCAGATTGCGTTAAGCCTTCACCTCCTGCTAATTGATGAAAGAGTCGATCAAACAGCATTTGATTCTCCTCTCCTGCCCTGCTAGCAGCCCGTAACGCAGGTATCAAGGAAACACTGGCATCAGATCCATCGTTAGGATTACTGAGAGAACCATATAAACCTGCTAACGCAAGCTGCGCTTCTTGGTAACGAGGATTCTCCTTATCAGAAACAGACTCGTACAGCTCTATTGCCTTTTCTGGTTCAATAGCGCGCGCTGCTTGTAAAAGATTCGCCAATTCAACCATGCCCTCCTGATGCCCGTGTGATGCCATACAATAAGCTATGCCGGTTGCTTGGTTAAAAGAACTTTTCTTTATGAATAAACGCATTAGAACAAAACAAAGAACACTGTCCACTTCAGAAAGACCTAAATCTATATTTATGAGATAGAAAAGCGCCTCGTCCAGCTCGCGACACTGCTTAAAAAGATCCGTATCTATCTCTAGGGGAACAGAACCGACACACGCTTCTCTTTCTATACGTAGCACATTACTTATTGCGGAACTTATAGCACCGTATATGCTGATCACCTTATCCCTATGCGTTGATAGAGTGATAACACGCATTCCGTCCTCGAAGAGTTTGTTGATATCCTCACCTATTGCTATCTCCTTTATATCAAGAAACATCCCCAGCATTATTTTGTTAACAGACTCAGAATAAGAAGCTTTTTCCCAGAGTTTTCTTTTTCGTTCCCTGTCAATTATAGTAACCATCATAGCTTTCATCAACGCTTCGCTGTTCGGATCAGACAACAAACTATACTTATCTCTTACATGAGGGTTAGCTTGGTTAAGTTCAACCCGAACACAAGTCGTCATCATTGGTATAGCACGCCCTTGCATCTCCAGATA
>Ga0310811_10001340_pt1 | contig 31122 bp, 26 predicted proteins | sample YCmetagenome_FD_207642 | JGI IMG/M metagenome (GOLD analysis project Ga0310811, IMG submission 207642) | Soil microbial communities from experimental microcosm in Duke University, North Carolina, United States - YC | ecosystem: Engineered > Artificial ecosystem > Soil microcosm > Unclassified ...
ATCCGCCCTTGCTGCGTCAGGCCTTTTCGCGGGCGCTGGCGATCCGTATCACGAAGCCGGTGAGGTCGTCGGTGATGTGATCGACATGCGCCGCATCGCGCCCTTCCAACTCCCACGTCTCGCGCACGATGGCGTGGCTTCCTTCCGGCACCACCAAAACCGTGGTCATGCCGAGCGCGTGCGGCACTTCGAGATTGCGGGAAAGATCTTCGAACATCGCCGCCTTGTCCGGCGCGACGCCGTGGCGCGCGAGGAAACGATCATAAGTCTGCCGAAACGGCTTTGGCTCGAAATTCGCCGCCTTGATGTCAAAAATGTCCTCGAACCGTTCGTTGATGCCGAGCCGCAGCATCACGGCCTCGGCGTGCTTGCGTGTGCCGTTGGTGAGGACGAGCTTGCGGCCGGGCAGCCGTTCGATCGCGGCGCCGAGCGCGGGATTGGGTTCGAGCGGCGAATGGTCGATCTGGTGGACGGCCTCGAGGAAGGCGTCGGGTTCGACGCCGTGCTCGATCATCAGCCCGCGCAACGTCGTGCCGTAGCGCCGATAATAATCCTTCTGGATGCGGAAGGCTTCCTCTGGCGGCTTCTTCAGCAGTGCCGCGATGTAGTCGCGGATGCGCACGTCAACCTGTTGCCACAGGTTGACGTGATGTGGGTAGAGCGTGTTGTCGAGGTCGAAGACCCACGTCTCGATATGGCCGAAGCCGCGCGGCGAAGCCGGCATGGAGATTTTGCTCTCGCGTTCACTCGCGTTCATCCCGTGGGCGCCGCGAATTCCGCAATTATTTGACGACGCATGATCTTATCCGAAAACCGGTTCCCATCCCCGATCAGGTCGAGGACAAGCTTTTCGGGATAATGCTTTAACGCATGTCCCGCAAAGGTGGGGTGTCGGTTTTGCGATCGGAATATGCGCAACTTATTTATGGCCCGCGGCAGATCACGTTGAGCAGCGCCTGACGGCCGTCTTTGGTGATGGCATTGAGCGCCCGGTCGATCGCCTTGGGCATGTCTTCGGCCTTTTCGACCCGCTCGCCGTAACCGTCAACCGCCTCGACCGCCTTTTCGAATTTCGTGCCGGGTTCGAAATAGGTCAATGGCTCGCGATTGCTCTTGGCGGCAAAACCGTCGGGATAGACTTCGTGAGTGTTGCGTTTCACCGCGCCCCACATCTCGTTGTTGAAGACGACGGTGAGCATCGGCAGGTTTTCGGCCTTGCTGACGTAATGCGCCGGCACCGGATTGCCGAACATGTAGGCGCCGTCGCCGCAGGTGGCGATCACGAGCTTGTCGGGCGCTGCGGCCTTGAGGCCGAGTGCGGTGCCGAGCCCCCATCCGAGCGCGCCGGCCGCGCCGACCGAGAAATACGTCCCCGGCTGGTTGAACGTCATGTGCTCAGGCATGAGCGGGGATTCCTTGACCACGAGCGCATCCTTGCCCTTGGCCTGATCGAGACAATGGCTGACCCAAGCCGGCGAGATCGGCGAGGACGTTTTCGCCTTCTCGAGCGCGCCGCGCAATTTCTCGCGCTGCTGCTTGCGTTCGTCGCCCCATTCCTTGCGCCGGGTGTCGACCGCGCCGTTCATTTTATTCTTGGCGGCTCCGAGCGCTTCGGTGAGCAGGCGCAGCGTCACGCCGGTCGCGCCGGTGATGGCGAGATCGGTGGTGAAGCCGCGCAGCGGATAGCCGGAGAACAAGGGATCGGGGCCGATATGGATCACCTTGGTGTCGGGATTCGGCGCGGTCTTGTTGGGAATCCACGGCACGTCGCAATCCATCACGATGACGAGATCGGCGCGCTTGAGATAGGGATCGGGATTGTAGCCGAGATGCATCGGATGATCGCTCGGCAAGGCAACGAAACGCGGCTTGCGCTGCGTCACGGGAATCGAGAACGTCTCGGCCAGCATTGCGAGCGCAGCGACATCCGCGTCGGTGCGGCCCGTGCACGAGGTGATGATCAGCGGGTTCTTCGCCTTGGCGATCATATCGGCCGCGCGATCGATCGCATTCATGTCCGGCCACGGCGCCGTTGCCGCCACGCGGCGCGCCGGAGAGGCATAGGTGTAGTCCTTGATCTCGGCGGCCAGCACCTCGCGCGGTAGCGTGAGGTAGATCGGTCCCATCGGCTCGGTCGCGGCCATGGCGAGGCCGCGATCGACGGCGGTCTCCAGCACATTGCCGCTCGGCAATTCGTAATCCCACTTCACCATCTCGCGCACCATGGCGCGCTGGTCGCGCATCTCCTGCGGCCAGTGGATTTCGCCGGTACGCGCACCCATGATGCCGCCGTCCTCGGTAAAGGGCGTGCGGCCGGCGGTGAAGAAGATCGGGATATTGCAGCGATAGGCGTTGAGCAGGCCGCACATGGCATTGGCGGTGCCGACATTGACATGCACCATCACCGCCTGCGGCCGGCCGGTCTTGAGGTAGAAGCCCATGGCCATGCCCATGGCGACGTTCTCATGCGGAACGGTTACCGGCTTGGGGGTCGGCGTGCCGTTTGCCTGCGCTTTGGCGAGCGATTCAATCAGCGGCGCGAAGTCGGTGCCGGCATTGGCGAAAAGGAAATCGACGCCGCGGTCGGCGAGCAGGGCGAGATAGGCGTCGGCGACGGTGCCGGAGGCGATGGTTTTTTTTGTCATTGGTCCTGTGCTTCTGTTCTTGATGTTTTTTCAAAAGCCGCGGGGCGCCATTGCCGGCGCGGGCGGCACGCGATCATTTCTTGATCGAAGTCTTGATGACCGGAACCCATTTGTCGATTTCGGATTTCATGAAGGCGGTCATCTGCTGCGGCGTCTTCGACTCGACCTCCACGGCGTCCTGCGCAAGGTTATGCTGCACTGTCGGGTCGTTCAGCGCGGTGTTCACGGCCGCATTGACCTTGTCGGTGATCTCTTTCGGCAGATTGGCCGGCGCCGCGATGGCCCACCACGTGGTCGCCACGAGTTCGGGATAACCAAGCTCCTTCAGCGTGGGGACATCGGGCAGGTCTTTCAGGCGCTTGCTCGACGACACTGCGAGGGGAACAAGCTTGCCGGCGCGAATCTGCGCTCCGGCGGTCGAATAACTCATCATGCCGACCTTTACATGACCGGCAATCAGGTCGGTCAACGCCGCCGCGCCACCTTTGTAAGGGACATGCACCAGCTTGAGATGCTCCTTCGACGCAAGATATTCGGCGACAAGATTGCCGACGCTGCCGATGCCGGGCGAAACGTAATCGATGTCCTTGCCGTCTTTCGCGGCGGCCATGAAGTCCTTGAAGGTCTTTGCCGGATAGGTCGGATGCACGACGAAGATGTTGGGCGCGCCGCCGAGATAGGCGATCTCCGTGAATTCCTTCAACGGATCCAGCGGCACATTCGTGTTCATCGCCGGCGCGAGAACGTGCGTCGACATGCCGACGAGCCCGAGCGTGTAACCGTCGGCATCGGCGCGCGCGATGGCGACGGAGCCGGTCAGGCCGCCGGCCCCGGGACGGTTCTCGATATAGAATTGCTGATTGAACGTCTTTGACAGCGGCTGTGCGATAAGCCGGGCGAGTGTGTCAGCCGCTCCGCCGGCGCCATAGGGAACGATGATGCGCACCGCATGCGTCGGCCAGTCGGCCGCGGTCGCCGGCTGCGCGAGAACAAGCGCGGTCACGGCGGCGGCGAACAGAGCGGCAAGTTTCTTCATCTCATTCCTCCCGAAGGCATGGCGACGGCGTGGGCGGCGCGTCGTTATTTTTTGTCTGTGCGCGACCTGCTTATCGATGGATCAACGTGCCAGCGCCATGGTCGGTAAACAACTCCAAAAGAACCGCGTGCGGCACTTGGCCGTCGAGGATGACGACGCCTTCGACGCCCTGGTCCAGGGCGTTGATACAGGTTTCGACTTTCGGAATCATGCCGCCCGAGATGGTGCCGTCAGCGATCAGCTTGCGCGCTTCGTTGACCGACAGGTCGCCGATCAGCGTTTTCGACTTGTCGAGTACGCCGGGAACATCGGTGAGCATCAACAGGCGTTTGGCTTTGAGCGCGCCGGCGATGCTGCCGGCAAAGGTGTCGGCATTCATGTTGTAGGTCTGGCCCGAGACCGAGGCCGCCACCGGCGCGAGGACGGGAATGAGTTCGCGGCCGAGGATCTGGTTGAGCACAGTGACATCGACGCGCTCCGGTTCCCCGACGAAGCCGAGATCGACCACCCGTTCGATGCGCGAGCCGGGATCGACGATCTGACGATTCACCTTGCGCGCGACGACCATGTTGCCGTCCTTGCCCGACAGGCCGACGGCCTTGCCGCCTGCGGCATTGATGAAACTGACGATCTGCTTGTTGATCGAGCCGGCCAAAACCATTTCGACGACTTCCATGGTCGCCGCATCGGTGACGCGCAGGCCCGCCTCGTAATGCGACTGGATGCCGAGCCGCTTGAGCATCGCTTCGATCTGCGGCCCGCCGCCATGCACCACCACCGGATTGACGGCGGTCTGTTCCAGCAGCACCACGTCGCGAGCGAAATCGCGCGCCATCTGCTCCTGCCCCATGGCGTGGCCGCCGTATTTGATGACGATGGTTTCCTCGTCGTATTGCTGCATATGCGGCAGCGCCTCGGAGAGGATGCGGGCTTGATCGTGCGGACTGACGGTCATGGAAGTCCCTGGACGAGAGGCGGGAGCGGGGCGCGGATGGTGCAGGGGTTTTAGCGGGCGGGCTGGGGCAGCGAAAGGGGCGTTTTCACCCGCGTGCGAGACCGACAATCGCCGCCACCGTGAGCACGAGCCAGGCGGCGATCAGCAGCATCCCGCCGCTCGGCGCGGCCATCGGGAACAGACGGTGCCCGGCGAAGGCGCGCAGCGCCACATCGGCCGAAAACAGAACCGCACCGATGATGAAGCCGAAGCCCACGGCCAGCGCCAGAGGCCGCGCCGCGAGACCCAGGGTGTTTCTATCGAGGAGGGCGACGAGACCGACAAGGGCGGCGGCATGGAACAGGAGCAGCGAGCCGGCGCTGTCGAGGCCGGCGCCGGGTGCAGCATGAGCGCCGGCAGCAAGCAGGCCGACGCCGGCCGCGCCCATCAATCCGGCCAAGGCAATGAAAAGGATCGGCAGGCTCATGACGATTCGCTCTTTGTGACCCGTTTATTCTGTTACGCGTTCGCCGATGAGCTGCACAATAGCCGCCCGCAGGGCCGGAATACCGTCCGCTGTCCGCGATGACGTTGCCACGACGTTGGGAAACGCGGCGGCGCGCCGGACGATGGCGGCTTCGGTCTCCGCGATCCGCTCAACGAGTTCAGGCGCGCGCAGCGCATCCGCTTTGGTCAGCACGACCTGATAGCTCACGGCTGCCGCGCTCAAGGTCTCGAACACCGGCTTGTCGGTTTCCTTGATGCCGTGGCGGGCGTCGATCAGCACATAGACGCGCGCGAGATTGGCGCGGCCGCGCAGGTAGGCGTGGATCAGGTCGGTCCAGGCTTCGACCTTTTTCTTGCCAACGGCGGCATAGCCATAACCCGGCATGTCGACGATGCTCAGCGGGCCGCCGTCGGAGAAGAAGATCAGTTCCTGCGTGCGGCCCGGCGTGCGCGAAGTCCGAGCCAACGCCTTGCGGCCGGTCAGGGCATTGATGAGACTGGACTTCCCGACATTCGAACGACCGGCAAAGGCGATCTCAACCGCATTCATCGGCGGCAGCGTGGCGAGCGAACTGCCGGCGGACGTGAATTGCCAGTCGCGCGCGAACAGCAGACGGCCCGCCTCGATCGCATCGCCGTCCACCGCAGCATTCATGGCGGGGCCTGTCATCTCTCGCCGTGCCCCTTTGCGTTGCGTGATGCCCGAACTCTCGGGCATCACGGTTCAAGCTTTGTCTTCAGCCTTCTTGCGCACGAACAGGCTTTTGAGATTGTCCCACAACTCCACCTTCGCACCGTGCCGGCGCATGATGATCGATTGCTGGATCACCGAAAGCGTGTTGTTCCAGGCCCAGTAGATCACGAGGCCGGCGGGGAAGGTCGCGAGCATGAAGGTGAAGACCAGCGGCATCCAGTCAAAGATCATCTTCTGCGTCGGATCTGGCGGCGTCGGATTGAGCTTCATCTGACACCACATCGTCACGCCCATGATCATCGGCCACGCGCCGAGCACGAGGAAGTGGCCGATGAGAGGAACCTGGGTCGGGTCGTAGGGGATGAGCCCGAACAGATTGAACACGTTTGTCGGATCAGGCGCCGACAGATCGCGTATCCAGCCGAAGAACGGCGCGTGGCGCATCTCGATGGTGATGAACAGCATCTTGTAGAGCGCGAAGAACACCGGGATCTGGATCACGATCGGCAGGCAACCGGCAACCGGATTGATGGATTGTTTCTTGTACAATTCCATCATCGCTTGCTGCTGCTTGACCTTGTCGTCCTTGTAGCGTTCGCGGATCGCGGTCAGTTCCGGCTGCACCGCCTTCATCTTCGCCATCGAGGCGTAGGATTTGTTGGCCAGCGGGAAGAAGATCGCCTTCACCAGCACGGTGACGGCGAGGATCGCCAGGCCGAAATTGCCGAGCAGGTGGAACAGAAAGTCGATGGTCCAGAACATCGGCTTGGTGATGAAATAGAACCAGCCCCAGTCGATCAGCAGGTCGAAGCGGTTGAGCTTGAGCTTCTCGTTATAGGCGTTGATGAGACTGACCTGCTTGGCGCCAGCGAAGAGCCGTGACTCGATCGATGTGGTCGCGCCGGGCGCGACGGTTTTGGCGTCGCCCAGATAATCGGCCTGGAAGGTCGGTTTGCCGTCGAGCGTGCCGGAGGCAAAGTGCGCCTTGAGATGGGCGGAGGGATCGGGCAGCAGCGTCGCCGCCCAGTATTTGTCGGTGATGCCGAGCCAGGCATTGGTCACGTCGAAGGGGAGGGTCTTCTTCTCCTCCATCTTCTTGTAGGTGATTTCCTGCAGACCGCTGTCGCCGAGCACGCCGATCATGCCCTCATGCAGCAGGTAATAGCCGAGCGTCTGCGGCATGCCGTGGCGCGAAACGAGGCCGTAGGGATAGAGCGTCGCCGCAGCCGTGCCGGTGTTCTGCACCTCATCGCTGATGGTGAAGAGATATTGGTCGTCGACGGAAATGGTGCGGTGAAAGATAAGTCCGGCGCCGTTGTCAAAGGTCAATTTGACCGGCTTGCCGACGGAGAGGGCGCCGCTGCCGTCGCGCGTCCACATCGTGTCGGCGTTGGGCACCTTCACGGTGCTGCCGGGCGCGCTCACCCAACCGAATTCGGCGTAGAACGGATCGGGGCTGCCCGAAGGCGACAACAGCACGATCGGCGGCGATTTCGGATCGACGGTCTCGGTAAACTGCGTGAGCGACAGATCGTCGATCCGGCCGCCTTTGAGCGCGATCGAGCCGTGCAAGGTCGCCGTCTCGATGGAAACGCGCGGCGAGGCGGCGATCACGGAGGCGCGCGTCGCCGTTTGCGTCTGTGCCGGTGTGGTCGGGGGTGCCGGAACGGACGACGGTGCGGTCGGTGCCGTGGAGGACTGGCCCGGTGTCGCGCTCGAGGCCGGCGGCGGCACATTGGTCGGCGCACCGCCCGGCTGCGGCTGTGAGCGCTCATGCGCCTGCTGCTGTGCGACCTGCTTCTGCTTGTCCAACTGCGGCAGGCCGAAGAAGAATTGCCAGGCGATCATCACGATCGCCGACAGGGCGATGGCAAGGATGGTATTCTTGTGATCGTTCATCGTTTGGATGCCATGGTTCCGGACTTGGTCTCGGGATTGGTCTCGGTCTCGGGATGGGTCTCGGGTTTGTGTCCGGACCGAACGCCGGATGCTGCAGGCTTATGGCCCGTATCTGCCGTCCCGGCACGGGCAACCCGTGACAGAACGCTCTTGAAATCCTCGACGAGGCGCGCAAACGGAACGTCGAGAGCCGCGCGCCGGCCGATCAATACATAGTCATGTCCCGGCTTAAGGCGGCCGGCCGCGTTCAGCCGCGCCACTTCGCGCAGGCGCCGCCGGACGCGGTTGCGTTCAACGGCATTGCCAACCCGTTTCGAGACTGTGAAACCGAGACGGACGGCGCCACTGTCCGGCCGTGCGCGAACCTGCAGCACCAGGCCCTTGGCCGGCGCCTTGATGCCGGCTGCGGCGGCGAGGAAATCCACCCGCCGCTTCAGGCGCTGCGGGCGATCCGCATAAACCGCACCGTTCGCGCGATCCGCGCCGGTGTCCGCGCGCTCCGAGGCGCGGGGGGACGGCACGGTGTCGGGCACGATGTCGGGCACGATGTCGGGAACCATCTCGGGAGCCATCTCGCGACGCGTTCCGTGTTACGACGCATCCTGCGCGCGACGCAGGATGCGATCGGGCAGATGTGTGCGTCCGCGGCCATCACAAGCCGCCTCTTCAACCAGGCGCGCCAACCGACCAGCGCGCCCGACAATGGCCCATCGAACATGGCCATATGAGGTCGCCGTCCTTAAGACGGCCGGTTTCGGACGGCCCGTCTCGAATCGCCAGCCTTCGGCCAGCATGGGGTGCCCGAGGTGCTATCGCGCCATCTGCGATCCCTCAGCGGAGATCGTCAAACGTCGCGGCGATCATCGGCGAGGCGAGTCGTCGTACCGAAAAATCGGAATACCGAAAATCAGGCGCTCAGCCGCTTCCGGCCCTGCGCGCGGCGGCCTGCAACAACCCTGCGGCCGCCTTTGGTGGCCATGCGGGCGCGAAAGCCGTGGCGGCGTTTGCGCACGAGTTTGCTCGGTTGATAGGTCCTCTTCACGAGTCTTCTCCGCTGATCGCAGTTCTGCGTCGGACAGTGTCACCGCAACCGAGCCCAAAAGGGCTTGGCGACACGGGACATGCCGCCGGTTCCGGGTGCCGGGGCCGACGCCTGAATTCACGCGGCTTATAAGGGAGCCTCCGCGGCCCGTCAATGCGACGCGGAGGAACCCCTTGCGTCCTGCCCCGCGCCCTGTCTTGGTTCCCGGACTTTCGTTCCCCGCGGTCCGTCGCCATGCGACAAGGGATGCCCATACCATGCCGCACGACGCCCCGCACGATCAGACGGGGGTTTCTTTGATCGGGTTTTCGACCCATCCGGCGAATCCTGCGGCGACGAGAGCCTTTTCGCTGCTGAAACTCTGGCCGTTGGGGCTGGTCGTGGCTGCGAGCCTGCTGCTTCTCGTCTCGGGCTGGTATGCGGACGTGTCCGTCGCTACCCTCGCGCGTTATCACGGGGAGCTTGATCGCGCCGTCGCCGATCATTTCATCCTCTCGGCGCTTGGCTTTATCCTGGCCTATATCGTCTGTGTGATCCTTTCGATTCCCGGTGCGACGGTGCTGAAGCTGTCGGGAGGCCTTCTTTTCGGCGCCTTGATTGGCGGTGTGCTCACCATGGTCGGTGCAACCGTGGGTGCAATGGTGATTTTCACGATTGCCAAAACAACGCTCGGCGAGGAGATTTTGACGCGCGCCGGGCCGCGGCTGACGCGGTTTGTCGACGGATTTAAATCCGATGCCTTCACTTATCTGGTGTTCCTGCGATTGATGCCGGTCATTCCGTTTGCCGTGGTCAATATTGGCGCCGCCCTGGTCGGAATTCCGGCTTCGACATTCATCGGCGCGACCGCGCTCGGCATTATCCCGGCGACATTCCTGTATGCATTCGTCGGCGCTGGCTTCGACAGCGTCATTGCGAGCCAGAGACAGGTCTATGACGCGTGTGTTGCAGCCGGCAGCGCCGACTGCACGCTCTCCTTCGATCCCACAGCCGCCGTGACGCCGGGATTATTGGCGGCGCTGGCCGCGCTCGGTGTCGCGGCGCTCCTTCCGGTGCTGGTCAAGACGTTCAAGGCGCGCAAAGCCAGGATGCGCACGGTCAAGCCAAGCATGGCCAAGACAAGCATGACCAAGGCAAGCATGACCAAGGCAAGCATGGCGCGCCGCGTTTGACCTTGCCGCTGCTGCGTCGCATCATGGGCGTTCCGCGGCACGTCGGCCAAGTGTTCCTGCCGCTGCCGCGCGATCGGCTCGGCGCACGATATGAGCGATAAAGTCAGACACGATTCGCAGGACCTGGATCCGCCCCGGCGCGGCCCCGGCCTGTCGTTCAAGCTGCTGCTGCTCACCATCCTGTTCGTGATGGTGGCGGAAATCTGCATCTATGTTCCATCGATCGCCAATTTCCGTCTGAACTGGCTCAACGATCGTCTGGCGGCGGCGCGCACGGCCGCGCTTGTCCTCGATGCCGCGCCCAAGGGCATGGTGCCCGACGAGCTTGCGCGTCAGATTCTCGACAGCATCGGCGCCAAGGCGGTGGCGATGAAGAAAGGCAACCAGCGCCGGCTGCTCGCCATTGCCAACCAGGTGCCGCCGGTGTCGGACGAATACGACCTGCGCGACACCGGCGCATGGGAATCGATCGTGGATGCGTTCGACATCCTTTTCGACATGAGCAGCATGACGATCCGCGTGGTCGGCAATTCTCCGTCCGGCGGCGGTTTCATCGAAATCGTGCTCGACGAGCCGCCTTTGCGCGACGCGATGCTGCGCTTTTCGATCAACATCCTGCTTCTGTCGCTGTTGATCTCGGCGATCACGGCGGCGCTTGTTTATGTCAGCCTGCTTTATTTCTTCGTGCGGCCGATGCGGCACATCACGGCCAACATGGTCGCCTTCCGCGCCGATCCGGAAAATCCCGCGCGCGTCATCCATGCATCGGATCGCGGCGACGAATTGGGCACCGCAGCGCGCGAACTGGCCAGCATGCAGACCGACATCGCGTCGATGCTGGCGCAGAAAAGCAGGCTTGCTGCGCTCGGCCTTGCCGTGTCGAAGATCAATCACGATCTGCGCAATCTGCTGTCGTCGGCGCAACTCTTCTCCGACCAGCTTGCGACGCTGCCCGATGAACGGGTGCAGCGCTTCGCACCGAAACTGATGCGGGCGCTCGAACGCGCCATCGCCTATTGCCAGACGACGCTGTCCTATGGGCGCGCGCAGGAGGCGGCCCCCGACAGGCGCGTCGTGGCGCTCGAACCGCTGCTCGATGAAGTGCGCGAGACGCTCGGATTGAATGAGACGTCGCCAATCCGCTGGGTCGTTTCGGTGGCGCGCGGGCTCACGGTCGATGCCGATCCCGATCAACTGTTTCGCATTCTGGTCAATCTGACACGCAACGCCGTCGAGGCGCTGGCAGCCCGCGAGAAAGGCGATCCCGGCAGCGATCAGATTCGCCTCACCGGCAAAAGGGAAGGATCGGTCACCGTGATCGAAATCTCCGACACCGGGCCGGGCCTGTCGTCGAAAGCGCGCGCACATCTGTTCGAGGCGTTTCAATCCTCGACCCGTTCGGGCGGAACAGGGCTCGGGCTCGCCATCGCCGCCGAGCTGGTGCGGGCGCATGGCGGCGAGATTCGTCTGGTTGAAGGAACCATCGGTGCGACATTCTGTATTGCCATACCCGATCGCGCCGTCTCTCTTGCGGAGCGCCGCTCCCGCGCCTGAGACATCTGGAACATTGGCCTCTCGGGTGGTGTTGGTCCTATGGGCCTGCCGCTGGGGTCTGCCGCTGACGGACCCACCGGGGGACATCCATGCATCCAGTCACGATCCTGTCGCTCGCGACGCGGGTGCCGCCGCACGTGCTGCATCAGGCCGATGTGGCCGAACGCACGCGGCGCATTTTTCCGCGATTGTTCGAACGCTTTTCCGGCCTCAACGACATTTTCACGAATGCCGGCATCGAGCGCCGCTATTCCGTCCGCCCGATCGAATGGTTCGACGAGCCGCATGACTGGAGCGATCGCACCCGCGCCTATCTCGAAGGCGCCGATGCGCTTTATTCCGCGGTGGCGCAGGATGCGCTGGAGCGGGCGGGGCTGTCCGCCGGCAATGTCGACACGATCGTGTCGGTCTCCTCGACCGGTATCGCGACGCCGAGCCTCGACGCGCGCGTGGCGCAGCGCCTGGGTTTTCGTCCCGACGCCCATCGCGTGCCAGTGTTCGGCCTCGGCTGTGCCGGCGGCGTTTCGGGATTGTCGATCGCCGCCCGGCTGGCGCGCGCCGATCCCGGCACCACGATCCTCATCGTCGTCCTCGAACTCTGCACCCTCGCCTTTCGTCCCGACCGCAACGACAAGGCCGACGTCATCACCACGGCGCTGTTCGGCGATGGAGCGGCCGCCTTGGTGCTGCGCGCGGATGATGATCGTGGCGTTGTCACGCTCAAGGCCGCGCGGGAACACACGTGGCCGGAGACGCTCGACATCATGGGCTGGTCCGTCGACCCGGCCGGATTCGGAGTCGTGCTTTCGCGCTCGTTGCCGCAATTCGTCGCCCAGCATCTCGCCGCGCCGACGCGCCGCTTCGCGGACGACTGCGGATTGTCCGGCAATCATCGCCATGTGTTTCATCCCGGTGGCGCCAGGGTGCTTGATGCGGTGGAAGAGTCTCTCGATCTGGCATCCGGTGCGCTGGCGCAGGAGCGCGCGGTGCTGCGCGACTATGGCAACATGTCCGCACCAACCGTGCTGTTCGTGCTCGAGCGCGCGCTGCGCGAAGGCTGGCAGGGGGACGGCGTGATGGCGGCGCTCGGGCCGGGTTTTACCGCAAGCTTCTTGCAGTTCGCCACTGCTGCCGGGGCGGCGTGACGGGCAACGCATGATTGACGGTATCTGGCTTATCGGTTTTGTCATCGGGGAGCGTTTGTGCGAACTGGTTCTCGCCCATCGCAACACCGCACGCTTGCTGGCGATGGGAGCCAAGGAGTTCGGCCGCGCGCATTATTCCCTCATCGTCGCGCTGCATGCGACGTGGATCGCCGGACTGATCATCCTCGGCCGCAACCAGCCGGTGGCGTGGCCATGGCTTACCGTCTTTATCATCCTGCAAGCGGCGCGCCTTTGGGTGATTGCCAGCCTGGGGCGCCGCTGGACGACGCGCGTCATCGTCCTGCCGCGCCAAAGTCTTGTCGCGCGCGGACCGTACCGGTTCGTCCGCCATCCGAATTATCTGATCGTGGCGCTGGAACTGGCCGTCGTCCCGCTGATGCTTGGGATGCCGGTTTTCGCGTTCATCTTCACGCTGCTCAATGCCGGCGCGCTCATCCACCGCATCGCCATCGAGAACGCGGCGCTCACCTGGGCCGCCGACCCCGATGCGCCCGGCTCCGGCGAAACGGCATGATCCGAAAACGCCGCTTCTCGACTTGATCGGAAACGGAGGCCAACTTTCGGAAAAGATCATGGCCCGACACGAGAATAGGCGGCGTGGCCGATGCCGCGAGGTCGGGATCGGCCTCCCGCGTGGTAGTGCCGGCTTGCGCGGATGTGAATTCCGCGAAAAGCCCGCCGCAGGACTTGAATCCGAGGACTCGCACAGGTTTTGCGTTCGGATGTTCCCGATACGAGGCCGGAAGCCGCTTGCCAAGCCGGGCCTGAGCCTTTAGCTATCCCCCGCGGCGCCCGTAGCTCAGCTGGATAGAGCACCAGACTACGAATCTGGGGGTCAGGAGTTCGAATCTCTTCGGGCGCGCCATCTTATCGATGACTTAGCCATTGGTTATGGCCAGAGGCCTTGATTATCGTGCGATTGGGGACGAGTGGGCTCATCGTCCCCACGCCGCTTTACGTGGACGATGCACTCCTTGCGAAAATCGTAATCGGCGAGGAAGCAAGCCGTTGGGCTGGCGTCCGTCGAATCTTTGAGCGACAGGGTATGCGCAGCGCGGTGGTTGACTGGGCGGACACGGGACATCGTGGCCTCCTTCGCCTTCAACAATCCAGTTCGCTTTCTAAGTTTTGGAATTGTTCTATTTCCAGACAGCAATAAACACTTAAGCAAAATCAAACACATCTCTGAAGTTATTGGAATTGCTGCAAAAATAGATGCGAAATCATTGTGTAGCGCTAAGCCAGACACTATTGCTTTGACAGCCGGCACCGATGGTAACGGCGCTTGCGGCAATGATTTCGTTGGGGAAGCTATGTTTGATTCGATTTTGCGGTGGCGTTGCCTTGCAATAGCGTTTGCTGCGTTCAACTCGGCAATCTTCGTAGAAGGGCCGGTCGCGATGGCGCAGATCGCGACGCCGACCGATGCCGCGCCCGCTTTCAACTTGCCAACTACGACATCATCGTCGCAACCGGCTATCGATCCCTTTCATGAGCTGGAGACTAAATATATTTTCGGCTTTACATCCGGATCTGACATCGGTGCCGAAGGCGAAAGGGCAATTGAGTTCGAGACGACTGGGGCCTTCCAGAAGCGCCATGGCCGATACACTGCAATCGAGCAGGAGATCGAATTCGAGGGCGTGCCGACACAGAACTTTGCATATGAACTGAGTGCACACGGGACGTATCACGCGATCAAGGGGGTTGATGATCTCGATGACTTCACGCGAGCACAGTTCAGCGGACTGTCTGCCGATTTACGTTATCTAATCCTTGGGCGTGGCCCCGGTTCTCCCATCGGACTCACGATCGGCATGCAGCCTGAATGGTCACGGATCGACGGCACGAGTGGCGCGCGGACGACCGGCTTTGCCAATGCCGTCAAGATAATCGCAGACACAGAAGTCATCCCAAACCGCCTTTATGCCGCGGTTAACGCGAGCTACGAGCCCGAAGTCAGCAAGGCGCCGGGAGACAAGGCTTGGGAAAGTGCGTCCTCGCTTGGCCTTACTGGGGCGCTCGCCTACCGCATCATGCCGAAAGTGACGATGGGTGGGGAGGTTGAGTATTATCGCGATTACGACGGCCTCTTCATCAATCGTTTCGCCGCTCACGCGGTCTATGTCGGCCCGACATTGCATATCCAGTTCACGGGCAAAACGATGTTGGCGTTGGCATTCTCAGCGCAGGTCTATGGGCATGCCGCCGGAGAAGATGGTTCGTTGGATCTCACCAATTTCGAGCGATACCACGCCAATGCCAAGCTCGAATTCGAATTCTGATACCCGAAGCGGACGGCGCTATGAGGAAGATGAAATGAAGCCAGTTTTCACCCGGAAATCGCTGTGGAGCATTAGCGTTCTAGCTCTTTGCATATTTGCTTCAGCCCCTGGCCTCCTGGCTCAAGGTGCAACAACGGTGAATCTCACGCTCAAAAACCACAGGTTCCAGCCGGCCGAACTGCATGCACCGGCCAACAAGCCGATCACGATCAGGGTCACCAATCTTGACGCAACGCCGTCAGAATTCGAAAGCAAGACGCTCCGCGTCGAAAAAGTGGTCGCCGCCGGCGCTACGATCACTTTACAGATTCGCGCCCTTGCCCCCGGGCGGTATCGCTTCTTCGACGATTACCATGAAGATACGACCGAAGGCTTTCTGATCGTTCGATAGCGGACTTGTTATGCTCGGCGCACTGATCATCGTATTTCGAGAGGTCATCGAAGCTGGCTTGATCGTCGGCATAGCCCTGGCGGTCACACACGGCGTTGCCAGGCGCGGGCGCTTTATTGGTGCCGGTGTCGCTGCTGGTATCGTCGGCGCGTGCGTCGTCGGCGTCTTCATCAATTCGATCTCTAACGCCTTTAAAGGCATTGGTCAGGAGCTGTTCAACGCCGGCATCCTATCCATCGCAGTTGTCATGCTCACGTGGCACAATGTGTGGATGGCGCGCCATGGCCGCGAGATGGCGGCTGAAATGTACAAGGCCGGTGAGGCCGTGAAGATCGGCGCATCAACGCTGGCGGGGCTTGCAATGGTCGTTGCGATTGCCGTTCTGCGGGAGGGTTCGGAAGTCGCGTTGTTTCTCTACGGAATTTTTATCGCGTCGGAGCCGGGTTCGGGTATGAACCTTTTCATTGGCGGCCTGATCGGGCTTGCACTTGGGGCAGGCGTCACGGCGCTGACTTATGGCGGACTCGTTCGGATACCAAGCCGGTATATATTCGGTGTCACCGGCGTTCTCATCGCCCTGCTTGCCGCTGGGCTCGCCGCGCAGGCGATAGGGTTCCTCGAACAGGCCGGCGTCATTACCGCATTGCCAAACCAGCTTTGGGACTCGTCGGGCATTCTCTCAGATACCAGTCTCATCGGGAAAGTCCTGCACACGCTGATCGGCTACAGCGATCATCCATCTGCCATGGAAGGCCTCGGTTACGTTGCGACGCTATTTACGATCGCGCTTCTGATGAAGCTGTTCGGGCATGCTGGCGCAGCGCGTCAAAACACGCTGGGCGTTCCGCAGTAATCTCGACGTGCACGCTTCCGCGCGGCGCGAGAGGCGATTTTGCCGCCCTGCACCCGTCTCTGCGGGTCGCACCCGCGGACATGGCATCGCGTCCAGGATCGCCTCCGCCAAAAGGCGGACCGGCCTCACGGTATGGGAAATCAGGCCGTCGCGGGTCAGATTGCGAATGTCGCAGCATTGCGCATCGATAATCTCATCACTACCGCCCGTCGATCAATAAAGCCCACTCGGGCTGTCTCGCCGTCAACAATCCTGCGACACATATGGCTTTGTCAAAATTATTGCTCGCGATATTCCGTGTGCGAGGCTGGCCGTTTTCGGCAGTCAGGGCATTTCGACCCCTATACGGAGCCGGAAAAATTCAACACGATAACAAGAGATTTTGCCGTACTCATCAGCAAGGAGTTCGACCGTGACGATTAACAAGACAAAGCTGTTTACGCTCCTCGCCGATTACCCTTGCACGCTGCCGATCAAACAAGGGCAGGTGCATTCCGATCTCGTCGCGTTTGAGTTCGCCGATATCAAGGTGGCCAATACCGGTTTTAAACCAATGGTGCGGGAGGCCAAGTTCGACCTCGGTGAGTTGGCGATCGTCACCTATCTGCAGGCCAAGGCCTATAACAAGCCTTACGTGCTGATGCCGGCGCCAGTGGTCGCGCGCGCGCAACACCACACCATCGCCTACAACAGCGAGCGTGGTGAACTGAAGCCCGCCGATCTCGCCGGCAAACGCGTTGGCGTGCGCGCCTACAGCGTGACGACCGGCGTCTGGGTGCGGGGTATCCTGCAGGAGCAATATGGTGTGGACCTCGACAAGGTGCATTGGGTCAGGTTCGAAGATCCGCATGTCGCGGAATATGTCGATCCATCGACCGTCGAGCGCGCGCCCGCAGGCGCGGACATGGTGCAGATGGTGTTGAATGGCGAGCTTGACGCCGCGGTGGTCGGCGATAAGTTGCCGGATCCGAGGCTCAAGACGCTCTTTCCGGACGCCGAGGCCGCATCGCGCGCCTGGGCCGACAAACATGGCGCGCCGATCAACCACATGCTGGTGATCCGCAGCGAGCTGTCACGCAACCGTCCCGATCTTGTTCGCGAGGTATTTCGGATCTTCAAGGAAAGTCGCGACATCGCAATTCGCGGCGGCAACGAAAATGCGGCTCAACTGAATTATGGCGTCGAGGCCAACCGGTCATCGCTCGAGACGATCATTGGTATTGCCTTCGATCAGAAGCTGATCCCGAGGCGGTTCAGCGTCGACGAACTGTTCGATGACACGACGCGCGGACTGACATAGTCGGGCCGGGAGCCGCCGACGGCAAATGCTTGAGCATTCTTGACTTAAAATGAGAAAGAGACTGCCCCTGCGGGTCAGCCGCAGCCGAAAACGGGAGATCTAAGCATGCCCCGATTGACGATCCGCATCCTTGCGGCATGTGCAACGTTCGTAGCGACGACAGCGCCTGTCTTTGCCCAACACCTGGCGGACTTTTATAAAGCGCACGCCGTGTCGTTTTATGTCGGATCGGATGCCGGCGCGGGTTACGACGCGTATGCCCGGCTCTTGTCGCGTCACATCGGAAAACACATTCCCGGCAATCCGACCATCATCGTGCGGAATATGCCCGGGGCCGGCAGCCTGACGATGGCGAACTACATCGTCAAATCCGCGCCGAAGGACGGAACGGCCATCGCCGCTCCACAGTCGAGCGTTGCCGTGGAACGTCTGCTGCATCTTCTTTCCAAGGACGGCAGGGCGGCAAATTTCGATGCCGCGAAACTCAACTGGTTGGGCAGCGCCACGCAAGACACGTTCGTTTTGCTCGGGTCGCCGGCCGCCAAGGCCAAGTCGATACAGGATATGACCACCACCGGGTTCGTTCTCGGCGCCTCCGGACCAAATACCGATGGCTCGATCGTCGTTGCTGCCTTGAATGAATTGCTGGGCACTAAAATCAAACTCGTCACCGGATATGCCGGCACGGGCGCTCAGCTCCTTGCTCTCGAACGCAAAGAGATCGATGGCGCGGTCATGGCTTATTCGACGGCGACGACGTTGCGCCCGAAAATCCTGACTGATGGCAAGATCGACATTCTTCTGCAGATCGGAGACCGGCCGCATCCCGACCTGAAGAACGTTCCACTTTTCGCCGATCTGTTGAAGAACAAGGACGACAAGGCGCTGATCTCTCTTCTCTTCGCCAAATACAAAATGGGGCGTCCCTATTTCCTCGCACCGGAAGTCCCCAGGGACCGCGTCGCAGCGTTACGTGCAGCGTTCGATGCGACGCTCAAGGATCCGGACCTGCTCGCCGACGCCAAGAAAACGCATCTCGAAATCGATCCGGTAAGCGGGCCGGACGTTCAAAGTCTCGTCGAACAGCTCAATACGGCGCCCGAGGCGCTGGTGACCAGAGCGCGAAAGGTGCTGGCGGCCAATCGCTGAGACTACGCGATCACTGAGAAAGCCTCCGCCATGAAAATCACGCGCGTTGAACCGACGCTGATTTCGGTGCCGTTCGACGAGGCTCTGGCGTCGCCGACGGGACGCAAGCGGCAGGATGCCGTCTATGTTCGGGTCGAGACCGATGCAGGCGTGACCGGCTGGGGCGAAGCGTTCGGCTTCGGTGCCTGCGCGATGAGCTATCTTGCGCTGCTGCATGTGGTCGCGCCGTTGGCGGTCGGGCGTGATCCGACCGATATCGACACGCTCATGACCGATTTGCGCCGCCGGACCCAGAACATGTCGCGGAACGGTCCCGTCGCCTACGCCTTGTCCGCCCTCGACATCGCCTTGTGGGACATCGCGGGAAAGATTGCGGGAAAGGCTCTTCACGTCTTGCTTGGTGGGATGCGGAAGACGGAAATTCCAGCCTACGCCAGTTTGCTTCGCCTCGGCGCGCCGGATGAGGTCGCGCGGGTGGCACGGCTCGCCGTCGATCGCGGCTATAAACATATCAAATTACATGAACGCACGGTTGAAGCTGTGGCCGCTGCCCGGACAGCCGTCGGCTCCGATATCGGCCTCATGCTCGACACCAATTGCAGTTGGGATTTGAACCAAGCCGTAAAAATGGCGGCGGCGCTTCAGCCATACGATCTCGCCTGGCTCGAAGAGCCTGTCTATCCGCCCGATGACTTCGACGCGCTTGCCACGCTCCGCGCGCAAGGCGTCATGCCCATCGCAGCCGGAGAAAATCTCGGTAACATTCAGGACGTCCGTCATATTCTCGATGCCGGAGCGGTCGACATCGTTCAGCCGGACGTCGCTAAAATGGGTGGCGTTACGGAGATGATGAAGGCGCTCCCGATGGCGCGAAGCGCCGGCATCAAGGCGGAGCCGCATTCCCCGCTCTATGGGCCAGCTCTGATCGCGACGCTGCACATCATTGCGGCTCTTCCCGAGGACGTCATGTGCGAGTTCTACTTCGCGGATATGGACGCCACTCCCATTGGCGACATCGCAACGCCAAAAGATGGCGTGTTCGGTATTCCGCGTGGTCCCGGGCTTGGTATCGATGTCGACGAGGACGTGCTGAAGCGCTATCGTGTGACCCTCAAGAGCTAAAAGGCAGCATCAGAAAGGCCGTATCATATGGATGTGGATCGGAGAGCCCTTTTTGAAAAGCTCGGCGGTGAGGAAAAAGTCGCTCGTATGAGCCACGAAGCGCGCGCGGACGCGCTCGAGGATTTCCAGACTGAAGCGCTGGACAAAACCGTCGCCAGGAAAAATGCCGACCGCTATCCCACGGTCGCGGAACTAGCAAACCAGATCGACAAGCGCGATTTCCGGCGCGGCGAAGGCAAGCTTTTCTATCATCCGAATCATATCGCCAAAGGCGCGACCTATCAGGGCGCCACGGTGAAGCGTTTGCCGCCGATGCCCGAAAATCCGACCTTGACGGACTTCTTCAAGTTGCGGTTCGGTTCGGCAGCGCATCTGCTCCAGAGCGCCGCGCTCGCCAAGAGGAAGGGGCTATCGGAAGAAGTCGTGTTGGCTTGTCTGTTGCACGACATGGGCTCCTATTTGATGAAAGCCGAGCACGGCTATTACGGCGCTCAGATCATCGAGCCATACGTTTCCGAAAAGGTGACGTTCGCCGTGCGCTATCACCAGGCGCTGAGATTTTTTCCCGATCCGTCTGTCGGCTACGAATATCCCGTCGGGTACTACAAGACGTTCGGCGTTGATTATGAACCGACGCCCTACATCACGGCGGAATATGAGTTCGCGCGCAATCACACATGGTATATGGAAGCGCGCCTAGTCACGATGAACGACCTCTACGCATTCGACCCCAATGCCGTGGTCTATCTGGAAGAGTTCGAGGATATCATCGGCCGCCACTGGAAAAACCCAAAAGAGGGGTTGGGCTACGATCATACGCCGGTCAGCCACATGTGGCGCGCGATGATCAATCCCGACGCGCCTCTATAAGCGGTCCGTTCTTGTCATCTGGGACCGGCGTTGGCGCGCATTCTGCAAGATAATCTTCAGATACCCGTGGTGTTGCTGTCATCGCACCGTTGTATTCGCGGCCTAGCCGTCGTGGCGTGACGCGAGAGCGATTCGCGTCGGCAACAACGGGTGCCCGCATGATCCTGCTTGTGGCGGCAATCAGCCGGCTTTGCGCGTGGCTCTTTCAATCCACGGACACAGGCCGGGGCGCACGATGATTGCGACGAATCCAGCAAGGCGGTTGAAGGAGACCGTGGGCTGCAAGGCTCGCCTCTCGCGTGACAGCCTGCTGCATCACCTGTTCGCTCACGCTTTCAAGGGCCTCGTCTATCCGCAGATCTGGGAGGACCCGGAGGTGGACATGGAGGCGCTGGCGATCGCGCCCGACCATCATGTCGTCGCTATCGCATCGGGCGGTTGCAATATCTTGTCGTACCTCACGGCCGACCCACGAAAAATCACGGCGCTCGATCTCAGCCCCTCGCATGTTGCGCTCGTCCGTCTCAAGCTTGCGGCTGCGGCCCATCTGCCGACATGGGACGGGTTTTATCGCTTCCTCGGCGACGCCGATGAAACTGCCAACATCGACGCCTATCGTCTGCATCTGCGCGACCGGCTCGATGCCGAGACGCGCGCCTATTGGGATCGGCGCCGCGCTTTTGGGCTGGGCCGGCCGCGCATCGCGATGTTTTCCGAAAATGTCTACCGGCATGGATTGCTCGGCCGCTTCATTGGCTTCGGTCATGCCGTTGCCAGACTTTACGGGATCAAACCGAAGACGTTTCTTGGCGCGCGCTCTCTCGAAGAACAACGCCAGTTCTTCGACGTGACCGTCGCGCCGCTATTCGACAAGCCACTGGTCCGCTGGGCAACGTCTCAACGCCTGTCGCTTTACGGTCTCGGCATTCCGCCGGCTCAATATGAAGTTCTCGCAGGCGGGGCCGCCATGGCCGATGTGTTGCGCGACCGGTTGCGTAAGCTCACCTGCGACTTCAGCCTCGATGACAATTATTTTGCCTGGCAGGCTTTTGGACGCGGCTATGGCAAGCGTGCGACGGCGCCGCTTCCGCCCTATCTCAAGCGCACTCATTTCGAGAGCGTGCGGACGCGGGCAGGGCGGGTCGAGGTCAAAAATTGTGCCTTCACGGAATATCTCGCGCAGCAGGCGGCGCAATCCGTCGATCGTTTCGTGCTGCTTGATGCCCAGGACTGGATGACGGACGCGCAGCTCAACGCGCTCTGGCAGGAAATCACACGAACGGCGCGGCCGGGCGCACGGGTTATCTTTCGCACCGCCGCGGCACCAAGCCTTTTGCCCGGACGCGTCGATGAGCGCGTCCTCATGCAATGGCATTATGAGGAAACGGCATCGCGCGCATTCACGGCGCGCGACCGCTCTGCGATCTATGGCGGCTTCCACCTCTATATTCACAAAGGCAACGGGCAAGAGCCATGACTGATGCAGCCCTGTCGATGGATCGGATGTATCGCCGCCAGCGGCATGTCTATGATCTCACGCGCAAATATTATCTGCTCGGACGCGATCGCATGATCGACGGGCTCGACGCCAGACCCGGCCATCGCGTGCTCGAGATCGGTTGCGGCACCGGGCGCAATCTCATCCAGGCAGCGCGGCGCCATCCGCAGGCGCTGTTCAACGGCATTGATGTCTCGCGTGAGATGCTTGCATCGGCCGACGGCGCGATCGTTCGTGCCGGCATGACGAGCCGTATCGCGGTCGCGTGTGCGGACGCAACGCATGACAATCCGGCGCGGCTCTGGGACCTCGATGGCTTCGACAGGATTTTCATCTCCTATACGTTGTCGATGATTCCGCAATGGCGCGCCGTCGTCCGTCATTCTCTCGCTGCGCTCAATGCCGGTGGGACGTTGCACATTGTTGATTTCGGTGGCCAGGAGGCGCTCCCGTCCTGGTTTCGTGCTGGTCTGCGCCACTGGCTCGGCCTGTTCGACGTCAGGCCGTGCGACGACCTCGAACAGGTGCTCGCGGCGCATGCGGGCGCGGGGCTGATTTTCGAGCGGCCGTTTGGCGGCTATGCGCAGAACGCCATTATGAGGCGCTAGAGCATTCCGCTTTTTTCCGAATCGCAGAAATGCCCTTGTTCTTGCGCAATTCCGGACGGAAAACCGCTTCGCACTTTTTCTGGAATTGCTCTAGTGGCGCGGGATGGTGCCGTCATTCATCGAGCGCGCTGCGGACTTTTGCAGCGAGCTGTTCGATGCTGAACGGCTTGGGCAGGAAATTCGTGCCGGGATCGAGTATGCCGTTGTGGACGACGGCGTTGCGCGTATAGCCGGTGGTGAACAGTACTTTCAGGGTTGGAAGCGCCTTGATGGCGTGGTCGGCGAGCTGCCGCCCGGTCATTCCCGGCATCACCACATCGGTGAACAGCAGCGTCACGTCCTGTCCTGCTTCGATCATGCGCAGCGCCTCGGTGCCGCTCGACGCGTGCACGACCGTGTAGCCGAGGTCGCGCAGCGCCTCGACTGAATAGCCGCGGACGCGATCCTCGTCCTCGACGACGAGGACGATCTCGTTCACGTCTCCACTTGGTGCGGCGGTCGTCGTGCGCCTTTGCGCGACCGGTTCGGCCTCGCCATGGAATCGCGGCAGGTAGATTTTCACCGCCGTGCCGCGCTTGATTTCCGAATAGATCTTCACCTGTCCACCCGACTGGCGGATGAAGCCAAAAACTTGGCTAAGGCCAAGGCCGGTGCCCTTGCCGACGCCCTTCGTCGTGAAAAATGGATCGAACGCCTTGGCGACCACATCGGGCTTCATACCCACGCCGGTGTCGCTGACGGCGATCTGCACATATTCTCCCGCTGCAACGGCGAACTCCCGGGCATAGTACTCGTCGAGATGGATATTCGCGGTTTCGATGGTCAGCCGGCCGCCTTCGGGCATGGCGTCGCGCGCATTGACCGAGAGGTTGAGGATCGCGCTTTCGAGTTGGATCGGATCGGCATGGGTTTTCCAGAGACCGGGGAAGAGAACGGTCTCGACCCGGATGGCTTCACCGAGCGTGCGTGTCAAAAGCTCCGTCATGCCGGAGACCATGCTGTTGGCGTCGACCGGTTCGGGCGCCAGCGGTTGCTGCCGCGAAAAGGCAAGCAGCCGCTGGGTCAAGGCCGCCGCGCGCGTCGCACCCTCCATGGCCGCATCGATATAGCGGCTGACATTGGTGTCGCCGCGCGCAAGCCGGCGTTGCAACAGATTGAGGCCGCCGATGACCACGGCAAGCATGTTGTTGAAGTCGTGCGCGATGCCGCCTGTGAGTTGGCCGACAGCCTCCATTTTTTGCGCCTGCCGCAGTTGCTCTTCGGCTTTGATGCGGCTGGTCGTCTCCACGGCTTCCGGCACGATGGCGATGACGACGTTCTGCTGGTTCTTTACCGGACGCAGCGAAAAGTCGAACGAGCGCTTGCCCGTCGGAAGATCGACGGTGAGCGGCGTTTGAATCGTTTCCCCGCCGGCGACTTTCGCGACCGCGCGGCGAACCATTTCGGGCACGCCGGGCGTGCCGGAAAACCACCCTGCCTCCCAGAGCGGCTTGCCGATCACGTCCTCGAGCGTGGATTCGATCCCGGCAAGGGAGGACGCGTTGGCGTCGAGGATCGTGCCGTCCGGGTTGAGCAGGCCCTGATAGATGAAACTCGTCTCGAACATCGTGCGCTGTCGTGTCGCGCTTGCACGCAGGGCTTCGACCGCTTTTGACAGTTCGCCCGTTCGCTCTCTTACCTGCGTTGCCAGCGAGGCATTCAGCGCGCGCAGAGCATGCTGGGCGCGGGCGCGCTCGGCTGCATCCCAGGTGCGTTGCGCGACGTCTTCGACGAGGGCAACGTCTGCCGTGGACCAGCGCCGCGGTTTTTGTTCATGCAGATAGAGGATGGCGCGCAGCAGCCCGTCGCTGATCAGCGGTACGACGATGAGGGCGCGGCAACCGATGCTGTCCCAGGCTGCGGCATAGGCCGCGCCTGCGCGCGGGTCGGTATGGCAGTCTTCGACGACGAGCGTGCGGCCGGTGCGCAATGTGGCGATCGCTGCCGGCCCGAATCCTTCGAGACTGCGTGTTTCGCCGCCGAGACTGGCCACGGTATCATCGCGCGTCCAATCGCGTTCGATATGGACGAATTCGCCGGTCTCGTCGATCTCGCCATAGCCGGCACGGGCGCCGCCGATATGGGTGCCGAGCAATCCGGCGGCCACGAGCGTTGCCGTGGCAGGATCCGAGGTCGCGCGCAGCCGATCGTTGAGCGTCAGGAGAAAAGCCTGCCGTTCATCGGCGATCTTCAACTCGTGCACGTCCGTGCAGGTGCCGAACCAGCGCACGATCAGTCCGGCGTTGTCGCGAACCGGCTGCGCGCGAGCCAGAACCCAGCGATAATTGCCGGTACGATGCCGCAGCCGGTATTCGATGTGGTAGGGCTCGCCGGTCGCCAGACATTGCCGCCACAACTTATCGGCGCGGTCCCTGTCGTCGGCGTGAAGCAGCGCATTCAGGCCGCCGCTATCGGTCGAACCGGGCGGCGCGTCCGTGTATTCGTACCAGCGGTCGTTGAAATAATCGTGGAACCCGTCCGGTCGCGTCGACCAGATCAACTGATCGATTGAGTTCGTGATGGCACGAAAGCGAATTTCGCTTTCGTGAAGCGCCATTGTCGCCTTGCGCGTCGCCGTCACGTCCACATTGACGCCGATCATGCCGAGGAATTCACCGCTTGGGCTGAAGCGCGGTTGTGCTTCGGTCGCCATGATGCGCCATTCGCCATCGGCGCGCCGGCTGCGCGCCTCGATGGAAAATCCGCTGTGCGTCTGCATGCTGTGATTGAAGGGCTCGAGCAGCACCAGACGATCGTCGGGATACAGCGTGCTGCTCCAGTCGAATGTCGCGACCGCGTCCTCGCTGACGCCCCAGAAGGCGCGCTGGGCACGGTTGAGATAGACGCATTTTCCATCGCGGTCGCCCATCCAGAGCATCACGGGAGCGCTCTCGGCCACGAGACGAAAGCGCTCCTCGCTTTCGCGCAATATCTCTTCGGATTTCTTTCGTTGCGTGATGTCGACGACGACGCCGATGAAACGCGTGCAGACGCCATGGTCGAATGTCGCCTGGCCCTGGGTGCCGAGCCAGCGCTCGACGCCGTCCTGCAATCCGATTGTCCGATACTCCTCGACGATCCGGCCTGAGCTTCGCGGATCGGTTGCGCCGCGCACGGCCGCGTGCAGGCGATCACGATCGTCGGGATGGCAGCCGTCAAGGAACGTGTCGTAGGTGACCGTCGCGTCGGGACCGAGGCCGAACAGCGCCTTGCAGCGGTCGTCCCAGATCAACTCGCCCGTCGGAGGAAAGTAGCTCCATACGCCGACACGAGCGGCCTCAAGCGCGAGGCGTTTGTGCATTTCGCTTTCGCGCAAGGCGTCTTCGGCGAGTTTGCGCTTCGTGATGTCGAAGCTGATGCCGGAAAAGCGTAGCGGTGTGCCGTCTGCCCCGAGTGTGCAGCGCCCTTGGGCGGCGACCCAGCACTCCGTTCCATCCGACTGAACGAGACGGTACTCTTCGGAAAAGGCGTTGCCTGTCTGCATCGCGGTAGCGATGGCCTGTTGCACGCGCTGAATATCGTCAGGGTGAATGCCGCGGAAAAAATCCGAGATCGACGCGCCGGCCGACGCGGCACGCGCATCGACACCATAGAGGTGCGCAAACCGTGCATCGGCGGTGACGCGGTCGTTGACGATGTCCCAGTCCCAGGTGCCGATGCTGTTCGATGCCGATAGTGCAAGCTGAAGACGTTCTTCGCTTTTGTGCAGGGCCGTGCGCGCCCGCGCGCGCTCGTCGATGTCTTCCGTTGTGCCGTACCAGCGGCGGACCGCGCCGGTTTTCGGATCGCGCCATGGCACAGCGCGTGATCGCACCCAGCAATAGCTGCCGTCAGGCATGCGGACACGGTGATCGATGTCGTAAGGTTCGCCGCTTGCGATCGATTGTGCCCAGGCTTTTTCCAGGTCTGGGCGGTCGTCGGGATGGGTTGCTTGCGCCCATCCTCCGGAGCGAGCCTGATCGCGCGTCAGACCGGTCAGCAAGAGACCACGGTCGCTGAAGTCGATGATCCGGCCTTGCGCGTCGGCGGTCCATGGCAATTGCGGATTGAGTTCGAGGATCCGGCGCAGCTCTGCTTCGCTCTCGCGCAAAGCGGCTTCGGCGCGCGCGCGTTCGGTGACGTCGGTCGCCGCCACGAAAATACCCGTCGTGCAGCCTGTTGCATCCTTGATCGGCTGATAGACGAAATCGAGAAGGCGTTCTTCGGGTGCGGCTCCCGCGTCATGCTGGAGAACCACGGACACCGATTTTCCAATATGGGGCTCGCCACTCCGATAAACCTGATCAAGCAGATCGATGAATCCCTGGTCCACCATTTCCGGCAGCGCGTCGGCGACGGACTTGCCGATCACGTCGCGGTTTCCGATCAGAGCACGATGGGCGTCATTGGTGATTTCGAAGATGTGCGTCGGTCCACGCAACAGCGCCACGGCTCCCGGCGCCTGGACGAACATGTCGCGCAGTCGCGCGATCTCGTCTTCGCGGTCGCGGCGGGTGACGACCTGCGCTGTCGTCTCGTGACCCTGATTGAAAATGCCGAGGATGGTTCCGTCATCGGCGCGGATCGGCGTGAAGCTGTAATTCCAGTACGTTTCCTCGACACGGCCGCTGCGCTGCATCGGCAGCAACTGGTCGAAGGCGGAGAATCCTTCACCCGTTTCAAAGACCTGCCTGAACTGCGGGGCAATGACATCCCAGATGTCGGGCCAGACCTCCTGCGCCAGGCGGCCGAGAGCCCAAGGATGCTTCTCAGCCGGCACCGGAGACCACGCATCGTTATAGAGCAGGCACAGGTTGGGGCCCCAATAAATGGCCGTCGGAATGCTCGAATGCAGACAGATGCTCAATGCTGCGCGCAGCGGCTGCGGCCAGGTGTCTGGTGCGCCGAGCTGCGTCGCAGTCCAATCATGGGCCCGGATGCGCGCGCCCATTGCGCCGCCGCCGTTCAAGAAAGGCTCTTGCGAGAAAGTATCGGCTTTCAATTGTCATCCCCGCGCCGTGCGACAGAGGGAACCGTGTCGCCCGCTGCGCAGCGTGTCAAGACATGACAAAGGTGGTGTGGCACGCCGGCATGGCATCGCCGCATGCGTCCGCTGCTGCATCACCATGCTGGGTCGGTCGATGAGCGACCCAGCGGTGGTTGCTTTCGGGATCGGAATGCGTTCATCGTGGGTTGCAGGCTGCGGTCGTCATGCATGATCGCGCGTGCAAGAACCGGGAATAGACGCGCGATGTCACTGACCCTGTATTTTCATCCGCTGTCGTCGTTCTGTCAAAAAGCGTTGATCGCGTTTTATGAAAACGATACGCCGTTCACGCCGCATCTGGTTGATCTCGGTAACGAAACCTCACGCGCAGATTTTCTGGCAGTCTGGCCGATCGGAAAATTTCCAGTGCTGCGCGACGCGGCGCGAGACGTCATCGTACCGGAAGCGACAGTGATCATCGAATATCTGGACCGGTTTTATCCGGGCCGGACGCGGCTCGTGCCCGACGCGGCCGATTCTATCTGGGACCTGCATGTGCGCGACAGGTTCTTCGATCTTTATATCAATACAGTGGTGGGCAAGATCGTTACCGATCGACTGCGGCCGGACGGGGAGTGCGACACGTTCGGGGTTGCGCAGGCCAAAGCCCAGTTGCAGACGGCGCTCGACAGGGTCGAGCGCGACATGGCATCGCGCGTTTGGGCGATGGGAGACACCTTCACCATGGCCGACTGCGCGGCGGCTCCGGCCTTGTTCTACGCCGATCTCATCATGCCGTTTGGCGGCGCGCTGAAGAACACCGCTGCCTATCTCGATCGTCTCAAAGCACGCCCATCATATGCACGCGCGCTCAAAGAGGCCGAGCCGTTTCTCAAATTCGTGCCGCAAGAGAGCTGATCTTTATTCCGCGCTAGCGGATGCGCGTCCATTCGGTGCTGCGGCAGATCACGCCGCCAGCAATGCATCCGCTCGTGGTCATGTGATTGCCGCTGAGTTTCATATCGGCGCTGAAATTCGCCCCGCGTTGCGGATCACGGCCGCTGCCCTTCCACGTATTCTGTCCCGCCGGCTTCAGGTTGAGAACGATATATTCGCCAACTTTTTCGCTGCTTCCCGGTTTGATCCAGGTGTTGGTCATACACAAGGCCTTGCCGCACGACGCGACTTTTACACGGGCGACCCCGTCGCCGCGCTGCCACGCGCCTTTGGCGGCCTCTTGCGCGCGGGCGGCCGGGGCGGCGGTCGTCATTATCAACACCATCAACACCATGGCAGATCGCATCGAAGTCTCCTTGCGCGGCATGAACCCCGAACACTCTCTGTCTTGATACGCTCGAAACGCGCCGCCGGTTCACCGGCGACGCGATGCTCGGGGAAGTCTGAAGGCGCAAGAAATTATCGGTTGGCAGTGCGCGTCGGCGCGATGCTCCCGGTTACCGCCGCATGGCCGCCGAGCCGGTTCCAGTCCACACTACGGCAGACGATTCCGCTCAGCACGCACCCTGTCGTCTTCATATGGGCGCCGGAAAGCTGGAGCGTCATGTCGTAACTCATCTTGCGCTGACGGTCATAGGCCGATCCCGCCAGCTTGTTCTGCGCTTCCGGCGCCAGCGTCATGACCAGAACATCGCCGACATTCTCGCCGTTTGCTCCGGGCTTTGCGACCCAGGTATTGACCGCGCACAAAGACTTCCCGCAGCGGGAAATCCGGATATGCGACCCTCCGTCGCCCCGGCTCCAGCTTCCTGTGGCGTTGACGGATTGAGCGTGGGCGGCCGGAATGGTGACGGCCAATGCCGCAAGGGCGAGTGTGGCCGGAACAAGCGCGCGCACGCGGCGGGCGACGCGTAACGCTGTGGGAACGACCGGGTGAGGGGACGGGAGAGCAGGCGGAAAAGCGGATGTGAGAGCGGGGATCTTTATCAGATGTGTCATCAGGAACCCTGACTTGGCGTGATTGAATGAATGTTCCAATACGGCGGAACGACGAGGCAGGCACAGATCGGAGCCCCGATAGGGGGCGGCTTCTGGCGCAAGGGCTGACCGCAAAACGAGGCAGACAGACAACGAAGCTCTGAAGGCCAACAAAGCTGAGGCGCTAAAGTTCGGCACAATCCGAACCAGCGTCGCCCGCCGCGGGGCTGACCCGAATGACCGGTGAAAGGGTGTTGATTTGCCAGCAATTCGGCATAGTTACGGGAACGGCTGGCAAAAGTTTCCGGTCGGGGTCGTCGAAATTGTGGTACACGGCATCGCGTTTCTGCTACGGCCTGTCTTCGCATTGGGTGGTCCGGACTTTAAGGCGCAAGTCTTGGGTCGCGGGCTCCGGGGCTACTATCCGCGGGCCCTGTCGCGCGGGCGTCGTCGTTCGGAACCGGGCGATGCTCGCCGCATGATCCCTTTCACCGTGATCTTTGCTGCATGATCAATGCCTTGCAAACGGCTGCCAACTTCATCGACCGGAAAATCGGTTGGAGCAGAATCGGGCTCATCGTCAGCCTGACGATCATCGCGGTTGCGCTGCACACGCTGTTCAAGCTGCTGCAACATATCGACATCCAGAAGATTATTGACGCCATCCGGGAAAAGCAGGGCCGCGAGATCGCGATCGCCGCAGGCGCTGTCGCCGCCGGCTACTTCACGCTGACATTTTATGATCTGTTCGCGCTGCGTACGATCGGCCGCAGCGATATCCCTTACCGGATCGCAGCGCTGTCGGGATTCACCAGCTATGCCGTCGGTCATAATATCGGCGCCACGGTCCTGACCGGCGGTGCGGTGCGCTACCGCATTTATTCGGCGCATGGGCTCGACGCTGTCGAGGTCGCCAAACTGTGCTTCGTCGCCGGGCTGACCTTCTGGCTCGGCAATGCAACCGTGCTCGGGCTTGGCATTCTTTATGTGCCGGGTGCCGCGGCGCGCGTCGACCAGCTCCCGCCGTCGGTGAACGCGGTCGTTGCCGTCATCGCGCTCATTATTCTTGCAGCCTATATCGTCTGGGTTTGGAGCGGCCGGCGCACACTGGGGCGCGGCGGTTGGCTCGTGGAACTGCCGAACGGTCCCTCGACGCTGTTGCAGATCACCATTGGCATCGTCGATCTCTCGTGCTGCACGCTGGCAATGTACATGCTGCTGCCGGACCAGCCGCATATCGGCTTTGTGACGCTGGCCGTTATTTTCGTGTCGGCAACGCTTTTGGGATTTGCCAGCCATGCGCCGGGTGGCATCGGCGTGTTCGACGCGGCGATGATGATTGCGCTGTTGCAGTACGATAAGGAAGACCTGGTCGCCGGCCTGCTGATCTTCCGTTTTCTCTATTACGCTTGTCCGTTCGTTCTTGCGCTCGTCATTTTAGGCGTGCGCGAAATTTT
>Ga0310811_10001341_pt1 | contig 31115 bp, 24 predicted proteins | sample YCmetagenome_FD_207642 | JGI IMG/M metagenome (GOLD analysis project Ga0310811, IMG submission 207642) | Soil microbial communities from experimental microcosm in Duke University, North Carolina, United States - YC | ecosystem: Engineered > Artificial ecosystem > Soil microcosm > Unclassified ...
GAACGGCACAACCCCCGGTTCGAGAATCGGGTTAAGTAACCTCGACAACCGATATAAACTGTTGACAAAAAGGAACATCGTAGTGGAAAACAACTTTGAATCGTTCATCGTAAGACTACCGATAATACGATTCTAGACACCGATAGCAAGATATGGGTTGATAGATTTTAAAAAATATGCAACATTTGCGGTCCATTGCCCGTCTTATAGTAAAACTGTATAAGCGGTAATAAAAAACTGGTAATGATAACTAATTTTGAACTACAAAACTAAGCCACATGAAAGTCCTCATCGTAGAAGATGAACGCCCTGCTTCCGAAAACCTGGTGGAAGAATTGCAGGCCATCGACGACAACATCAGTGTAGTGGCAGGATGCAACAGCGTTGACGAAACAGTCCGCTGGCTCAGCAGAAACCCACAGCCAGACCTGATATTAATGGATATCCAACTATCAGATGGCCTTTCCTTCAACATCTTTAAAGCGTGTGAGATCACCTGTCCCGTGATCTTTACCACCGCCTATGATAAGTATCTTTCCCAGGCATTCGAATACAGTAGCATAGATTACCTGCTAAAACCTATTAGCCAGGATAAGCTCAGAGGCGCCATCCGGAAATACAAAAATCTCAAAAGCCACTTCACCGGCAACGGTAACGGCACCAATCACAGCTCCCTCCTGCCCGACTATCTCAGCAATCACGATCGCAAACGCTCGCGCATCCTCGTCCGCAAAGGCGTGGAGTTCCAAACCGTCCGCATCGAAGACGCCGGCTATTTCTTTACCGAACACAAGCTGATCTTTTTAGTAGACAAAGAGAACAGGAAATACATGGCGGAAAAAAGCAACCTCAGCGAACTCGAAGAAGAACTGGATAAAAACATCTTTTACCGCGCCAATCGCAAATACATCATCAACGCTAACTATATCAAACGCTTCAAACCACTCGAAAGAAGCAAGATCAGCGTCGAGCTTACCCTGCCCGTAAACGAAGAGATCATCATCAGCCAGGAAAACTCCGCCTCCTTTAAAAAATGGATCGGCGAATCATAATACAATCGCGTCACCCAACCACCCACCCAACCTGTACCCAACATCGCAGGTGCCAACACCTCGAACAACAGCCCTCACCACACCATCCGCGACTACCCACTTACCACCACCAACCACAACGAGACGATGCCCGACACAGCATGACCACAACAACACCGTGCTACCTCACCACCACAATCACCACCACATGCCACCGCTTGGCGCGCCACAAACCCGCCCAAAGACGGCGCATCACAACTCTCATCAACATGCCCTCATAACTAGCCCCCACCGCGGGCTGAGACGCCGGCATACTTTGCAAGGCGCCTAGGCCTTCGTCGGAGCTGCTTCGCCACGCTCCTCCTCGCCCGTAACCTTCGCTTCGCTCGGTTAGGTTAGTTTCACCATCTCCCAATAAAAAAATGATAATGCACAGCGCCGGCAAAGATTATGCCGCGCGGCTAATAGCCCCTGAAGGTTCCCCGGTAAGTCTCTGATTAAATAACGTGTGGCTGCCCCGTACCGGTGCCTTCGGCACCTGGCAGGGCCAATGTTGGCCCTTCGGGCATTCGGGCTCCGCCCTCACTCGCTAAAAATGCAAGAGGAAACTGCTGCCGACCCCTTCCACGGACTGCACCTGAATGTTGCCCCTATGCAAAAGCATGATCTGCTTACAAAGCGAAAGCCCAATCCCACTCCCCGTCTTCTTCGTACTAAAAAAAGGTATAAATATATTATCCATCACCTCCGGCGACATCCCCATCCCATTATCCCCCACCTTTATAACAACGCGATTATTACTCCCCGTATACGCAGCCAGCGTGATCAACGGCTCCGCACTACTCTTCACCGCATCGATCGCATTCACCACCAGGTTGATCAACACCTGCTCGATCAGATTAGTATCCACATCCAGCATCATATCCGTGTCGGTCAGCAAAATATCCATCTCGATATTCTTCTGCTCCAGCGTCGGCTCCATCAGCACATGCAGCGTCTCGAACAGATCCCGCGCATATACCCTTTTCAGATTCAACGTGGTTATCTTGTTCAGGTTCCTATACGTCTCCGCAAACTTCAGCAGCCCCTCACTCCGCCGCCGTATCGTACTAATACCCAGCTCCAGGTCCTCCAACGCCCCCGGCTGCCCATCCAGCAGACGCGCCGACTCCTGCAACCGGTGCAGCATCGTCTCGGCCAAAGAAGAAATAGGCGCTACCGAATTCATGATCTCATGCGTCATTACACTCAGCAGCTTCTGCCAGGCCTTCGCCTCCGTCTCATCCAATGCCTCATTCACATCCTGGAATGCGATCAGCTTATAAACCCGCCCATCCGTCTGGAAAGCCGTAGCCGCCATCAGCGTCTTGAACACATTCTTATCCTTTGTCAAAGAAATGATCTTGCTTTCCCCCGGCCGCAGATTTAAGATCTCCTGGTACAAAGCCGCATCCCTCCTCTCCAGCGACGCAATCGTCTTCAGATAAGGGACCCCCAGCATATTCTTGAACGACTCATTCATCCAGCCGATATCCCCGCTCTTATGCTCATAGCTGAGAATACCCGTATTCACCAGTTCCAGTATCTTCTGCACATACTGGAACTGCGTCTCCTTCTCCCGGCTGATCAGCTTGAAGGTCGAATTGATCTCGTTGAAGCCCTGCCGCAATGACTGCAGCTCCAGCGGAGCCTCCTTTACATCAAAATAACGGGAGAAATCCCGGTAATGGATCGACTCCACAAACTGCTCCACCTCCTGCTGCGCCTTACGATGAAAATTATAAAAGTCCACCAGCTGGAAAATGATCAGCAGGATCAGGGCAATAAACTTTATCCCGTAGTCCCCCTTCACCAATAAAAAAGAGGCGCAGGACAACGTCAGGAACATGAATAACACCCTTATCAGGATTCTCTCCTGGTAGCGTTTGAATACCATAAAAGCGATCGTTTAAATAACGCCCAGCCGGCGCCCGTGGTTCACATCAAATGTCATACTTGCTCAGTCTCCGGTAAAGAGCCGTCCGGGTCAATCCCAGCTCTTTGGCTGCCTTGGAGATATTACCATTGTGTTTCTCGATGACCTTGAGAATAGCATTCTTCTCGATCGTACTGAGCTTCAGCTCCTGCGGCTCGTCGGCCTGCGGCAACACCGTCTCTATCGGCGAAAAGATCAGGTCCTTCGCCTGCAGCACATCCCCTTCCGCCATGATGACGGCCCTCTCGATCGTATATTGCAGCTCCCGGACATTCCCCGGATAATGATAGGATTTCAGCTTCTCGATAGACTTGGCATCAAAGTCATGCTGCGGCTTCATATACTTGTTCGTGTAGATGCGGTCAAAATGCCGCGCCAGCAGGATAATATCATCCTCCCGTTTGCGCAGCGGCGGTACCATGATCTCTACCGTATTGATCCGGTAGATCAGATCCTTCCGGAACTTGCTCTCATTCGCCAGCTCCGTCAACGGCACATTCGTAGCACAGATCAGCCGGATGTCGATAGGCATCGGCTGATTCGATCCCAATCGGGTAACCTGCCGGTTCTGCAACACCGACAACAGCTTTGCCTGCTGATGCAGAGAGATATTCCCGATCTCATCCAGGAACAAGGTTCCCCCATTGCCCGACTCGAACCTGCCAACCCGATCCTCACGGGCATCGGTAAAGGCTCCCTTCTTATGACCAAACAGCTCGCTTTCGAACAAGGTCTCCGTCAAAGCACCCACATCCACCTTTATATAAGGTTTCTCAGCCCTTAATGAATGCTGATGAATCGCCTTGGCAATAAGATCCTTTCCCGTACCATTCTCTCCAAGGATCAAAATATTCGCATCCGTAGGAGCGATCTTCTCGACCTTGAAAAATATGTCCCGCATGACCTCCGACTCCCCCAGCAACTCAGATCCTATCACCGAATCCGATGGATCATCCTTACCACTGCCACTGCGCTTCGGATCATTTTTCCTCAACGCATCCTTGATGGTCGTGATCAACCGCTCATTGTGCCAGGGCTTGACTACAAAATCAGCAGCTCCCTCCTTCAACGACCGCACCGCCAGGTCAATATCCCCGTAAGCCGTGATCATAATGACCGCAGCAGTCGACCCGAACTCTTTTATCTTCCGGAGCCAGAACAACCCCTCATTTCCTGTATTGATACTGCTGTTGAAGTTCATATCAAGCAGGATAAGATCGAAGGTCCGCTTCGAAAGGATCGAACGCAGGTTCTCCGGATTCTTTTCCGTTACTACATCCGCAGCTTCGGTCTTTAATAACAACCGCACCGCAGTCAGAACATCCGGATCATCGTCAACTGCCAGTATAGAGGCATTTTTCAAATTCATAAATAAAATTAGTTAACAGATTATGCAGCCAAAAATTTTTCCATCATACGTGCAACATAACCTAACTACAAGTATACCTTAAATGTAAATGTATGGCAATTAATTTTTTATATAATTCCGGCCCAAAAGGCAACTGTATCAAAAACGGACAGTTCTTGTATCAAAAATGAACTATGAACGGGCCAGACCGCTCCTAACAAATTGTAAATCATTGGGGTTGTATTCTGGCATGTGTTTGATAGACTACCGATTGGAATTTTCTCATGTGTATACCTCCTGGTATTTTTATACTGGGTGGTTTTTTTGAAAAGATCGGTAAATAAAAATATAATTCTCATCATGGTGGACATTGTACGAAAGAAAAAAACCTGGACAACCAAACGCATTCTGACCATTATCGGCATACTGGCCTTGGCATCCCTTATTACCGGAGCTGTTTTATTGACCTCTGGAAAATCGAGACTAAACGTTGAATTAGAACGCATTACAGTAAGCGAGGTCACAAAAGCCCCCTTTCAGGAATCCATTCCCCAGAACGGCACTGTACTGCCCCTCACTACCATCTACCTCGTAACCCCCGATGGCGGCCGGGTCGAACAGAAATACGTGGAAGATGGCGCCATCCTCAAGAAAGGCGACCCCATCCTCAAGCTATCCAATACCGACCTGGAATTGAACCTTTCCACCTCGATGACCGGCATCTCCTCCATGCTCGCCAGTATGCAGTTCGCGAAAGTCAACGCCGACCAGAATACAGTGAGCAAGCTGCAGCAGATGGCCGACGTCCAAAGCCTCTATGTAGAGGCAGAAAGGGTGTACACCCTGGATAAAAGGCTGTATGCTCAGAAGGTCATCGGCCTCCAGGAATTCAAACAGGCCGAAAATAATTATAACTATTACAAGCAGAAAAGAGATCTCCAGCAGGAGATCCTCAAACAGGACACTATATCCCGCAGACAGCAGCAGGAACAGGATAAAGAGTCCTACGCACGCGCCCAGACCTCCCTGGCCATCCTGAAAACAAAGGTAAACGGCCTGACCATCGTCGCACCGAGAGACGGCCAGCTCACCTCCCTGGATGCAGAAGTCGGCCAGTCCAAGACCAGCGGTTACGCTCTCGGACAGCTGGACGTGCTCGATGGCTTCAAGGTCCGCCTCTCAGACGTGGACGAACATTATATCAACCGCGTCTTTACCGGTCAGACCGGCACCTTCAACTTCAACGATACCACCTATAAGCTGAAGATCATAAAAGTCTATACCCAGGTGACCAACGGCCGTTTTATGGTAGACATGAATTTCGTCGGAAAGGTCCCCAAAGGTATCCGCAAAGGCCAGACCCTGCAGATCACCCTGGCGCTCAGCGATGAGACCACCGCCATCCTGCTGCCCAAGGGCGGATTTTACCAGCAGACCGGCGGAAACTGGATCTTCAAGATCAGCGATGACGGAAAAACAGCCTATCGTACGGAGATCCAGCTGAACCGTCAAAGTACGGATTATTACGAAGTAATTTCCGGTTTAAAACCCGGAGATAAGGTCATAACTTCCAGTTATGAGACCTATGGTAATATCCAGGAATTGGTTTTGAAAAAGTAACCCTTAACTTGTAACATCCGGCTGCCAGCCGTCGTCCATAAACAAAACAATTAGCCATGCGACTGAAATTACTCTACACCCTAAGCCTCCTGCTTTGCCTGAGCACCTTCGCGTCTTCCAACGAACGCGCCGGGCACTGTCGCCCTGGTTGTATGGAAATAAAGGCAGATACCGGCAAGGCTACAGCGGAAGCCACTAAAAAGACCTTTCCGGTCACGCCGCTTGCAACATCTTTACCAATTCTTAGACTTTTATCTATATAAACACACATCACCTAAACAGCTTATATTATGATCAAGATCAGTGAACTCCAAAAAACTTACCGCACGGAAGAGGTGGAAACTATCGCACTGAACAGACTCAGCTTCGAGGTAAAAGAAGGCGAATTCGTCTCTGTCATGGGACCCTCTGGCTGCGGCAAATCCACCCTCCTGAATATCCTCGGTCTGCTGGACGATCCCGATGGCGGAAGCTTTCTGTTCAATGGTACCGAAGTAGCTCACTTTAACGAACGCAAACGCGCCGACCTCCGCAAAAGAAATATCGGCTTCGTATTCCAGAGCTTCAACCTGATCGATGAGCTGACAGTATTCGAAAACGTAGAACTTCCTCTTATCTACCTGGGCGTAAAAGGTCCGGAAAGAAAACAAAGAGTGGAAGTCGTATTGGATAAAATGCAGATCATGCACCGCCGTAACCACTACCCACAACAACTCTCGGGTGGTCAGCAACAGCGTGTCGCAGTGGCCCGTGCCGTCGTCAATAACCCCAAGCTCATCCTTGCCGATGAACCTACGGGTAACCTCGACTCATCCAACGGTAACGAAGTAATGCAGCTGCTTACAGACCTCAACGAACAGGGCACAACGATCATAATGGTTACCCACTCCGAACATGACTCCCGCTACAGCCATCGCATCATCCGCATGCTGGACGGTCAAACCGTGACGGAGAATATACTGGTCTAAGGAACCACAGGTTACGGATTGGAGATCTTTTAATTCTATAACTGGCCAGCAATGACCTAATAAATTTGCTATGCTTAAAAATTACCTCAAGATCGCTTTCCGTAACCTGACCAAATACAAGTTCATCTCATTCATCAACCTCTTCGGACTTACCGTCGGACTCACCTGCTGCCTGCTCATCCTTACCTATATCCTGCATGAGACCAGCTACGATAAATACAACAGCAAAGCAGACCGCATCTGGCGCGTAACCCGCAGCTTCAACAATAAGGAGGGCATCGTTTCCCTTCACCTGGGAGCAGTCGCTCCCCCCTTTGGGCCACTGCTCCAGAACGACTTCCCGGACATCGAAAAGATCACCCGGATCCTGGGCATCGGCAACCTGCCCATGCGCTATGAAGAGAAGATCTTCACTGAAAAAAATGTTTGTTACGCTGACAATAACCTGTTCAGCATCTTTGATGTAGATCTCCTGGAAGGCGATCGCCGCAATGCCCTGAGCGATCCCTTTTCTGTCATCATCACCCCGGAGATCGCTCACAAATATTTTGGCAATACCGACCCCATCAATAAAGTCATCCGACTCGACAACCAGTACAACTTTAAGGTCACCGGTATCTTCCAGCCCCTACCCTCCAACGCCCATTTCCACACACAGGTCATGCTTTCCTTCAATACACTGAAAGATTCTGCCATCTATGGAGAAAACAACCTCATGACCAATTGGGGCAACAATTCCTTTTTCACCTATCTGCTCCTGCCAAAAAATTACCCGGCCCATAACCTGGAAGCCCAATTCCCGGCCTTTATCGACAGGCATATGCCCGGCAATAAAAAAGACCCGGCGAACGCACCCTCAAAATACACCAGACTTTACCTGCAACGACTCACCGACATTCACCTCCGCTCTCATCTGGATGACGAGCTGGAAGAGAACGGTGACATCACCCGGGTCTATATCTTTGGCGCCATCGCACTCTTCATCCTGCTCATCGCCTGCATCAACTACATGAACCTCTCGACCGCCCGCTCCGCACTTCGGGCAAAAGAGATCGGTATACGCAAAGTAGCAGGGGCCCAAAGACAGGAGATCATCTTCCAGTTCCTCAGCGAATCCATCCTTATCTCTTATATAGCCGTCATCATTGCAGCAGCCCTCACCTGGCTTTGTCTGCCCTGGATCAATACCATCACCGGTCTGCAACTCTCCATCCAAAGCCTGCTGATCTCCTCCGTGCTGATCCCAGTGCTGCTGACGCCTTTCCTGATCGGTCTCCTTTCCGGCGTCTACCCGGCCCTGTTCATGTCCTCCTTCCAGCCATCAAAAGTGCTGAAAGGCTTGTTCAAAGCCGGGAGCGGCAGCATTTCCTTCAGAAAAGCCCTTGTCGTCATACAATTTGCCGTCTCCATCGTCCTGCTCATCAGCACGGCCATCGTCTTCCAGCAGCTGCACTACATGCAGAACGCAGCCCTCGGATTCAGCAAAGACCAGGTCATTACCCTGGATTATCCCACCGGGATGGGTAACAAATATGAATCCTTCCGCAACCGTCTTTTACAGGATTCCCGTTTCCTTCAGTTGACCCGCTCCACTCGCATTCCGGGTGGCCGTCTGCTCGATGAAATGGGCGCCGCCACAGAAAGCGGCGACTCTCTCCGCCCCGTCAACGCCGATATCAAATACGTGGCAATCGACCACGACTTCCTCAAAACCTATAATATTCCCATCGTCGCCGGCCGGGACTTCTCCCGTGAATATGCGACCGATACCACCGCTTATGTGCTCAACGTAGCCGCAACAAAGGTTCTTGGCGCAGCAAAACCAGCCGATCTGGTCGGCAGGAACTTTGCCTATGCTGGCGTAAAAGGCAGGGTCATCGGCGTCATGGGAGATTTTAATTTCGAGTCGATGCACCAGCAGATCGTCCCCCTGGTCCTCATCATGCCTTCTTCAGGTAATAAGAACGCAACCAACTATGGTAACCTGTCCATCAAAATAACCGGCAGGGATATCAATGGAGCAATGTCCGCCCTCGAAAAAACCTGGAAGTCCTTCCTCCCCGAAGTCCCTTTCGAATACATTTTCCTCAATGACAAATTCGACCAGCTCTATAAATCGGAACAAAAACAAGGCAGCCTTTTCACCTGCTTTGCCGGCATTGCTATTTTCATCGCGTGCCTCGGCCTGCTCGGCCTTTCCGCCTTCTCCATCTCCCAACGGATCAAAGAGATCGGCGTTCGAAAGGTATTGGGCGCCAGCACTGGCAGCATCGTGGGCCTGCTTTCCCGTGACTTCCTCAAACTGGTAGCTATAGCCGCCCTCATTGCATTCCCCATCGCCTGGTATACGATGCACAACTGGCTCCGTGATTTTGCTTATCGTATTGCTATCCAATGGTGGGTCTTTTTGGTGGCGGGCTTTCTGGCAGCAGCTGTCGCTCTCGTCACCATCGGTTTCCAGGCCATCCGGGCCGCACTGGCTAACCCCGTGAAAAGCCTGCGCTCGGAATAGATCTCCATGCACAAAGAACAACCTGCTATGATAAAAAATTATTTTAAAATTGCCTGGCGCACCTTACTACGCAACCGGACTTATGCCGCTATCAATGTTGCTGGTCTTACCCTGGGGATCGCCGCCGCTATCCTGATCTTTACCATCCTTTCCTATCAGCTTAGCTTCGACACTTTTCATCCCAATAAGGATAGGATCTACCGCATCGTTACAGAATTTCACGATCAGCGCACTGACTATAGCCCCGCCGTACCCCAACCCCTGGGCAAAGCTTTTCGCAACGATTATACCTTTGCAGACCAGACAGCCAGGGTCGTCTCCTACCGGAACATGCTTATCACCCTGCCCGAAGAAAAAGAAGTAAAGAAATTCATTGAAGACAAAGGGGTGGCCTTCGCCGAGCCAGCCTACTTCGACATTTTCGATTTCCCGCTGCTGGAAGGCGACAAACGAACCGCGCTGCTTCGTCCCAACTCAGCGCTGATCACCCGATCCATCGCACAAAAATATTTTGGTGATGCCAGCCCTATCGGGAAAAGGATCCGCCTCGATAACCGCATCGATTTTACCATCACCGGCATCCTGAAGGATCTCCCCGCCAATACCGATCGCTCTCAGCAAATTTACCTTTCCTACGACAACCTGAAACAGCAGAACAGCTGGTTCGCCAGTGACAGCAGCTGGGGCAACGTGTATACCGGCAGCATGTGCTTTGTCCGCCTCAAACCTTCCGTAACAGCCGCGCAGGTCAATAAAGCCTTCCCTGGCTTTGTAGCAAAATATTTTAAAGGCGATGACCTTAGAGTATGGCAGTTCCGGCTCCAGCCACTGACCGAAATACACTTCGACACCCGCTATGATGGCTATTTCGATAAGAAGTATCACATGGCCCTTTTCTTCATAGGGGTCTTCCTGATCGTCATCGCCTGTGTCAACTTTATAAATATGGCAACGGCCCAGGCCCTCAGCCGCGCCCGGGAAGTAGGCGTCCGCAAAGTGCTGGGCAGCCTGCGCAATCAACTCTTCTGGCAATTCATCACCGAGACCGCTCTCATCACCCTGCTGGCCGGCGTACTCGCGTTGGGTCTCGCATTCCTGGCCCTCCCCGAATTGAATCAGCTGACGATGTCGCAGATGAGTATCCGCCTTTTCTCCGGCTGGCAGCTCCCGACATTCCTAACCCTGATCCTGGCCGTCATCATCTTCCTTTCCGGCGCTTATCCCGGCCTGGTCCTCGCCCGCTTCCAACCGGTGCTGGCCCTGAAAAGTAAATTATCCCAGGCGCACGTCGGCGGTTTTTCCCTGCGCCGGATCCTCGTCACCTCCCAGTTCGCCATCGCGCAGCTGCTCGTCATAGGCATGATCATCATCGGCTACCAGATGCATTATTCCATGACCGCAGACATGGGCTTCGACAAGGAATCCATCGTTACCCTACCCCTGCCCGTCAACGATCTTACCAAAATGCATTCCCTCCGCGACAGGCTAAGCGCCCTCTCCGGCGTGGAAAAGATCTCCCTGAGCATGCAGCCGCCCGCCTCCCGTCGCAACAATAATACTGACGTACATTTTGAGAACCGCCCGGAATCCGAAAGATGGAGCGTCAACCTGAAACCCGCGGACGACCAGTATATCTCAACCTTTGGCCTAAAGCTGGCGGCCGGCAGAAATCTTTATCCCGCCGATACCATTCGTGAATACCTGGTCAACGAGACCTTCGCCAGGAAGATCGGCATCAGCCCCCAGAACATCATCGGGAAAATGATCACCATCGACGACACAAAAGCCCCCATCGTGGGAGTGGTCAATGACTTCCACAACTATTCCCTGCACAGCGATATTGAAGCCGTTGCTGTCATGCCTAACTATTATCGCTATCAGAGCTGCAGCATGCGTATCGATCCCCGCCACATCCGGGAAGTGCTCGCCTCCGCCGAAAAGATCTGGAACAGCACCTACCCCGATTATTTATATTCCTATACCTTCCTCGACGAACGTATCGCGGATTTCTATTTCCTGGACAATATCCTCCTGACCCTCATCGAAGTTTTTGCCGGTATCGCCATCTTCATCAGCTGTCTCGGCCTCTATGGCCTCGTTTCCTTCATGGCCGTACGCAAAACAAAAGAGATTGGCGTCAGAAAAGTATTGGGCGCAGGTATCAGCCAGATCCTCTGGTTGTTTGGAAAAGAATTCACCCGCCTCATCGTCATCGCTTTTTTAATTGCAGCGCCTGTCGGCTGGTGGGTTACCCATTCCTATCTCCAGAGCTTCCAGTACCGTGTCCACGTCGGCCCCGTCATGTTCCTCGCTGCGATCAGCTTCACCTTTGTCATCGCCGCACTGACGGTAGGCTACCGCTCCATACGTGCAGCCCTCGCCAATCCCGTAAAAAGTCTTCGCACCGAATAAACAGTATAAATGAGAAACAGCTTTTTCCGCGCCGCCTGGCGCCGGCTCCGTCAGAATAGATCCGCCAACTTTCTCAGCATCGCCGGTCTTTCCGTCGGCATGAGCTCCGCCCTGCTGATTTTCCTATGGGTACAGAACGAACTTTCCTATGACAGCTACCATCCGAAGGCAGACCAGGTCTATCGTCTCACCAGCTATCTTACCGATGTCAACTGGGTCTGGCCTTCGACCCCACTGCCTGCGGCTGTGGCTATCCGGCAACAGCTCCCTGAAGTAGAGAAAACAACCTGTATCCGCAACGCAAGAAATATGGCCGTCCATATAGGAGACCAGTTCTTTACCGAAAAGAATGGCGCCTATGTGGACAGCTCCTGGTTTGATATCTTCCACTACGATTTTATCGAAGGAAGTCCGGCAGACTTTTTAAGCAGCCCGTATAGCATTTTACTGACCAGCTCCACCGCAATAAAATATTTTGGCAACAGACCAGCCATCGGCCAGACTATCCTGATCGACACCCTCAACTATCGTGTAGCCGCCATCGTCAAAGACAACCCCGCCAATTCCAGCTTCCAGTATGATGTAATGATGCCCCTCTCAGGATTTTTGGGCAACCCGGCCAACATGAAAGGTGATATGACATGGAATAACTTCAATTACCGCACATTTCTACGGCTGAGAGCCGGCGCCGACTCCGGAAAGATAGCAGCCGCCATCACCCGCATGTTTGTAAATAACAAAAAAAAGGAGACTACTACCCGCGTGGGTCTGGAACCACTCACAAAAATGCATTTCGAGACCGGGATAACAAATCAGAGAGATCAAAGACCCGCCGAGTATAAGACCGTCTACATCTTTAGCGTACTGGGATGCTTCCTGCTGATCATCGCCTGCATCAACTACGTCAACCTTACAACAGCCAGGGCCAGCCGTCGGGCAAAAGAGGTCAGTATCCGTAAGATCATCGGCGCCCCAAGAAGAACCTTGTTCGTACAATTCATCCTCGAATCCATCCTCATCAGCTTCCTTTCCCTGCTGATCACCATCCTGCTGGTTCGTCTTTCCCTGCCTTATTTCCGGCTGCTGACAGGCAAGAGTTTCGCCGATCCCCTGACCATGTCTGTCACCTGGAAAGGGATGGGTATTACTTTGTTGACGGCCTCACTGCTCAACGGTATCTATCCGGCCCTGATGCTCTCCTCCTTTCAGCCGCTCAACGTCTTTAAAGGTCTCAACATTCTGAAAGTAAAAGACGCCTGGCTTCGCAAAGGACTTGTAGTGCTCCAGTTCACTTTTTCAGTTGTACTCATCATCAGTACGCTCATCATCCAGCGTCAAATGAATTATATTCAAACCCTCGATCCTGGTTACAACCGGTCACAACTGTTTTCCTTCAACCTGCCCTATAGCCTCTTCCAAAGTCAGTCCGAAGAAGAAAAAGGATCTTTCTTATCCTCCATCCGGCATCAGATGCTTTCTAATACGTCCATCAAAGGCACAGCAATAGCCAGTGAATCCCCGGTCAACCTCACAAGCACCAATGCCGGATCCGCCAACTGGGAAGGCCACGACACCACATTCACCCCCACCGTATTCCAACTCTCGGCCGACGAGGACTTTAATAAGATCATGCAGCTCCAGCTTCAGCAGGGCCGGTGGTTTCAGTCCGGTAACTCCACAGATAAACACAACTTTATTCTGAACGAAACAGCCGTAAAAGATTTCCGTCTGCACACCCCTGTCCTGGGTCAGCGTTTCATCTTCCAGCGAGACACCGGCCAGATCATCGGCGTCGTCAAAGATTTCCATTTTTCCAGCCTGCACAACCGCATCGGCGATATGGTCATCATGAACAGCGTTGCTCGCCGCAGCACCTTCTTTGTACGAACAGAACCCGGTAAGACGTCCCAGGCCCTTGCCGTCGCAAAGACCATCTGGCAACGGTATGTTCCCGAAAAACCTTTCGAGTACGTCTTCCAGGACGAACAGTTCGACCAGTTGTATAAGGACGATCGCCGGCTGTCCACCATGATCTGGGTCTTCTCCGCCATCGCCATCTTTATCTCTTCCCTTGGCCTGTTCGGACTCGCTGCCTTTGCCGCCGAACAGCGCACAAAAGAGATTGGTATCCGGAAAGTCCTCGGCGCCTCCGTCGAAAACCTCGTGGTCCTGCTGTCAGGGGATTTCCTGCGCCTGGTCCTGCTGTCCATCCTGGTCGCCAGCCCCATAGCTGGCTGGGTCATGTACCGCTGGCTGCAGGATTTCGCCTATCATGTCCCGCTGAGCAGCTGGATCTTCCTGCTGGCAGGCTCACTGGCCCTGCTCATCGCCGCAGCCACCATTAGCTTCCAGGCAATACAGGCAGCACGCAGCAATCCCGTTAATAATTTACGAACAGAATAGAATAACTTAGCCCTACCCAAACAATAATCCATGAATCAGGAAATCAAATTGGCCCTGCGCGGATTCCGCAAATACCCGGTCTTTTCGCTGATCAACCTCGGGGGCCTTTCCATCGGCATCGCAGCATCTTTTATCCTGCTCATTTATTCGCAACGAGAGCTCAGCTGTGACCGTCATTTTAAAGACGCCGGCCGCATAGCCCGCATCGGAACCGACTTCTTTCATATGGGGCCCTTCGCCGTAAGTCAGGGTCAGCTGCCCGCCCTGGCACTGGCCTCCTGTAAGGATATAGCATATGCGACATCCATCGATGCCTCCGACGAAATACCCGTTCGCACCGGCACACAGGAAAGAGCCTTCACCGGAATTAAACCCTATTATATCGACTCCTCTTTCTTTAAGGTCTTCTCTTATGCCACTGAAGCCGGCTTCCTTCCCCAAAAGGGATTGGCGCCCGACGAAGCCGTCCTCTCGGCCACCAATGCCCGTAGACTTTTTGGTAAACAGGACCCGATCGGAAAGACCCTGCTGATAGGAAAAGAAATGACCCCCTACAGGATCGTGGCCATTCTGAAAGAAGGATTTGAAAAATCCCACCTCGATCCACAAGTCCTGCTGCCCCGGACACCAGGCCCGATTGGCACCAACTGGATGTCCGCCTCACTGTACAATTACGTAAAGCTAAAACCACAAGGCTCCTTCGCCGGACTCGAAACCTGGCTCCAGACCCTCCGCCAGAAGGTCATCTATCCGTCCAGCGGCGCCGCCATCTCTTATAAGGAATGGGCAGCGAGTAACACTGCCATTAGTTTTATCATCCAGCCCCTTACCGAAATTTATTTTAATTCCGGGATGAAGTTCGACCTTACTCCAAGTGGAAATATTACCCAGGTCAAGCTGCTCAGCACCATCAGCATCCTGCTTATCGCCCTGGCCATTATCAATTATATCAACCTGGTCACAGCCCGCGCTTCCGTCCGGGCCAAAGAGATAGGACTAAAAAAGACATTCGGCGCCTCCCGCGGCAGCCTCATGATCCAGATCCTTAAAGAGTCCATCCTGTTCAGCCTGCTCGCCATGTTCATTTCCTGCGGTCTTATCCAGGTCATCCTCTTTTTCTACCAGTATTCCACCGGCGCTGAGCTCACCGGCCCTATCCCCTTCCTCTCAGCCAATTATCTTTGGCTCATCCTCTTCTCCCTGATTGTAGGCGCACTGGCCGGGCTCTATCCGGCCTTCTATCTTACCGGCTTCCTGCCCCGCCTCATCATCCGCTCCACCACAACCACCGGCTCCGGCAAAGGCAACGCCGGCATCCGCAATGGTCTGGTCATGTTACAGTTTGTAATCGCTACAGGACTCGTATTCCTGTCCTTTGTCGTATATAGCCAGCTGTTATACATGAAGAACAAGGACAAAGGTTTTCGGACCGAAGGCGTCCTGCTGGTGGAAAACATCGACAACACATCAGGCCGCGCCCAGGCATTCCAGCATCTGGTCGATCAGCAGGCACAGGTCGCAAGCTCCAGCTTCTGTATACGTGTCCCCGCCGGCCACATCCTCGCCATGGGTACCTACCGGACCGCTGCAATGCAAAAAGACCTGACCATCCAGGACTTTCCCGGTGACGATCGCTATATCGCTACCCTGGGCATCCACCTTACCGAAGGCCGGGATTTCAACAGACAGCTGCTCTCGGATACCAACGCCCTGATCCTCAATGAATCCGCTGTAGCCGCCCTGGGCCTCTTTAAACCCATCGGCACCATCATCAACGGCAGCGAAAGGGTCATCGGCGTCGTAAAAGATTTCAACTATACATCACTGCACGAAAAAATAGGCCCCGCCATCCTTCGCTACCGGCCCAATGGCGGCATCCTCGCCATCCGGCTGCATGGCGGCCATACCGCCGATTTCCTCGACTGGCTGCGCCGCACCGGTAAAGAGTTCCAGACGGAAACCCCTCTGAACATCAGCTTCCTCGATGATAATTTTGCCCACCTGGCGCAAAAGGAACGACTCCTGGGTCAGGCCATAACTTTCTTTACCGTCTTAGCCATCCTGCTCGCTACATTAGGCCTGATCGGCCTGACCATCTTTACCATCGAAAGACGTATTAAAGAAATAGGCATCCGGCAGGTACTCGGCGCAGGCAAGGGGAATATCCTGAAACTCATATCCGGCCAGTTCATCCGGCTCGCCATCATCGCATCCTGTTTCGCCCTGCCCATCAGCTGGTGGCTGGCCAACCACTGGCTCGATAACTTTGCCTACCGCATCTCCGTCAGCGCAGGAACTTTCTTCCTGACAGAACTGCTTGTTCTTGCGATCGCATTCTCTGTCATCGGCCTGCTGACCCTAAAGGCGCTGGCTGGCAACCCGATAAAAAACTTGCGAACAGAGTGAATTCCTTACCTAATTTCAGCCTGGTTGCCCGGTACCGATGCCTACGGCATCTGGCGGGGCCAATAATGGGCCTTCGGCCGTCCTCGCTGTGCTCGGCCATGGGTGTATCATTATCGTACACTTCCTGTATCGAAACCGAACTAAAATCTATGTAATTGATAGATAGCACCTTGCGTATCACTGCTTTGCAAACTGGCATGTGATTGACAATAAGAGGTAAACCGTCCGGAACAAATTATTAAACTATACTCACAATGATCGAACTTAAGCGAATTTCTAAATGGGTCAACGTCGGCGGAAAACCGAATTTTATTTTAAAGGACATCAACCTGGAAATAAAAGAAGGGGAATTCGTATCCATCATGGGACCTTCCGGCTCCGGCAAATCCAGCCTGCTGAATATCATCGGCATGCTGGACGATTCCTCGGAAGGTGAATACTTCTTCCTGGGACAGGGCGTCCATAGCCTGAAGGAAAAACAGCGCTCACAGCTTTACAAACAATATATCGGATTCGTCTTCCAGGCCTACCACCTCATCGATGAGCTCACCGTTTACGAGAACATCGAGACCCCGCTCATCTATCAGAATATAAAATCTTCCGAACGGCAGGCAATGGTAGCCGATATCCTCGATCGTTTTCAGATCGTAGGCAAAAAAGATCTGTTCCCGACTCAATTGTCCGGCGGACAACAACAGCTGGTAGGCATCGCCCGCGCCCTCATCGGCAAACCCAAACTGCTGCTGGCCGATGAACCCACCGGTAACCTCAACTCAAGGCAGGGGGAAGAGATCATGGAACTGTTCAAACAATTAAACAACGAAGGTGTGACCATCATCCAGGTAACGCACTCCGAAAAAAATGCCGCATACGGCACACATATTATCAACCTGCTCGACGGCAGGATAGATACTTCTATTTAATACGTACCCGGAACACCAAATAATTAAGTCAATATGCGATATTCGAATTTTCTTTTTTTGTTCATCATCCTGTCTCTATCAGTCGCAACAGTCGAGGCACAGGACGCAAGAGGTGCCGCAGACCCTTCAGGTACGACGACCATCGGCACTACGCTTTCCGTACAACAGGCAGTCGCCATCGCCATAAAGAACAACCTCCTCGTCAATCAGGCCGATATCCAGTCCCAGACCAACAAGGTCCAGTACGACCAGTCCTGGGGAAACATGCTGCCGCAGATCAGCGGCCAGGCTCAACAGCAGATAGGCTTTGGCCGTACTCTCAACTCCTATGATTACACCTATGTTAACCAGGTGCAGACCGGAAACTATAGCCTTCAGGGCAATCTTACCCTGTTCCAGGGTCTGACCTTGCAGAACAACCTTAAAGGCAACAGATATGCGTACAATGCCAGTAAGCTGGACCTCCAGCAGCAGAAAGATAATATTACTCTTGCTGTCCTGCTGGCTTACTTGCAGGTGCTAAGCAGCCAGGACCAGCTGACCGTTGCCAACGAACAGGCCGACATCGACAAAAAACAGGTCGATCGCCTCGCTGCCCAAAATCAGGAAGGTGCACTGCTCCTCCTCTCCAATCTCTCCGACCTGCAAGGGCAATACGCCGGCGACCAGGTCAACATCGCTACTGCGATCAATACCCTGGAAACGGCAAAGGTCAATTTATTTCAGCTCCTCAACGTTCCCTATAAAAGAGATGTAGAGTATGAAAGAAGCATCGCCAATTTGAGCATAGCCGATTACCAGCAACCATCGGACAGCATCTACCGTACGGCTATGGGGATCATACCCGCAATTAAATCAGCCGATCTCAAGACGCAGGCCTTTCAAAAATTCCTCTCCGCCAGCAAGGGAGCCTATTATCCGACCCTCTCTTTTTATGGCGGCATCGGCACCAACTATTATAACCTGGCAAGTAATGTGTTCAACACAACGGTGACACCGGGTTTAGCCACCGGCGATTATATTGTTGGACCGACCGGAAACATACCCGTCTTATATGACAAGCAGAATACCCGCAGCGAAAAGATCTCCTGGGGCAAACAATTTACCGACAATAAATCCTCCTATGTAGGTCTTCAGCTCAATATCCCCATCCTCAACTACCTGCGCGCAAGGAACAATGTCAAACAGGCGAGGGTCAACCTGAAGAACGCTGAGATCAATTCCAACAACGCCAAACTCGCCTTACAGCAAAACGTCGAGCTGGCCTTTCAGAACATGATCGCCGCTTACAAACAATATAAGTTTTACATTGACCAGGCAACCGCCTACAAAGAGTCATTTCGGACAACAGAGATCCGCTTTAATGAAGGAGTGGTGAATTCAGACGTATACGTCCTCGCAAAAAACAATATGGACAGGGCGACCACCAACCTGGCCGCAGCAAAATATACCTATATCTTCCGGACAAAATGGCTCGATTACTACCAGGGCAAGCTCAGCTGGTAGCATAGACTCAACTCACCCGCTAAAAGATCTTACAGCCAGTCACGTATGTGGCTGGCTATTTTTCCCCCCTCCACCATAAACCCGTCATGCCCATACACCGAGTCTATCTCGACAAGCGTGACATTTGGTAAGTGATCAGCCATATGCTGCTGTTCTTCGAACGGGCAAAGTATATCGCTCGTGATCCCGATAAGCAAGGTTCTCTGTGTGATACTCCGCAATACTTCTTCCAGCTTCATTCCCCTTCCCCTGGCCAGTTGATGACTATCCATAGCCCTCGTCAGCTGCCAGTAGGAAAAGGCATTGAAACGGCTTATCAGCTTATCCCCCTGGTAATTGATATAGGAGGAAGCCTGAAACCCATCCAGCTTCTCCGTATCCGGGTCCGTCTGCTTTTGGACCATAATGCCATAATTGCGATAGGTCAGGATGCCGATAGCCCGGGCAGCCTTCAGCCCCCTTGCACCCGCTTCCGCCGACTCGTCCCGCCAGCTGCTGTCCGCTTCTATCGCCAGCCGCTGAGCCGTATGTACCGCAATCCCCCAGGCGCTTTCTGCTGGAGACGTCGCGATAAGGAACAATTGCCGGATAACCTCCTTTTCCATGACACACCATTCGAGGGCCTGGTACCCACCCATACTCCCCCCCATCAGCAGATGGATCTTTTTAATGCCAAGATGCTGACGTAATAAAATATGCGCCCGGACCATATCCCGGATAGTCAACGCCGGGAAATGACTATAAAAAGGCTTCCCCGTCCGGCTGTCGGTGCTCAGCGGCCCCGTCGTTCCATAACAGGAGCCCAGGATATTGGCGCAGACAATAAAATATTTATCAGGGTTTATCGCTCCATTTCCCCCGATCACACCCGGCCACCAATGAGCAGCATCGGAGTTGGCAGTCAACGCATGACAAACCCATACCACATTGCTTTGGTCCTCGTTCAGTTGGCCATACGTATGATAAGCCACCGTAATTCCAGGTAAGGATCCCCCCCCTTCCAGGCCGAAAGGGGCTTCATATGTAAAATAATGCATGGACCATTTCTCTATTTCGATGCAAAATAAGCGTATAGGTACCGTAAATTTGCAAAAAATCATTTAATTATATGGTACAGATTCAGATCGACAGGGTCAGCGGGGATTTCGGCTTTGAAGCAAAAGACGCTTATGGACATATAGTACGGATGGACAGCAGCACTGAATCCGGCGGAGAGGACTTCGGCGTCCGCCCCATGCAAATGTTATTGATGGCACTGGGCGGCTGCAGCGGCATCGACGTCATATCCATCCTGAAGAAACAAAGACAGACCGTGGAAGGCTATAAAATGGCCATAGAAGGGCATCGGGAACACGGAAAAGAACCCGCTCTCTGGATCAATGTACACGTTATCTTTGAGCTGACGGGACAGATCGATCCCGACAAGGCAAAAAAAGCCTGCGAACTTTCCATGGATAAATATTGCTCCGTGGCAGCTACGCTCCGCGAAGCCCACTGCAAGATCACCTGGGCAGTAACGCTCAATGGCCAACCATCATATTCAACAAAGTAATCATCATGTCAAGTCACCGCATTACGCAAGCCATTCGCATCCGCACCGACCGTACTCAGAACCGGGAACACTCCTCCCCCCTTTTTCTAACCAGCAGTTTTGCCTTCGATGACGCCGAACAAATGCGCGCCACCTTCGCAGACGAGAATGATGATTATATCTACAGCCGCTTTAGCAACCCCAGCGTACAGGAATTTACCGACCGCCTCTGTGCCCTGGAAGGCGCAGAAGACGGCTTCGCCACAGCTTCGGGGATGAGCGCCGTCGTAGCGTCCTTTCTCACCTTCTTGAAAAAAGGCGACCACCTGCTGTCCTGCAACGCCATTTTCGGAAGCACCCATACCATTATCACAAAATACCTGGGCAAATACGGCATCGAATATACTTATGTTGACGCAGCCGACCCCGGCGCCTGGGAAGCCGCTATCCGGCCCAATACAAAGATGTTCTATATGGAGACGCCCACCAACCCGGGTCTCGACATCATCGACCTCGAAGCCGCCGGTAAACTGGCAAAAAAACATAACCTTATCTTCAATGTCGACAATTGCTTTGCCACCCCCATCGGCCAGACACCCATCGACTTTGGCGCAGACCTGGTCGTCCACTCCGCCACAAAATGGATCGATGGCCAGGGCCGCGTACTCGGTGGCGCCATCGTCGGAAAAAAAGAATTGATCAAAGAGATCTACCTCTTCTGCCGCAGCACCGGTCCTGCCCTGTCAGCCTTCAACGCCTGGGTATTAAGCCGAAGCCTGGAAACCCTCGACGTACGCATGGAAAGACATTCCTCCAATGCCCTGCACATCGCCCAGGCCCTCGAAGGTCATCCCGCCATCACCTGGCTGAAATACCCCTTCCTGCCCAGCCATCCACAATTTGCCATTGCCAAAAAGCAGATGAAGAATGGCGGCGGCATCTTTTGCTTCGAATTAAAAGGCGGTCTGGCCGCAGGACGCGCCTTCCTGGATAAACTAAAGATGCTGTCCCTTACCGCTAACCTGGGTGATACAAAAAGCATCGCCTCCCATCCGGCCAGCACCACACACGCAAAGCTGACGGAGGAAGAAAGGGCTTCGGTCAACATCACCCCCGGACTCATCCGCATCTCCGTGGGTCTCGAACACCGCGACGATATCCTGGCGGACATCCTCCAGGCGCTGAAATAAATTCCCAAAATAAAAATGTCCGGCGTTTTTGCCGGACATTTTATCTATTTTCTGCACGCCGCTGGCGCGATTTTTTAATCTCCCCAGATCTCCCCTTTCCCGTCTAACCATTCCCTCACCAGCTCCGTTGTCACCGACTTCGGTCTTTCAAGCGGGAAACCCAGCGCCCGGTCCCAGCACAGGCTGGACAGCACACCCAACGCACGGCTCACCCCGAACAGAACAGTGTAGAATTCATATTCTACCAGCCCGTAATGTACCAGCAACGCCCCGCTATGCGCATCCACATTGGGCCAGGGGTTCTTGATCTTCCCGAGTGATTGCAATATCGGCGGCACCGTGTCATAAATATTCCATACCGTCTGAACCAGTGGATCATCAGGCATATGCTTTTTGCCAAACTCCATCTGCGCTGTGAAACGCGGATCTGTTTTACGCAGCACCGCATGCCCATATCCCGGCACAACCTTCCCTTCGCTAAGCGTTTTCTTTACATAAGCCTCTATCTGCTCCTTGCTGGGCAATTCGACACCCAGCTCTTCCCGCATTTCCAGGATCCACTTTATCACCTCCTGGTTGGCCAGCCCATGCAAAGGACCCGCAAGACCGTTCATCCCCGCCGCAAAACTCAGGTAAGGATCAGCCAGCGCCGAACCTACCAGGTGGGTAGTATGAGCACTCACATTTCCACCCTCATGATCCGCATGAATCGTCATATAAAGACGCATCAGCTCCCGGAAGGTCTCATCCTCATACCCCAGCATATGAGCGAAATTCCCCGCCCAATCCAAAAGGCCATCAGGATGAATATGATCTTCATTTTTGTATTTTCTCCGGTAAATATAGGCTGCTACCCGGGGCAAACGCGCGATAAGATCCATCGAATCATCAAATATTGCCTCCCAGTAATCTTTCTTTGCCATACCCTTCGCATACTTCTCGGAAAATTTGCTTTCCGTCTGCAGGGCCATGATGGCTATGACGAACTGTGTCATAGGATGTGAGTCCAGCGGCAATGCCTCTATCGCCGCAAACACATGGTTGGGTACATGACTCCGGCGCTGCCAGTTGGCAGTAATATCATGCACATCCTCATCGGTAGGTAATTCACCCAGCAACATCAGGTGAAAAAGCCCTTCCGGCAAGGGTTCTGTTCCTCCCTGCGCCTTCGGTAACCTTTGTTGTAATTCCGGGATGGAAAAACCACGGAACCGGATGCCTTCCTGAGCGTCCAGCAGCGAAGTCTCCGTCACGAGCCCCGTAATGCCCCTCATCCCCTGGTATATCTGAGAGAGTGTAACCTCACCGATCTTCTTGTTCCCATGCTCTTTTAAAAGCTCCTTTATCTCGGTAGCCACCGTATCGGCCTTGGACTTGAACCTTTCTTTTGTTAATAATGCCATATCACTCCAGTTTTAATTTTCGCCCGACTTGCTATTGGCCTGTCTTGCGGGCTAAAGTTAGTTCACAGAACGTTGAAGAGCAAATGATTTGCCATTAAAATAGAGTTAACACAGTATTTTATTTGGGCGTCTTTACATATAATATCCCCATTACGCCGGTAAAAATAATATTGGGAAGCCAGGCAGCCAGCATAGGGGGTAAATTCCCTTTTGTGGAAAAAGTAACGGCAAATTTATCCATGACAACAAAAATAGCCGCCAGCACAATACCCACCGCCAGGTGCACACCACTCCCCCCCCTGATCTTCCGGCTGGAAATGATTGCCCCGATCAGGGCCATGATGATCACCGAAAAAGGAGTGGCATCCCGGTGATACAGCTCCACCTTGAAGGTGTTGAGCCCCTCCGAGCCCCTCACCTCTTCCATGTGTATGAACTGATGCAGCTCCGGTGTCGTCAGCTTGTCTTTAAGATAGTCGTCCCTCCTCAGCTCCCGCGGCTGCACATTCAGGTTCACATGCATGCTGTCTTGCTTCTTCAGCGTCTCCTTTACGCCATCTATCGTTCGGACTATGACTCCCGTTAGCTTCCAGTCTTTCTTATTGGGGTCCCACCGCACCACCTCCGCCCGGACATTGTAATTGACCTTATTCCCCTTTAGCTTTTGCAGGAAAAAATTACTTGCTGACTTATTTACCGTGTCATAGTAACGGAACCCGACAAAAGTATTCGCATCCACACGGAGATAATAATTGTTGGTCCGGTAAGGATCACCGTTGTACGAACTGTTCCGGTCCACATAGACCGCCTGGAAGTCCGTCCGGATCTCGTTGGCCCTCGGCACCCAGTACTGGCTCGCCAGCCAGAAGATCAAAGCCAGGAAGACCGCACCGATCAGGTAAGGCCGGAGAAACCGGTTATAACGGACCCCACCCGCCAGGATGGCGATGATCTCCGACTTACCCGCCATCTTACTGTTGAAATAAATGACCGCGATAAAAACCATCAGGGGATAGATCATGGACATGATAAAAGGGATGAACCCGATATAATAGACCATGATCAACTGCCCCGCACTAAGACCCGACCGGACAAAGTCATCGGCCTTCTCGCTGGTATCGATCACCACCGCAATAACGGTAATGACCAGCATCGTAAACACAAAGGTCCCCAGGAACTTTTTTAATATGTAATTGTCCAGTAGCTTTAACATGCGCGGCAAAAATAATGGAAAACAGCCGTCGCCCTTCACCTCTTTAAGCAACCGCCTCCACCAACGGCTGCTTCCGCCCTCGCCTAAGCCAGACCGGCAAATATAAAACAATCAATATCAATGCACTACAAGAAGCATAAGTCGCTATTTCCCGTAAACCAGCATCTGTTAATCCTTTTCGAAAAATAGATTTCAGCTGCGAGCCGGAAGCTATAGCACCTATATAGGCAAACGTTCGATACAAGCCGAAGGAAATCCCCGTGAGATGCTGCGGCGCCTCCTCATTCAGGGAGACCTGGTTTGCTATTGGATTGACGCCTGTCGCTATTCCCATCAACATGCTGACACCGACCACCAGTATTATCGGACTTCCGGCATGCAGCAGAAAAAGAGCGGTGCTGCCAGCTCCCGCACTCACCACCGCCAGCAGGTTCGTAAGCCAGGAAAGCCCCCACCTGGGAACGACCAGCGCAGAGACCACGGCCATCAAAGACATCGGCAGGAGGATCAGTCCTGTTGCCGACGGCGAAAGCCCCTGCACCCCTTCCAGCCATTGCGGCAGCCCGTATAAGGTAAGATAAAGAATATAGCTCGATGCCGCAGACTGAATATAAACCAGCGTGAGGAACGGTCGTTGCCTGAATAGCCTGACATGAATAAAAGGGTCTTCCCTTCCTTTTTCAAAAACGATCAACGCGGTCAGCAACACCCCAAGCGCCGCCGGGTAGTACCAGTGCAAGGGCCGAAGGGTCAGTGTAAAAAATAATGCCACCAGCAATAGACTGAAGAGAAAAATACCCGGAAGATCTATCGGTCGCTTCGCCCCCGCGCCATCCTTAGGGATGTATCTCAACAACCACAATGTCACTGCAACTAGTGGAATATTGATCAGGAAGATTCCCTTCCACCCAAGCCATTCCGTCAATACCCCGCCTATTACCGGCCCCAGCACAAGACTCACCTGCCCGCCCGTCGTGATCCATCCCAGCGCCGACTGCGGCATCACCCGCCCCTCCTTCGCATAATGACGGCGAAGTATTGCTATCGCGGAAGGATAGTTGGCCGAGGTGCCCAAACCAAGTAAGATCCTCGAAAAGATCAGCCAGCCAAAAGAAGGCGCCACGATACCCACCACAGCAGCCGCCATCACCAGCCCAAGCCCGGCCATATTCACAAGCTTGGGAGAATAGATATCGGCCAGCCTCCCCATCAGCGGCTGCGCTATCGTAGCCGTAATATACAAAGGCGTGATCAGCAGGGCGCCCGCACTCATATCCCGGCCAAATGAATGCGTCAGCTGCGTCAGCGCAGTCGACAACATAGTCGAATTCAAAGGGTTTAACATTGCTCCCAGAACCAACGGCGGCAGCAATTTTGCTACCGCCGCAGCTCCGCTATTGTTCTTTTCCTGTCCCGGATCACCATTTTCATCGTCCATATTCTATCGTTTCAAAAGTTGATCAATTATCGCATCTGTCGAATCCACCTCCCCGATACGAGGGAAAATGGTGTTTATACTATTGGTATGAGCCGACTCCACCATATCCGTCATCGCATCTTCGGCAAAAGCAAGATTATATCCCCGCTCATATGCAGCCCTCGCCGTCCCCTCCACGCCAATGCTGGTCGCAATACCGCACATCACTATACCGGTGACCCCCGCCTGCTTCAGCTCCTCATCCAGAGGGGTATCATAGAAGGCATTCCAGGTCTTCTTCGTGATTTGAATATCCTCCGCTTTAGCACCCAGCTCCGGTACGATTTTAAAGAAACCCGCCGCTTCCCACGCCTCCATCATCTGTTTCTGCCCCGCCTCATCCTTCGGTAAACCCGGAGCCTGCGTCCTTACCTTCCCGGATGCAGCGCCAAAAGGTTTTACCTTCACTATCACCACCGGCAAACCGGCCCTGTGAAACGCTTCTACTAATCGGGCAGACTGCCGGACTATCTCCATCCCAGGACGAATAAGATTCATCTTTACAATTCCATCCTCCAGGTCGATCACGACCAATGCCGTGTTCTTGTCAATCGCTGTAACCATGATATTTGTTTTAAAATTATTTCGCTTACCCGCAGCCAGCTACTTCGCATTCGCTATCCGCTCCAGCAACGGTATCGCCGCCGCCAGGACCCGCGCCTCCTTCTCCGTCATCACCCCCTTCATCGCCCCCGCCAGCCACACATCCCTTTCATGCCTGCTTTTCTCCACGATCTTCTCGGCCGCTGCCGTCAACGATATCGCCATCTTCCGCTTGTCTTCCTTCGACACCACACGTTTTATCAGCTTCAGTTCCTCCAGCCGGTTCAGCGCCTGTGACATCGACTGCTTCTTGATCTTGTTCAGCTCCGCCAGCTCCGAAGGGAACATACTTCCCCGCCTATATAAATAAGACAAAGTGTGCGCCTCGGTCAGAGACAGCTCATCCGCAGAATACGTCTGCTTCCGCAGGCGTTTGCTCAGATCGGAAACCACTCCCCGCAGGGCCGATGCCAGTTCAAAATGATCCATAGTTAGCATTTAGACAGTAAAACTGATAAGTTTACCTGACAAATATACAATAAAAATGCGGGTCCGCTTCGGCCCGCATTTTTATTAAAATCATTGGCCCCGCCAGATAACCGAGCGGAGCGTCCCCGAGCATACCCGAGCGGTAGCGAAGGGTACGAGCGAGAAGGAGCGTGGCGAAGCAGCTCCGACGAAGCTCTAAGGGAATGAACGAGATGGCGGAGCGAAGCGAACGCCACGAACGAGCCAGGGCAAGGAACGACGCCCTGCGAAGTTCTGAGGGACGAAGCTTTTCGAAGTTCCGCTCCGCCGAAGCTCCCGGCATCGGTACAGCACAGCCACCTACCGCCAGCCAGCGGTATCAATCACAACCTCTGCTTCAATATCTCCACCTGCTCCCTCTTCCAACCCATAAAATCCCCCGCAAGAATATGCTTCCTCGCCTCCTTCACCAGGTGCAGATAAAAAGCAAGATTGTGAACGCTCGCTATCGTCAGCCCCAATATTTCCTTGGACTTGATCAGATGCCGCAAATAAGCCTTACTATAATAATTGCTCATCTCGCATTCTATCCCATCGTCGATAGGAGAAAAATCTTTCTCCCATTTCTTATTATCGATATTGATAACACCCCTGGACGTAAACAGCATAGCATTCCGCCCATTCCGGGTCGGCATCACACAATCGAACATATCTATCCCCAACGCTATACACTCCAGAATATTCCACGGCGTCCCCACCCCCATCAGGTAACGCGGTCGCGCCGCCGGCAGGTTTTCGCAGCAGGCCTGGCAGATCTCATACATCTGCTGTTCCGGCTCCCCGACACTAAGCCCCCCGATCGCATTCCCGAAAGCCCCCTTTCCGGTTATGTATTCACAGGACGCCTTACGCAGATCGCTGAATACACTCCCCTGCACGATCGGGAACAGATTCTGCGTGTACCCATACTTGTCGGGCATCCGGTGAAAATGATCCCAGCACCGGTCAAGCCAGCGATGCGTCAGATGCATCGACTTTTCCGCATATACATAGTCACAGGGATAGGGCGGGCATTCATCAAAGGCCATGATGATATCCCCGCCGATGGTCCGCTGGATGTCCATCACCTTCTCAGGGCTGAATAAATGACGCGATCCATCGATATGAGACTGAAAAACAACCCCTTCCTCCTGGATCTTCCGCGTCCCGGCCAGGGAAAAGACCTGGTATCCCCCACTATCTGTCAGGATCGGCCGGTCCCAGCCGTTAAACCGGTGCAGACCACCAGCCGCCTCCAGCACTTCCAGCCCCGGTCGCAAATAAAGATGATAAGTATTTCCCAGTATTATCTGCGCCTGGACATCGGCCACCAGCTGCTGCTGCGACACCGCCTTCACGCTGCCTGCCGTACCCACCGGCATAAATATCGGCGTCTGGATCTCCCCATGATCGGTAGTGATCTTCCCCGCCCGGGCGGCCGACTGCGGACAACCCCCTTCCAGTTCAAATTGTAATGCTCCCATATCGGGCGCAATTTACGCTGCTTCTCCGGAAATTCGTACTTTCGCACATCGGCGGCGGCAGCAGGCAGCCATTCGCCCCAGAACACTTATGACTAAACTGTATTGGAGTTTCCCCTGGCTCGAACTGTTTTTTATCGTTTTTTGCGCGATCACCCTGGTACAATTGTTCTACTACGGCTGGTTCTTCAGAAGGCTGGCCTTCTATTCACTCACGGATAAGGAACAGTCCCAGCAACATCCCGTCAGCGTTATCATCTGTGCTCGCGATGAAGCCGCCCGTCTCGTCACTCACCTTCCCGGTGCTCTCGTACAAACCTATCCCAGTACCCATGAGGTCATCGTCGTCAATCACAATAGCCAGGACGATACCCGCTTCCTGCTCGATGAATTCAAAAAAACCTTCAAAGGCCTGCACATCGTCAACCTCGAACACGAAGCCATCGGCATCCCCGGCAAGAAATATCCGCTTAGCATGGGTATCAAAGAAGCCCGCTATGAGATCGTCCTGCTCACCGACGCAGACTGCGTACCTGCCAGCGAATTCTGGATCCATAAAATGCAGGATGGTTATCACAATGGGATTGAAGTGGTCCTGGGATACAGCCCCTACAAAAAGAACCCCGGATTCCTCAATAAGATCATCCGCTTTGATACTTTTCATACCGCCCTTCAATATCTTTCTTACGCACTTGCAGGCCTGCCATACATGGGCGTCGGCAGGAACCTGTCTTATAAAAAAGATGTATTCCTTCGTAATAAAGGCTTTTCAGCGATCAATCATGTTCCCGGCGGTGATGACGACCTCTTTATAAATAAAGTGGCCACAAAAGAAAACACCGCCATAGTGATAGATCCGGATACCTTCACTTTGTCCGAACCCAAGAAAACATTTTCCGAATGGTTCCGCCAAAAGACCCGTCACTATAATACTGCAAAGTATTATAAGCCCCTTCATAAATTCCTGCTGGGCCTCTACTCTTTCAGCCACATGCTTTTTTACCCCCTGATGATCGTCAGCCTCTTTTTTGACTGGCGCGTGACCCTTACCCTTTTCGGCATCCGTCTCGTCATTCAGGGATATATCTTTCAAAAAGCCATGCGCAAGCTGGGAGAAGAAGACCTCTTCCCCTGGTGGTGGCTCCTCGATATCTGGATGTTCCTGTATTACCTCATCTTCTCCACCGCATTATGGAAAAAGCCCCGGAAAGCCTGGAAGTAGTCCTGCAATATTTTGCGGACTTCTCCTCCGCACAATTACAGCAGCTGATCAAACTTGAACAGCTCTACAAGGAATGGAACACACAGATCAACGTTATCTCCCGCAAAGACATCGATAGTCTGTACGAAAAACACGTGCTCCACTCCCTTGCCATCGCCGCAGCCTTCAGCTTTACGCCCGGCTCAACCGTCATCGACATCGGCACCGGCGGCGGCTTCCCCGGTATCCCCCTGGCCATCTTCTTCCCCGAAACAAAATTCCACCTGGTCGATAGCATTGGCAAAAAGATCAAAGTGGTAGAAGCAGTAAAAGAAGGCATCGGCCTCACAAACATTACAACCCAGCACGGCCGCGCTGAAGAAATAAAAAACAAAAAATTCGATGTGGCCGTCTCGAGAGCCGTAGCTCCCCTCAAAGAGCTCTGGACCTGGGCACGCCCCCTGCTGCGCAAACCCTCGCATCCCGCGCACCACGTCGCGCCCAACGGCCTGCCATTCCCAAATGGCCTCATCTGCCTCAAAGGGGGCGACCTCGCCGCAGAAATATCCGACAGCGGCACCCGACCCAGGACCATGGAAATTTATGACATCTTCCCGCTGGAATATTTTAAGGAAAAATATTTGCTGCAGGTGCCTTTTGCGTGAACCGCTCAATAGCTAACTCGCTCACTTTTATGTGCTCAGTCGCTACCGTATGGCTATTCCTCCTCGTTCGTAATTGCCTTCTTGATACAGCCTGGCTGTTTGGTACCGACGCCTTCGGCGCCTGGCGGGGCTAATGATGGGCCTTCGGCCTCGCCACAAAAAAATACCTGAAAGTGGTATTTTTTTGTGGCTAAAGGATCAGACCTTTGCCACATGACTATATCTGTTTGCATTGTAGATGACAATAAGGACATCCGCTCTGCTCTCGAACAGATCATCCTGATGGCAGAAGGGTACACGCTTACCGGTTCATTTTCAGACGCTGAAGAAGCTTTGCAAAAGATCCCTATGGTGAAACCCAACGTAGTCCTGATGGACATCAACCTCGGAGAAGGAGAGAGTGGTATAGATTGCGTAAGACAGCTCAAACCGCTGCACCCGGAAATTCTCTTCATGATGTGTACCATCTATGAAGAAGATGAGAAAATATTCGAAGCCCTCAAAGCTGGCGCCAACGGGTATATCCTGAAAAAGACGGCCCCTGGCAAATTGCTCGATTCCCTTCGCGAACTCTACGAAGGAGGCGCACCGATGAGCAGCCAGATAGCCCGCAAAGTCGTCAACGCCTTCCAGGCATTGGCAACAACAGCCGACGCAGGCCCGTCCAACGCTCCGACAAAAGCCATGAGTATTCTCTCCAACAGAGAAAACGAAATCCTGGAACTCCTCGCCCAGGGCATGCTCTATAAAGAAATAGCCGCAAGACTCTATATCAGCCAGGAAACCGTTCGCAAACATGT
>Ga0310811_10001342_pt1 | contig 31113 bp, 30 predicted proteins | sample YCmetagenome_FD_207642 | JGI IMG/M metagenome (GOLD analysis project Ga0310811, IMG submission 207642) | Soil microbial communities from experimental microcosm in Duke University, North Carolina, United States - YC | ecosystem: Engineered > Artificial ecosystem > Soil microcosm > Unclassified ...
CGCTGATGACAATATGTTTTTTAGGATCAAAATTTTGTTTGAGACTTTCAAGTACCTCTTTAACATTGTAGGGTTTCAGAGCCACAATGATGACATCATTATTTTGAATAGCTTTAGCATTATCTGAAGTGACAGTAGCTCCAGCTTTTTTTAATTCGCTTAACGCTTCCAGATTTCTTCGCGTTATTGTTATTTTATCTGCCGAAACAAATTTACTTTTAATAAGACCTTCGGCTATTGCAGCGCCCAGATTTCCCCCACCAATGATGGCGATGTTTGAATTGTTCATGAAATTATTACGTTGAATTGCTATTAAGTTCTTTTCAAAATTAAAGATAAACTATGGAACTTCTGTATAAACCATGGCCATGGTATGTAGCCGGACCAATAATAGGTCTTACGGTGCCCGTTTTACTATTGCTGGGTAATAAAAAACTTGGAGTATCATCTACGCTGCGACAGCTTTGTGCGGTATGTTATCCAGCCAAAATTCCCTTTTTACAATACGATTGGAAGAAAGACAGTTGGAATCTTTATCTGGTTGCAGGTGTGCTTATAGGTGGATTTATCGGTGGCAAGTTGTTGAACAACCCAAATCCAATTGCTCTTTCTGAAGCTACAGTTTCTTATTTAAAGGAAAAGGGACTGTCAGATCCAAGTGGTCTGATGCCATCAGAATTATTCAACTGGCATTCTCTAACTACATTAAAAGGTTTTCTATTGATGGTTGCTGGTGGATTTATGGTTGGCTTTGGAACCCGCTATGCAAGAGGCTGTACATCCGGTCATGGCATCATGGGACTGTCGGCTCTGCAATGGCCCTCGTTAGTGGCAACGGCTTGTTTCTTTCTTGGAGGTATTCTGTTCAGCAATTTTGTTTTGCCTTTGATCTTATCACTATGAAGAATATAAAATATTTATTTGTCGGTATTGTATTTGGATTGACGTTGACTAAAGGAGAAGCCATCTCCTGGTATCGCATTTATGAAATGTTTCATTTCCAAAGCTTTCATATGTATGGAATATTTATGACGGCAGTTCCTGTTGGAGCACTCTCACTTTTTATTATCAGAAAACTAAAACTTAAATCATTGGATGGCGAAATTATTGAGCCACCAGTTAAGCGATATCATCACGGAGTAATAATCGGTGGTTTGATTTTTGGTTTTGGATGGGCTTTAACGGGTGCATGCCCCGGCCCTCTATATGCACAAATTGGTTCAGGCTATCTTGTAACTATTGTAACATTTATCTCCGCTATGGCTGGCACATGGGTGTATGCCAAATTTCAGAACCAGCTTCCTGATTAGATTACAAGAAGTCATTTATCATTGGTTGCTTGAGCCAGCAACGAATGAGTAGCATTTACTTTCGTTTATAAAATAGTAGAAAAGATGTTTCGCCGGTTACAGCTTCACTGGCTGTGTAAAAACCTGATCCATCACGAGCCCATGCCAGAGCTTCTCCCTGTGGCTCTGGTTCATAAGGGAGCACTATTGGTTTTTGCTTCAATGCTTCAATGAGATCTTTTCCTTCTTCTCTTTTATAATAAAAAATATCATCATAGTTCTTGATAGCAATCTCTTTTCCATCAGAAGAAATATCACCACCAGTTAATTGAGTAAGCGGTAAAGTAAGAACTGACTCAGCAGTGATTGTATCTGTTGTGGAGTAAGGATATTTTAACTGATAGAGATGTACAGGTTCTTCTCTTTTTGAAAGCAGATAAAGGTCTTTTGTTAGCGGATCAAGAAGAAGCGTCTCTGTGTCTTTTTGACTGTCTGATAACTTGAATGTGATCGTGTCTATATGTGTTATTTCAATTTTCTTCTCAGCTCCAAGCACGGGCTCTTCAAAACGATAAATATATTTCAGAGGATAAACAGCGTTGTTATCACCTATCTCAGCAATGTAAATGTATGTCTTACCTTCTTCAGGTCCTGGGCCAACGGCAATGTCTTCCCAATCTCTGTTCTTAATTCCTTTCAGAATACATGTTAGTTTGATGTTGGCTTTTTTATTGATGAGAAATATTTTAGCGTCATTTCCTCCATCATTTTCAACCCATAGATAACCCGGATTTTGTATGCTTTCTGAAATTCCAGAAAGTTCTTCTAATCGTTTGTCTTCTATTTCCGCTAAAGGTCTCCCTATTTCAAATCCCCCGGCATGATCTATCTTTTTTGATTTTTTGCACGATAAAAGTAAACCTGCTAAGAGAAAAATATAAAGCCTATTCATTAGAAGTAAAGAATGTTTCAGTGTCAAAGAAAGCACTCTTCACTGCAAATCAAAAGCAGTAACATTATTAATAAATGAATATTTGCTGATATTCCTCCTGCCTAAGGATTTAAGAGTTGACCAATGAATAAAATTGCTTTTGAGTGCTTCTCACGTATAATAAAAATAAATGGCCGATTAATGATAATAGCCGATGGCTCTACGCTTGTACCAGATATTTCGATTGCTGTAGCTGCGGCAGCTTCTGTTCCTTCTTCGTTAACATCAATGTATGATTGGTGAACCACCTTAGAAATACTTAGAGGTATTGGATCATTAAACAAATACGGAAAACTTGCAAGGTCCGAAAAGGCGACACCCATCCCTAAATTAATAAGCTGGTCGTTCAGTTTTTCTTTCCAGTTCAATTTAAACTTAGGCATCTTCAGTTCACCATTAGACTGTGAGCTCTTATCAAGAAGTGCATCAAAATATTCTGATGAAAGAGCTACTCTGATTTCTGATGTTGTAAATCCAACCTTAGGCAAAAGTATAGTCATAGAAAACTGACCGTTTCCGTAGGGGATATCAATCATACTGACTTTATCATCTTCAGAAACTAGCACACTTTCATTACTGGCAGTCATCATATCTACCTGAGTGGTTGTTCCGTCTTCTTTATAAAAAGAATCTTTTTTTGTTTTTGATTTATCGAATTGCGATGCCCAATTTCCTTTAAAATAAGTAGCGTTGATGAGATACATTACTGCATCGGATGGGATTTCCTCAATCAGATCTTTGATTTTATGATTGGTGTTATTCTCAACCCAATTATTTATAGTATTCTTTGAGTCTGGTGATGTGAAGTCCAGCGCCTGTACTTTGCCATGGTAATATGTCTGAACAGTATTAGCAAAATCTGAATTGATAGTAAGTTGCTTTTTGTACCAGATGGAATTCGTCAATGCAAACTCTACCTTTTTATCCATCGATGTTAAGAGAGATGAGAGATCTTTATATCCTTCATTTACATCAGCGGATTGTAATCCTCCATAATCAATAGCTTGGAGAATGCCATCTTTTGTGTCTCCTGCTGCTCCATTCAATGTCATACCCAACGCTGTGCTGACACTTATAGGTGAGATGAAAATGTTGTCGTCGCTACCCTTGCTTACTTCATTAAATAACTTAAAAGCAAAAGTCTCATTTGATTTTGATACCTGAATTTCATTTGAAGAGAGCGCTCTCAAATTAGGTTTATTATCAGGCTCTAAATTGTTATTGGTACAAGATTGTGCAATAACTAAACTGCTAAATAGAAGGAATCGGAGTTTCATAAGAAAAGGTGTTTTGCAGATTAGACACCTCCGAAAGATTTTGGGTTGTAAACCCAATCTAAAACATAATGACTTCGTTGCCCCGCGGATTTGTGAGATAAGAATTTATTAAATTTTGAACAATACGAGTTTCAATGCTGGGCTTGATATAAAGTTTTGCAGTTTCAAAATCACTGATAACTACTTCTTGATCAAAGAATCCAAAGCCGAGATACTTTCCTTTTTCAATCAGCACAATGGATTGTTCATTGGAAGTGCGTCCGCGTCCTATAAGGGCTGCAGTTTCTCCTCCTTCTTTAAATGATTCGATAGCTTTAGTAGCACGCTTGTTATACTTTTTAACAGATTCAACACCCATACAGGCACCATGACATTCGCCAGTCTGGTAATCGAAACACAATCCCTTAGCAACTTGCAAGCCACTAAGCTTCGGGCACAAATCAAAATCGCGAACTTTCTCCCATAAGAAATTCCACGTCTCTCCCTTTGATGAGAATCGTATGAGTGGCATGGAGCCTCTGGTAATTAAGTTGACAGAAAAACGCATGTATCCATTTCTGTCTTCATAGTTAAAGATTCCCCATTCTTCAACCTTAAACTTCTGTGCCTGATTATAGCGAGGCCAAAGTCTTCTTATCTCCTGCGATTCAAAAATCAACGCTATGAGTTCATTACCAGTTAGCTCATACGTGATGTGATGAATTTCATTTCTAATATTAGAACGGCCCCATTCGCGAGCATCACCAGTAAAGTGACCGGCAATTCTTTTTTTAATGTTGATAGCCTTGCCTACATAAATGACATTACTTCGTGAATCAAGAAAGTAGTAGACACCAGCCTGTGCAGGTAACTTGTCAAATTCTTCTTTTGGCAAATTGGGAGGGAGAATTGTTTCGCCTGAATTTCGTTTCAGTGCTTTGACTATGTAATGATCCTGATCGCGGCGAAGCAGTTCATCAAATACCTTAACAGTAGCAGCAGCATCGCCACCTGCTCTATGCCTGTTTAGTATTTCAATCCCCAGGCTTTCTGTAAGGCTTCCCAAGCTATAAGACCTCAAACCAGGAATTATTTTTCGACTAAGCCTTACGGTACATAATTTTTTAGCTTGCCAGTTTAATCCCAATTGATCAAATTCTTTTTTCAGGAAGGAATAATCGAAATGAGCATTATGGGCAACAAAAACTTTTCCTTCAAGTTTCGAAAATATTTCCTGAGCCTTCTCCTCAAAGGTTGGGGCATCTAAAACCATTTCGGTGGTAATACCCGTTAATCCCGTGATATAATAAGGGATATTTCGCCCTGGATTGATAAGTGTATGATAACTATCGGTAATGCTGAAGCCATCATGATGGTAAATAGCAATTTCAGTTATGCGATGATTCTCAGCATACCCCCCGGTTGTTTCAATATCCACAATCGCATACATGATGCAATTTAGAATTTGATAAAATGGTATAAAAGGGGATATTGAGGGATTCTTTAAATATTATGAAATGGTTGTGCCAGAAAGAATAATAATCTGCATACTCAACGAATACTTGAAAAGTAAATAACATGAATACTATTATCCGATTTTTATTAACAGGACTTGCGGTTGTGCTAACAGCTTATCTTTTGCCAGGCGTTTGGGTTAAAGATTATTTCGCCGCGCTTATTGTGGCACTTGTATTGGCTATTGTGAATGCCATAGTAAAACCCATTCTTATTGTGCTTACTATTCCCATCACCGTTTTTTCACTAGGGCTTTTTCTGTTAGTGATTAATGCACTGATGATTTTATTGGTTGATTATTTCGTTGATGATTTTACTGTTTCTGGTTTCTGGTGGGCACTGGCATTCAGTCTTATTCTATCTATTTTCAACAGTCTCTTCTCTGATATTACCGCTGATAAGGAAAAAGATCGTTAACATATAGTACAATTGACAATATTAGAGTGAGTGTGTATATTTCATATTTACCACTCAACCTATGTACCATCTTAAACCTGTTTCCTTCTTCATCCTGATTGCGTTTGCGTGGATGAATTTTTCATGCACTCAAAAAGAGAAAGCTGATGAACATTCTCCCGAAACTTCATTAAGCGATCTTAAAGTCTATGATGGATTAGAAGTAACACTCTTTGCTTCTGAGCCAACACTTACCAACCCTACTAACATTGATATTGACAGTCGCGGACGCGTTTGGGTTTGTGAAGCCTACAATTACAGAAGCAAGCTCAATCCTAAAAACCCCGTCAAAGCAGAAGGCGATCGTATTTTAATTTTAGAAGATACCGATGGCGATGGCAAGGCTGATAAGACTAAAGTATTTTATCAAGGCACCGATGTAAATGCTGCGTTGGGAATTGCCGTGCTGGGCAACAGAGTCATTGTTTCATGCAGTCCTAATGTATTGGTGTTTACAGATGAGAATGGTGATGATGTTCCTGATAAGAAAGATATTTTATTTAAAGGCATCCATGGCGAACAGCACGATCATGGTATGCATGCTTTTGTTTTCGGTCCTGATGGCAGACTGTATTTTAACTTTGGAAATGAAGGCAAAGTATTGCTCGATGCGAAAGGCGATACAGTAGTTGATATTCATGGTAAACATGTAATGACCGATGGCAAGCCATTCCGCGAAGGACTTGTAATGCGTTGCGAACCGGATGGATCAAATGTAGAAGTACTCGCGCAGAATTTTCGTAATAACTATGAAGCAACAGTTGACCCTTACGGCTCACTCTGGCAATCGGATAACGATGATGACGGTAACAAAGGCACACGCATAAACTTTGTGATGGAGCAAGGCAACTATGGTTATAAAGATTATATCACAGGAGCAAGTTGGGGATCACGTAGAACGAACATGGAAAAGGAAATTCCATTTCGTCATTGGCATTTGAATGATCCGGGTGTTGTACCAAACCTATTGCAGACTGGTGCAGGCTCGCCAACAGGCATCACTATTTATGACGGAACATTATTACCGGCAGTATTTCAAGGACAAATTATTCATAGTGATGCAGGACCAAATGTTGTACGCGCATATCCTGTTAAGGCAGATCAGGCTGGATATAAAGCAGACGTTGTTCCAATACTGGAAATTAAAAAAGATCAGTGGTTCAGACCTTCTGATGTTTGCATTGCTCCCGACGGTTCTCTCTTCGTTGCCGACTGGTATGATCCGGGTGTTGGCGGTCACCAGGTTGGTGATTTAGAACGCGGAAGAATTTATCGAGTAGCTCCACCAAAAACAAATTATAAAATTGAGCCCGTAAATGTGAGCACACCAGAAGGCGCAATAATAGCATTGGTTAGTCCTAATTACTCAACACGTTACTTGGGTTGGATGGCCCTTCAGAAATTTGGTGATCAGAGTGAGGTCGCATTATTAAAACTCTGGAATGGATCAAATCAAAGACAACGTGCTCAGGCATTATGGTTGCTTGCGCGATTGCCTCAGAAGGGAGGTCAGTATTTAGCAGAAGCACTTAAAGATAAAGACGAAAATATTCGTATTACGGCGTTGCGTGCATCGCGTCAATTAAAGAAAGATGTGCTTAGCACATGTGAAGCATTGCAAAATGATCCATCCGCAGGAGTCCGCAGAGAAGTTGCTATTGCATTAAAAGGTAATGCCGATAAACGCGCTGCTGAAGTTTGGTCAACACTGGCACTGCAATACACAGGTAATGATCGCTGGTATGTGGAGGCATTGGGTATTGGTGAAGAAGGGAATGAAGATTTGTATTTCAATACGTGGAAGAAAAAAGTTAAAGACATTAATGCATCCGCTTCGCGCGATGTTGTGTGGCGAAGCCGAAGTAAAGATGCTATGCCATTGATGGCAAAATACATTCGAGAGTCTAAGGGCGATGACATGTTGCGTTATTTCAGAGCTTTCGATTTTCAGACCGATCCATCCAAACAAAATGTATTGCAATCGCTACTCACATCAAATAATGAAACAATAATACTCTATGCACTCAAGAGCATGAATGCGAAGCAGGTGAAACCATCGCCTGCGTTAACCACTGCTATTAACAAAACACTTACTAAATATAAAGGCACTATTGAATTTGTTGAACTGATCAAAACTTTTAAACTGCAGAACAAAGCCAGTGAGTTGTTCGATCTTGGTGTACAATATCCTGACAGTGCTTCTGGAAGAATGGCAATTCAAACTTTACTTGAATGGAATAAAACAGAGACGATTGAAAAGGCATTGAAGAATAAGGAGAGTTCAAAAATTCAGCCGCTTATAAAAGCACTTTGGCCATTAATGAATCAGGGCAAAGTTATTGCTATGATGGAACGAATCATTGGGGATACAACCATTCCTATTGATGACAGGAAGCTTGCCATAAAAACATTTGGTGGCCCGTGGGAATCAGAAGACAGGCTTGTTGAATTGGCAAAGGAAAATAAAATACCAAATGATCTTCAGCCTGCAGCTGCCGCTGTTTTCCTGAGTGCATGGAGAGAAAATATTCGTAATGATGGAGCAAAATTGCTGAAGTTACCAGATACAGGTAATGGAAAACCCCTTGCTTCAGTTGCTACTCTTGTAGAAAAGAAGGGTGATGCTATAAAAGGAAAAGAAGTATTTAATACCTATTGTACATCATGTCACGCCGTTAATAAAGAAGGGGTAGACTTTGGCCCTGCATTAAGTGAAATTGGTTCGAAGCTTCCGAAAGAAGGTTTGTACTCTGCTATCATTTACCCTGATGCTGGTGTAAGTTTTGGCTATGAAGGCTATCAAATAAAACTGAAAGATGGCTCACAGGCTGTTGGCATAATTTCATCAGAAACAGAAGAGCAACTTGAAATAAAATACATGAAGAATGTTCAGACCATCGATCAGAACAAAGTGGAATCAAAAACTAAAATGGAGAACTCATTGATGCCTTCAAACTTACAAAGTGTTATGAGTGAAGGACAGTTGGTTGATTTAGTGGAGTACCTGAGCTCACTCAAGAAAAAATAGAAACCATTTCAAATCATTATAACAATAACAGTATGCGTCACTCACTTTTTCTAATATTGATTGTGGCAGCCTGCTTCATGGCTTGCTCATCAGGTAACAATGATAATCTGATTGTCAATGATATTGCCAAAGCACGCATTGATTCAACCTTGAAAAGCCTAGTTGAGTCCGGCTCAATAGCAGGTGTCTCAGCGTTGATCTTCGAGAAAGACAAGGAAGTATATTTTAATGCTTTTGGTTATGCTGATCGTGAAGCAAAGTTATCAATGGATCGCAATACTATTGTACGAATATATTCAATGACCAAACCTGTAACGGGCGTAGCTTTGATGACGCTCTATGAGCAAGGAGCTTTTAAACTTGATGATCCACTCTCTAAATACGCACCTGAATTTAAAGACATGAAAGTCTACACAGGCACTGATGCCAAAGGTGAAATGATATTGGAACCAGCTCATCGTGAAATTACCATTCGTGATATAACTCGCCATACTACAGGCTTTGTAAACAATATACCAGACACCACAACAGCTTTCGGAAAGTTAGTTAAGAAGACAGATGCTACAAGCAGGGAAAATACATTGACTCAAATGGCTCAAAAACTGGCAAGTCTTCCACTGATGTTTCATCCAGGTGAACAATGGGCTTATGGTCCATCGGTAGATGTTCAGGCTTTTTTAGTGGAGAGAATATCAGGCGTGCCTTATGGCGAATATGTGCAGAAGCATGTCCTTGATCCGATGAAATTAAAAACTACAAGATATTATCTTCCGGAAGAAGACCGCTCAAGATTTGCCGCGTGGTATTCTAAGGATGAGAATGGAAATTTAAATCGCAGATCTGATGAAGATGCGAATAGTTTCAACACTAATCATTGGCCTATGACACCGGGTGGCTTTGGTCTCACATCAACACTTGATGACTATATGCGCTTTGCTCGTATGCTTGTACATAAAGGCTCCTTCGATAATGCGACAATACTAAAACCGGAGACTGTACAACTTATGGCTACTAATCAATTGGCAGATAGTGTTACCGAACGCATGTGGTTGCCAAGCAAAGGTCAGGTTGGATTTGGAATTGATTTTGCCGTGCGTATTAAACCACCTGTATCAGTAGAAGAAAACAACGGTTATGTTGGTGAGTTTTTTTGGGACGGAGCTGCCAGCACTTTATTTTGGGTTGATCCTGTCAACGAGTTGACGGCTGTTTTATTTGTTCAGATAATTCCGTTTGATAGAAACTTACATAAGAAATTTCGTGATGCGGTATATGGGCCTGTAGTAGTTGTGTCCACTAATAAGTAATACTTATTAAAAATCTTTTAATAATTTGGCTGAGTGATGAACTCTCACTATTCCAACATGATCATCTTTGATCTTGAAAATGATTCTATAGTTACCTTCAATTAATTCTCTCAAATCTTCATTGGCAAACTCTGGAACAACTCTTCCAGATTTAGGATGGCTTTCAAGCTGATCGATTCTTGAGATAAGTTTATCAATAAATCGGTCTGCATAAATTTTTGAGTCTTTGGAAATGTATTCGTGAATGGATTTTAAATCATCAATAGCTAAATCGGACCAAATGATTTTTACCATTTCTTTATCATTTCCTTAACTTGAGCATGGCTTGTTGTTTTGCCTTGATCAAGTTGTTTTAAGCCCAGGTCTACTTTTTCGACAAAGACTAACTTCTCCATAAGTTCCTCTAATGAAAACTCAGGGGGCAGTTCATTCACAGCCTCAATTGCCTTTTCTCTTTTCATATTTTTATGATTTAAAACAGCCTTACGCGGACTTTAAATTTAATTATTTTAAAGCTTATTACGATGGCAATTTTATATTCTTTATCTAATAAGCTAGAACGCTTACGATAGCATCTGCACTATATCATCCTTACTCAATTGCTTAACAAAGCTCTCTTCTGTTGTGATCAGCTCGGTGGTGAGTTTTAGTTTTCTTTGCTGTAGCGTCAATATCTTTTCTTCTACAGAATTGCGTGTGATGAACTTGTAGGTAAATACTTTTCGCTTCTGACCTATGCGGTGAGCGCGATCGACAGCCTGTGCTTCAACAGCGGGATTCCACCAAGGGTCGAGAATAAATACATAGTCGGCTTCTGTTAAGTTTAAGCCAAGACCACCTGCTTTAATGGAGATCAAAAATACTTTGAGCTTCGGATCTTTATTGAAGCGTTCAACTTCTTCTTTGCGATCTGTACTTGATCCATCAAGATATGCGAAGTCAGTCTTCGTTGCTTTGAGATGTTGCTTAACAATTTCAAGATGCTTCACAAACTGACTGAAGATAAGAACCTTGTGACCTTCAGCAATTGCATTCTCAAGCATGTGCCTGATGTCTTCAAGTTTACCTGAGTCGCCAGTGTAACCCTGCTCAATCATACGCGGATGATTTGCAATCTGGCGAAGTTTGGTAAGACCTTCTAATAAAATGAAACGACTGCTGCCCAGGCCTTCACTCTCAATAAGTTTGAATATTTTTTCCCTGTATTGCGTCTTAACTTCTTCATAACGCTTCTCTTGTTCAGGCGTCATTTCAGAATACTGAATGTTCTCAACTTTTTCAGGAAGCTCAGTTGCTACTTGTGATTTGTGCCTGCGAAGAATAAAAGGTTTTATCACCAACCCCAGTTTCTTAGAACGACTCTCATCATTCTTTTTCTCGATAGGATTTTGAAACTCATTACGGAAATATGTCTGCGATCCTAATATACCAGGATTGATAAAAGACATCTGTGACCATAAGTCAAGCGTAGTGTTTTCAATTGGTGTACCGGTAAGAACAAGCTTATGCCTTGATTTTAAATCACGTACAGCTTTGGCAATATTTGATGTCGGATTCTTAATGACTTGTGATTCATCAAGAATAATGTAATTGAAATAGAATTTCTGCAGAAGCTCAACATCTAATCGGGTGATACCATACGATGTTAATACCAGATCGTATTTTTCAAATCGCGTTATGTCTTTATTACGAAGTGTTCCTGTATAGTTTAAAATCTTGAGGTCTGGTGTAAATTTGGTAGCCTCCATTTCCCAATTGTAAATAAGAGAGGTTGGCATCACTAATAATGTTGTGCCTGCGCCTGCTTCTTTCTCTGCAAGCAACATCGTCAATGTCTGAACAGTCTTACCAAGACCCATGTCATCAGCAAGACATCCACCTAGTCTGTATTCATTTAAGAAGCGCAGCCAGTTATAACCAGCTTTTTGATAAGGACGCAACTCACCTTTGAAGCCCGCAGGCGTAGGATAATTTTTAATACCCGTGAAGGCAGTTGATGTTAGCGTGCGTAGCTTCTCACTCAGATGAACTTTAGCGAGATTGCCTTCTTCTAATTCTTTTATAAGATTAAGATGATGCTTACGTAATACGGGCTTTTCATGATCACCTTCAGTTTCACTTAACGCAAACAGATCGGCATATTTGGTAAGCCATGCTTCAGGTATGATAGCAATTTCCCCGTTAGGGAGTTTGAATTCTACCTTGCGTCTGAGAATCAGCTTGCGTAATTCTTTAAAAGGAATTTCAAAATCACCGAACCTTATCTTGGCATGAATATCAAACCAGTCGATGTTTTCTTTTACTTCAACTTCAATGACAGCCTTACCAACAAAATATTTTTTATCACGACTTTCCGGCTGACTAACCTCGAAGCCGAGATTTAAAAGGTTAACACGATTTTCATTCAGCCATGAAAACGCTTCTGATTTTGGTATCGCTACACGGAAGCCTTTCATAGGCAGTCCTAACTTTTGTAGTGTATGAAGAAATTTCTTTTCAATATCTGTTAAGCGTGTTACGCGGTGAAAGATATAATCCTCTCCATGCTTCTCTACTGTAACACTTACCGGCCCGATGTTATCTCCGCGAAAGCGATGCTTGCCATATTTGAATGAAAGATCAAAAACAATTTTGCCAGCTTCATCACTAGTGTCTTCAGCAGGAGCATTACTTTCAAAGAGAGAAGGCGCTGCTGTTGTTTGTGCTGAATGTAATTCTGAAAGTGTTAGAACCGGATGCGGATCATACGTGCTCTTATTAATCTCAAATCCATTTGCTTCAACATCATCGAACGATGCAATAAGCGGTGCTACAAAACGATTATAGTAAGTCTCTTCGACATTCTTGGGTATAACAACAAACTTCTTACTTAAGAATGGAATAAGTTTTTTGCCGTCAACATGTTTCTCGAAACCATAAAGCTTTCCATTAAACACCATCCACGCCGGACTCTTACAAATAAGGTAAGCGGATGGATTAGGCAGTTCAAGCTTTTTGCCTTGGCACGTTAGGGTTGGAAAATAGTTTGTGTTTTCCGCAGAACGCATGAAATGAAACTGAATGCTGGCGCGTGCTTCTTGCACTTCAATTTTTTTCCACGTAGGCTCGCCATCATTGCCCATTTCGAAAAGCTGTTTGCCTTTCATTTTCTCAAGCACCTTGGCACGGCGCTTCTCCATGTAATCTTCAATCTGCTCCTGGATCAGTTCATTGCCTTTTGTTTTGTCAAACGTCTTGGCAAAGAACTCTTCCGGTTTCATGATTTTGGGGGAGAACTTCTTGACAATATTATCCTGCGACATGGAGTCCATGAGATCGATCAGCTCAAAGTCGCGATCATCAAGACCTTTGGAAAACTCACGTGCATTTTTTGTGGAGATATTTTGATGTTGATAGGTAAGCTTCCCTTTGTCGTCAAGATGTACGATATACGACTCGAATATAAATCCAAGATATTCGTGCAAATACAACGAATAGATAATTTGAAACGGCTGTGAGGAAGAAACCTTCATGAAATCGGGCCATTTAAAATAAAACGGAATACGCAATTTACTAAAATACCGCTATAAATGAGTGCCAAAAATTAAGGTTTTAGTACATTAACCTTACAGGTTATTGACGGATGAGTAACGCACAGCCATGGTTGCCGGCCTTATAGAGATCAGCAGCGTGATGAGTACAATGACTGAAAGTGTTGAAATAAAGTCTAAAATCGACATTTTTACAGGATATCCATCAGCCACAGCGCTCTGCATACCCATGGAGATAAGTCCAAAATGCTGCTGAACCCAACAAAGTGCTCCACCCAGCAAAAGCCCGATAAAAGCTCCTATAAAGGAAATTAAACCTCCCTCGGCTAGAAAAATATTGCGTATAATTTTTTGATCAGCGCCCATGGCAGCCAGTACAGAGATGTCTTTTTTCTTATCGATCGCCAGCATCATTAAACTGAAAAAAGTATTGATGGATCCGATAGCCAGCAAAATAGAAAGCGCCAGAAAAGCGAAGAGTTTTTCCATTTTAAGGATGCGATAGATATCGGAGTGTTGTTCTTCACCATTTAATACCGTGAAATTTTTTCCCAACGTCTTCTTCAGGTTTTCCTGAACCTGTAGAATATCTGAACCACTTTTTGTTTTTATTTCAAGAGACGTTCTTTTATCACCATAGTTAAGTAAGTCTTGAGTAAAACTCAGCGGTACAATAACGTAATTCTCATCGACAGTAGATACGATACTGAACACGCCGCCCGGTAAAATGTTTTGATGAGAGTAAAGCTGAGAAACATCAATAGTACCGGGCTTTAAAGAATTGATATAATAAAGCTGCAATGGAAACTGGCTATCATGTGTCGTAATGGATAATGAATTTTGAACACCTTGTCCAACCAATGCATAAGGAACTTTACCCACATGCAAACGAAGCTTGCCTTCAACAATATTTTCTTTAGGGATACGATTCTGATCAATGAAGTTTTCGCTTACACCTTTTATGGTAATGACCTGGTTCGCTTCATGATTGCCACCAGAGTAACGCGCATAAGCATAGTCTTCAATAACTTCAGTGACAACAGCTACGCCATCAGTTTTCTGAACTTTGCTGAGAAGTTGTGGAGTAGCATGAAAAGACTTTCCTTCCGAAGCTTCAATTTTTATTTCAGGATCGAATGAATTATTGAGAGAATGCAGTAAGTTACCAAGGCCGTTGAACACAGAGAGAACAATAATTAGTGCCGCCGTGGTGATGGCCACCACCACCATAGAAAGAATGGAAATGATATTAATGAAATTTTTCTTCCGCTTGGAGAGGAGGTAACGCTTGGCGATAAAGAAAGGAAGATTCAAGAATAAACTTATTTATGCTATTCGATTTACGAATTTCTTGAGAAATAAGCTGTGCTATTCTTCCTCTTCGCTTGATTTTTTTGCAGGTGGAATATTCAGGTTGCCAAGAAGTGCATCCATCTTTTGCGCATTCTCCTCAACTTCATCGATAAAGAAAACCAACTCTGGAATGATGCGAACCTGTTTAGCGATTTTATCGCCAAGTGCTTTTCTGATTTCGCTTTTACGTTTCAGGATTTTATCAAGAATGGCTTTTTTGTCTTTAGCCAGCATCATGCTGAGATAAATCTTGGCAACACTCAAATCCGGACTCATTCTCACCTCTGTGATGGTGATAAAGGCATTTTCGAGCACACCACGCCTGTCGCGTAGAAAAACATCGCTTAGTTCTTTTTGAATGAGTCTTGAAAATTTTTGCTGTCGGGTAGTGCCTGCCATGACGCAAATATCTTTAACTATAGCGACAATTAACAATTGCTTAGAGGTTATTTCAATTTGTAGCCTTTATGTGGAGACGTGTTGTAACGGGTAGAGACGTAACAGATTACGTCTCTACCTACAAAAAGGCGATTATCATTTTAATTATAAAAAATAGTGATCTATTTTGAGGCTTTTATTTAAAGGTATAATGACTTGCTAAGATTTTTTCGCATTAACGACCCCTATCGCCTGTTGGGGCTGCTCGTTATTTTGATACTACTTTATATTCCGTTTTTTATAAACGGCCCGGCGTTAACCGTGCCCGAGCTTAGGAGCATGTTGGTAGGAGAAAGACTCCTTGATGGATCTGTTCCCTTTTCGTCACTTACTGACTCAACAGGTCCGATCAGTGCCTGGTTCTTTGCACTCATTGATGCTGTGTTTGGCAGATCGTTAACGGCGCGTCATATTTTTGGATTTCTTATTTTGTTTTCCCAGAGTGCTTACATAGGCACGATTCTTATCAACAAGAAGGCCTTTTCTGAAAATACCTATTTACCATCTTTCATATTTTCTGTGTTAGCCTTCTTTTCGTTTGATGTGCTCTCTCTATCAAGTGAATTAATAGGATGTGGATTTTTACTATTGGCCCTAAGCAATCTGTTTAAGGAAATAGAATTTCGAACCCAACGCGATGAGACTATTTTCAATCTTGGCATTTATGTAGGTCTTGCTTCACTTTGTAATTTTTCATTTGTAATTCACCTGCTTAGTGTGTGTGCTATTCTTATTATCTATACCCGCACATCAGTTAGAGGTTTTTTACTTCTCGTTTTTGGTTTTGTGTTGCCGCACTTTATTGTGATAAGCCTTTATTATCTCAATGGAAATCTTTCTCAATTATGGCAGTACTTTTATTTGCCCAATGTGAGCTTTGGACCAGATAAATTAATGGGAAGCTACAGCTTGTTTATACTTGGAGCTGTACCACTTTTCTTTTTGCTCGTCTCTATGGTGATGCTAAATCGCGAAGCAAGATTTACAAAGTATCAGTCGCAGTTGCTTCAGAGTATGTTTGTCTGGACAATCTTTTCATTTCTTCAGGTACTTTATGCCAGAGATCTGCGCCCACAAAGTTTCATTACGCTTATACCAGGCTTCTGTTTTTTCCTTACTCATTTTTTGCTGTTGATCCGAAGAAAAAGATTTGCTGAAGTTGGTATCTGGATGCTTTTGTGTGGTGTTGCATCTGTGAGTTACATGGCATACTTCAATAAGATTTCATCAGTGGATTATCAATCACTGTATGTTAAAAAAGATAATTCTGGAATTGTTAACAAGAGAGTATTGGTGCTGGGAGATGAATTTAATATTTATCAGAATAACACGCAGGCAACACCATTTTTAGATTGGAATCTATCACGCGAGATATTAGAGCATCCCGATTATTATGAAAATGTGATCACAGTCTACAATGCATTTAAATCAGATCCACCAGAAATTATTTACGATAAGAAAAGGCTCATCACTAAATTCTTTGATAGGATCCCTGCCATCAGAGGTTGGTACAAGGAAGTCTCTACTGGAGTTTTTGTTCGTCGCGTAAAGCCAGCGACTTCAAAATAAATTTTCATTGTGCGTCCTTGTTCGGGGTGTTAGCCGCATCACATCTCCCAAGTAAGCATGTCAAAAAAAAGCCCTGCGATGTGCAAGGCTTAAGTTTATAATTTATTTGACTATTTCAATCAACAACTAATCTTACTCACTCTTCTCTCATGCCTTCCACCTTCAAAGGCTGTATGGATAAAGCGATCAGCAATATTTTTAGCCAGTTCAAAACTGATGAACCTTTCAGGCAGGCAGACAATGTTGGCATTGTTGTGCTGACGCGCTAATGAAGCAAGTTCCTCATTCCAGCAGATAGCGGCACGAATACCCTGATGTTTATTAGCAGTAATAGCAACACCATTGGCGCTTCCGCAAACCAAAATTCCAAGATCAAACTGATTGGTTTCTACAGCAGAGGCAACCGGGTGTGCAAAGTCAGGATAGTCAGCAGAGTCTTTGCTATTGGTTCCAAAATCTTTAAACTCATAACCATTGCCAGCCAGCCATTTCTTTAGCAATTCTTTGTATTCAAAACCGGCGTGATCGCTTCCTATTGCAATTTTCGGCATCATGTTGTTTGATTGTTAAGTTCTTCTTCAGCTTCTTCTTTTAGTTTACGGCGATAAACATTTGCTGATATTAAAATACTGATTTCAAAAAGCAAATACAAAGGTATTGTAATCAAAACCTGACTCAATACATCTGGAGGAGTGATGATGGCAGCTATGACAAGTATAACAACAACAGCGTGTTTGCGATATTGACGCAGGAACATTGGTGTTACTAAGCCAAGTTTGGTAAGGAAATAAATAACAACCGGTAACTGGAATAATGCACCACTACCTAATACAAGTGTTAAGAGCGTAGACACATAAGACGTTACGTCGAACTGGTTAACAATCATGTCACTGATCTTGTAGTTCACAAGGATGTAAACCATCAGCGGTGACACTACATAGTAACCAAATGAAATTCCAAGTCCGAAGAGCATGCTTATAACGCCTACTACGCCCCTTGATCCATTTCGTTCTTTAATCTTCAATCCAGGTTTAACAAAGCGCCATAATTCCCAAATTACATACGGGAACGCCATTACTAATCCCAAAACAATCGAAGAAACAATCGTAATTGAAAATTGCCCCGTCATGCTACGGCTTTGCAATTCAAGATGAATATCCTGAATACAAAGGTCTGGATTATGAATAACCTCACCCAGTTTGCATAATGCACGCCAGGTAGGAAAGTCAGCTTTTGCAGGCCCCAGGATAATTGTATTAAAAACCCATTTAATTATAAGGAAAGAAAATCCTGTAAACACCATCAGCGCTATAACTGAACGGATAACATGCCAACGTAACTCTTCAAGGTGATCGAGAAATGTCATTTCTGCTTCACCGGTAGGCTCACCACTCTCCTGATCTAAAGGCATTGATTATTTCGATTTAAAAAGTTTAGCCTTGCTGGCTCATTAATTTGAATAAGACCTTTCTGATGTGTGATCAGAAAGGTCATTGAAAAATATTTTAATACAATGGGAATTTCTCCATGAGGCGATTTACTTTACGCTTCACAGCTTTCAGGTGCTTTGAATCTTCTGGCTTCTGAAGAGCTTCGTCAATCAGGTCAACAACTTTTACAACATCTTTCTCCATCATGCCACGCGTTGTGATAGCTGGGCTACCAATACGGATACCAGATGTTACAAAAGGTGATTGAGTATCGAAAGGGACCATGTTCTTGTTGATTGTGATATCAGCCTGAATCAATCCTTCTTCAGCTTGTTTGCCGGTAAGTTTTTTCGAACGAAGATCAATCAACATTAAGTGATTGTCAGTTCCACCAGAAATTATTTTATAGCCTTTCTCTGTGAATGCATTGGCCATAGCCTTTGCATTTTTAGTAACCTGAACAATGTATTCCATGTACTCATCAGAAAGTGCTTCCTGGAAAGCAATTGCTTTGGCAGCAATAACATGTTCCAACGGACCACCTTGTGTACCAGGGAAAACACCAGAATCAAGAATAGAAGAAATCTTTCTGATTTCACCTTTAGGAGTTTTCAATCCCCATGGGTTATCAATGTTCTTACCAACCATAATCATTCCACCACGCGGACCACGTAAAGTTTTGTGAGTAGTAGTGGTAACGATATGGCAATACTCCATCGGATCATTTAACAAACCACGTGCAATAAGTCCGGCAGGGTGAGAGATGTCGGCTAGCAGAATAGCACCTACGCTATCGGCAGCTTCACGAAGTTTTTTATAATCCCAATCACGGCTGTAAGCAGAAGCACCGCAGATAATCATCTTCGGCTTCTCGCGCTGAGCAGTTTCAATTACTTTATCAAAATCTATAGTACCGGTTTCTTTTTCAACACCATAAAAAGTTGGTTCATATAACTTACCTGAAAAATTTACAGGTGAGCCATGCGTTAAGTGACCGCCATGCGAAAGGTCAAAGCCTAAGATTTTATCACCAGCTTTTAAGCATGCCAGCATTACAGCGGCATTAGCCTGTGCGCCTGAGTGAGGCTGTACGTTAGCCCATTCAGCACCAAAAAGTTCTTTAGCGCGATCAATAGCCAGTTGTTCAATTTCATCAACTACCTCACAACCGCCATAATAGCGCTTGCCGGGCAAGCCTTCAGCATATTTATTGGTAAGAACAGTTCCCATAGCCTTCATAACCTGTTGAGAGGTGAAGTTTTCGGATGCAATAAGTTCAATGCCGTGTTGCTGTCTTTGTTTTTCCTTTTCAATAAGGTCGAAAATGACTTTGTCTTTTTTCATTTGAAACTGGTTGGTTTACGCAGCCCGCAGGGGGCCTGACTGGTTAATTTTATGGGTTTTAAAAGAAGGCTCAAAAATAAGGTAGGGATATGAGAACGCATAATCAGAAGGTGTTAATTATGACAGATTTTAGGCTTATACTAAGAAGACTGCGGCCATCGTTAAATTCTATACATAACAAATTCTTTTTAAATTGCTTCGGTTTAAAATCTACGAATGCAAAAACTAAAACTCAGCCTCTTATTCCTTTTTATAACCGTTCTTGGCGTGGCTCAGGATCAGCTTCTGGAAAGCGCTAAAAAGAAAATTACATCTGGTGACTTTGCTGGTGCCAAGGCCGATCTTACAAAAATTATTGATGCCTCCCCCAAGAACAAGCAAGCACTTAACCTGCGAGCCGAAGCCCGTACCGGACTTGCTGATTTTTATGGTGCTGTTGGCGATGTAACCACAGCATTAGAAGTAGATTCCACGTATGCCGATGCTTATAATACCAGGGGTGAGGCCAAGATGAGTCTTGGAGATGATGATGGTGCTATTGCTGACTTTAACAAGGCAGTAAAGTTCAACCCCAAGTTTACAGAAGCATATTCCAATCGTGGATTGGCCAAGTATAACGCTGAAGATTTGCAAGGTGCCTTCTTTGATTTTTCTAAAGCTATTGAACTTGGTCCTGCTGATGCCGACAAATACTTCAATCGTGGTGTGGTGAAAGCTGAGTTAGGTGAGTTTATCAGCGCTATTGATGATTATAATAAAGCACTTGAATTGGATAAGACAGATGCTAATCTTTACAACTACCGTGGTGTTGCTCAGTATAACGCTGCCAATTTCGATAAGGCTATTCTTGATTATGATGAAGCCATAAAGCTCGACTCTAAAGATGCGCTGAAGTTTGAAAACAGAGCATTAGCCAAAAGTGCGAAACTTGATTTTAAAGGTTCGTTAGAAGATTATAATAAAGCCATTGAACTTAGTCCTGAAGATGCTGAGACCTATAATCTGCGAGGCGTAGTTAAATTTAATCTGGAAGATCATGATGGTGCTATAGCAGACTATACGAAAGCCATTAGTTTGGATAACACAAATCCTACGTATTACGATAATCGTGCACTGAGTAAAACAGAAAAAGAAGATTATGCAGGTGCAGTAGAAGATTACTCATCATCCATTGAGCTTTATCCTAATGACCCTGAGACTTATTACCAGCGCGGTGTAGTTAAAGTAAGCATGAACAACAAGTATGATGCTTGTCTTGATTTTAAAACGGCCGAAGAGCTTGGTTCTGTTGAAGCTAAGGCGATGATAAAAAAGAACTGCAAATAGATTTGATCAGCACTTCGGCACTGGAAATGAGGATGAAATGAAAATTGCAGTTGTTCTTAATGGCATATCCTTTCGCAAAGATGTTTTTTATAAAAAATATCTGCCCGATCTGTTATATGAACACACTGTAGATGTTTACGAAACCAGAACTCAGTACGAGGGCATAGCACACGCGCGCAGGGCTGTTGACAAACGCTACGATGTTATCCTTGCTGCAGGTGGTGATGGCACACTCAATCATGTTATCAATGGTGTTGTAGAAGGGAGGGAGCGCTATCGCGATCTTCCTGTTATTGGTATTATCCCGTTAGGAAGTGGTAATGATTTTGCCAGAGGACTTAATCTTCATGATCAAGGCAGAGATAAGTTATTGAAACTACTTCGAGAGTTTAAACCTCGCCGAATAGACGTAGGCAAAGTTCATTATATAGATAATAAAAGTGGTCTGATTGATTCAAGTTATTTTATTAATGTTGTTGATGTCGGCATGGGCCCGGTAGTGGTTCAGAAAGTAACAGATAGTGACAGGTTGTTCGGCTCTGCTGTTGCCTATTATACATCCATACTCTCAACATTTTTTAGCTATAGCCCAATGATGGTAGAGGTAACAACACCTCATTGGACATGGAAAGATAAAGCACGCAGTCTTGCATTTACTATTGGCAAATATTATGGCCATGGATTGTGTATTGCTCCAGATGCAAAGCAGGATGATGGAATCTTTTCCGCTTTTCTTTGTGGCAACGTATCGGTACTTGATTTCATTTTATGTACCGGAAAACTAAAACGAGGTGATAAAATTGAACTGCCTCAAGTATCATATAAAGACGCCACTCACATAGAATTAAAATCAGAGCATACCTGCCTGATAGAAGCCGATGGCGAAATCCTTGGTCAGTTACCCGCTACAATTGAGACGACTGAAATAGAATTGAAACTTTTGTATTAGAACTTAGCAGTTCACTTCAATACATATTTCAAAATCAGGTATTGATACTCATTCATAATAGTTATGATAAAACAACGAATAGCCCATATTGCTCTTGTAGTAAATGACTACGATGAAGCCATTGAATTCTACACCAAAAAATTAAACTTCACATTAATAGAAGATACGATAATGAGTGAGACTAAGCGATGGGTTCTTCTTTCGCCACCAGGCTCATCTGAATGTTCTTTATTATTAGCTAAAGCCTCTGGCGAAGAACAACGCAGTAGAGTGGGTAATCAAACCGGTGGACGTGTATTTCTGTTTCTACACACTGATAATTTTGAGCGAGACTTTCAAAATCTCAAAGCCAACGGCATTACTATAGTGAGGCAGCCTTCAGTTGAAGTATACGGAACAGTGGCTGTTTTTGCTGATCTGTATGGAAACTTGTGGGATCTGGTTGAGCCTAATAATTAAGGTTATTCCACAGAGAACGCAGAGGAGCATGGAGTTACACAGAGACCTTCTTGTGATTGAATAGTGTAAAGATAATTTGTCAAATGTCAAAAAAGAGAAGCCTTCTGTGCAACTCTGTTAAATAGTTCCATTTTAAATTCTCAGTTGAAATTATTACTTTTCACAAACCATAAACCTATAAAAGATGACCTTTACAATTAAACACGCAGAAAGTATGTCGCGCGGAGAGTTACTCCTGCGATCATTCTTTGGTTTCATTTACATCGTCCTGCCCCATGCATTCGTACTGTTTTTCGTAGGACTGTGGGGAGGTATCCTTGGCTTTATTTCCTTTTGGATTATCCTTTTCACAGGCAGGTATCCACAAAGCTTCTTCGAATTTCAAGTGGGTCTATTGCGGTGGCGCACGCGCCTGCAGGCACGCATGTTTAATCTCGCTGATGGCTATCCTGCATTTGGAATCAGCTCCGTAACAGACGAAGCTGTTTCAATCGATGTTCCATATCCTGAAAAATTAAGCCGTGGCATGGTGCTTGTAAAAGCATTTTTCGGCTGGCTCTATGTAGCCATTCCTCATGGCTTTGTTCTATTTTTCCTTTACATCGGCGTTGTGTTTGCCTTGTTTATTGGGTGGTGGGCAATTCTGTTCACGGGCAAATTGCCAGAAGGAATTCATAATTTTGTAACCGGATTTTTACGTTGGGGTGCACGAGTAGGTTTGTACATGGGCAACATGACAGATACTTACCCTCCGTTTTCACTGGATTAATAATTTTAGCAATAAGAAATCAAGAATGGAATTTCACCCATTACCTCAGCCTGAAGAAATAGCAGAACGTGAGAAAGAAGATGCTATGGGCGCATATCTTATGATGTTTGCAGCGGTAGCCGTCGGGCTACCGTTGCCCATCATTAATTTGATTGCGGCGATAATTTATTATTACGTTAACCGAAAGAAAAGCAGGTTCATACATTTTCATTGTCTCCAATCATTGTTATCACAAATACCAACAACCATCATCAACTGGATTGTAGTAATCTGGGCTGTGCGAATTTTCTTTACAGATTTAACACTCAATGAAACATTTTGGGCTGCCGTTATATTTGCCGGAGCTTCTACGTTTTTATATTTCATTGTAAGCATAATAGCTGCTTACAAAGCCCGCCAGGGTAAAATGTATTATTTTTTATTTTTTGGTAAGATTGCTTACGAAGCTGCTTACCGGGTTAAGCCTGAAGATGAAAATCCTACAGGGCCAGTTAACAAGCCTCCCTTTTAGTTTTTATGCGCAGCAGTACGTTACGTGATCTTTTTATTTTATTGGCCATCGGCGCAGTATTATTTGCCGGTGGTTATTACCTGGTAAAGCAAATTGGCAAGTCAGATATTGATCTCAGCTATGAAGTTTCCATTAAACAGGAAGAACAGCTGGGCGATTTATTCAAAGACATGATTGAAAATAAATACACAACAATCAAAGACAACAAAGCCGATAGTGCACTCCAACAGATTACACAACGATTGATCAAAGCGCTTGATAGCACAAAATATCGTTATGAGTTTACCCTGCTTAGAAGTGAAGAGATTAATGCCTTTACTATTCCTGGTGCCAATATTTATATGTTCTCAGGCTTAATGCAGCTAGCAGAAACACCAGAAGAAGTTGCTGCCGTATTGGCGCATGAAATTGGTCACGCCGAAAAAAGACATGTGGTAAGCAAATTGATGAAGGAGCTTTCTATCACAGCAATTTTGGGTGTAATCTCTGGGGGCGACCCAAGTGTGTTAACGCAGGTACTGAAAGAAATTATTAGAACAAGCTTTGATCGTAAGCAGGAAGAAGAAGCTGATGTTTTTGCCTTAGAACTTCTCGAGAAAGCAGGCATTGCGCCAAAAAGCCTTGGTCGCTTCTTTGAGCGACTCAATGAAAAAGACCTTGACTACAATAAAAACCTTGAGATACTAATGACCCATCCGCACAATGATAAACGCATTGAACAATCGCGGAGGTATAAAACAAAAAACGATTTCAAGGCCATTCCATTTGATATGGACTGGAAAAAAGTGCAGGACTCTCTGTAAGATTTAATAATTCTTTTTGAGGAGAAGTGTCAGGTGAGCCATTGTTGGTATTACTTTTGAACTCCTAATTCTGAGATTGACAATTATGAATTTTCTGATCAGCATATTTACAGCAGCGCTATTGATATTGAATGTGCATCCACTTCATGTCTCTGTAACCGAGATTGAAATGGATGATAAAGACAAGCAGCTTGAAATTATGATGCGTGTATTTGTTGATGACGTAGAGTTGACCATGCGTAAAAAACTCAATCAGCCCGATCTGGATATCATGAATCTTAAAGGTGGACTCACCATTGATCAGTTGATGACAGATTATCTCAACAATCATTTTAAGATTTCACTGGATGGTAAACCTCAAAAAATAAAATATCTTGGACATGAAGTAGACGGTGAAGCGTTCATCCTGTATAATGAAGTAAGTAATGTTAAAAAATGGAACACCATCCAGGTATTGAATGATGTTCTGATGGAGAGTCATAGTGATCAGTCAAACCTGATTAATGTTACTGTTAAAGGTGAAGTGAGAAGCCTGCGACTCACATCCGAAACTTTTGTTGATAAGCTCACCTTCGAGAGTAAGTAATTTTTAGTGTACTGCTTTCGTTTAGATAGAAAATCCGATCTTCGCGCAAATTCGCTATGCAAATGAAAAAAATTCTTGCTGTTCTGGCACTAGGCATTATTTGTCTTACAGGTTGTGACAATAATAAAACCTATGACGAGTGCGTGGTTAAACCAGAAACGGAAAGCATTAAGATTAATTTTGATTTTATTTCTTTACAGGATTCATTTGTCAATGTAGCCTCCAAGCAGAAGCTGGTAGATTTATTAACACGTCATCCGGAAATTCGTGATAACATTTTCAGACGCAGAGAGTATCCTGACGACTCCGTTTTTATCAATGAAATTTTCAACCGGTTCAACAATCCACATATTGATACCTTGCTTTCAGAAACAAACCGCGTGTTTGGTGATCTTTCAGAATTGAAAAGTCAATTTCATGAAGCCTTTACAAATTTGAAATTTTACTATCCTGATTTTAATCCACCAAAAGTAAAAACATTAATCAGTGGTCTGGATACAGATCTTCTGGTAACAGATTCACTCATTGTTGTAAGTCTTGATTTTTACCTGGGCGCCGGTGCCAAATACAGGCCTAAAATGTATGACTACTTATTGAAGCAATTTGAAAAGCAGAACATCGTGCCATCATGTTTACTAATTTATGGTATCAGTGATCGCTATAATAAGACAGACCTGGCCGATAAAACGATTTTAGCAGATATGATTGCTTATGGAAAATCATATTACTTCGCCAAGCACATGTTACCCTGCGTGCCTGATAGCATTTTGATTGGCTACTCCGCTGACGAGATGAAAGGTGCCCGCGAAAACCAGGATCTGATCTGGGCAAGATTAGTTGAAGACCAGGTGTTTTATTCTACCAGTCACCAAATCAAACAAAAGTATCTTGGCGAACGCCCCAAGACTATAGAGGTAGGCGAAAAATGCCCAGGTCGTATTGCACAATGGGTGGGCTGGCAAATGGTGTCAAGCTATGCTAAAAATCATTCGGAGTCCGATTTACCAACTGTTATGAAGGTAACGAGTGCAGATAAGCTGTTCAAGGAATCGAAGTATAAACCAGAGAAGCGATAAGCTTAAAAGCCGGTCAGATAAAGTTCTCTAATAACTAAAGGCATGGATTCATAGCACCGAAATGAATTCGCCTCCTTTCCAATTTCTTCTTTCACCTTTCTTCATCTTCATTATCTTTGGAGGCTTAAACCAAATTGATTTACTCTTATGCGTCAAAAAATTGTTGCTGGAAACTGGAAAATGAACAAAACGCTTGAAGAAGCGAACATCCTGGCCACCGAAGTTATGGGTATGGTTGCTGATGAAGTTAAAGGCGACGTTAAAGTTGTTCTGTGCACCCCATTTCCATACCTGGTATCTATTAAAAATTTACTGGGCAACAATACACGTATCAGCGTAAGCGCACAAAACTGCAGCGAGCATGAGGCAGGAGCTTACACGGGAGAGGTATCAGCACCCATGTTAAAGTCTATTGGTGTTCCCTATGTTATTCTGGGTCATAGTGAACGCAGACAATATTTTGGTGAAGACGCTAAACTATTAGCGAAGAAAGTAGACATCGCATTAAAGAATAATCTCATTCCAATATTCTGCTGTGGCGAACCATTAGAAGTTCGTGAAAGCAATGGTCACGAAGCTCTTGTGAAAAAACAGGTTGAAGAAAGCCTTTTTCATTTAGATGGTGACACTATTCAAAAAGTAGTTATTGCTTATGAGCCAGTTTGGGCTATTGGTACCGGTAAAACTGCTTCATCACAACAAGCGCAAGATATGCACGCGGTTATACGTAAGCATCTGGCTTCTAAATTTGGTCAGGCTGTTGCTGATAACATCACAATTCTATATGGAGGAAGTGTAGGCCCTGCAAATGCTAAAGAACTGTTTGCATGTCCTGATGTAGACGGCGGTCTGGTTGGCGGAGCATCCTTAAAGTCTCGTGATTTTACCGAGATTATAAAATCATTCTAGTTTTGAAAATGATGTGCATCACATCAGTAAAACTTTATTCAGAGCATCCCTGAATGGAGTATTACTGATATGATGCATCTTTCATAGTGTATAAATAAAAAGCATTCAACGTGTGAAGAACTAATTTGTGAAATGAGAAAAGTTGTCTTTCTTTTTCTTGCATTTCTTAGCGTAGCCCCGGCATTCAGTCAGGTGCACGTAAGCAGATTAGTTATTAAACCCAAGGAGGTTTATGAGATGGGTCAGACTGATATTCTTGTAGCAGACACTCTCATTATGATGGACTCTTCCCGAATCATTCTCAATAAATTAAAGACCGATAATTTTATTCGAACCAAAGTGGCCATTTTTGGAAATGGATGTGTTATTGATGGACGCGGGGTATATGGCAAAACAGGACGAAAAGGCAGAGATGGGGAGACTTTCATCGGCCCCTGTAAGAATGGCTCCAGTGGAAGAATAGGTGCCCGCGGCCTGGATGGTGGCAATGGAATAAATCTGTCTTTCTATGTTGAAAAACTTACCATTAAAGGTAAAATCTTCATTACCTTAACAGGTGGTAATGGTGGTACCGGAGGCGAAGGTGGGCATGGTGGAGGTGGCAGTCCAGGTACCGTACATTGTCAGGGAGGTAACGGAGGCAATGGCGCCAATGGAGGTAACGGAGGTAATGGTGGAAATGGTGGCACGCTTACTTTAAGTTGTACTACATGTACCAACACGAAAACACTTATTGACACTAAAATACAGATTTCCACACAAGGTGGATATCCAGGCTCCTACGGAAGAGGTGGTTATGATGGCCCTCCCGGATTAGGTCCATCAAGAAGAAATGGTACACCAGGATTACGTGGGTTTGATGGTATTCCAGGAAGATCAGGCAGTGTGGGTGCTATCAAATTTGAAACGAATTAGAAGTAGGATAAGAATTAATATAAGTGCAGGCTAAAGCCGTGGAGAGCTCAAATGATACAGCGAATGAAAAGATGGGCACACAAAGAAATTCCTTCAGCAGAAAAAATCGAAGCTCTCTCTAAAGCCATCAACATTAACACTTACCTCGCAACGATACTATTGCAGCGAGGCATCTCAGATTTTGATCAGGCCCGCGATTATTTCAGGCCATCGTTAGACAAACTCCATGATCCATTTCTGATGAAGGATATGGACGAGGCTGTGACCCGCCTCAAGCGCGCCATCGACAACGAAGAGAAAATTTTAATTTATGGCGATTACGATGTTGATGGAACAACCTCCGTATCGCTCGTCTATAGTTATCTCAGAAAGTTTTATTCAAAATGTGAGATCTATATCCCGGATCGTTATGCAGAAGGGTATGGTGTTTCGAAAGCAGGGGTTGAGTGGGCTGCCCAATACAACTTCTCTCTTATCATTGCACTCGACTGTGGAATTAAAGCATCAGACATGGTAGTGCTTGCAGATAGTAAAGGCATTGACTTCATTATATGTGATCATCACCTTCCCGATAAAAATATTCCAAATGCTGTAGCAGTACTTGATCCTAAACGCGAAGATTGCAATTATCCATACGATGAGCTGAGTGGTTGTGGTCTTGGTTTTAAATTGATTCAGGCATTTGCCCGACGTTATCGCGATGAAAATGAAGTGTATGAATACCTCGATCTGGTAGCGGTTAGTATTGCTTCAGATATTGTTCCTATCATGGATGAGAATCGTATCCTGGCGCATTATGGTTTAAAAAAGTTAAATGAAAATCCAACGCCAGGATTAAAAGCATTAAAAGATCTTTCTGCGCTTAGAACCGAGTTAGACATATCAAGCATCGTATTTACATTAGGCCCTCGCATCAATGCTGCTGGTCGTGTGGCGCATGCGAGTGCTGCTACTGATTTGCTGGTAGCCCAGACGGAAGAAGAGGCTTTCTCCCTGGCTGCAAAAGTAAATCTTAGAAATGATGAGCGCCGTCAGTTTGATTCCGATATCACAGAAGAGGCAATTGCAATGGTGGAGGGGAATGACTCATTGAGGAATTCAAAATCAACCGTTCTTTTTAAAAATACCTGGCATAAAGGAGTTATTGGCATAGTTGCTGCTAGATGTGTTGAGAAATTCTACAAGCCAACAGTGATACTTACGGAATCAAATAATAAAATAACAGGCTCTGCCAGAAGCGTACACGGCTTTGATCTATACAAAGCCATTTTTGCCTGTGGTGATTTACTTGAGAAATTTGGAGGACATAAATACGCTGCTGGTCTTACACTGGAGATGGATAACCTTGAGGCCTTTCAACGAAGGTTTGAAGAAGTTGTATCATCTACAATAACAGATGATATGCTCACACCTGTATTAGACATTGACACGACTATAAATTTTGATGCCATCACACCTAAGTTCTTTAAAGTTCTTAAACAGATGGCACCTTTTGGACCAGAGAACCAACGCCCCATCTTCGAGGCTCGGAATGTTTTTATTTTCAATGGACTAAATAGCTTTAAAGACAGGCATCTTCGCTTTATGGTTGGGCAAGAAGGTTGTGTGAACGTATTTAATGCTGTTGGTTTTGACCTCGCCTCGCATTATGAACGTCTCGCACAAGGAGAACCTTTTCATATTGCGTTTACAATTGAAGAGAATACATTTAACGGACACACATCAGTTCAATTACGAATAAAAGACATTAACTATAATTAAGATGGTACTTCGCGGAGAACACCTTATGAAGAAATATAAAACACGCACAGTAGTGAACGATGTTTCTGTTGAGGTTAAGCAAGGTGAGATTGTTGGACTTCTTGGCCCTAACGGTGCCGGTAAAACAACAACATTCTATATGATTGTGGGATTGATAAAGCCCAATGAAGGAAAAATATTTCTTGATGATCAGGAGATAACTCCTCTCCCTATGTTTCAGCGGGCAAAGCGGGGTATTGGCTATCTGGCGCAAGAGGCTTCTGTTTTTCGAAAACTTACAGTTGAAGAAAACATTATGGCCGTGCTTGAAATGAGAGACTACACCAAGCAACAACGTAAAGAACGTGTAGATGAAATGCTGGAAGAGTTTAGTTTGCAACGAGTAAGAAAAAATATGGGCATGTCTCTTTCAGGTGGCGAACGCAGACGAACTGAAATAGCCAGAGCGTTAGCAGTAAACCCAAGCTTCGTATTATTAGATGAACCCTTTGCTGGTGTTGATCCAATTGCTGTTGAAGAAATTCAATCAATTGTAGCAAAACTAAAAAGTAGAAACATTGGTATTCTTATCACAGATCACAATGTTGATGAAACGCTCTCTATTACTGACCGTGCTTATTTAATGGTTGACGGAAAATTATTCAAGTCAGGTACAGCGGAAGAGCTTGCCAACGACCCATTAGTTCGTAAAGTTTATTTAGGTCAGAACTTTGAATTGCGAAGAGCAAAAGTAAATACACAAGATAATTATCTCTGATTCTTTGTTTTCTTGCGAATTAAGAGCCGTTAAAGCCAAAACTTCATCTCAGCAATCAAAGTTTTAGTCGTTTATTCTGCTTATTTTTGGTAATAGTCAAAACCTGAAATGGGCTTAATTAACTCGATACTAACCTGGGTAATGAAGAAGAGGATTCACCAGATGGATCTCTTCATTAAATATCCCAATGAAGTTCAGGATGAGTGGCTCAAGAAATTAATCCACTCTGCACGCTATACAGAAATCGGCACGAAGTATCACTTCAGCGATATCATTTCATACGAACAGTTTCGCGAACAGGTACCTGTTCACTCTTACGAAGACATTTATCCCTACATTCAGCGACTCATGCATGGCGAGCAAAACCTGCTGTGGCCTTCTGAAATAAAATGGTTTTCAAAATCATCAGGCACTACAAATGCCAGAAGTAAATTTATTCCGGTATCTATGGAGGCATTGGAAGAATGTCACTTCAAAGGCGGAAAAGATTTGCTTTCCATTTATGTCAACAACAATCCAGATACAAATATCTTCGATGGCAAAGGGCTGGGCGTTGGCGGAAGTCATCAGGTTAATGAATTTGATCCGGATGCAAATTCATATTATGGTGATGTGTCGGCCGTGATTATGCAAAACCTGCCACCCTGGGCGCAGTTTATCCGAACGCCAAGTCTTGAGACGGCGTTGATGAATAACTGGGAAGAGAAAATTGAAAAGATGGCCATCGAGACAACGCGCGAAAATGTTACGCACATTGCCGGCGTTCCAACCTGGACAGTCTTGTTA
>Ga0310811_10001343_pt1 | contig 31109 bp, 22 predicted proteins | sample YCmetagenome_FD_207642 | JGI IMG/M metagenome (GOLD analysis project Ga0310811, IMG submission 207642) | Soil microbial communities from experimental microcosm in Duke University, North Carolina, United States - YC | ecosystem: Engineered > Artificial ecosystem > Soil microcosm > Unclassified ...
CGTCCGCCCGTCCGCCCGTCCGCCCGTCGCCGGCTGTCTTGCATCCGGACCCATGTTCCAGTATCTTACTGACGCGTCAGTAATTTCTTTGACGCTACCCAGGCTGCTAACTAGCTGTCAGTTAGATACTTAGATGTCCACTCTTCCCGATACCCAATCCACAGGCGAGCCCCGCTGGCGCAGGCTGCCAGGCGAGCGGCCTGGACAGATCCTGCAGGCCGCCCTCGAGGTTTTTGGCGAGCGCGGGCTGGCGGCGTCACGTCTCGAGGACATCGCCAAGCGGGCGGGGCTCTCCAAGGGCACCATCTATCTGTATTTCCCGAACAAGGAAGAGCTGTTCCGGGAGATGGTGCGCCATACCGTCGTGTCCCAGATCGAGCAGCGAGAGCAGTTGGTGAGCTCGACGTCAGGGACGGCGTCAGAGCTCCTCGTGCTGTTCATGCGCGACTACTGGAAGTTCATTCGCTCGGCTCAGTTCGCTCCGCTGTTCAGGCTGATTCACGCCGAGATCCAGAACTTTCCGGACCTCGCCTCGTTCTATTCGCAGGAAGTCGTCGCACGCGGACACCGGCTCATGGCGGCGATCATCGCCCGCGGTATCGAGTCGGGTGAGTTCCGCGAGATGGAGCCGATGGTCGCCGCACGCATGCTCGCCGGCACGTTCGTGATGCATGGTCTCTGGTGCACGCATCGCGACTGTTTCGAATCCGTCGCGCAGAAGACCGACGAGCAGGTACTGAACGAAATATCCGAATTCTATTTTCACGCCATTCGGCCCTCCGGAGCCTCACACGCCGCTCCGCGAACCGCGAAATCATGAACGCCACCTTTCCTCGAATCATTCGTATTGGCGCCGGGCTGTCGTTGCTCGTCGCCTTGCTCGCGTTCCTCGTGCGCTCCGCCGAGGGTCAGACGCCGACCGAGCCGAAGCGCCTGACGCTCGGTGAGGCGGCGCGACTCGCGGCCGCGCAGACGGCGAATGTCCAGAGCGCGCAACTGCGCGTGCAGGAGGCGCAGTCTCGTGTTCTTCAGCAAAAGGCCGCCCTGCTTCCGCAGGTCGACGCCGAGCCAAACTGGACGAGCCGCACCATCAACAGCGCCACATTCGGTTTCAGCATCCCGCCAGCTCCAGGCCAGAAACCGTTGCTCAACCCGAATGGGCAAATTCTCGGACCGATCAAGATCTGGGATTTCCGGGGGCAGGCATCGCAGTCGATCTATGATCCGGCCGCGAAGCAGCGCGTGAACGCGGCGAAGGCCGGGGTTGGATCGGCGACCGCCGACGTCGCGACGGTGGCGGAGAATTCGGCGTCCACCGCCGCACTGACGTATGTGCGGACGGCGCAGGCCGACGCGACGGTTCAGGCTCGAATCGCCGATTCCACGCTTGCCGCGGGATTGCTTGGCATCGCGCGCGATCAGCTTTCGGCGGGTGTCGGCATCGCGCTCGACGTGACACGCGCGGAGTCGCAGTTGGCGAACGCGCGTGCCCAGCTGATTGGCGCGCGTAACGATCGCAATCGGGCGTACCTCGACCTCAAGCGCTCGCTGAACATGTCGCTCGATGCGCCGGTTCAGCTGGCCGACTCGCTGGCGTCGCTGCCGTACGCCGAGCCGACGACCGAAGAGGCGGCGATCGAGATCGCACTGAGAACACGTCCCGACCTCAAGGCGCTCGACGCGCAGCTCAGTGTATCACAGCAACAGCTTGCCGCGGTCAAGGCAACCAAGCTCCCGCGAGTGAGCGCCTTCGGCAACGACGGCGAGATCGGCTTCATCGATCATCTGCTGAACACCTATACGTATGGCGTTCAGCTCAGTTGGTCGGCGTTCGATGGTGGACGTCGGTCGGCGCAGGCGCAGGAGCAGGAAGCGATGTCGCGCGACATCGAGGTGCGTCGTCGCGACCTCCGTCAGCAGGTATCGCTCGACGTACGTGGCGCGCTGCTCGACCTCGTGTCGGCGCGCGAGCAGGTCGACGCGGCGCGCGAGCGTCAGCGTTTCTCCGAGCAGGAAGTCGCACAGGCCCAGGAACGCTTCCGTGCCGGTGTGGCGTCGAACGCGGATGTCATCACCGCGTCGGCCACTCTCAATGCGGCGCGGACTGGTTTGATCGACGCGCTAACGGCGTATCAAGGCGCCCGCGTCTCGCTTGCGCGAGCCGAAGGGACCGTTTCACAGATTCGTTAACAAGACACCAACGACACCGGTTCCGACCATGGCAACAGCTCTCAAGCAGGAAATCAACAATCGTGACGCCGGCGCTCCGGCGCCCCAGCCGCCGAAGAGCGGCAAGCGTCGCGTCGTGCTTCCCATCATGCTCGTCCTTGCGGCGCTCGCCGCGGCCTGGGGCTTCAAGCAATGGAGCTACGGCCGCGCGCACGAGTCGACGGACGACGCGGCCGTCGATGGCCACCTCGTTCCCGTTCTCTCCAAGGTGAGCGGGTACGTCGAAGCCGTGACCGTGAGCGACAACGACCACGTGCACGCGGACTCGACGCTCGTCCGGATCGATCCGTCCGAGTACAAGGTGCGTCTGTCACAGGCGGAGGCCGACCTCGCCGCAACGCGTGCAGCGGCCGGCGGCGCCGGGTCGAGCGGTCAGGCGCAGGCGCTCGTCGAGCAGGCGTCGGGTCAGCGCGCATCGCTCGATGCGCAGATCACTGCCGCTCAGGCCAACGAGAACAAGGCGAAGGCCGATCTCGCGCGCATGCAGGAGTTGGTCACGAAGCAGATCGTGTCACGGCAGCAGCTCGACGCGGCCAAGGCCGCGGCGGAAGCCGCATCGGCGAATGTCGTCGCGCTCCAGAAGCAGACGACCGCCGCCGGTGGCACGGTAGCGAGCGCCGAGGCGGGCGTCAGGCTGGCGGCGGCGCGCGTGCAGGGCGCTCAGGCCGCCCGCGACAATGCGGCGCTTCAGCTGAGCTACACGAAGGTCACGGCTCCGGCATCGGGTATCGTATCGCGCAAGCAGGTCGAGCCGGGACAGCTTATCCAGGCCGGTCAACCGCTGCTCACGATCGTGACCGACACGGGCGTGTTCATCACCGCGAACATGAAGGAGACACAGCTCGCCGACATTCGGGTTGGTCAGCCGGTCGAGATCGAAGTCGATGCTTACGGCGGCGCGAAGGCGCATGGTGTCGTCGAGAGCCTCAGCGCGGCGACTGGGTCGAAGTTCGCGCTACTGCCGCCGGACAATGCGACGGGCAACTTCACGAAGGTCGTGCAGCGTGTCCCCGTCCGCATTCGCGTGACGCAGGGCCTCGGAGCGAACGAGCCACTGCGCCCGGGCATGTCGGTGACGGTTCACGTCGACACCAAGAAGAGCTAGGGTTTAGGGTCGAGGGGTCCAGGGTCGAGGGCTAGTCATTTATGGCCACCACAGAGCTGACGGCGGGTCCGGGCGTTGGAACACTCGCACCGCCCGCGACGGGCGCAAGCTCCGCCGCGACGAACGACAGGTACAAATACAAGTATCTGATCGCCATCGCCGTCACGCTCGCGGCGGTGCTCGAGCTGATCGACACGTCGATCGTCAACGTCGCCATCCCTCACATGATGGGGAATCTCGGGGCGACGCTCGACGAGATCTCATGGGTCTCGACCGGCTACATCATCGCGAACGTGATCGTGATCCCGATGTCGGGGTGGCTGTCGGCGTACTTCGGCCGCAAGCGCTACCTCACCGGGTCGATCGTGCTGTTCGTCGTCGCATCGTTCTTCTGTGGCGCCGCGACGTCGCTCGGCGGGCTCGTGATGTGGCGCGTGATTCAGGGTATCGGTGGCGGCGCGCTGCTCTCGACGGCGCAGGCCACGTTGTTCGAGGCGTTCCCACCGGAGGAAGTGGGCATCGGTCAGGCGATGTTCGGCGTCGGGGTCATGGTCGGCCCGACGATCGGACCGACGCTTGGCGGCTTCATCGTCGACAACTACAACTGGCCCTGGATCTTCTACATCAACGTCCCGCTCGGCATCATCGCCGCGGTGATGACGTTCACGTACGTGCACGACGCGAAGCATCAGGAGCGCGCCGAGAGCGTCGACTTCCTTGGCTTTGCTCTGCTTGCGACGTGCGTGGGAACGCTGCAATTCATGCTCGAGAAGGGCGAACGGTATGACTGGTTCGACTCGCGCCTCGTGACCGGACTGGCGATTACTTCGGCCGTGTCGTTCATCCTTCTCATCTGGCGCGAGCTGACGATCGATGAGCCGATCATCAATTTCAGAGTGCTCAAGAGCCGACAGCTTGCCGCCGGGGTCAGCATTGCTGCCGTGCTCGGCCTGGCGCTGTTCGGTTCGATTTTCGTGCTGCCGATCTTCCTTCAGAGCCTGCATGGCCTGACGGCGAATCAAACAGGGCTCGTGATCCTTCCAGGCGCGATCGCTTCGGCATTCACGATGGCGATCGTCGGTAAGAACGCGAATCGCCTCGACGCGCGCGTCACGGTCGCGATCGGGTCAGCCATGTTCTTCGCGTCGATGTGGATGCTGGCGCGCATGACGCTGGCGAGCGGTCCGCATGAGACGTTCTGGCCCCTGATCCTTCGCGGCGTCGGGCTCGGGCTGATCTTCGTTCCGCTGACCGGTGCGACGATGGCCGAGATGAAGGATCACGAGCTCGCGCAGGGAACCGGCATGTTCAACCTGACGCGGCAGTTGGGTGGATCGATGGGCATCGCAATCATGGCGACGCTGTTGACCCGCTTCACCGTCCAGAAGAAGGCGCTGCTCACCGAGCATCTGACGACGATGGATCCGACGACGCTGGGGCGGCTCGAGCAGATCACGCGCGGTCTGATCACGCGCGGCATCAACCCGACGGCGGCCAAACAGCAGGCGTTGATGATGCTCGATCGTCAGATCGCCGCACAGGCGAGTGTGTTGGCCTTCTCGCGCATTTACATCATCAGCGGCATTGTTCTCATGGCCGCTGTGCCGCTGTTGTTCCTGTTCAAGACGGGGAAGGGACGGGGTGCTGCGGGGATGGCCCACTAAAACCAAGACCGGCTCGGCCCGTGATGTCCCGAGCTGCCACGAGGAAACCGTGCCCGAATCCACTGCGCCGTTGATCGAGAACAACGTGGCCGCCAATCGGTTCGAAGTCCGATTTCCCGAAGGCCTGGCGCAGCTGCGCTACCGATACGATCGCCAGGGCCGGCTCGTGTTGATCCACACCGAAGTTCCCAACGAACTGGGTGGACGCGGCATCGCCGGGCTCCTGGCCCGCACCGCTCTGGAATTCGCCCGCGCGCAGCATCTCCAGGTCGTGCCGCAATGCCCGTTCGTGAAGACGTATCTCGAACGACACCCGGAGTACAAGGACCTGGTCTCCGAGCAGTAGCCCAACGAGGCCGTGGACAAACCCACCGGGAAGCCACCAAACCAAGCCACGAGAAGAGGCAGTAGCAATATCGCGGATTACTCGCGATGAAAGTCGATCTACGCGGATGGAGACAATCGCGGTTCATCCGTGTGAATCCGCGATACTGCTTTCCTCTGTTAAATGTGGCTCAGTTGCTTGGGCTCTATAACGAATAGCCTCTTCCGCGAGCGGCAACCGGCCAACTCGTCTCGACGCGGTCGCCTCGAATGCCGGCGATGACGTCGTTTAGATGCACGACGATGCAGACGTGGTTGGGGATGATCCGTACTCGATCACCGACCGCCGGTCGCCACGTCGACCTGGACAGATCGAGAATGCCGTGCTCCTCGGACATGCTCTTCACGAATACTTCCGGGTGATCGAGCACCGATCCAAATCCGTCGACCGTGTCGGTGCCGCGCATCGGCTCGCGACCGAGCGCTTTCGTGCCCGCATCCACGACGGCCTGTCCGGGAACGGCGGTGCTCACCACCGTCGCGAGCACGGTGAGTGCACAGTCGTCCCAGGCGCAGGCTCCGATCGCCGCGGTCGTCCGGTCGTTGTAGACGTAGGTACCCGGGCGGAACTCGGTGACGCCGGTCAACTCGTGGGTGCGCCACAGCGTTGGCGTTGATCCCCCACTCACCGTCGGAGGGTGCAGACCCGCTGCATCGAAGGCAGCAATCGCCGCGCTGATCGTCGTCTGCAACTGCTCCAGCTTGAGCGTTTGTTGATCGACGGGTTCGCGCACATGTCCCGGATAGAACGCGATGCCGGCGAACGTCAGCGAGGGGCGATCGCGTACCGCACGCGCCAGCACGATCGCGTCGTCGACCACAGGCAGTCCAACGCGATGCATTCCCAGATCGAGCTCGATGCAGACGCCGATGGTGCTTCCAGCCTGTGTTGCGGCCCCGGCCAGATCATCGATCGCCTGCATGGAGTCGAGTGCCACCGTCAGTCGCACCTTCTTGGCCAACGCAGCCAGGCGTGCGGCGCGGCGGTGGCCTACCGGCGGGTATGCAACGAGAATGTCGTCGCATACCTCGCTCATGACCTCCGCCTCGTACGGGGTCGCGCAGGTGACACCGATGGCGCCGCGCGTGAGCTGCTCCCCCGCGATGCGCGGTGATTTGTGCGTCTTGATGTGCGGGCGCAGGCCGAGGCCGTGGGCGGTTGCGTACTCGGCTGCCCGGTCGAGATTACGGGCGAGGCGGTCCAGGTCGACGACGGGAATTGGCGTCTCGAGCTCGGCGATCGTCAGCGGCATTTTCGGTACACGACCCTCAATCAAGTGGAGACGGAAGATGACAGAGCGCGAACGGCAGTGGCAACCGGTGATGCTCGGCGGTGACGTTCCACCACCGGTCGGCGCGTACTCACCGGCCGCGCGCGCTGGCGGTTTCGTTTTCGTCTCGGGACAGGTGCCGCGCGATCCGGTGACGGGCGCACTCGTGGGCGACGACATCGAGTCCCAGACGAAGCAGGTCATTGCCAATGTACAACGTGCGCTCACCGCAGCGGGTGCTTCGCTCACGGACGTCGTTTCGGTCATCGTCTATCTCGCCGATATCGACGATTGGGGCCGCTTCAACGCGGCGTACAAGGAGCTCATGCCGTCGCCGTATCCGACCCGAACCGCCTTGGGTGCGAACCTGCGCGGCATCCTCGTCGAGATCAGCGCGGTCGCGTACTCGCCCACGGCCAAAGGCTAGGAAACTGAAGGGCGCGTTGGCGTAAAGGTTCCCAAGTTCCGCCGGGCATTGGCGTTGGCTCGGGTCGAGCCTGCATTAACGGCGCTGAGGAGGGGACGTCTACCGGGTGAAGGCGCAAACGTGCGCCCCAACCTTGAATGGTGGAGGTCCACCATGAGTCATATTCGTTCGACGCTGGCCGCAGCACTGCTCACGTTCGGTGGAGTTGCGGTCGCGTCTGCCCAACAGCCCACGCAACCGCCCCAGGCACACGGGGCCGAACGCGGCGCGCGCCGTCAGGGCCTGGGCCGGAATCCATTGCTGCGCGGCATCACGCTGAGCGACGCCGAGAAGGCGAACCTCAAAACCGTCGAGGCGCAACACGCGGCGCAGATGAAGGCGCTGCGGCAGCAGGACAAGCCGCAGATGGAAGCCATGCGTGCCGCCAGGCAACGCGGTGATACCGCCGCGGTTCGTGCGCTCTGGGAAAAGTCCAAGGGTCAGCGGGAACAGATGCAGCAGCTGATGCTTTCGCAGCGCAACGAAATTCGCGCTGCGCTGTCCCCCGAGAATCAGGCCAAGTTCGACGCCAACGTCGCGGCCTTCCAGAAGCACGCCGCGAACCGAGCGGCGAAAGGGCGCGGTCGTCCGGGGTTCGGGAAGTCGGGCGTTTAGCGTCCGACGTGTAACGAAGTTTGTCGCGCGAGTGAGCGCGGGCGTGCGGGTGGGCACGTCCCCTCCTCCGTGGCACGAAAACAACGGTCTGAAGCGCTGCTTCAGGCCGTTGTTTTGTTTTCTTTGCGTTGCAGGACGCACGATCAGTAAGGGATTTTGCGAGCGATGGTTTCGAGCGGGTTTATCGCGTGACGAGTCGCGGAATCAGGCGTCGAGCTAAGAAGGCTGTTCGACCTCCTCTGACCGGCGCCGACGCCGCATGCAGCCTCACTCGCAAACTATTCCCGTCCTCGCATTCGTAGGCGTCGTCGTGCAGTTGGGCGGCGCCCTAATGCTGATTGCCCTCTTTCTGACGCTTCGCCGCTTCGTCCTACGGCGCGCGTACTTCGCCGCGTGGGTGGCGGCATGGGCATCGTTCGCCGTCGCCATCGCGGCCCTGGTGGTTCGCTACCTCTTCGTGCCCGGCGACGTCGGAGTGATGCTCGAGGAGGGCGACCTCGCTACCCGTACCCTGTTCCTCGTGTATCAGGCGGGCAAGGTGGTGGGGTTTGTCTGCTTTGTGCGCGGGACGTTGATCTACCTGGTCGGCATTACGGCCGGCGTCCGCGCGACCCGTCATTCCTGGCTGCTCGCGGCGCTCTTCGGCACGGCGTCGTCGATGCTCGTGCGGCGCGGCTTGAACGAGATGGTGATCTGGCAGGCCGCCATCGCCATTCCCGTCTTCGTGTATTGCGCGTGGACGATGTTGTCTCTGCCAAAGCCACGCCGGACCGTCGGGAGCACCGCTACCGGAGCGGCGTTCGGGCTCCTCGCCGCCCTCTGGTGCGTCTACGGCGTCGTGTTCCTCGTCGTGCTTCTCGACTCGCCAGTCTTCTTTGCGAATGCGGCGCGGTGGATCACAGCGTTGAATTCGTACCTCGACCTGTTCGGCAACGTGCTGCTCGGCTATTCGATGATCCTGCTGCTCATGGAGGACGCGAGGCGAGAGGTCGATGATGCCCATTCGGAGCTGCAGCTCACACATGATCGTCTGCGTCGCGACGCTCTATACGACCCGTTGACGGACTCACTGAACCGCCGGGCGTTCGCCGAGGGCGTTGGCCTCGAGATGGTGCGCGCTACGTTCGGGACGGTCGTGATCGCGGATATCGACAATCTGAAGCGGGCCAACGATCTCCACGGGCACGCAGTGGGCGACCAGCTCATCGGTCGCTGTGCGGAAGTACTGCGCGGCGCGCTTCGCCCGTACGACAAGCTCTATCGTTGGGGTGGCGACGAGTTCCTCCTGGTGCTCCCATCCGCCCACGCCTCGAATGTCCTCGGGCGACTTCGCCATGCCATCGACACGGCCCAGCCGGCGCTAACGGCGTCAGGTGAGGCGATCACGCTGCAGGTCAGCTTGGGCACCGCCGACTATGCGAGCTCGGAGCAGCTGTCCGACGCGATCGAGCGAGCCGACCGCGAGATGTACGCGGAGAAACGGACTCGGAAGAACCGCCGGGACAGCGGGGGCCTGAGCCTGGCGTCGCTGCCTCTCCGCGCCGCGCGTTAAATCGCGTCAATTCCTCTATAATACGTGGCGCGCGCAACGTGGCCGTCGCGCACCCATCGGCAACGCCGAGCTCTGGTTCATGGTGCTCGAGGGTCGTCGTCATCTGACGGCGATCCCTCGCTGTTTCCTGGCCCCGTGCGGTACGGTTCCTGATCTTCTCGCTATTGGATGAAGCGATTTCTTCTGTGTCTCACGCTCAGTCTCTTCGCGTGTAACTCGTCGCACGAGTCGAGTTCCGGCGGGGACGTCGCCTCGATCACCTTCGGCCAGGATCCCGCCGCGTCGGCTATCGCGCAGAACGAGCGGCTCAAGCAGGCGCAGGCCGCGATCGATCAAGGACATCCCTGGCGCGCCACTCAGCTGGTGTCGCCGGTGCTTCGCAACTCGCGCGAGCGAACGCCGGCCGCACTGCTCGTTGCCGCGCGCGCGGCGGCTGGCTGGGGAGGATGGCAGGAGGTCGAGAAGCTCATCGCCAAGGAGCCCTGGCTCGACACCCAGTTCGAGGGCGAGGGGCGCGAGCTGCTCACCCGAGCCGCGCTCGAGCGTGGCGGCGATACGGCTGCTCGTCCCCATGCGGTCGCCGCGCTTCGCGACGCGAAGACCGCACCGGTGCGCGCCGTGCGCCTCACGCTTCTCGCTCGCACGTTCGAGCGCAACAACATGTTCGACAGCGCCTCGGCAGCGTACATCCGGGCGGCGGAAACGCTTCAGCCTGTACGTGCGTGGCTCTATCTTCGCGCCGCCGGGAGCGAGGTCGATTCGGCGCGGCGGGCCAAGCTCTTCGCCAAGGTCACGCTGCCGGCGGCCAAGCCGAGAATCGCCTGGACGGAGGCGCAGGCCCGCGAGCGATTCAGCGATGCACTCGGCGCCGCATCGCGTTTTGCGACGCTCGGCGCGACGGTGCAGGCACTCCGACTTCGGCTGTCCGTCGCGCCCGACACCGCCACGCGTGACGTCGTGAAGAGCGAGCTGCTGGCCGTGATTCGATCCCGCGCGAACAGCGCCGACGCGCGAAGCGCGGTCGACGTTCTCGACCGCGGATTCACCGCGTTCTCGCCTGCCGAGGAGTTGGTGATCGCGCGTGGTACGTGGGCGAACACGCCGGCGCGAGCGGTCACGGGATTCGTCCGCGCGCTGACCGTTCCGTCGCTCGTGACGCCGAGCGACCGTTTACAGTATGCTCAAGCCCTGTCGCGAGTCGGTCGCTCGCGCGAGGCGCTAGCGCAACTGCAGGCGGTGCAGGGGCCGCTCGCCGGGCAGGCCGCGTATCAGCGCGGGCGTGTCATGCTGACGTTTGGGACGCGCGATGAAACCATCGCCGCTCTTCGCGCGACGGTTGCCAGCTTCCCGACGGACACGGTATGGGCGAGCGCCGCGCTCTTTCTCCTTGCCGACCTTGCAACGGACGATGGGTCCGACCCGGCCGCGCGCTCGCTCTATCAACAGCTCTATCGCGCGTATCCCACCAGCGCCCGCGCCGCAAACGCCCGCTTCAATTCGGCCATCATCGCGTTGGCGTCCGGAAACGCGGCCGCCGCCGCTCAGGAGTTCGACTCGCTCAACACGATCAACCCGCGCTCCGATGAGTCGCTGGCCGCGATGTTCTGGAGCGGCCGCGCGTGGGCCGAAGCAGGGAACCAGGCGGTTGCCAAGGACCGCTGGCAGCGCGTGATGACGCAGCAGCCCGTCTCGTACTACGCGTTCGCGAGCGCCAAGCGCCTCGGCCAGCGCCCGTGGTCGCCGGGTGGCGCGACGGATTCGGTGCCGCACATTGCTGCCGTCGATAGTGCGATCGCACGCATCGCTCTCCTCGAGCGCCTCGGCATGGACGTCGAAGCGAAGCTGGAGTACGACGCGCTCGACGACGCCGCGGCAGGATCGCCGCAACGTCTCGCGGCTACCGCCAGTGCGTTGATCCAGCACGGCCAGGCGTCGCGCGCCATTCGCCTCGCCCAGAAACTCGTCGACGCGGGTCACCGGGACACGCGCTCGTATCGCTTGCTCTTCCCCCTATTCGACCGCGACGAGTTGGCGCACGACGCGAAGATGAACGCGCTCGATCCTGTGCTCGTCGCCGCGCTGATACGCCAGGAATCGGCGTTCAATCCACGCGCCGTGTCCGTCGCTGGTGCGCGCGGCCTCATGCAGGTCCTTCCGTCGGTCGGTCAGGAAGTGTCGCGCGCGCTCACCTATCCCGTCTGGTATCCAGCGCTGCTCTTCGACCCGGACGCGAACCTTCAGCTCGGCACCGCGCATCTCGCGTCTTTCATCAAACAGCATGGTGCCGTGCCGCGCGTACTCGCCGCGTACAACGCCGGCGGCTCGCGCGTGACGCGCTGGGTGACGAAGGCCGGCGCCGACGACCCCGAACTGTTCGCCGAGCGAATTCCGTTTGCCGAAACCAGAGACTACGTGAGGCTGGTGCAGCGGAATGCGGAGGTGTATCGGGGACTCTATGAGTGGGATAGACAGTAGGCTTGGCTAGGCGCTAGGCACTAGAGGCACTAGGCACTAGGCACTAGGCACTAGGCACTAGACACTAGACACTAGACACTAGAGAGTAAGGATTGGCGCTGCGCGCCTTTGGTTGTGGTGGTGTGCCGAACAGACTGAATACTCGCCGTCCTCTCTTACTCGAGCGGACGGTGAGTGACTTCAGGAAGCTTCAGATCTGGCAACGCGCGCGCGTGATGACGATTCGAGTGCATCGGCTCGTTCAGCGGTTGCCGCCGGTGGAGCGAACGCGCAGGGGCGATCAACTGATTCGCACGGCGATCTCGATTCGACACAACATCGCAGAGGGATCTGGTCGAGGCACGCCGGGTCAGTCCGCGCAATTCCTGTCCATCGCTGCGGCATCGGCCAATGAGCCTGACGATGCGATCGAGGAGTTGGACGACGTCGGTTTGCTGGCGCCGGAAGACCGCGACCTGATGTCGGAGTCACGTCAGATCGCCGCGATGATTGTCGCTTTTCGTAAGACTCTCTGATCCGAGGCGTAGCAAAACCGGGGGCGGGGTCCTGCACCAAATGAAAAGCGCGGAGCCAACGGCTCCGCGCCCTCCGAATCATCTAGCGCCTAGCGCCTAGCGCCTAGCGCCTAGTGTCTTACCAACCCGGAGCCATCTGGAATCCCCAGACCCAATTCTTCTGCGGGCGCTGGAACGGATGCGCGACGTAGGCTTCCATGATCGCGTAACCCATCAGATTGAACCGGAACGACAGGCCCGTGCTGAACACTGGAATGCGGTCAGCACACGGAAAGTATGCCAGTTTCTGGATCTGCTCCGGTGATGACGTCGCCGTCGCCTGGCACTTCACCGGGATGGTGTTCGCCGATCGCGCGAACCGAAGGTCAGGTCCCTGATCGTTCGTGTACGAGACGCCGCCGTCGAAGAACGGCGAGACTTCAGTCGGCAGGAACGGGAAGTTCAACAGTCCGAACCCCTCGGTGCCGAACAATGGAATGCGGAACTCGGCGTTGACTACGGCCGCTTTGCTGCCGAAAAGGCGCTGGAATGTGGGGCAGCCAACCTGTGAGGCGGCGCTGCCGGGGAGTTGGCCGTTGACCTGGCACTCGTCATTCGTGAACGAGCTGTATCCGTAGCCGCGAATCATCGTTTCGTCGCCGAGATAGATCGGCCAGGTCGTGTTCGGATCTTCAGCACCGCTGCCGTAGCGCCCGAGCGACACGCCGCGGAACGCCGCGGTGAAGGGGCGCAGGAAGAAGTAACGTCTGTAGTCCAGCAGCGCGGTCTGATAGTTCACCGACCCGAAGGTGGGCGTCAGCTGAATGCGATAGCGCTCGCCGGCAACCGGCGATGTGAACGCCGAGAACGAGTTGTCGCCGACGAGTGCGACCGAGGGCTCTACGAACCACACAGGCCTGTAGAGCGACGTCAGCTTTTCATCGCTCTGGTCGACGATCGTGTTGCCGACGAATGTCGTCTTGAACAACTCGGTATCGAAGCCGTAGTGCGTGATGTTGCCCGTGATCTCGAGTCGCTTCGTCATCGAGAACGGATACTGGGTAAACGCGGCCGCCTGATCGATGTAGACGCGTTGCAGGATCTGATTGATCGAGTACGCGGCGACCGGTCCGCCTTGCGAGCTGAGGGTGGTGTCCTTGAGGTACACCTGTCCCGTGAGATACGGTATGTGCTCGACGCCCCCGCCGTAGTTCCAGCGATTCTTCATGTTGTAGTACTGCAGGGCGCCGCCGATGTCCTTGATCGTGCCGTTCGCCTGAATCGCGGCGAAGATCTGACGGTCACTCAGCTGGTCGCCGAAGATCATCGACACGCCGCCCGCCACGCCTGTACCGAACGGCCCGCCGGCGACCACGCCGAGGCTTGGTTGGCCAATGGCGTCGAGCGAGAACGACGAGTGGTACGGTTCCACCGCGAACTCATTGCCACTCGGGAGTCCGGCGGTTGCATCCGCCAGATAGGTCATCACTAGACTTCGGTTGACCTGAGGCGGCGGGAGCTGCGCGCCCTCCCAAGCGACCGACGGCGCGGCCACAGCCGTCCCGACGGTTTGCGCCGCGTCGAGTCCACGGATTTCGTTGCCCTGATCGTAGAACGTCGTGAACAACATCTTGCCGGTCTGCCGCGAGACGGACAGGGTCGGCGAGATCGTCGTGATTCCGCTGACACCCGTCGCGACGTTCGTGACTCGGAAGACCTGTCCGCTCGCCAGGTTCAGGCGATAGACGTCCGGAAATCCGTCCTGGTCGGAGACGAAGAACAGGTCCTTGCCGTCGGGCGAGAACTGCGGATTGATGTGCTTGCCCCGCGCGAACGGCGAGAACACGCTGATCCGACCGGTTGCAACGTCGTACGTCGCGAGTTGAAGCGGCGAGAACTTCAGGGTATTGAAATCGGTCTGTGCTCCGCGATCGGTCGAGAACGCGATCGTCTTGCCGTCCGGCGACCACGTGGGTTGGAGGTCCGCGTAGCGATCGTTGGTGAGCTGACGAATCGTCTCGGCCTTCAGATCGAGGAGGTACAGATCGCTGATTCCGCCGGCCTGTCCCGAGAACGCGAGCGTGTGGCCATCCGGGGACCACGATACGTGACTGACCGAGCCGATGTTCGGCAGCTTGATGCGCCGTTCGACGTTCGTCGATCTCGTGTTGAGAATCGCGATCTCGTTCGCGCCCTCGGCGTACACGATGAACGCGAACTCGCCGCCGTCCGGCGACCAGTCGCCTGCCGAGTTGATGAAGCTGATCGCGTCGAAATGCGGGTCGCTCGACGGGCCACCCAGCTTCTTGATGATCTTGCCCGTCGTCGCATCGCCGACGAACAGGTCCATGCTGAAGAGGTTACGGCTCGAGAAGAAGGCGAACAGCTTGCCGTCCGGACTGATCGTCGGAGCCAGGTTGTAGTCGCCACTGCGCGCGAGGCCCACGAGTCTGGAGCCGACGCTGTCGGGATGCTGCCGCCCGGCGACCTGTGGGAGATACATCGCTTTGTTCGCCGCGGCCCAGTCCTTCGACAGTGAATCGCTGTTCTCGCCGAGGACGCGCACCAGCGCGGCATCCCATCCAAGTCGAAGTGCCGAACGATAGACGTCGACGATTGCGCGATCGCCCCAGCGGCCGCCGACGTAGGCCCACAACGCCTGTCCGTATCGGTACGGGAAGAAGCGAGGGTCCGTCGTCAGCTGCTTGATCGTCGGGAACTTGTTGCGCATCACGGCGTCGCGCATCCACATCGCCGTCAGCGGATCCTCGCGACCGAGCGAGAAGTACTCGGCCATGCCTTCGATGAGCCAGAGCGGCAACGCATCGAGGCGCATCAGTCCGCCGCCGGGCGTTCCTTCGGCGATGTTGTACTGGAACACGTGTACGAGCTCGTGTCCGAGCACGTGATCGTTGTCGGCGTAGCTGCCGGTGAACGGCATGATCACGCGCGTCCGGTTCGATTCTGTGACGCCGCCCGTCCCCTCCTCGAGCTGCTCACCGATGACGTTCGTCTGCTCGAAGTCCGGATGGTCGGCGTAGAAGACGAGCGACTTCCGATCGAACGCGTGCCGGAACGTGTCGGAGTGGCGCGAGTACCAGCGCTCCGCCATGCGCGCCGCGTCGTGGACGATCAGCGACTCGGGCGGATAGAAGAAGTTGTCGAAGTGATCCGACTTCAGGATTTTCCAGGCGAAGGTCTCGTACTGGACCTTGTTCCGGCCGAAGTACTCCTGGGCCTGGGCTGGAGTGGACGCAAAAAGCGCCGCGAGCGGCAAGATGGCCGCAGCCCAGCGCATGCGAAGTCGGTTCATGTAAGGTTCCCGCGGAACGATCCGCAGCAAAATGTCTTTCCGAAACCCAAGCGGGTGGTACACTTACGGGTTTTTCCCTCGCACGGGGGCGCAAGGGACGTGCCCCACCAATCCCACCGAATTCCGCCGAGAACGACGCAGCCCCACGCGTCGGGTCCCCGGGTGCCGCAAGTGCCAAGTTACCAATACCTGAGAAGGACTATGCGATCCCCCGTCCCGTCAAGATGCCGACGGGGTCGCTTTGACCTCCAGTCGAGCAGCCCTGCCTTCATCCTGGCGCTTAGATCCTAGACACTCCACGCGTCATCTCCCCCCGTTGAGCGGGATCGACCGTCAGGTCAGGAAAAAGAAAAGGGGAGGCGGAAGCCCGCCTCCCCTTTCCCGCTCTCGGCGGGCCGAAGCCCACTCGAGTGCCCCGTCTCAAGCCTTGCGGTCGATGCAAGCGCTGAAGTTGGGATTGCCGTTCTGCTCGTCCGTGGTCACGGGCAGCTGCAGATCGCCCGCGAACACGCCACCCTTGTAGTGGGTGCCGATCGGGTAGCCACCGGCGTTCGAGCCGTCGGCAGCGCGACCGTAGTCACGAATCAGGCGGCGGAGGTCGCCCAACCGCTGTCCGCGGCCGAACGTCCAGAACGCCTTTTCACGGAACAGCAGGTTGACCCGCGCGTCCTGCGTGCCCGGATCGGTGAGTGCCGCCATCACCGGGGTGGTCCAACCCGGATGCGTGCCCGTCGACGTCGGGCTCGGGGCCGTGAGCTGCTGCGGCGCAGCACGAAGCGCATTGAGGATCGTCATCATGCCGGCCGCGTCACCAGCCTTCAACGCCGCCTCGGCCTCGATCAAGCGGGCATCGATGCCGGAGGTGACTGCGACGGCTGTCGACGGACCCCACAGGCTGTCGACCTGGATGACGAACGTACCGCCATCCTGCGACTTCACCGTGTCCTTGCCGTTCGAACCGATCTTGTAGTGCGCCGGAACGCGACGGTCTGCCGCCGAGAAGAACGGGATCGCGTTCTTCACGAGGATGCTACGACCGTTGCCCTGGATGCTGTCGCCGACGGTATAACGGTTCTGGCTCGTCGGCTGATCCCACAGGGTGTTCGTTCCACCGGTCAACGACGCGGTGACGTCGTACCGGAAGTTCGTCGGAATCCCCGTGACCAGCGCCGCGGCGGCCGCGGCATTGTTCAAGCTCTGGCCGAGGAGCGCGCGCGCCTTACCGATGCGCGCCGCGCGATTGATCAGAACGCTCGCTGCGTCCGTTCCGCCGCTCAGGTTCATCGCTGAATCGAACGACGCGCTAGCGGCTGCGAACACATCCTTCACCGGCAGCGGCGTTCCGAGCTTCGCCACGTCGCTGGCGCCGTCGCTGAGCGGGATACCGTTGCAGAAGTCCGAAGCCAACTGCAGTTCGGCGAATCCACGAGCGAAGTACATCTCGCCGATGTCAGCGGTCGGCGTCGGCTTGTACTTGTTGAGCAGCGCGACGGCCTGATTGGCCGACGTGCGAACGCGATACAGCTGACGCAACGTGCTGTTGACCGTCGAGTTGTTCAGCTGGATCTGGCGCTGGTCCGTCTCGTCGTTCTGGACGAACGTCGAGCTCGTGGCCCACTCGTCGACCAGAAGGCCGCCAAAGAGCCAGGAGCTTTCACCGTCTGCCGTCGCGGTGCGAAGCCGCGACAGCGCACCGTTGCGTACGGCCGTTGCGCCCGCCGACGACTGGACCGACGACGGGTCGATGATCGAGGGGTTGACCGCCTCGAGGAGATTGTCCTTCAGTGAATCGCAACCGGCGAGCCCTACCACCGCCGCCAGTGCAATTGTCGCTGTGACCGCTCGGCCACCGTTCATTTGCAATCTCATATCAGTGGTTGTCGATGGGTCAGAAGCCAAGGTTGAGACGGAACTGGAACATCGTCGGCTGCGCGAACGTCTGGAACTCGTTCGGCGCGTCGCCGCCGCCGGTCGCCGTGTAATCGCTTTCCGGATCGCTACCGCGGTAGTTCGTCCACTTCCTGATGTTGCGCGCGGCGAACACGAGGCTGGCGTTGCGCGCACGCGTCTTCGACACGAGGCGCTGCGGCAGCTCGAGCGTCACGGTCGCTTCACGCCACTTCACGAACGCGCCCGGCTGCATGTAGCCGTCGAGCGTCTTTTCGGGCGCGTAGATCGCGGCCACGTCCATCGCCTGCTCCTGGAACGACGCGCCCGGGTTGAACAGGCCGTTGCAGTTCGGACGCGTGCAGCGGATGCGCTCCGTGTTGTTGTAGTACCGGTTGCCACCGCGCCAGTCGAACAGGTTCTGGATACGGACCTTGTGATTGAACAGGTCGATGCCCGACGTGAACGACGTGATGTAGCGCGGCTCGGCGTATCCGCGGAACGTGCCGACGCCAAGGACCGACTTGACGCCAGTCTTCGGGTCCGTGGTCCAGACGGTATCGGACTTGATCTGGACTTCGTTGACCGTCAGGATGCCGTCGCCGTTCGTGTCGTTCCAGCCCATGATCGGCTTGGCCCAGATGCCGCTGATCGGATAGCCAGGGACGATCCAGTTCGATACGCCGATCTGCGCCGAGGTATTGCCAAGGCTCACGACCTTGTTGGCGTTCATCGACGTCGTGAGGTGGAAGTCGAGACCGAGCTGCTTCTTGTCGAGCAGCTGTCCGCCGAGGGTCACTTCGAGACCGGCATTCTTGATCGAACCGAGATTGGTGCTCTGTCGCGTCGAACCGGAACCGAGCGACGGCGCGATGATGGCATTGATCAGCGCGTCGTGCGTCACGCGCGAGTAGTACGTGACATCGAACTGCACGCGGTTGTCGAACAGCTTCGAGTTGAAGCCGGCCTCCCACTCCGTCGAGCGCTCGGGCTTGAGGCTGTCGTTACCGATCGCGCTGAACGTTTCGATCGGCGTATCGGTGTTCTTGATGCTCGCCGAGCTCGCCGAGTAGGTGCGAAGTGCGTCCGTCGGACCGGGCTGCACGCCAGACGCGCCGTTGGCAACGCGAAGCTGCAGGTTGCTGATCGCGTGGAAAATGCTGCTGCGCGGGAAGAAGTCCTCATCCGAGATGACCCACGAGAGGCTCGCCTTCGGATAGAACACGCGCTGGAACTTCGTACCGAATGCGCTGTTCTGGTCGGAGCGTACCGCGGCCGTCAGGTAGAGACGATCGCGCAACGCCGCCGACTGCTCGACGAAGATGCCCCACGTCTTCTGAATCGTGAAGCCTTCGGACGCGCTGTTCGTCGCACCCGCGCTGGCCGTGACTGCGCCCGGGGGAAGCGTCGTGCCGCCCGCGCTGTTCTGGTCGAGGCGGTAGTTGTTGTACTGCGTTCCCAGCGTGGTCTTGAGGTTCAGCCACGTGAAGTGCGACGGATTGTAGTTCGCCGTTGCGCCAAGGTCGGCCGAAAGGTTCGTGATGTTCGTACGGGCGTTGAACGCCTGACCGTCGCGATACGTGGATGTGAGCGGCCAGCCTTCGCCGTTCATGTGGAGACGCGTGTCGTTACGATCGGCGAAGTCGGTGCCGACGTTCGCGCGCGTCTGGAGCCAGCTCGTCGGACGCCAGTTCATGTTCGACGACAGCACCATACGATTCACGTTCTGCTGCAGCTTCTCGGCCCAGATGAGGCCCGGCGTACCCGCGCGATAACCGACCAGAGAGTCGCTGAGACCGCTCACGAGACCGTTGTTACGATAGCCCGGTCCGCCGAAGGCCTGCGAGCCGATACCGACCGTGTTGTTCGACTCGTTGCTCGTCAGCGCCTCGACCGTGTTGTAGCCGAAGTTGATCGCGGCGTCGAAGCTCGGGTTCACCTGCGCGCTGATGTTGGCGCGGAAGGCGTTGAGGAGACGGCTGTTCGGACGCTCCTGCCACGGGTGAATCGTGATGCCTGCCTTGTTGAACTTGTCGCGCTCGTAGTTGTCGAGCTTGAACACGCCAGTCTCGTCGTCGCGGCTGCCCGACATGAAGTAGCGAATCTGCTCGTTTCCACCGGAGACCTGGATGCCGCCGGCCTGACGGTAGCCAAGGCCGAGCGGAGTGACCGACGGATCCTTGATCGGGCTGTAGACGCGAAGGCTGTCGTAACCCTTCGTGCCGTCGCTCTTCGTGCACGTGCCAAGCGACACCATGACGAGCGTGCACTGACCGGAGAGAACCAGCGGCGCCTTCGTCGTCGGGTTCATGCCGGCGAGCGTGTAGTTGTCGGAGTACCAGTTGCGGTCGTCGAGCACGCCGCCTTCACCGTATACGGTCCACTTGGCGGAGCCCGCGCGACCCTTCTTGGTCGTGATCACGACGACGCCGTTCGCGGCGTCCGTTCCGTACAGCGTTGCCGCTGACGGTCCCTTCACGATCTCGATGTTCTCGATGTCTTCGGGGCTGATGTCGCCGAGGCGACTGAAGTCAGCACCGCCGTTGCCGAACGACGTCGAGCCGTTGTTGGCGCTCATACGAATGCCGTCGATGACGAAGATCGGCTCGTTCGAGAGGCTGATGCTGCTCACGCCGCGCACGCGAATGCGCTGACCAGCGCCCGTCTGCGTGCCCTGCTGTACCATGACGCCCGGAACGCGAGAGTTCAGCACGTCGGAGATGGTACGCACCGGCGCCGTCTCGGTGAGCTTGGAGACGGTGAGGTTCTCGACTGCGTTGCCGACTTCCACGCGGCGCTGCTCGCCGGTGGCCGTCGTGACGACTTCCTGCAGCTGGACGACCGTGGCGCTCATCGCGAAATCGAGCACCGCCTTCTGGCCGTCGAGAATGCGCACGGATTTCTTCTGCTCCTGATATCCGACGCGAATCACGCGGATTTCCGCGGTGCCGGCAGGAACACCCGTGATGGAGTATTTGCCGTCAGGTCCAGTAGAACCGACGCGGCTCGTGCCGAGAATAAGAACACGAGCTTCTTGCAGCGGAGTTCCACCGGGGGCCGTTGTCACAGTTCCGGTGAGCGTACCCTGCGCGCTGGCTACAGCGGCAGCGGTCGTCAGCAGCGCGGCAGACACCGCACTGATGGCGAGGCTTCGTAGCCTCATCGATGTCATCGTACTCGCCTCCCTAGGGAGTTGGGGGAAAAGCTCGGGGCCATGTCTCCCCGGGCCGGCGCAACCGCGTGGGAGCAAGCGGCGCGTGGACTAACATGTGGCCGGGGGGAAGGGACCGTAACGGGTGCGATCCGGCCGACAGCAAGCCGGTTCGACATCCCAACAACCGCGCGACCTGTCGGGCAGGTCACGTCAAAACACGTGGCCGCCCGCCTGCAACAGTAGCGGGTGTCAGAGGTGGTTCCCAGTGGTGTCCGATCCCCGTTGCGAAAACGTCCGTCCAGTTGTCGTAGGAGGGCTCAGGTCTCGCGTAACGCATGTCGTCCCATTGAATTGATTGCATGTCAGACGATCGGAACGAAGGCGCCCAACAGCAGCCGTCGGAGCCCGCGCCCTACAAGCTCACGCTATTCGATCGACACGGGCCTGACGCCGCGCTCTTGATTCGCGCATGGATGTATGGCCTGGCCACATGCGCGCTCTTTCTGCCGCTCGCCGCGCTGGCGCTCAAGAAGGGCCCTCTCGCATTCCTGGGCAGCGTGGCGGCTGGTGGTTTTGCTCTGAAGATCGGGCTGTCGACGTCGAGTGGCGCGGGGAAGCTCTTCGCGCGTTTCACCATGGGGAGCGACACCACTCCCTACAAGGAGCAGTACTCGCGCGAGCAGGCGCTCGTCATGCGTGGCGAGGTTGACGAGGCGCTGCGATCGTTCGAGGCAATCATCGCGGAGAACCCGAACGCGGTCGACCCGCGTTTCAAAGCCGCCGAGCTCTATGCGAAAGAGAGAGGCGAGTATCGCCGCGCAGCCGAGCTTTTTCGCGAGGTGCAGCGGATAGAACCGCGGACGTCCGGCGAGGACATCTACGCCACGAACCGGCTCGTCGATTTGTATACCGGACCTCTGTCAGATCCGGGGCGCGCGTTGGTCGAGCTACGCCGCCTCATCGAGCGACACCCGCAGTCGCCGGCCGCTACGCACGCGCGCACGGCACTCGCCGCCCTCAAATCTCGCGTTCACAGCGAGAGCTAGTCGGCCTCGCCGCGCCGATAGCGCTTCTTCTCACCCTGTCGTTTCTTGTCCGACAGACGTCGCTCCTTGGACGCCTTCGTCGGCTTCGTCGGTCGGCGCGTCTTCGGTACGTGCAACGCGTGACGCACCAGGGAGGCGAGCCGGATCTCCGCGGACTGGCGATTCTGTTGCTGGCTGCGTCGGTCGCTGGCGACGACGCGCACACTCCCATCGGAGTCGAGTCGGGCGGCGAGCTTGGTACGAATGCGCTCACGCTCGATGTCCGTGACGGCGCGGGAGTTGGGGAGATCCCAAATCAGCTCGATCCGCGTCGAGGAGGTGTTGACGTGCTGGCCGCCCGGCCCACCGGCACGCGATGCCCGGTAGCTCAATTCGGAGCGGGGAATCGACAGCGTCGGCGTCACGTTCAAATGCGTCGCATCGTCCATAGCGTTCCTCGGGGCGCCAAACATTTAGCGGTCGCTGCAGTAACCAGAGTCCCGCGCGGATCGTCAACGCTCGTATAGCAGATTGCAACTTGTGCCGCCGGGAAACTCTGGCGGTTTGCAACTCCAGACTACGTGCGACTCGCGTCCCGTCAAACTCAACCGGCGCTCAAACTGATTCTCGATCCGCGACGACTCGTCCGATGGGGGTACATCGGTCGAATGTGCCTCGCGATCGCAATCTTCATCGCCGCGATCTCCAACTGGTCGGAGATCGCGGCCGATCGCGCGCTCGTCGCCGGCCTTGCCTTCGCGATCTCCACCGTCGCGACGATCGCCTCCGCCGTCTACTCGGAAATATATAGAAAGCCGCTCAACTCGAGTTTTCTCTACGCGCAAGCGGTCTTCGACCTCGCCCTCGTCACGGCCGTCATCCACATCACGAACGGCGTCGGGTCGCCATTCTCTGCGCTGTACATCCTGGTCATCGCGACATCGTCGCTGCTCGTCCCAGCGGGCGGTGGATTACTCGTCGCGGGTGCGGGCCTGGTCTTCTATTTCGTCGAGGTGGTGGTATTTCTCCGGCCACCAGGTACTCCGGCGGGCGTATGGCTCCCCGAGCCGACCGTTTGGCTGCAGATCTCGATCATCGCGATCGTCGCGCTGGTCATTCGCTATCTCAGCGCCGAATTGCGGGCGACGGGGGAGGGCACCGACCAACTGGTCGCCGCACTCCAGCGCACGCGACTCCAGGCCGAAGACATCCTCCGCAACATTCGAAGTGGCGTCGTGACGGTGGACGTCGCGGGCCGGTTGCTCTACGCCAACCCGACGTCGGAGCAGCTGCTCGGCCTCGAGTTGGCCGAGCGAATCGGCGAACCGATTCTCGACGTGATCGGGCGTGTCGCGCCCGAGCTGTCGCACGCCATTCGACAGGCCGCGGAGTCCAAGATTCGTACGACGCGCGGCGAGCTGTTCGTGACCAATGCGACACGACGCCTCTCGGTCGGCGTCACGACCACGTATACCGAGCATGACGACGACGGTGGCGGGCGAACCGCGACGGCGATCTTTCAGGATATCTCGAATCAGAAGCGGCTCGAGGTGCTGAAGCTGCGCGCGGAGCGCCTGGAAGGCATCGCGGAGCTCAGCGCGTCACTCGCCCACGAAATTCGAAATCCGCTGGCATCTATTCGAAGCGCCGTCGAACAGATCTCGCGGATGCCGGCGGTTTCCGCGGATCACAAGACGCTCAGCGCCCTCGTGATGCGCGAGTCGGATCGGCTGTCACGGCTGCTCTCCGAGTTCCTCGACTTTGCGCGCGTGCGTGTCGCGCGCACTGAAACGGTCGACCTCGGCGTGTTGGCTCGAAGCGCCGCCAGTCTGGTGACGGCGCACCCTGATCGGCCCCCGGCCGTCCAGGTCTCATGCTGGGTCGACGACGGAGATCCGATTCGCGTCGAGGGCGACGAGGATCTGCTTCATCGCGCAATCTTCAACCTCGCGCTCAACGCAGTGCAGGCGTCGCACGAATCCGGCGAAGTTCGCATCGAAGTGGTCCGAGGAGGCCGCGATCAGGTCCCGCCAGGGATGGCCATGGAAGGCGACACGGTCACGATACGCGTCTCGGACAACGGCCCGGGCATCCCGCCGGAGATTCGTGATCGCATGTTCGATCCGTTCTTCACCACGAAGGCGAATGGATCGGGGTTGGGTCTCGCCGTCGTACATCGCGCGATCGACGCGCACCGCGGGCTTGTGTTCGTCGACAGCGGAGCGCACGGAACGCGCTTCACCGTAATTCTCCCCTCTGCCAAACCGGTTGCGATACGGCAGCCTGGCCTCCAACAGCCGGCGCAACGTGTCGCCCAATTGGCCGCAAGCGGCCAGGGAAGTATCTCGTGACCGAAGCTTCCTCCAAGCCGAGCGTGCTCGTCGTCGACGACGAAACAGGCATCCTCGATTCGCTGAACATCCTGCTGAAAAACGAAGGATTCTCGCCGCACCTCGCGCATGGTGGGCGCGCGGGTCTCGAGCGGATCGGCGCGATGACGCCGGACATCGTCCTCACCGACGTCCGCATGCCGAACGTGAGCGGCGTCGAGATCCTCGCCGCGGCGCGCCAGAGCGATCCGGACGTCCCGGTGATTCTCATGACCGCGCAGGCCACGCTGCAGTCGGCGATGCAGGCGGTCAACGAGGGCGCCTTCTATTACATCCAGAAACCGTTCCGCAACGACGAGCTGGTGGCGATTCTCCGTCGCGCCGCCGAGCACCGAAAGCTGCGCGTCGAGAACAAATCGCTCAAACAGGCGATTCGACGTCACGAGCGGCAGGGCGTGGCAAGACCGGTTGGAACGAGCAAGGGATGGATCGAAGTATTGCGTCTCGTCGAAACGGTTGCGCCGACCGATTCCACGGTTCTGCTGCAGGGTGAATCGGGAACCGGTAAGGAGATCATCGCCCGGTACATTCACGAGCTGTCGGCGCGCACCGAAGGGCCGTTCCTCTCGATCAACTGCGGCGCGCTCCCGGAGAGCTTGCTCGAGAGTGAACTGTTTGGCCACGTGAAGGGATCCTTCACCGGCGCCATCAAGGACAAGGTCGGTCTCTTCGGTGCATCGACCAAGGGCACGTTCTTTCTCGACGAAATCGGCGAGACGACTCCTGCGACTCAGGTAAAGCTGCTCCGTGCACTGCAGCACCGCGAGGTGATTCCCGTCGGCTCGACGGATGCGATCCCGGTCGACACACGCGTCGTTGCGGCGACGAACCGCGACCTCGATGAGGAAATTCGCGTCGGGAATTTCCGCAGCGATCTGTACTACCGACTCAATGTCATCTCGCTGCATCTTCCACCGCTCCGCCAGCGACGCGACGACATCCCGCTGCTTGCCGAGCACTTCCTGCATCGCATCGCGGAGATCCGCGGCGAAGAGCCGAAGCACATCACCGAAAACGCGCTCGGCGTGATGGCCGAGTACCCATGGCCTGGTAACGTGCGCGAGCTGGAGAACGCCATCGAGCGCGCGATCATCCTCACGCCGGGCGACGCGATCGATGTCGGCGCGCTCCCCGAGCGAGTTACCGAGCCGCGTACCGAACCGCTGGTGTCGACCCGCACGCCGCCCAATCCGACGCTCGAGGCGGTCGAGCGCGCATACATCATGTGGGTGCTGCAGACGGAGAGCGGCAACAAATCGCGCGCTGCGGAAGTACTCGGTATCGATCCATCCACTCTATATAGAAAGCTCTCACGATACGGAGTCGAGGCGTGAGATCGGCCGTCGCGGGCGGCGCTCCGGCCGCCCGCATCCTGCCGTGGCTGGCCGCCGTTCTGGTCGCGGCGGTCGCATGGTGGGCATCGCGACCGTACGCGGTTGGCGTGTTTCACGACGACGGCGTGTACGTCATCCTTGCCAAGTCGATCGCGACCGGTCAGGGATTTCGTTTCCTGCATCTGCCTGGGGCACCCGCGGCGACTCACTATCCGCCGGGCTATCCGTTGCTCCTCGCCGCGGTCTGGCGCGTGATGCCGAGCTTTCCGGAAAACGTGTCGGCATTTCTGTTCGTCAACGCGTTGCTGCTCGGCGCCACGGCGCTCGGTGTCGCGCGGTTCGCCGAGCGCGTCCTGGGATGGCCGCGTGCGGGAGCCGTGATGGCCGCGATCGCGGCGACGCTCTCGACGCCGCTGCTGATGCTCTCCGGGCTGGTGCTCTCCGAGCCGCTATTCATTGCGGCGCTCTTTCCCGCCGCGCTCCTGGCGGAGCGGCTGGTGCGCGACTCCACCGAGCGCGGTGGGAACGAAACACGAGACGCGCTGGTCTTGGGTTTCTGCCTCGGGTTGATCGGCCTCGTGCGGACGCATGGCCTCGCGCTCGCCGTCGGCGTCATCATCGTCCTGGCGCTCCGCCGCCGGTGGCGCGCGATGGTCCTCTGTGGCGCGGCGGTGGCGGCGACGTTGGCTCCCTGGCAACTCTGGCTGGCGTGGCACACGCAACAATTCTCGGAGACGTTGAGTGGGAGCTATGGCCCGTATGGCAGCTGGCTCGCCCAGGGGGTGCGCGGAAATCCGCTCGGCTTCCTTCCGCGAACGATGCTGATCAACGCGCGCGAGATCGGCGCGCTGTTCGCGGATCACTTTTCCCTGAGCGACCACGCGACGCCTCGGCTGGTGTCGGCGGTGCTCGCGACCGCAGCGATTGTGATAGGCGCGTGGCGGCTATCGAAACGCGCGCCGGTATTCGTGGCGTTTGCAGTCGTCTACACGCTCGTGCTGCTCGCGTGGCCCTATACCCCGTGGCGTTTCGTGTTCACCGTGTGGCCGGTCGTCGTGTTGTGCGTCGGCGCGACGATCGACCTGGCGCTGCGAGCACCGCGCGAGAGCCGGGCCGGAGTGACCGCGCTGCGAGTGACGGGCGCGCTCGCGCTCCTCGTCGTTTGCGCGGGCGCCGTGTGGGAAGAAGGACGCGCGTATGCGACGCGCTCCTGGACGCGCTCGGCGGCGCAGGCCACGGCGCAGATCGCGCCCATCGTGCGGTGGGTGAATCGCGAGACCAAGGTTGACGACGTCGTCGCCGTGGACGGGGAACAGCTCGTGTACCTGTTCACGAACCGGCACGCGGTACCGGTCGTGCCGTTCACGGCCGGGGAATACCTGATGCCGCGCACCGTCGCCGACAACGCGGCATCGCTGCGCCGGCTGATCGATGAGTATCCGATAAAGTACGTTCTGACAATTTCACCTTCCATCCGCGCGTCGGCGTCCCTGGTGGCGTCGGCAGACGGGGACGGTGGCGGCGCCGCTACCCCCTCCCGGCGAAAGCCCGCGCTCGTCCGCATCGCGCCACTCCTCGGCGGCGACGCGTATCGCGTGGACCGTCCATATTGACGATCGATACCCTGATGCCATCGATGACCGAGCCCATCGTCTCGACCGAACGATCCGCGCCGAACGGCCACGCGAGCCCGCGCCGCGCGCATGGCCGCACCCCGATCGATCGCTCGACCGTGCGATTGTCCGTGCTCGTACCGGTGTACAATGAGCGCAACACGATCGATCTCATCATCGAGGAGATTCGCGCGACGCCGATGCCGAAAGAGATCATCTGCGTCGACGATCATTCCACCGACGGTACGCAGCAGATTCTCGAGACGCTCCTCGCCCAAGGGCGGATCGATCAGCTGTATCGTCATCCGGAGAATCGCGGGAAGGGCGCGGCGATCCGCCAGGCGCTGTCGATGAGCACCGGCAACATCGTGATCGTGCAGGACGCCGACCTCGAGTACGACCCAGGCGACTGGGAGACGCTCCTCGAGCCGATTATCGACGGCCGGGCCGACGCGTGCTTCGGTTCGCGCTTTCTCGGCGGACCGCACCGCGTGCTCTACTACTGGCACTCCGTTGGAAACCGGATCCTCACGACGTACAGCAACATGTGGACGAATCTCAATCTCACCGACATGGAGACGTGCTACAAAGCCGTCCGTGGTGAGTTGGCGCGATCACTGTTGCCACGACTGACCGCCGAGCGATTCGGCTTCGAGCCCGAGATCACGGCGCGCCTTGCCCGATCCGGCGCTCGGATCTTCGAAGTGCCGATCAGCTACTCGGGCCGCACCTATGCCGAAGGAAAGAAGATCGGATGGCGCGACGGCGTGGCGGCGTTCTGGCACATCACCAAATACAATCTGTCATGAACGAGCGCTCGTCACGGTGGCCGGTGGCGGTGGTCGCGCTGCTCGCGTTCGCCTCTTCGATCGTAGGCATCGTCAATCAGTTCACGTACGACGACCGGTACATCGTTCAACGCAACACGTCGCTGCGCGACCTGCTTCACTGGTGGCGCGTGTTCCTCTCGTCATACTGGCCGCGCGAGTTCGGTGGCGACGGATATCGTCCGCTCACCATGCTGGCCTTCAAGATCGAGTATGCGATCGGTGGCGGACAGCCGATGGTATTCCACGCCACCAACATTCTCCTCTACACGATCACCGCCGTGCTCGTGTTCCTGCTGGCGCGGCGCCTCCTGCCGGAATGGGCGGCGATTCTCACCGGCGCGTGCTTCGCCGTGCACCCGGTCCACGTCGAGGCGGTGGCCAATGTCGTGGGTCAGTCGGAGCTGCTCGTGGCGGCGGCGCTCCTCCCGGCGATCGCGCTCTATCTGCGGGATCGAATGGCGGGACCGCTGCGTCCACGCACGGCGGCGGCGATCGCCGGATTATTCGCCGTGGCCTGTTTTTCCAAGGAGCACGGCATCGTTCTGCCGGGTATTCTCCTGGCCGCCGAGCTCACCGTGATCAGCGATCCGGCCCCCTGGCGCGAGCGCGTGCGGCGCGATCGTCCGTTCTACCTGGTGTTGACGCTCGTCGCGGTGATCGCAGTTGCTGTTCGTTCGTCGGTTCTCAGTGATCACTCGTTGGGCGGGTTCCAGCCGTTCATTCCGTTCAGCGGTCTGCATATCTCCAACCGCGACCGTGTGCTGACGGCGGTGAGCGTCGTCCCACAATGGGTTCGGCTGTTGTACTGGCCCGTGCACCTTTCTTCCGAGTACGGACCACCGGACATTCCGATCGCGCAGGGGTTCAGCGTCGATCAACTTCCCGGGCTCGCGCTCCTTGTTGCGATCATCGCGTTGGCGGTCGTGCTCCGCCGCCGACAGCCAGTCGTCAGCTTCGGCATCGCTTTCGTATGCATCGCGCTCCTGCCCTCGAGCAACTTTCTCCTGCCTGCGGGAATCGTGCTCGCGGAGCGCACGCTGTTCCTCCCGAGCGTTGGCGCGATGTTGGTTCTTGGCGCCGTCGCCATTCCCGTTTTTGATGCGCTCGAGCGCCGCGTCGCACCGAACCGAATGGCGCTGCGCTTCAGCGTTGCGGCGGGTGCTTTGCTGATCGCCGCTGCGATGTACCGCAGCATTCAGCGCACCATGGTCTGGCGCGACAACGATCGTCTGTTTCATCAGGCGGTCATCGATTCGCCTCGAGCCTACCGCGCGCACTTCATGCTGGGCGCCTTGCACTTCGAGCTCAAGCGCAAACGCGACGGTGAGGCCGAATTTCGAAAGGCTCTCGCGCTCTTTCCGTACGACCCGTTCATGGCGTACGACCTGGCGCAAGTGTATTACGAGTCAGCCCGATGCGCCCCGGCGATTCCGCTTTATCGATGGGCGTTCGGGCTCCGGCCAGAATCCCCGCTTGCCCGCGGCGGACTCGCGTGGTGCCTCCTCAACGAGGGGGCCTACACGGAGGCCAAGGCCGTCGCGTTGCGCTCGATGCACGACGGGTCCGAGGTCAGGGACATGCGCCGAGTGATCTTTCTGGCCGATTCCGTCTTGGCCGCAGACTCCGGGGCGACCGCCGCGCGGGTCCGGGTTCCTTCGAAAACGTCTGGCAAAGTGCCAGACTCCGTGCAAAAGGCACGGGCCCGGACGCCTGCGGGACCAGGCATATGATCGTGTAAGTCGTTTCAATTAAACAACTTTGATATAGCGAGCCGATCAGGCCCGCACGTTGCCTTAAGGTGCGGCGAGGTTCAGCTGATACATCTCACTTCACTCGGGAAACCAAGCAAATGCTTAAACTGCGCAAGGGCTTTACCCTCATCGAACTTCTGATCGTCGTCGTCATCATCGGCATCTTGGCCGCGATCGCGATTCCGAAGTTCGCGAACACGAAGCAGAAGGCGTATGTCACCGCGATGAAGTCCGACCTCCGCAACCTCGTGACGGCTGAAGAGGCGTTCTTCTCGGACAGCGCGAAGTACACGAACCTGATCGACTCGACGCACCTCAAGTTCCAGCCGTCCACGGGTGTGCTCCTCACGTCGGCGAACATCGTCGCCGGTTCGGGCTACTGGTCGGCCACGGCGGCGCACCAGTCGATCCCGGCTCCGTTCTCTTGCGGTATCGCGATGAACACGGCGAACACGCTCGTGACGACGGCGGCGGAAGGCGAGCCGGTCTGTAAGTAAGCGCTAGAGCCTAGGCACTAGGCACTAGACAGTAAACAGCTCCCGAGCGAAGGCGCTTGGTTCCAACCCCTGGTGACGCGAAAGCGTCGCCAGGGGTTTGCTGCGTTTGGCGCCTCGATCAGAGAATGCCAATACGCGCCACGGGCGGCAATCGATCGATGCCGGTCTGATCTCCGGGACCCGTACTTTGGCGACATGCAGCGTCGCGCCGGGTTCACGCTCGTCGAAGTGCTCATCGCCGTCTTCCTGATCGACGTCGGGCTGTTGGCGCTCGTCGCCGCTGGATCGATTCTCGTTCGACGTGCTGCGGAAGTTCGCTTGCGCGGCGCGGCTGTCCGCGCCGCGGTCGATCGTCTGCAGTCGCTTGGCGTGGGTCCATGCGGCAGCGTCAGCGGCACCTTCGCCAACGGCAACGGGCTTCGCGAGCTCTGGAGCGCCGCGTCGCCGGCGAGCGGCATCCGCGAGCTGTCGGATAGCGTCGTGTTCACGATCAATGGCTTCGAACGGTCGATTGCTCTGCGTACGCGGTCGCCGTGCTAGCCCCTTCGGCACGTCGAGGCGTGACGCTCCTCGAGCTGATGGTCACGCTCGTCATCGCGGGGATCGCGCTGTCGCTCATCGCGGCGATCAGCACCCGACAGCAGCGCGTCGTTGCCGACCTGCAGGAGCGTGCCGCCCTGTCCTCGCAACTCGGTGATGCACTCTCAATCCTGCCGATCGATCTCGGCGCCGTCTCGAGCGTCGCGGGCGACATTCGTGAAGCGCGCGACACGTCGATCGAAATGCGCGCGACGATCGCCACCGCGGTCGCGTGCGACACGAGCGGAGGTCGACTCACGCTGTCGCCACCAAGCGACGGGGTGGACGTCTACGCGGGCACGCTCTCGCCTATAGAGGCTGGTGATACCGCCTGGGTGCTGGTCGCGTCGGATTCCGCCGAGGAATGGCGGCCGTACCACGTCAGCGGTGTAACCGCCGTGCCGCCGGGCGATTGCAATTCGCGTGGTCCACGCCTGAGCCTCGCCGCGCGCAACGCGACGCGGACCGCGCTCACACTCGA
>Ga0310811_10001344_pt1 | contig 31094 bp, 30 predicted proteins | sample YCmetagenome_FD_207642 | JGI IMG/M metagenome (GOLD analysis project Ga0310811, IMG submission 207642) | Soil microbial communities from experimental microcosm in Duke University, North Carolina, United States - YC | ecosystem: Engineered > Artificial ecosystem > Soil microcosm > Unclassified ...
CACGGCCGTGCACAAGGCGGGCAGCATCGAGGTGTACGATCTGTACCTCCTCGGCCGCTATCATTGGTACACGCGCTCGGAGTCCGGCTTTCGGAAAGCCCTGGAGTTGTTCGAGCAGGCGGTTGCCGCGGATCCGACGTACGCGCCCGCGTACAGCGGGATCGCCGACGCCTGCGCTCTTCTCGCGTCGTGGAACTATGAGATGCCGCGTGAGATGTTCCCGCGCGCGACCGCGGCGGCAGAGCGGGCGATTGGCCTCGATGACCGGTCGGCAGACGCGCACGCGTCTCTTGGCTTCATCAAATACAACTACGAGTGGGACTGGGCGGGCGCGGAGCGTGAGCTTCGCCGCGCGATCGAGCTGAATCCAAATCACGAGACGGCCCATCGATGGCTGTCGGGATTTCTCGCCGGATTGGGCCGCTACGACGAGGCCCTCCCGATCGCGCGGCGTGCCATCGATCTGAATCCGATGTCGATTCTGCCGCACATGAACCTCGGCATCGTTCACGACTTCGGGGCGCGGCACGTCGAAGCGCTCGCCGAGTTCAGGCGCGTCGTGGCGATGGACCCCGGGTTCGTTCGCGGGCACACGTTCCTGGCCCTGCAGCTGATGCTGACGGGAGAGCATGAGGCGGCCGTGAGAGCCGCGCGCGTGGCGCATGATGCCTCACCAAATTATCCGATGATGGCCATGCCGCTGGCGATTGTCTTGTACCGTGCCGGGCGTGTCGCGGAGGCTCGTGAGATGAAAGCGCGGTCGATCGAGGGCGGAATTCCCCCGGTGTTTCGGGCGATGATCCACGCGATGTTCGGTGAGACGGACGAGACGCTCGCGGCGCTCGAGCAGGGGTACGAGGAGCGGGCCGATTGGATGTATACGCTGCCGGTTCAGTCGCACTTCCGCGCGCTGCGAGATCATCCGCGGTTTACGGCGCTCGTCGACAAAGTTCGCCGAGGCGGCCTCCTGCACGAGGGCGGTCTGACTGGTTAATTTTCGCGGCTGTTGGATGGGTGGCCGAGTGGTTGAAGGCGCACGCCTGGAAAGTGTGTTTAGGTCAAAAGCCTAACGTGGGTTCGAATCCCACCCCATCCGTAAGAAACGCCAACGACTTCTAGTCGCTGGCGTTTCGTGTCTTCGGTCAGGCGGCCCGGGGAGAATCGTGCGTCAAACGATCGCTTCAGGAGGCCCGGCGCTGCCGCAACCGTCGACGATTCACGATTAGACCGCCGACACAACGAAGCCCCGTTGCCAAGAGTGCAGCAGTCGACGGTCCCGGAGTCGCCACTCCGTCGAATCGCGTTACCAGCGTCGACGATGGTAGCCAAGCATTCGTCCGTACAGCCGATCGAAGCATATCGCGCGATCGCGTTGATCGATGCCGTTCCGACAGTGGACGAGCACCAGCACGGACGAAACAAGCACAAGAAGTAGCGAACTCATCGTGGAAGCGACGTAAATCACCCGCTGCACCACACGCGTGCGACGGCTCGACTTGTCGCGCGTTCCTGAGCTTCACATGTTCTGGTAGAACCGACGCCCGCCACGTTGGAGTTTGTCCTTGCACGAGGGAACGACCATGAAATGTCCGACGAAGAAACCGCTCTGTCCCGGGCCCTACACGGAAGACGCGTGCGACGATTGCGCCAAGCTCGAGGGCGAAAAGTGTGTGAACACGCCGGTGAAGATGGGGAAGGTGAACCTCAAGGACAAAACCACCGTGCCGTGCGGTGGCCCATTCGTCGACCGCAAGGTGTCGTTTCGCTGCCCAGACTGCACAGAGTTGGGCAAGACCGGTAAGGCGGCCTGGGATCGCCTCGTCGTCGATCGCGCGAACAAGAAGAAGTGGAAGTCCACGCTGAAGTCCATCAAGGTGCAAGAAGTCTATGATGGGAGCGCGTGCGGCGATCTCACGCCGGCCGACATCGATGAGCAGTACAACGCAGACGCAAACAGCGGTGTCGAGCGCGACTGGTGTCCGTGGATCAAGATTGGAAATCTCTATACGACTGTCACGACCGGGAACGACGCCGGCTGGCGGCTGCTCATTCAGAACCACCTGCAGCCGAACGACAAGCTTCCGAGGAATATCTCGGTGTTCACCGGACGACACGGGCACCCCGAGGGGAGCATTGTTCAGGAGGCGAACCAGGATCTGTTCTGGGATGGCGTGCCTGACGCCAATCACTACCTGCAAGACATTCTGCAGAAGGTCGTCGCCGAAGGTCTCTTCAGCGGTAAGCAGGACAAGGACAAGCCTCGCATCAAGCTGTGGGACGTCGGCACTACGGCCGGCGCAAACATGTCCAGGACGCAGCAGCTGGCCGCCGAGCGGTTGCGAAAGGGCGAGATCGTGATCTTTGCGTGGTGTTGGTCGTTCCTCAGCTTCTACAAGGTGACGGAAACCGAGGCTGCCACGCTCAAGAGGTGGAACAAGGATCTTGCGTTCAACAAACGGATCAAGGCGATCGTCGACGAGAAGTACGGGTGGACGCGTATCACGCCGACGAAGACCGTCGCAACACCCGCCGAGGTGAAGTGGCTGAATTCACCGTGGCGACAGGCTGTCGGCGCCGATCGCAGGCTCGCAAAGCAGGAAGTTCCGAAACTGTTTCCGGCCGGTCTGTCGCCGACGGCAGTTCGCGACAAGAAGGAGACTCTCAGCGAGCAGCTCGACAGCGTTCTGCACAAGGCGACGCACAACCACTGAGCGATTGCACGGCTCGGACATCGATCGGTCTACGCTGACTCCGCGGCGCTCTCGGGAAAGAGCATCACGCGGGCATCGGGCCCTGAATCTGGCTGCGGAGAGACGCGCTCGAGGATGCGCTGACTCACTGCGACGAGTCGCTGCGCGATCGCAGCCTCCCGTTCTGAGATCTCGTCGCCGCGCGCCAGGCGATCGGTGATCGGCCGGACGGCTCGATTGAGCGACTCGACGTCGGCCAGAAACGCGGTGCGCGCGCGCTGACGTTCGAGCGCTTGATGCGCGTCCACCTCGAGCGTGTCGATCACCGACTGCAACGCCGCGTCACCCAATACACGCCAGACATACGGTTCGGGCGCGCCAGGCACGGTCGGAGGAACACGCTGGCGCAACTCGCGCTCGACCGCGCCAGCCAGGTCCTCGGCGAGCGCGGACTCGGAACGAGTCTGGTTCGGGTGCTTGGACGCGCCGGCGATACCCAGCAACCAGTCGGTGGTGACACCGAACTCGACGGCAATCTGTCGCAGGTACTCGCCGCCAGGAATACTTCCGCCGCTCCGCCAGGCGACGAACGTGGTGTGCGCTGGCGCCGCCTTCCCGGGGAGCTTACAGCGCTCGGCAAACTCGGCGACGGTCAAGTTGCTCTCCAGTCGAAGCTCCTCCAGTCGTTCCGCAGTGACACGGGCGAGTCTCCTCTGTTGACGTTTTTTCGTCGACATATAGTCAAAATAATGTCAATCGACGGAAATGCCAGAGGCACCTGTTGCGCCGCTCAGAGCGCGCTCACGACGAGGCACCGAACGTGCGGCGCGGGGGCCCCGTCCTTCAACGGGAGTGAGCCATGGTGACGGTCGGTTTGCTGGTGCAGCTCGAAGCCAAGCCTGGAAAGGAGCAGGAGCTATCCGATTTCCTCGCCGGCGCGCTGCCGCTGGCCGAGCAGGAGAACGGGACCACGTCGTGGTTCGCCATCCGAATGGGACCGTCGACTTTTGGAATCTTCGACGTCTTCCCCGACGAATCCGGTCGCGATGCGCACCTTCACGGACGTATCGCTGCAGCGTTGATGGCCAAGGCTCCCGACCTCCTCGCCAAGCCTCCACAGATCGGCAAAGTGGATGTGCTCGCCGCGAAGCTACCAGCGGGGCAGCCGGCCGGAGCCGCGTAGCTCCGACGAAATATTGACGTGGTCTATCGTTGGCTTTCGACGGGGGTGGTGGTACTGCACGCCGCCTTCGTCGTGTTTGTCGTCATCGGCGGGCTGCTCGCGCTCCGATGGCGACGGCTCATCTGGTTGCACGTGCCGGCCGTGGTGTGGGCCGTCGCGATCGAAGTGATCGGGTTCGAATGCCCGCTGACGCCGCTGGAGAATGCGCTACGTGTTCGTGCGGGAGAAACGCCTTATTCGGGCACCTTCATCGAGCATCACCTGCTGCGATTGCTGTACCCGGCCGGTCTCACGCGCTCGATGCAGTACGCATTCGCAGCGATCGTGGTCGTGGCAAATGTCGTCGCGTACTGGCTGCTGTGGCGCCAGGCGCGGCGCGGCGGCCGGCTGGCGAACCATTAGCGACGTCTAACGAAGCGCCATCGGCTTTACGAGAAACGAAGGGACCTCGGGCTCGAGCGCGGCCGCCGACGTGTCCCACTCGGGGCGCCGCTGGAATGCTTCGCTCAACAGCCGCTCCTCGTGCGTGTGAAGCTCGCGGCGCAACTCGATCACTGCCGCGTGGCGCAGGCGGTCGCGAAGCTCGGCCGGCTCGGTCGCGACGCCGCTCAGTCGCGAGAGATGTACCTGGAGCCAACGGTCCGCGTGCTGGGCCATCGCGACGGCGTAGCGGCCATACTCCTCGCTGGTGACCGCGCGGGGGAAGGCTTCGTCGAACGCAAGCTCCGGAACGGCCTCACGGAGCGGAACGGATGTACGGCGGGTGGTGAGCATCGGTCGCGGGTAGGGTCTCCATCGATGATTCTCGGCAGATTCCTCACGCGGCTTGAGCCGAGGGCGCGCTACCGTTCCTTGCCCGGACCATTCATATTCCGCCCACCATGGCTGCGCCCTCAAAACATTCCGTAGTACTCGACGCGCGCGCGTTCGACCGAACGCTGAGGCGCATGGCCGACGAGATCGTTGAACTGAACAACGGCACGGACAATCTCGTCATCGTCGGCATTCAGCGCCGCGGCGTTCAGCTCGCGGCGCAAATCGTATCTACGATCATCGAGCGCGAAAAAGCCGACGTGCCGCAAGGCGCGCTCGACATCACGCTCTACCGCGACGACCTCCAGACCGTCGGTCCCAGGCCGGTCGTCGGTCAAACGCAGATTCCCGTGGACATCGACGGCAAGAACGTAGTGATCGTCGACGATGTGCTCTACACCGGGCGAACGATCCGCGCCGCGCTCGATGAGCTTGCGGACTTTGGGCGGCCCAAGCGGATCGCGCTCGCGGTCTTGATCGATCGCGGCGGACGCGAGCTGCCGATCCAGCCGGACATCGTCGGGAAGAAGGTTTCCGCGGAGCCGTGGCAGCGGGTCGACGTGCTCGTCGACGAGCTCGACGAGCGGAAGGGTGCGATCATCGCTGAGCGAGGCGACGGCACGTGACACTCTCGCTCGGCAAGGATTTGCTGGGGCTCGAGCCACTGAGCGGCGAGCAGATCCAGTTGATTCTCGATACCGCCGAGCCGTTCAAGGAGATCAGCGAGCGGGCGATCAAGAAGGTGCCGACGTTGCGGGGCGCCACGATCGTCAACCTGTTCTTCGAGGCGTCGACGCGGACCCGGGTGTCATTCGAGTTTGCTGAAAAGCGACTCTCGGCGGACACGGTGAATGTCGCGGCATCGGGGTCGAGCGTCTCGAAGGGCGAAACGCTCGTCGACACGGCGCGCAATCTCGAGGCGATGCGGATCGACATGGTCGTGATCCGTCACGGCGCGTCGGGCGCGGCCCAATTCCTCGCCGAACGGATCGAGTCGAACGTCATCAACGCAGGCGACGGCACGCACGAGCATCCCACACAGGGTCTGCTCGACATGTTGACGCTGCGCGATCACTTCGGCCGGCTCGACGGCATCAAAGTGTGCATCGTCGGCGACGTGCTGCATTCACGGGTCGCTCGCTCGAACATCTGGGGACTGACGAAGATGGGCGCGCAGGTTGGCGTGTGCGGCCCGCGCTCGCTGCTCCCCAACGCGATCGAGGAGCTGCCCGTGCAGGTGTTCACGCGCGTCGAGGAAGCGATCGAGTGGGCGGACGCGTTGAACATCCTGCGTCTTCAGCTCGAGCGCATGACGGCCGGGTACATCCCGTCTCTGCGCGAATACAATCGGGTCTTCGGTGTTTCGCGCGAGCGCCTCGAGCGCGCCCCGCGGGACCTTCTCATTCTTCACCCCGGCCCAATGAACCGCGGCGTCGAAATCGACTCCGACGTGGCCGATGGACCATTCAGCGTGATTCTCAATCAAGTGACGAACGGCGTGGCAGTGCGCATGGCCGTGCTGTATCTGCTTTCTGGAGGCAAGCCGGAGCTCGCGGAGTCGGCGAAGGGCGGAGGCGGACGATGACCGGCTCGATTCTGCTGCGCGGCGGTCGGGTGATCGATCCGACCCAGTCGCTCGACGAAGTCGCGGACGTTCTCGTCGTCGACGGGAAGATCGAAGCCGTTGGCGCTCGCGTATCGGGCGACGCGAAGAATCGGGACGGGCTCGAGACGATCGATTGTTCCGGGCTCGTCGTGTCGCCCGGCTTCATCGACGTGCACTGCCATTTACGCGAACCCGGCCGCGAAGAGGTCGAGACGATCGCCACGGGCGCTCGCGCCGCGGTGGCGGGTGGCTTCACGGCGGTGTGCGCGATGCCGAATACCGATCCCGTAACGGACAATCAGGCGGCGGTCGGCTTCATCATTCGACAGGCGTCGTTGGCCAACGGCGCGCGCGTCTATCCCATCGGCGCGATCTCGGTTGGGCAGAAGGGCGAGTCGCTCGCCGAATTCGGCGAGATGATCGCCGCGGGCGCGGTGGCGGTTAGCGACGACGGCAAACCCGTGGCCAGCGCGCATCTCATGCGCACGGCGCTGGAGTACGCGCGCACGTTCGGGATTCCGGTCGCGGACCATTGCGAGGAGCCGACGCTCGCGCACGGTGGCGCGATGAACGAAGGCATCGTGAGCACGCGACTTGGCCTGAAGGGAATTCCGGCCGAGGCCGAGGAGATCATGGCGATTCGCGACATCCTGCTCGCGCGTCGCACGAACGGTCATGTCCACCTGTGCCACATGAGTACTCGCGGATCGGTCGAGCTGATTCGCTGGGGCAAGGACCGGAACATCAACGTCACGGCCGAGGTGTGTCCGCACCACATCTCGCTGACCGAAGATGCGGTCGAAGGCTACGACACCAACGCGAAGATGAATCCGCCCCTTCGCACGGCGGACGACGTGGCCGCGTTGCAGGAAGCGGTTCGCGACGGAACCATCGATCTCATCGCCACCGACCATGCGCCGCACCACTACGATGAGAAGGAGCGGGAGTTCGCGCACGCGCCGAATGGCATCATCGGACTGGAGACGGCCCTCGCGGTGAACGTCACGTGGCTCGTGGCGTCGGAGATCATCAGCCTCCCGGTGCTCATCGAACGGATGTCCTGTGCGCCGGCTCGTGTTTTCAAGCTGCCTGGCGGTTCGCTACGACGTGGCACCGCGGCCGACGTGACCGTGTTCGATCCGAGTGCGAAGTGGCTGGTCGAGCCGTCGAAGTTCCGGTCGAAGGGGCGCAACACGCCGTACTCCGGCCAGACCCTCCAAGGGAGGACCCGCTATACGCTCGTCGGGGGCCGTGTGGCGCACCGCGAAGAGGCGTGACCGGCTCGGACGAACGGGGCAGGGCAGCGGCGGGAGCGGCGATCGCCCGAGTGTGCCGCCGGTTGTACGAGCGCGGATTGGTCGCCGGACCAGACGGAAACGTGTCGGTGCGGTTGTCGGACGGCTCGATTCTGGTCACCCCGGCGGGCGTGTCCAAGGTCGATGTCGCCCCGGAAAATCTGATCGTCGTCGACCTGGCCGGTCGAGTCCTCGAGGGGACGGGTCGGCCGTCCACGGAACTTGCGTTGCATTTGCGGGCATACAACCGTCGTTCTGATGTGCGCGCGGTCGTCCACGCGCATCCACCAACCGCGACGGGATTTTCGGTAGCCGGTGCGTCGTTCGAAGCGCCGGTGTTGCCTGAGGTCATCTTGCAAATGGGTTCAGTTCCGCTTGTGCCGTACGTCACACCCGGGACTGAAGCCCTGGCAGATAGTTGCGAGCCGTATATCGACCGGTACGACGCGTTTCTCATGGCTAACCACGGCGCAACAACGCTCGGCGCGACGCTCGATGTCGCGCATCAACGTATGGAAAGTCTCGAACACGCCGCGAAGATATTGCTCGCGGCGCGCACACTTGGTAGCGTGAACGAACTGAGCGCGCGCGACGTCGCCGCGCTTCGTCCGCCGCGCAAGGAACCCCGATGACCGATGCGAACAGCTCGATGAATGAGGTACCCGCGCTGCTCGACGAGCGGCGCCGGTACGAAGGTTGGCTTGCCGCTCTGGACGCGCGTCGCGAATCGACGCCGAAGCATGTGTTCGAGCGGGTGCACGCCGACTATCGCTCGCGCCTGGCGCGAGTCGCCGAGCGCCTGTCGTCGCACAGGAGCGCGATCGAGAGCGAGCGCGCCAACGTCCAGGCGCGACTCTCGCTGCTCGCCGCCGAAGAACAGTTGCGACGAGATGAGCGCGCCGAGCTCGAGCTTCGCACGCATGTTGGGGAACTGGCGGGGACCGAGGCTGACGTCGCATTCGGCGAAGTGGACCAGGCGATTGCCCGGCTCGCGGGCGAAAAGGAAGGCTTGGCGGGCCGGGTAGCCGAGCTTCAGGCCCTGCTCGACGAACAGGTTGCACAACCGGCTCGCCCGGAAGTCGCGCCGCCTGTCGCCGTCCCGGTTGTCGAGGTCGCGACCATTCAGGCAGCCCCTGCAGTTCCGCCCGCAGCACCGGTGGCGGCTGCGCCGGTCATCCCTCCCGCAGCTCCACCGGCCGCAGCACCGGTCCCGGTCGCCGAGGCCGCGCCCATGCGCGCCGAGCCGGCTCCGGTCGTTGCCGAGGTCGTGAAGGCGGCTGCCGTCCAGGAGGCGAAGGCCGAGCCGTCCAAGCAAGAGGTCGCGGGGGAGCGGGCGACTGCTCCCAAACGCGAGTCGTTCGACGAGCTCGCATTCCTGAGCTCGATCGTGGGTAAGCCAGGCGCCGCCGGAGGCCAGCCGGCAGTGGTTCCGGAAGGTCCGCTCGTCGAGCGACGGAGCACCGAGCCGCTTCTTTCCGCTCCGGTCGGCATCGCGCAGGAGGATCGCCCGACCGATTCTCTCCTCGCCGGTCTGGAGAACGCGAAGCCGGCGGGCGCGGAGCGTCCGCTCGCTGCCAACGTCTCGGCGAACATGCCGATCATTTTGCGGAACGCGGCGGTGACCGAGCAGGTGAAGACGCTCAAGTGCACCGAGTGCGGCGCGATGAACTACCCGACCGAGTGGTACTGCGAGCGCTGCGGCGCGGAGCTCGCCGCGTTGTAGGAGTCAGCGGTGAGCTCGAGGGACTGGAAACACGAAGGCCCGACAATCAGAGATTGTCGGGCCTTGTCGCTTGGTCGATGCCGTTACGCTTTCGCCTTGCTCAAACGGCTCTTGTGACGGGCCGCGTTGTTGGGGTGGATGAGACCCTTGCGCGCTGCACGATCCAGCAGCTGCGCTGCAGCCGCCCGGTTCTCGGCGGTTGCGTCCGGAGCCTGAGCCTTTTTCAGCGCAGTCCGCAGGGCGGAACGTTGCGCACGGTTGCGCACGGTCGCCGCGCGCGACTTACGCATGTTCTTCTTGGCGGATGCGATATTCGGCACGAAAAAATCTCTCCAAAGACGGTGTGATTCTCGGGATTCCGAGAAGGGTGGAAGCTACGGGAGCACATGGCGAAAGTCAAGGCAGCATAACGCTTTGACACACCTCGATGCGCTCACTACGTTTCGCCCGATCGCCCTCCGCCCATCCGGCCCCTCGGTGCTGTTCGCGTCGGGTATCGAGCCACCAGTTTCGCAAAGCCGACGTTGCACTTTCAGGATTTGCTGCTCTTCGTGCCGGTGCTGCTGTTCTCGGTCATCGCGCACGAGTACGCGCATGGCTATGCGGCCTTGAAGCAGGGCGACACCACCGCCCTGATGCTCGGTCGGCTCACGTGGAATCCCGTCAAACACATCGACCCGTTCATGACGGTGCTATTGCCCGCGATGTTGTTCTTCGCGTCGCACGGCACGATGATGCTCGGCGGTGCGAAGCCCGTCCCCGTCAATCCGGCGAACTATCGCAACCCAAAGCGCGGCGACATCATCGTCTCGCTCGCCGGTGTGTTTGTGAATCTCCTCATCGCGATCGCGTCGATCCTCCTGTTCGTTCTGATCGGCCTGATCGGCCGCTCCGCGCCGGGCGCCGATTCGTTTCTCGGCGTGGCACAGGCGATGATGATGCTCGGTGTGCGCCTCAACCTGTTGCTGCTCGCGTTCAATCTGATTCCGATTCCGCCGCTCGATGGATCGCACGTCATCAAGCACCTGCTGCCGCCCTCGTTGGCGCTGCAGTATGAACGGTTCGGTCGATTCGGCATTCTGATTCTCATTCTGATTCTGTACGCCGGCGGGGGCTTCCTGACGTTCTGGTTGCGTCCCGCAATGGCATTCGAAGCGCTGCTGCTTCGTTGGGCCAGCCCCTTTGCTCTGCCGACCCTTGGCCAATGGCTGACGTGAGCCCGCGCATCTGATGACTGTCGCCTACGCACCAGACACGCTGACGCCCTCGCTGTCTCCCTCGTCGCAAATGTCGCCCGATGGCGGATTCGTCGTCGAGCTGACGTCGTTTTCCGGGCCACTGGATCTGCTGCTCTCGCTGATTCGCGAGGAGCAGGTCGACATCTACGACATCCCGATCGCGCGCATCTGCGAGCAGTTCGTCGTCCGCATTCGAACGCTCGGGCTGAACGAGGCCGCCGAGTATCTCGAGATGGCGGCGAGACTGCTGCGCATCAAAGCGCAGCTGCTGCTGCCGCGCAGCGACGAGCTGCAGTGGGAAGATCCGCGCGCCGAGCTCGTTCGCCGATTGCTCGAGTATCAACAGATGCGGGAAGTCGTCGACGTGCTCGAACGTCGCGGCGAGGAACGTCGCAATCAATTCTCCCGCGCATATCTCCCGCAGGCGCCGGCCGCTCCGGCCGCGCCGCTCGCTCTGTCGCTTTCGGAATTGCTCTCGGCGGTCGATCGCGTGTTGCGGGCCGCACGCCAGCCGAACGTTCACGAAGTCGTGGCGCGGGCGATTGACATCCCCGGCGCGATCTCGATCATTCGCTCCGTTCTCGCCCTGCGGGCACGCATTCTGTGGACAGAGATCGTCGAGACGAGCGCCGAGCCCTGGCAGATTCTCTCGACACTCCTCGGCTTGCTCGAGCTCGCGAAGCTGGGTGAGCTCCGAGTGAACCAGCCCAAACCCTTTGCCAACGTGGAAATCTCTCGTGACGCCGCTAGCGAAGCTGCTTGAAGCGGCGCTGTTTGCCAGCGCGCGTCCCATCGCGAGCGAAGAGCTCGCAGTCCTCGACCCCGAGGCATCGCGCGCTCAGTTGCAGTCGGCGCTCGACGAACTGCGCGAGCACTATGATGTCGACGGACATGGTGTGGAGCTCGTCGAGATTGGCGGCGGCTGGCAGATCCTGACGCGCGCCGAATACACGGAAGCGATCGAGCGAGCGCAGCTTGCGGCTCGTCCTGCACGGTTGTCCGGTGCGGCGCTCGAGACGCTGGCGATCATTGCCTATCGCCAACCGATCAGCCGCGCCGAGATCGAGGAGATCCGCGGCGTGGCCGTGGGAGGCGTGCTCAAGTCGCTGCACGAGCGCGGCCTGATCGATGTCGTTGGCCGGGCCGAAGGACTCGGCCGTCCACTTCTATACGGGACGACCGCCGTTTTCCTCGAGCACTTTGCGCTTCGTCACCTCGAAGAGTTGCCGCGTGCCGACGAGTTGGCGATCGCGCTGCGCGTTCAACCGCGAGAGCCCGAGCCGGCCGCCTCAGCCGACGCGAACGAATGAAATCGGAAACGATGCGCATCCAACGCGCGCTCGCGCGTGCGGGCGTCGCATCGCGCCGCAAGGCCGAGGAGCTCGTGGCGGCCGGTCGCGTTCGGGTGAACGGCGAAGTGGCTGTCACTGGACAGCCCGTCGATCCATCGCGCGATTCGATCGTCGTGGACGGGAAGCCGCTCGAGGCGCCCCGCCAGATGCAATGGCTGGTGCTGAACAAACCAGCCGGCGTCATGACGACGCGGTCCGATCCGGAGGGTCGCCGCACGGTGTTCGACCTGGTGCCGGACATTCCCGGGCTCACGTATGTGGGGCGGCTCGATTATCTGACCGAAGGTGTGCTCCTCCTCACAACGGATGGCGCCGCAGCGCATAGAATTTCACATCCGAGTTTCGAGGTGGAGCGCACGTACGTCGCGACGGTCATCGGTAAGGCCGACGAGGCCGTGTACGTGGCGCGCGAAGGGGTGACGCTCGACGACGGGCCCGTACATCCGACGCGAGTCGAAGCGCGAAAGCTCGGACGCGATCGCTGGGAGTTCGAGGTGACGATCACCGAGGGGCGCAAGCGCGAAGTGCGCCGGCTGTGCGCAGCGCTCGGCCTCGGTGTGGAGCGACTCGTGCGTACCAGGTTCGGTCCGGTCGTGCTGGGCGATCTCCCGACGGGCGAGTCGCGGAAGCTGACGCCAAAGGAACGGGCCGGTCTCGGCGTGATCGGACTATAGGCCATAAGGGCGGGTGGCACCTCGCCTGTCAGTTGGTGTAGGTCATCACAGCGGCGGCAGGGTTTAGGGTATAGGGTGTAGGGTTGAGGGGAGGAATGGCGCTTCGCGCCTTACCTGCACGCAGGACCCTCGTCCTTTCAGCGAGAGCGATCGACGCGCGGACCGCGTGTCGATCGCACACCATCCCTATACCCTCGACCCGAAACCCTAACCCCTGGTTCATCGTGGCTACTCAGGTCTCAACGGCGGCTGATTCACGATTGGTACAGGACGTCGCGCGGCAAGTCGCGCGGCGAGTCGTCGGCCAGGACTACATGGTCGATCGACTTCTCATCAGTCTTCTCACGGGTGGCCACGTGCTGCTCGAGGGCGTGCCGGGGCTGGCCAAGACGCTCACGGTGCGGACGCTCGCCGAGACGATCGACACGATGTTCCACCGCATTCAGTTCACGCCGGATCTGTTGCCGGCGGACGTGCTGGGAACCCAGGTGTACGATCAGTCGACCGGTCAGTTCTCGGTGAAACGCGGGCCGATCTTCGCGAACATCATTCTCGCCGACGAGATCAACCGTGCGCCGGCGAAGGTGCAGGCCGCTCTGCTCGAGGCGATGCAGGAAAAGCAGGTGACGATCGGGGGAACGACGTTCAAGCTCGAGGAACCATTTCTCGTTCTGGCGACGCAGAATCCGATCGAGCAGGAAGGCACGTATCCGCTGCCCGAGGCGCAGGTCGACCGATTCATGCTGAAGCTGCGGGTCGGCTATCCGTCCCGCGACGAAGAGAAGGAAATCATGCGACGGATGGCGAGCGGCGACCCGATCGACGTCGACGCAGTCGCGTCACCGACCGCCATTCTCGAGGCGCGGCATCGGATCACCGAGCTGTACATGGACGATCGCATCATGGATTACATCGTCGACATCGTGCATGCGACGCGCGAACCGGCATCAGCCGGCCTGCCCGACCTCGCGCCGCTAATCGAGTTCGGCGCCAGCCCGCGTGCGACGATCTCACTCGCCCAGGCGTCGCGCGCGCACGCGTTTCTGCGAGGCCGGGCGTTCGTCACCCCCGACGACGTGAAAGCGATCGCGCCCGACGTGCTTCGCCATCGCGTCCTCACGACCTATGAAGCCGAGGCCGAGGAAGTGACGAGCGATCAGATCGTCCAGCGGGTCCTGGCCAAGATCGATTCGCCGTAATGGCCTGGCAGCTCTTTCGTCGACGCAAGAAGTCGGGCGCCATCGCGCTCGACACGCCGCCGCGCGCACGTCCTGAAACCGGTGAACGTAAACCACCGGCTGCCGTGCCGCCGGAGGTATTGCGTCAGGTCAAGCTGTTGGAACTGCGGACCCGCGGGTTGGTGAACTCGCTCTTCACGGGAGAGTATCGCTCGACCTTCAAGGGGCAGGGAATGGAGTTCGCGGAGGTGCGCGAATACCAGGCCGGCGACGAGGTGCGCAGCATCGATTGGAACGTGACGGCGCGAATGCGGCGACCGTACGTGAAGCGCTACATCGAGGAGCGCGAGCTCACCGTGATGCTCGCGGTCGACGTCTCGGGCTCCGAGCGCTTTGGAACGCGGCGGCGCTTCAAGAGCGAAGTCGCGTCCGAGCTGGCGGCAGTGCTGGCGATGTCGGCGATTCGTAACAACGATCGCGTCGGCAGCTTGATGTTCACTGATCGCATCGAGCACGTCGTTCCGCCGCGAAAGGGGCGACGGCATGCGCTCCGGCTCATTCGCGACATCCTCGCGTTCGAACCCGTGAGCCGAGGCACCGACATCGGCGGCGCGACCGAGTACCTCAACAAGATGCTGCCGCACAAGGCGATCATCTTTCTCGTGTCGGACTTCCTCGGCCCGAGCGTCGAGCGGCCTCTGAAGCTGCTCGCGCAGCGTCACGACGTCGTCGCCGTGACGCTCGAGGATCCGAGCGAGCGGGTTCTACCGGACATCGGTCTGGTGCGCCTCGTCGATCCCGAGACGGGCGAGACGTTGAACATCGACACGAGCGACCCGACAGTGCGGGCCCGGTTCAAGCAATCGGTGAACAGCGAGGCGGATCAGCGCCGGCATCTCCTCCGACGTCTGGCGATCGACGAGATATCCGTGAACACCGATCAGGGATCCATGGAGCCCCTGCTTCGATTCTTTCGCATGCGTGAGCGGAGAATTCGCAAATGAGTCGCGGCCGCTGGCTCCTTTCACTCCTCCTGGTCGGCTTGTCATTGAGCGGCGTGCGGCCGATCGACGCGCAGCAGATCGCGGTGAAGGCCGGGATCACTGTGGCGCCGGAAACCGTCAAGGTCGCCGATCCGTTCCGTGTCACCGTCGGCATCCGCGGACCGAAGGGCGCGTCGATCGAGTTTCCTCGAGCGACCGATTCATCTTCGGCCGTTCAATCGCTCGATCCGGCCGCCGTTCGCACGAGCCCCGATACCACTGCCACCGAGCAGTACGCCGACTATCGTGTCGCTGCCTGGAACGTTGGTAGTCAGGTCATTCGCCTCGGCGAAGCGGTCATCCGGTACAATGGGGTAGAGCGGCGCATTCCGCTCACCGCGTCTGTCTTCGTGCAGAGCGTGCTCCCCGCGGACAGCGCGCAGCGCGTACCGAAGCCCCAGCGTGCCCTGTTCGAAGCAAACCCGTTCCCGTGGTGGCTCATCGCCCTGCTTGTAGCCGCAGCGATCGCGCTCGGCTGGCTGATCTGGTGGCTGTTCCGTCGACGTCGCACGAAAGCAAGTCTTGTCGTCGTCGACCCGTTCGCGAACGCGAAAGCCGAATTCCAGCGCATCGAGGCGCTCGGTTTGCTCGATGCTGGTGAGCGCGGTCGATATGTGGCGTTGATGACCGATGTCGTCCGCGATTATCTCGCGGCGCGCTATACGATCGCCTCGCTTTCGCTCACGAGCACGGAGCTACAGCGCACGGTCGGCGCGCTTCCGGCTGTTCCAGAGGACCGCTTGGCTCGCGTGCTGTCGGAGTCCGACCTGATCAAATTTGCTCGCCGGCCGGTGAGCACGGACCGCGCGCGAGAGATTGGACGCGAAGCGCGGACGATCGTCGCCGAAGAGCACAAGGCGTCGAAGCCAGCGCCCGAGCAGGGAGCGGCAGCGTGATTTCGCTTGGATCGATTCAGTTCGCCTCTGCCTGGGTGCTGGGGTTTCTCCTCCTCCTTCCGATCTGGTGGCTAATTCGCCGCAAGCGGAGGACGCAGGCGATCGTGTTCTCCAGGGTGTCTGTGCTGGCTGCAGGCCCACGCGCCGGCCGCGCGACGACCCTCGCGCTCTTCACGCTGCGGAATCTGTTGCTGGCGTCGACCATCGTCGCGCTCTCGCAGCCCCGCGTCGGCGCGCATGCAGAAAACGTGACGAGCGAGGGCATCAACATCGTGCTGGCGATCGACCTCTCCAGCTCGATGCTCGCCCAGGATTTCCAGCCGCAAAACCGCCTCGAGGTCGCGAAGGATGTCGTCAAGCGATTCATCGCCGAGCGGAAGAGTGATCGTATCGGCGTCGTTGCTTTCGCCGCCGAGGCGCTCACGCAGGTTCCGCTGACGACCGATTACCCGGTGGTGAACGCCTCGGTCGATAACCTGGCCGCGGGACAGCTCGAGGACGGCACGGCAATCGGGACGGCGATTGCCACGGCGGCGAACAGGCTGCGTGATGCACCAGGCCGGTCTCGCGTCATGATCCTGCTCACGGACGGCGAGAACAATCGCGGCGCGATCGATCCGCGCACCGCGGCGAAGGCCGCCGCAGTCTTCGGCATCAAGATCTACACGATCGGCGTCGGCACCGAGGGTATGGCGCCTGTTCCGGTGGGCCGTGGATTGTTCGGACTTCGCTACGAGAATCGGCTGGTGCGGATCGACGAGCCATTGCTGGTCGACATCGCGAAGACGACTGGCGGCCGCTACTTCCGCGCACGGGATGCCGCCGCGCTGCAGCGGATCTACGATGAGATCAATCAGCTGGAACGGGAGCCCGTCCGGACGCGATCGTATGTGCGGTACACGGAGCTGTACCGCTGGCCGTTGTATCTCGCCGCGCTCGCGCTCGTCGTCGAGCTTCTGCTCGCCGCTCGCCGGGGGCCGCTGCCATGAAAGAGATCGTATTCGACTATCCATATTTGCTGGCGCTCGCCGTCCTGCTCCCACTGCTGGCGATCGTCGTGCTCCGGCACGCGTTCCGTCAACGAAAGGCGCGACTCGAGCGCCTGGGCCAAATGGACGTCGTGAACCGACTGCTGCCGCCGAACACCCTCGTGCCTCCGGGCTGGCGCATGGTGCGGCTGGGGCTGGCGAGTGCGCTCGTCGGTATCGCCGTGGCCGGTCCGCGGTGGGGCGAGGAACGAACGGCTGTCCGGTCTCGCGGCATCGATATGGTGCTCGCGCTCGATGCGTCGCTGTCGATGCTCGCCCAAGATGAACGCCCGAGTCGCCTGGAGCGGATGAAGGAGGAGGTCCGCCGGCTGCGCGCAGAGTCGCCCGGTGATCGCATGGGCGTTCTTGCCTTTGCCGGACGCAGCTATGTGCTGTCGCCGTTGACGATCGATGAGGGCGCTCTCGACCTGTTCCTGGACAACCTCGACCCATCCGTGGTCGGCCAGGCGGGCAGTTCTCTCGCGAGGACGATCAAGCAGGGCGTCGATCTGCTGTCACTCAGCAACAGTGGCGCGGACCGCGCACTAGTCGTCATGAGTGATGGCGAAGCCTTTGAGCCGCTCGAAGACGTGCAAGCTGAGGCGAAGCGCGCTGGCGAGCAGGGCATCAGTCTTGTCACGGTCGGATTTGGGACGACGGGCGGCACGACGATACCGATCAAAGCTCCCGATGGATCGATGACCACGAAGAAGGATGAGAACGGAAACACCGTGGTGACCGAATACCACCCTGAATTCCTGCAGGGCGCAGCCGAGGCGGCCGGCGGAACGTTCATTCCGGCGGGCGAAACGGATAAGGCGTCCCGGGTAAAGTCCGCGCTCGCCACGCTGCGAACGCAGACGCGCGCGAGCCTGGGTGGCGAGACGAAGACGCCGCGCTATCAGTGGTTCCTGTTTCCCGCGTTCTTCCTTCTGCTCCTCGATACCGTGCTGATCGAGCGTCGAGGGCGACGGCCGAGACGGGCCGCTGCGCAAACGGCAGCAGCCGCGTCGGTGCTGGGCCTACTGTCGCTCAATGGCTGCCTTCCGTCCTCGCGGACCCAGCAGGCGGTCGCCTCGTACAAACAGCAACAGTACATCCAGTCGGCGTCGCTCTTCCGAGATGCGATCACGGCTGGCGACAAGTCATCCGAGACGCTCTACAATTTCGGCACCGCGCTCGTGGCCGGTGACTCGGTGAAGGCGGCGTCAGAGGCACTGACTCGCCTGGTGGACGACAAAAAGGACGAGCTTCGCTTCCGCGCGCTGTTCAACCTTGGCCTCGCTCACCTCAAGCCCGGGCTCGCCGCGCCGACGGGACAAGACAACGGTGAGCTCGATTCGACGCTGGCCGTCTACAAGAAAGCCCTGTTGTTGCGCCCAGGCGATCTCGACGCGAAGTGGAATTACGAGCTGGCGCTTCGTAAGAAGCAGGAAGGCGGCGGCGGTGGCGGTGGTGGCGGGTCGAGCAACAAGTCACCCCAAGGCCAGACTCCACAGCCTCAAGGTGGACTCGGACAGCAGCAGGCCGAGCAGTTGCTCGGCAGCGCGGCTCGTGAGGAGCGGGACGTGCAATCCAAGAAGCAAAAGCAGAACAGGGTCGAGCCACCCCCAGGAGGGAAGGACTGGTGATTGGCGCACTCGCACTCTTCGCGCAGCTCGCGATCGTGGCGCATGCGCCTGACAACGCATCCACCTGCGACGCCATCGAGCTCACCGTTGCCGTCAACGCTCCGGGCAGCTCGGCTCCGGTGATCGTCCCGCCGTCGCTGGCGCCGTTCGACGTCCTGCGCTCGTCGGGAGTCCCGCATCTGACCTACAACAGCCGGACGGGGTCGGTGCTCGCGGAATACCGCTACGTGATCACGACGGACCGTGTCGGAACGTTCGCGATTCCGTCGTTCGAGGCGCGAGTCGGGAACGCGGTCGCGCGGTCTCGGCCGGTCGCGATTTCCGTCCAGGCAGCGTCCGGGCGAAACAACGTGCCGACCGTCGTGGCGCGTGCGCGCGTGGATACCAGCCTCGCCGTGAACTTCCGCGTCGTCACGCTGCCGGAAACCGTGTTCGTCGGACAGCAGGCGAATTACGAGGTTGCGGTCTTTCTCAACGAGACGGTTCGCGACCGGCTGCGGCGAAATCCGACGTTCTTCCCGCCAGACATGCAGTCGATGCTCGCGTACGATATGCCGGTGCGGGGCGATCCGCCGCGCCGTCAGGTCGGGTCGCACTGCTTCGACGCCCTCGTGTATCAGCGCGCTCTCTTCCCGCTCATGCCCGGGCGCTTCGCCATTCCGCCGGCGCAGCTCACGTATTCGCTGCCGTTGTCCGCGAGTTTCTTCAGTCGGGAAGAGACCCGCGACATCCAGACTGACAGCACCATCGTCGTAGCCGTCGAGCCACCGACGCAGGGGCGTCCGGCGAGCTATGGCGGCGCGGTCGGCGATCTGCGCGTCGCCTCGAAGCTCGACACGGTCGTGTCGCGCGTCGGCGATCCGATGCGCTTGACGGTACGTGTGTCCGGCTCGGGCAACGTGAAGCTCTTTCCACGACCGTCGGTTGGCGTGTCGTGGGGATCGCTCGTGAAGGGCGACGAGCGCGTCCAGGTCGACTCGACCGCGCGGAAGATCTCCGGATCGAAGGAGTTCGATTGGGTGCTGACGCCCAAGATTGCGGGCGAGCTCGATCTCCCTCCGATTCACTACACGTACTTCAATCCGGATTCGCGCCGGTACGAAGTTGCGTCGACCAATCCGACGCGGGTGCATATCCGCCCGGGCGGGCTGGCGTCGGGCGACACCGTCAAGACGGAAACGCTCCTCCCGCTGCGTGCGCGATATCGGGGCGCGCCGAGCACGCCGTTCCACGAGCATCCGGTGTTCTGGGCCGTGATGGCGCTCGCGCCGCTTCCGGCATTGTCTCTCACCGGACGCGAGCGACGCCGACGTCGGCCGCCGAAGACCGTGAGCCGCGTCGCGCGACTTGCGGCGATTGCGCAGGCCAAGGACGCCTCTCGAGATGCGTGTGAGGTCCGACGCGCCTACACGGGCGCGCTCGCCGAACGTTTGAACCTCGAGTTGGACAGCTTCACGCGCCCAGGCGCGCTCTCGCGGGCGATGCGTCGCCGGGGCGTGTCCCCCGACCTCGCGTTCGAAGCAGAGCGGTTTCTCCGGCAGCTCGACGAGGCTGCGTTTGGCGCCTCCGGCTCGCTGCCCGCCGACGCGGCTCAGCGCGCGAATCAACTCTATCGAAAGGTCGACGGCGACGCGTTGCAGCGTACGCAGATCGCGATGCGAGCATTCGTCGTCGTTGGCCTGCTGGCCGTGGGCGTCGCGACCGCGCACGCTTTCGACACCAGTGCCGCGCGTCGTGCTTTCGATGAGGGCGTCAGCGCGTACGAGCGTCGCGACTTCGTGACGGCCCGCGAGGCATTCATCGCGTCGGTGGTGTCCGATCCGACGGCGCCGGATGCCTGGGCCAATCTCGGAACGGCGTCGTGGGCGGTAGCCGATACGGCGCGGAGCGTCGCCTCATGGCAGCGCGCCCTTCGTCTCGAGCCGATGGCCGCCGACGTGCGCGAACGCGTCGAGCTGGTACATGCGCTTCCATGGTCAGCGGCTGGGTACGTACCACCGCTCCCGGCGCCGTGGGTGTTCAACCTCGTCGCCGTGCTCTGGCTAGGCGCGTGGGGGCTCGCCACGTACCACGTGTCGCGGCGCCAGCCGTTCGGCAATCGAACGGTGATGACGCTAAGCGTCACCGCCGCGCTGCTGGCGATCGGTGGCTTCGCACTCAACGAGCGGCTGAACGGGAAGCACCTGGGCGTCATGCGACACACGGCATCGCTCAACACCGATCCACAACTGGGCGGTGAGCGCGGCGCGACCGCGATCATCGGCGAAGTGGTGCGCGTGACGGGTCGCCAGGGTGCGTGGAGCCGCGTGCGCCTCGACGACGGTCGCGACGGGTGGATCGAGAATACGTCGCTCGTGTCGCTCGACTCACGCGACGCGGAGCAGATCCGCGGCAATTGAGATGGTAGCGCGCGCCGTCGGCGATTGACGCTGTCGGCGCGGGCCGCGTAGCTTTGCGCGGTGTCCGTCGCATCCATCTCACGCATCGCCGTTCTCGCCAGCGCCGTCGCCGATCAGATCGCCGCCGGTGAAGTCGTCGAGCGCCCGGCGTCCGTCGTCAAAGAGCTGATCGAGAACGCACTCGACGCGGGTGCTCACTCGATCGACGTCGCGATCGAGGAGGGCGGACGTCAGCTGATCCGAATCAGCGACGACGGCAGCGGCATGTCGCGCGACGACGCCGTGCTTTCGCTCGAGCGTCACGCCACGTCCAAGATTCGAACGGCGCAGGACCTCGTGGGCGTTCGGAGCTTTGGCTTTCGCGGAGAGGCTCTGGCGGCCATCTGCTCCGTTTCACAACTGGAGCTCGAGACGGCACCGGACGACGGCGAGGGGACGATCGTTCGCGCGGCCGGCGGAACGGTGCTCGAAGCGAGCGAGATCGCACGTCGTCGCGGAACGACCGTGCGAGTCTCGCGCTTGTTCTACAACGCGCCGGCGCGACTCAAGTTCCTGCGAAGCGCCAGGTCGGAGTGGCGCGCGATTCTCGGCGTGATCGGGTCGATGGCGCTCACGCGCCGGGACGTGCGCCTCACGGTGACGCACGATGGCAAGCCGATGCTCACGCTCCCCGTCGCTTCCGCGTTGCGCGATCGCCTCGCGGGCGTGTACGGTGGGGCGTTTGCTGGACGTCTGCTCGAGGTCGACGATGTGAGCGGCACGACGCACGTGTCCGGCCTCGTCGAACGCCCCGCCGATGTCGGCACGTCGACCCGCCGCATTTTCGTCTCGATCAACGGGCGCGCGATTGGCGACGTGGGCATCGTGCGCTCCGCGGAAGCGGCCTATCGGTCGACGATTCCCGCCGGCGTTCGCCCCACGCTTTTTCTCGATATCGTCGTCGCCGCGGACATGGTCGACGTCAACGTGCATCCGGCCAAGGCAGAGGTTCGTTTTCGCGACCGCTGGCAGGTCGAGCGCACCGTCGAGACGGCGGTTCGTCGCGCCCTGGGAACCTTCGACGCCGGCGCGACTTTCGGGCGTCCGTCATGGGCGTTTCCGCCGTCCACACCGAAAGCGCCGCAGCCGCCTGCCGCGACCGTCGACGTCGAGGCGCTGTCATCGACACCGGTTGACGAGCCCGACGGACTGTTCGAACCAGCGCCCGAACCGGGTGCGACCGAGGTCGCGGCGCCTCGAGAGGAAACACCTCAGCGCCAGGCCGAGGTCCCACCGCTGGTTCAACTGCGTCGAACCTACCTGATGTTCGAGCACGACGATGGCGTCGTGCTCATCGACCAGCATTCGGCGCACGAACGCGTCCTGTACGAGCAGTTCATGCGGACCCTCGAGGGGGGAGAGCAGCCTGCGCAACGTCTGCTCTTTCCGATGACTTTGCACCTCGGCCCCGCGGAGAGCGACGCGTTCGAGGCGAATCGAGAGATCTTTGAACGGCTGGGCTTCGAGATCGAGGGATTCGGCGGCCACACGCTCATCGTGCGGTCCGTGCCCATGCCTCATCCGCGTTTCGATCCCGAACGGTGCGTTCGCGAAACGCTCGCCGCGCTGACGGGGGATCGCGAGACCGGAGCGCACGCGCGTCACGAGCGACTCGCGGCGACCGTCGCATGCAAGGCGGCGATCAAGGCCGGCGACGCGCTGTCGCCAGGCGAGATGCGCGCGCTGTTCATTGCCCTGCGCGATACGACGCTGCCGGCGCACGACGTTCACGGTCGCGCCACGATCGTGCAGCTGACCTGGGACGAGATTGAGCGGCGCTTCGGACGTCGTTGAGATCGGAGTGATCTGCGGTCCGACGGCGGCCGGGAAGAGCGGCGTCGCGATGTGGATCGCCGAACGTGCTCCTGTCGTCATCGTGAGCGCTGATTCGCGGCAGGTCTATCGTGGGTTCGACGTCGGCACCGCGAAGCCCACCGGCGCCGAGCGCGCGCGCGTGCCGCATGAGGGCCTCGACGTCGTCGAACCCACCGAGCGGTACTCGGCCGCGGCGTGGGCCGCGTCGGCAGACGCATGGATCGACGACGCGCGCCGCGCCGGCCGAATGCCGCTGGTCGTCGGAGGTACAGGCTTGTATCTCCGCGCCCTGTTCGAAGGATTGTTCGAGGAGCCGCCGCTCGATCGCGCGCGGCGCTCGTCGCTCGAGGCGAGCCTCGGCGCGATGTCGGTAGACGAGTTGCGTCGCTGGGCGAAGACCTTGGATCCCCAGCGCTCGCACCTGGGGCGCACCCAGCTCACACGCACTATCGAGATCGCCCTGCTCAGCGGTCACCGCCTGAGCGATCTGCACCGCGACCGCGCCCGGACCCCGCGTTGGCGCCCGCGCTATCTTGTGGTGGATCCTGGTCCGACGCTGGCGTCACGCATCGCTGCGCGGATCGACGACATGCTCGATCACGGGTGGCTCGACGAGGTGGGGGAGCTGATGCAAACGGTACCAGCGGAGGCGCCGGCGTGGAATGCCACAGGATACGATGCCGTGCGACGCCTCGTGCGCGGCGAGACGTCGCGGCCGGCGGCCCATGAGGAAATCCTGATCGCCACGCGCCAGTACGCGAAACGGCAGCGGACCTGGTTCCGCCACCAGCTCCCGACGGACGCGGTCACCCATCTGGACTCGCGGGCTGCCGATTGGCAGGCTCTCGCTGCGACCTGGGCGGGGATCGCGTGAAGATCGGCATCACCTGCTACCCGACGTATGGCGGCTCGGGCGCTGTGGCGACAGAGCTCGGAATCGCTCTGGCGCGCCGCGGTCATGAGATCCATTTCATTACCTATCAGCAGCCGTTTCGACTCCCGTCGTTCCTTCCGGGGATCTACTTCCACGAGGTCGACGTCGGTCGCTACCCGCTGTTCGAGTTTCCGCCGTACGACCTCGCGCTCGCGGTTCGCATGCACGAGGTCGTCCTCGCCCACGGCCTCGATCTGCTCCACTGCCACTACGCGATCCCGCACGCCACGAGCGCATGGATCGCCAAGGAAATGCTGCACCAGACGGGCGCCGACGTGCGCGTGGTGACGACGCTGCATGGAACCGACATCACGATCGTCGGTCAGGATCCGTCGTTCCGGCCGATCACGAAATTCTCGATCGAGAAGTCGGATGGGCTCACCGCGGTCTCCAGGTACCTGCAGCGCGAAACGTTGACGACGTTCGGTTGCACCGCCTGCAGGATCGAAGTCATCCCGAACTTCATCGATCCCGATGTCTACGATCGGTCGAAGTATCCTTCACCGTTCGAGGGCCGAGTCGACGCGAAGACGCGTGTGCTGATGCACGTGTCGAATTTCCGTCCCGTGAAACGCGTGAAGGACGTCGTTCGCGTCTTTGCGCGCGTAGCGGAGCGAATGCCCGCGGTGCTCATGATGGTCGGCGACGGGCCCGATCGAATCGATGCCGAAGCTGAGGCTCGCAATCTCGGTGTGCAGGACAGCGTGTTCTTCCTCGGCAAGATCGATACAGTCGCGCCCTTGCTCGCCGGCGCGGATCTCTTTCTTCTGCCGTCGGCCAGCGAGTCGTTCGGCCTGAGCGCGCTTGAAGCGCTCGCGTCGGGTGTTCCGGTGATCGGTACCGACACCGCGGGAATCCCCGAGGTCGTGCGCGATGGCGAGACCGGCGTGCTCCGGCCCGTCGGTGACATCGATGGCATGGCCGAGGCGGCATTTCAGATCCTGTCCGACCGCGACCGTTGGAACGCGATGAGCGTCCGTGGTGGACAGGACGCCCGCGAACGCTTTTCGCTCGACGCGATCGTTGCCGACTACGAGGCGTTCTATGAGTATGCTCTCGCTAAACCGCCAGCCACCAAATCTACGTGACCGTCTTCCAAGCGCTGATCCTCGGCCTCCTTCAGGGGCTGTCGGAATTCTTGCCGATCAGCAGTTCCGCGCACCTGACACTCGCGCCGTGGCTGTTTCATTGGAACGATCCCGGCCTCGCGTTCGATGTGGCGTTGCACTTCGGCACACTCATCGCCGTGCTCTGGTATTTTCGAGCGGAATGGGCCAGGCTGATCGCTGCCGCACTCAGCATCGTCAAACAGCGGCGGATCGAGACTGACGAGGAGCGTCGCGTCGTCTTTCTCATCCTCGCCACGATTCCCGGGGCGATCGCCGGACTTGCGCTCGAGAAATACGCGGAGACGGCGTTCCGCGATCCGCGCCTGATCGCGGTCACACTGATCGTCATGGGAATCGTGCTCTGGGCGGCGGACAAGTTTGCGAAGCGTGATCGTACGATTGCCGACATGACATATGGCGACGCGCTGGCAATCGGCCTTGCGCAGATGTTCGCGATCATTCCCGGCGTATCGCGATCCGGATCGACCATCTCCATGGGCCGGGCGTTGCGTCTGAATCGCGAGAGCGCTGCGGTGTTCAGCTTTCTCATGAGCATGCCGATCATCGCGGCGGCCTCGATCCTGAAGATCCCCCACGTCATGAAGACGGAGGGATTCAGCCCCCAACTGATCGTCGGCGTGTTGGCGTCGGCGATCAGTGGCTGGGTTGCAATCGCGGTTCTGCTGCGGTTCGTCGCGCAACGCAGCTATGGCCTGTTCGCGGCCTATCGCGTCATCCTTGGTCTGATCGTCCTGGCAATTGCCTTCAGCCGCTGATCGCGCACCAGTATCGACGTCCTCCAGCGCGCGCTACGACGGTTTGAGCGCGGGCGAGCTCGCGGCGCGGGTTGGTGTCCCGCGCGCGGTGGTGTTCGAAACCGTGTCATCGACGCTGGACGTGGCGCACGCGCTCGCCCTCGAGGGTGCTCCGGCCGGGACGCTGGTTGTTGCCGACGCGCAGACTTCAGGGCGAGGACGCCAGGGGCGCGCGTGGCAGTCCGAATCCGGCGCCGGTGTGTGGCTTACGGTGCTCGAGCGTCCGACCGATGCCGCGGCGCTCGACGTGCTCTCGTTGCGCATCGGCATCGAAGTGGCGCCGGCGCTCGATCCGTTCGCCGAGAGTGGGATTCGGCTCAAGTGGCCGAACGATCTCTATGTCGGTTCACGAAAGCTGGCCGGCGTGCTGCTCGAGGCTCGCTGGCGGGAGAACGTCCCCGAATGGGTCGCGATCGGGGTGGGGATCAATGTTCGCGCTCCGTCGAGCGAGCGGAGGGCGATCGGCCTTCGCGACGGGGTGTCGCGCCTCGACGTCCTCTCGGCCGTCGTTCCCGCCATTCGGCGAGCGGCGTCGCGGGCGGGACGCCTCGACGGGTCCGAACTGCAGGCGTTCGCGGCGCGCGACCTGGCCGCTGGCCGTGAATGCGTCGAGCCGGTTGCCGGGAGAGTGCGCGGAATCGACGAGGGCGGCGCGCTCCTCGTCGACGTAGCTTCCAGCGGAGCGCAGGTGACGGCGGTACGTGCAGGCTCTCTCGTGCTCAAGGAGGAGCGGTGATCCTCGTCTTCGACGTCGGCAATACGGAACTGACGATCGGCCTGTTCAGCGAATCGGAGCTGCGCGGCCACTGGCGCGTCATGACCGATGTGGCCCGAACCTCTGACGAATTCGGAGTGCTGCTGCACTCGCTGCTCCAGACCCGAGGCTTTGGACCGGACGTGGTGCGCAGCGTGGCGATCGGCTCCGTCGTCCCTCGCGTGACGGAGCCGCTGAGTGAGGCGTGCGTCCGCTACTTCACGGTCGGCGCGCCGCTCATCGTCGACGCGCGCGCCGATCTGCCGATCACGCTGGACGTCGACGAGCCGCTCACGGTCGGCGCCGATCGGCTCATCAACACGCTGGCGGCCAGTCGTCTCTTTGCGCGCGACGCCATCGTCGTCGACATGGGCACGGCGACCACCTACGACTGCATCACCGCCGACGGTGTGTTTCTGGGCGGCGTGATCGCCCCGGGGATCCGGACCTCGGCGGAGACGCTCACGCGGCGCACGTCGAAGCTTCCGGCGACGGAGCTGACGCTGCCGAGTCGCGTGATCGGCCGTCGGACGGAGGAGTGCATTCGCGCGGGCGTGATGTTCGGTGGCGCTGACGCGATCGACGGTGTGGTCCGTCGGATCAAGGAGAGTTGGCCGCGTCCACAGACGCCCATCGTGATCGCGACCGGGGGATTCGCCGAGACGATGGCGCAGCTGTGCACCTCGTTCGATCGCGTCGAGCCCTTTCTGACGCTGCAGGGGCTCCAGTTGGCGCACGCGCTGTTGCGCGGCCCGGAAGCTCAGCTGTAAGGCGTTTTGTTACAATAACTTAGCCGAGCTGTGGCCGCCAGAAAGGGTTGACTGCGATCCCGGACGCGGCTAGACTTCGCAGTTGTTAGCACTCTAGTCCATTGAGTGCTAACGAACGCATTCATCTCAGTTCTTGTTTTCCACCGCAGCCATAGACAGGGAGGCGCACACCGTATGGCCACCAAGACCAGCGTGAAGGTCAACCCGTTGGCCGACCGCGTCGTCGTTCGGGCGCTCGAAGAGACCGAACAGATGCGCGGCGGCTTGTACATCCCCGACACCGCGAAGGAGAAGCCCCAGCAGGGCGAAATCGTCGCCGTGGGACCGGGCCGATTCGAGAAGGACAAGCGCGTGCCGATGGACGTGAAGGTTGGCGACAAGGTGCTGTACGGGAAGTACAGCGGCACCGAAGTCACCGTCGACGGCGAGCAGCTGCTCATCCTCCGCGAGTCCGATGTGCTCGCGGTCCTGGCTTGATTTCACTACGCTAATTAACATTTACTACTAGGGGATTCCCCACCATGGCAGCGAAGGAACTCCATTTCAACGTCGATGCGCGCGCGGCCCTCAAGCGCGGCGTCGATCAGCTGGCCGAGGCCGTCAAGGTCACGCTCGGCCCGAAGGGCAGAAACGTCGTCATCGACAAGAAGTTCGGCGCTCCGACCGTCACCAAGGACGGCGTGACCGTCGCGAAGGAGATCGAGCTCACGGATCCGATCGAGAACATGGGCGCGCAGATGGTGAAGGAAGTCGCGACCAAGACGTCGGACAACGCGGGCGACGGCACGACGACCGCCACGGTCCTCGCGCAGGCGATCTTCCGCGAAGGTCTCAAGAACGTCACCGCCGGCTCCAACCCGATGGCGATCAAGCGCGGCATCGAGAAGGCCGTGCAGGCGATCGTCGATGAGCTGAAGAAGATCAGCGTCCCGACGACCGGCAAGAAGGAGATCGCCCAGGTCGGCTCGATCTCGGCGAACAACGACAAGGAAATCGGCGATCTGATCGCCGAGGCGATGGAGAAGGTCGGTAAGGACGGCGTCATCACGGTCGAAGAGGCAAAGGGCCTCGAGACCAACCTCGACACCGTCGAGGGCATGCAGTTCGATCGCGGATACGTCTCGCCGTACTTCGTCACCGATCCGGAGAAGATGGAAGCCGTCCTCGAGGACGCCTACATCCTCATCCACGACAAGAAGATCTCCGCGATGAAGGACCTGCTCCCGGTCCTCGAGAAGGTGGCCCAGCAGGGTCGCCCGCTGCTCATCATCGCCGAGGACGTCGAAGGTGAAGCGCTTGCCACGCTCGTCGTGAACAAGCTCCGCGGCACGCTCAAGGTCGCCGCCGTCAAGGCGCCGGGCTTCGGCGATCGTCGCAAGGCGATGTTGCAGGATATCGCGACGCTGACCAACGGCCAGGTGATCAGCGAGGAAGTCGGCTTCAAGCTCGAGAACGCCGTGATCACGGACCTCGGCCGCGCGAAGCGCCTCGTCGTCGACAAGGACAACACGACGATCATCGACGGTGCCGGCGCCGAGGACAAGATCCAGGGCCGCATCAAGGAAATCCGTGTCGCGATCGACGCCAGCACGAGCGATTACGACAAGGAGAAGCTCCAGGAGCGTCTCGCGAAGCTCGCCGGTGGCGTGGCCGTCATCAACGTCGGCGCTGCGACCGAAGCCGAGATGAAGGAGAAGAAGGCGCGCGTCGAAGACGCGCTGCATGCGACGCGCGCGGCCGTGGAAGAGGGCATCGTCCCCGGCGGCGGCGTGGCACTGATCCGCGCCCAGCGCGCGCTCAAGGGCATGAAGCTGCAGGAAGCCGATGAGCAGATCGGAATCGAGATCATCCGCCGCGCCATCGAAGAGCCGATCCGCATGATCGTGCAGAACGCTGGTGGCGAAGGCTCGATCGTCGTCGAGAAGGTGCGTGCGTCGAAGGACGACGCGTTCGGTTACAACGCGCTGACTGACACGTACGAGAATCTCGTGCAGGCCGGCGTCATCGACCCGACCAAGGTGACCCGCACGGCGTTGCAGAACGCCGCGTCGATCGCCGGACTTCTCCTCACGACGGAAGCGCTGATCGTCGAGAAGAAGGAGAAGGAAGCTGCGCACCCGGCCCCGCCGGGCGGCGGCATGGGCGGCATGTACTAATCACGTACGGCGTACGGCGTGCGGCGTGCGGCGTGCGGCGTGCGGCGGCGCCGCCGTGGCCGGCGGAAAACGGGGGATGCCTTGCGGCGTCCCCCGTTTTTTTGTGTTTTTGTGCGACCTGGTTCTCTTCACGGAGCTTGCATGACTTCAGTCTGGCGTACGATTCGTTCCGCATATCTCGCGGCTGTACTCATCGGTGTGCCTCTCGCGGCACGGGGGCAGGGAACTGCCGCGAACGGCGTCTCCTGGCCGCAGCAGAACGTTGTGATTCGCGGTGGCTGGCTGTTCACGTCGACGGGGAATGACGTCATTCGCAATCGGGGCGTGCTGATCGTCGCGGGGCGGCTTCTCGCTGTCGACCGACCTATCACACCGGCGGAGATGGTTGGTGCACGCGTGATCGATCTGCGTGACGACCAGTACGTGCTGCCAGGTATCTTCGACGTCCACGCCCACTACAACATGACGCTCGGCGCGGGTGGCGTTCGTAGCGACGAGTACACCTACAATCCCCTCATCTTTCTCGCCAACGGCGTGACGTCCACGTTTCCCGCGGGCGAGTACGACCCCGAAGGCATGATGGCCGCGCGCCAGCGGATCGATGCCGGCGAGCAGATCGGGCCGCGGATCTACAACTCGGGGCCCTACTTCGGGACGGCTCGGCGTGGGTGGAATCAGAATGCGACGTCGGCCGACATCTATCGCGACGTCGACGAGTGGGCGGCCAAAGGCGCGCGAGCGTTCAAGGCCAAGGGCATCGCGCCGCAGCATCTTCGCGCGCTCATCGAGCGGGCGCACCTCCACGGGCTCACCGTCACGGCGCACCTGGAGTCCGGATTCCGGAACACGACCAATGCGCGCGACGCGATCCTCATGGGGATCGATCGCGTGGAGCACATCCTCGGCGGCGACCAGCTCGATTCGAACAAGACGGCGTATCCACTCTGGTCCATGGTCGATACGAGCTCGAAGCAGTTCAAGGATATCGTCCAACTCTTCGTGTCGCGTCACGTGATGTTCGATCCCACGATCACCGCACCCGTCTACTTCTCGCAATTGCAGGACGGTTTCGACTACTGGATCGACGAGCGAAAGTTCTTCACGCCGGAGGTTCAGGCCTGGGTGAAGACGAAGCCGGCGCGGCATGTGGTCGCGTCATGGGACTCGCTCTACTGGGCGATGCGTCGGACGACCAAAGCGCTGTACGATGCTGGTGGCCAGCTCACGCTTGGAACGGACAATCCGAGCACCGGCGAATTCCTTGCGGGCTTTTCGGCGCATCGCGAGTTGCACACGCTCGTTCTGACGGGAATTCCGACGGCTGCAGCGCTCAAGATCGCCACGATCAACGGCGCGCGCGCACTCGGCGTGTCCGACAAGCTCGGAACGATCGAAGTCGGGAAGCTTGCCGACCTGTTCGTCGTGCGCGGCAATCCGGTCCGCGACATCAAGAACACGCGCAACGTGCAGCTCGTTCTGAAGTCCGGCTTCGTCTACGACCCGAAGGAGCTGTTGGCGCAGGCCGAAGGGAAGATTGGGCCGTCGCCGCGCCGCGATCCGTAGTTTTCTAGAGTTCTAGAACAGCGCATACTGCAGCGGTTTCTCGGCCCGGACGGCATTCGGCACGAACGGGCCGACCACCGCGTCCTGCTGCGCGGCGGTGATGGTACCCTTGAAGCGCGTTCTCGCCATCGCTCCGCGCATCGACGTCATCGCGACCTCCGGCGAGTTGTTCTCCTCGCTGAGATGCGCGAGCACGACGTGCCTGAGATCGCGCGTCACCATCTCACGAGCGAAGCGGCCGGCGTCCGGGTTGCTCAGGTGGCCGAAGCGCGAGGCAATGCGGCGCTTGAGGGACGGTGTGTACGGACCGTAGCGAAGCATGTCCTCGTCGTGATTCGACTCGATGACCAGAATGTCGAGTGACTCACAGGCCTTGGCGATGCGACGGGT
>Ga0310811_10001345_pt1 | contig 31071 bp, 21 predicted proteins | sample YCmetagenome_FD_207642 | JGI IMG/M metagenome (GOLD analysis project Ga0310811, IMG submission 207642) | Soil microbial communities from experimental microcosm in Duke University, North Carolina, United States - YC | ecosystem: Engineered > Artificial ecosystem > Soil microcosm > Unclassified ...
CGCCGACCTGGTGGTCGTGGCCGTGAAGACCGACCCGGAGGCCGGGGCGCAGGGTGTTTCGCTGATCGTGGTGGAGACCGCGACGCCCGGCTTCCGGCGCGGCCGCGTGCTGGACAAGGTCGGGTTGAAGGGACAGGACACCGCGGAGCTGTTCTTCGACGACGTGCGCGTTCCGGCGGCCAACCTGCTTGGAGCGGAAGGTCAGGGCTTCGTCCAGCTGATGCAGCAACTGCCGCAGGAACGCCTGATCATCGCGGTGAGCGCGGTCGCCGCGATGGAAACGGTGATCGAGCAGACGATCGCCTACACCAAGGAGCGCACCGCCTTCGGCAGGCCGGTCTTCGCCTTCCAGAACACCAAGTTCACCCTCGCCGAGGCGGCGACCGAGGCGGCGGTGGCGCGCGCGTTCTCCGACCAGTGCGTCGAGCGGCACCTGCGGGGCGAACTCGACGTGCGGGGCGCCGCCATGGCGAAACTGTGGACGACCGAGCGGGTCAACAAGGTGGTCGACGACTGCCTGCAGCTCTTCGGCGGTTACGGCTACATGACGGAGTATCCGATCGCGCGGGCGTGGGCGGATCTTCGGGTTTCCCGGATCTACGGCGGCACTTCGGAGATCATGAAAGAGATCATCTCGCGAACCTTGTGAGGAATTCAACCACGCATGGTGACCGGCGACATCCCGGCGGCCAAATGATTGTCGAAACCGGCCGCCCCAGGCAGGATGGTCGGATATTCCCCGCGAGCGGGGTGCCCGGATGACGATCGGATGGAGCGTATGTCGGCCAACACCAAGAAGGTCCTCATTGTCGCCGTCGTCGCGTTCGTTCTGTTCTTCCTCATCACCAAACCGACCCAGTCCGCCGACGTGGTGCACAACGTCCTCGGCTGGCTGCGCAACGGTGCCGAGGCGATCGTGACCTTCGTCCGCAGCTTGTTCGCCTGACTCTGAGCCGATCCCGCTTTTCCGGCGTCGCCGCGATGTGGCGCCGGGTAGCGGTGCGCCCACTAATGCCGGCTACTCCCCGTGACAACATTCCGTTATGGGCACATTAGGTTGGACCATCCGGGTGGATTGGCGCGATTAAACCGCTGGTCGCCGAATTCGTCCGCTTGAAGGTCTGGCGCGGGGACCGGATCTGACCCTACGGTGCTCACATTGCGTGACCATGGGGAAGGCGTTACGGAACCAGAGGACACGCTCGATCGTTCGATCATCGCCGTTGGGCAAGTCACGAACACCTTGTTGGGGCACAAGAGGAGGCAGGGATGACCGGAGATCCCGGAGTTGATGCTGTGATCCGCCAGTGGGCGGCTGAGCGCGAGCAGACTCCCGAGGAGAGAGAGATCGACCGGATCGCCTCCGAATGGCTCGCCGACGTACCACGGCAGTCCCCGGGAATTCCGGGCCAGCGTGCCCGCTCCGGCGCCCGCGGCTGGGCTCCGCTCGAACCCGCCGACCCGCGCTACCTCGACTCGATGCGCGACCGCCTGCCCGGCGTCCCGTACGACCTGCTGGTCGCCGCGGCCGGATGGTGGCAGATGATCGGTGATGTCAGCGAGGCCGAGCAGTGGTGGGACGCCGGCATCAGCCCGCTCGACCAGCGCGCCCTCGACTACCGGGCCGCCGGCCTCTCGCCGTCGGACCTGTCCCGCCGGCTGGGCCCGATGACGGTGCTGCAACACCTTCGCCGGGGCAGTGCGCCGGCGTGGTGTGTCGCTCGCCTCGCCCGGCAGCAGCGCGCCGGCTGACGCCTTCGCGACCGGCGATGTGCCGGCATCTTGCGCCGCCTTCACGTCGAGGACGGAATCATGCCGACATGTCGCCGGGCAGGCATCCTGAGGGAGAGCCTGACAGCGGCTCGCGTGACCCCGGCGTCACGCCGGCTAATCCACGCGGAGGCGGACCATGGGCACCGAGGACGGCGGCGAGCGCGGCGCCGATGTGCCTGAGGCGGAGACCGCCACCGGGTCTTCGGTGCCGACCCCGGCGAAGACTCGGGCCGTGCTCGCTCGAACTCGAACGCCCTTCCGAAAGCCGTCTGGACGGACCTCGGCGCGAACTCCGCGGAAAACCCCCTCCGCCCAGCGTTCCTACGCGCTGCTGGGACGGCTCGGCGTGGTCCTCACGGTCGTCGCGCTGGCGGCCGGGGCGGTCTGGCTCACCAAACGGGCCGGTACCCCCGACGCCGGCCCCACGACCACCGATATCCCGGCGTTGGACGTCCCCGCCGCGAATGTGCAGCCGGGCGCCGCGGCGCCGGTGGACGCCAGCGTCGCTGCTGAGACCCCGGCCCCCACCGGACGGCCGCAGGCGCAGCAGGCGCAGACCCAGCAGCGGGGCACACCGCTGTCGGTGTGGGCCGACCGTGTCGCCGACGTCACCGGTATTCCCGCGCGTGCCCTGATCGCCTATGGCAATGCCGAACTCCAGCTGCGGGCCGGCGATCCCTCCTGCCACATCTCGTGGCCGACTCTCGCCGGGATCGGCCGGATCGAATCCGACCACGGCCAGTACGGCGGGGCCGTCCTGCAGGCCGACGGCTACCCCTCACGCCCCATCATCGGCGTGCCGCTCGACGGGGCCCCCGGCGTGCAGGCCATCCCCGACACCGACCACGGCCGGCTGGACGGTGACCCGAACTTCGACCACGCCGTCGGTCCTCTGCAGTTCATCCCGTCCACCTGGGCGAAATGGGGCGGCGGATACAATCCGCAACAGATCGACGCCGCGGCGCTGGCGGCGGCGAAATACCTCTGCGCGGGCGGGCGGGACATGTCCAGCGCGCAGGGCTGGTGGGCCGGTGTGCTCTCCTACAACAACTCCGTCGACTACGCGCGCAAGGTGTTCGGCCTGGCCGACTCCTATGCCAAGGCCGCACAGGTTGTGCGGGTGTCGTGAGTGCTAGCGTCGAATCGTGCCAGCAGCGACCACCATGTCACGCCGCCTCTCGATAGCCGGCCTGTGCCTGCTGAGCCTGATCGTGTGCTGCGGGCTGGCGTGGTGGCAGTGGGACCGGTACCAGTCGGCGAGCGGGACCTTCCAGAACCTCGGCTACGTGTTGCAGTGGCCGCTGTTCGGGTTGTTCCCCGCGTTCATGGCCTACCGCATCCGCAAGCTCCGGCGGGCCGCCCTCGCGGCCGACGAAGCGGCGCAGGCCGATCAGACGGTGCCCCGGCCCGCGGACCGGCCCGCCGTGACGAGCCCGGCCAAGGCGGCCGGCGCCGAGCCGGGTGCGCGTGCCGCCCGGCCCGTGCTCGAAGTCCCGGCGCAGCGGCCGCGTGCGCCCCGGCTGGTCGTTCACGACGAAGAGGACGAAGAGCTGGCCGCCTACAACCGCTACCTCGCCGAACTGAATGCGCGAGATCAAGAGAACCATGAGAAAGGCAAGTCCTGATGGTCAGCACGGACGAACAGCGCGCGAAATCGCGAGAAGCACTCAGGGGACCGGTGCTGCGTTACCGTGTCCTCGCTTACGCCACCGGTGTCGCGCTGCTCTGCCTGACGACGGCAATCATCCTCAAGTACGTGTTCGACTCGCCGGGCATGATGAGCTGGGCCGGCGTCACGCATGGTGTGTTCTACATGGTGTACCTCGTGCTGGCGGTCGATCTGGCGCTCAAGGCGCGCTGGTCGATCAAGGGCACCATCTTCGTGTTGCTCGCCGGCACGATCCCGTTCCTGTCCTTCGTCGCCGAGCGTGCCGTCACGCACCGGGTCGCGGCCGGCCGGCGGCTCTGACGGGCCGCGGACCGGCCCCGGACGCACGCCCGGTGCGCTGCTGACCGGTCACCGCGCGCGCAGCGAAAATGGCGGCGTGCTGTTGCCGCGTAAGGCCTGTGCGTCGATGGTTTCCGGGCGGTAGGACGCCTTCGCGAGCTTCTCGGTCATCGTGGCGACCGGGTCGGTCACCCGGTCCGGCGTGCCGCACAGGAAAGCCCACTCGTGCTCGTCCGAGCCGTAGTACACGACGGTTTCGAAGACGGCGCCGAACCGCCGCCACGCGCTGATCAGCGTGTCGTTGCGCCACATCGTCGGGCAGCCGGCCTGACTGGTGAGCACACCGCCGGGATTCAGCAGACCGGCGCAGCGCCGCAGGAATTCCTCGCCGTAAAGGCGGTTGTGCTGGGCCTGCGGCGTGGCGGCGTTCTCGTCGGGCAGGTCGATCACCACGACGTCGTAGCCGCCGGACCCACTGCCGGCACCACTGCCGGCACCACTGCCGGACTCGGTCACGAAGTCCCAGCCGTCCCGGTAGTGCACCCGGATCGGCCCGCGGCCGCGCTCGGCCACCGCGAGAGCTTCCGGCGTGTAGCCGTAAGGCAGATGCTCGGCGCAGGCACGCACGGCGACCCGGTCGATGTCGACGTGATCGACCTCGGCTCCCTCGGCGGCGGCGAGCCGGCTCGCCACTCCCTCGCTGGAGCCGATGATCAGTACCCGCCGCAGCTGGCGGGCGAGCAGCATCGCCGGCACCATCAGTGCTTCGTGGTAGGTCAGCTGCGTCGCCTCGGTGCTCTGGCGTTCGTTGTCGCAGAACAGTGCGATGCCCTGTGCCGTCCGACCGATCAGCAGATCCTGGAAACCGGTGTGGGTCCCGAACAGCACCTCCGACACGGCCCACCGCCGGGAAAGTCCGGCGCCGACGGGCTCGGTCACCGCGGTGCCCTCGCCGCGGTCGACGACGGAGAGCCGGACCGCTTCCGCACCCAGCGCCGTGGCCAGCAGCCTTGTCGCGAGTTCGGGGTCGGCCTCCTCGCCACAGGTGAACACGTCGGCGAACATCCTGCCGAACTCGGGGTAGGTGTGCACCGACGCGTGCGACTCGGCCAGCAGCGCGAGGACGGTGACGCCGTGGGGCTCGAACCGGTGCGACAGCACGTCGAACACCTTCGCGCCGGCCTGGCTCACCGCCGAGCGCAGCGTTGCCGCGAGGAAGGCCGGATCGTCCAGGAGCGCCGGGTCGATGCCGTCGAGTTCGGCCAGCACGTGCCGGCCCGAGAAGGCGGCGCCCGTGCCCGGCCGCCCGGGATCGGGCCGGGATGCCTTGCGCGCCAAGGGATTCGGGTCACTCACGGCAGTCGATCCGAACGACGGTGCTGGTCGGACAGGCAGTGTTGGTCCGAGAGGCAGTGTCGGTCTGAAAGGCAGTGCTGGTCGGACAGGCAGTGTCGGTCTGAGAGGCAGTAGGTCCGCAGTGGTTCGATGCCGTTGAACGCCACCGACGAGTAGCTGGCCGTGTAGGCCCCGGTGTTCAGGATGTCGAGGCGGTCGCCCGCCCGCAGGGACAGCGGCAGCTCGTACGGCGTGTGTCGGTAGAGCACGTCGTCACCATCGCACGTGGGCCCGGCGATCACGACGGGACCCCGGGCACCGCCGTCGTTTTCCGCCCGGTGACCGGTCAGCGCGAACCGGTACGGGATGGCCTCGTTCTCGGTCTCCGCGAGCCCGTTGTAGCGGCCGATATCGAGATACACCCACCGTTGCCCGGCCCGCTCGGCGACGAGGACGACCTCGGTCCGGATCAGCCCGGCGGCCCCGACGATCGCCCGGCCCGGTTCGAGCATAAGTGCGGGCCCTTCGCCGGGGAAGTGCGCGCGCAGGGCGGTGAAGATCGCCCGGGCGTAGTCGGCCGTCGAGGGCGCCGGCGAGGTGTAGCTCACGGCGAAACCGCCGCCCAGGTTGAGCCGCCACGGCCGGTTCCGACCGCCGGCGCCGAACTCGGCGAAGACCTTGGCCGCCGCGGCGATTCCGGAGTCCCAGGCGGAGGCGTCGGTCTGCTGGGAGCCGACGTGGAACACGATCCCGGCGGGATCAAGGCCGAGCCGATCAGCGCGCCGCAGCAGGGCGACGGCGTGGGCCGGTTCGCAGCCGAACTTGCCGCCGAACGGCGTGGCCGAGAGCGGGGCGTCCACCACCAGCCGGACCGACACCGCGGAGCCGGGCGCGAAGCGGGCGAGGTTGTCGACGTCGGTTTCGGCATCAGTGGTGAAGTCCCGGACGCCGCGTGAATACGCGTAGCCGACGTCCGCGGCCTTTTTGACCGGGTTGCCGTAGGACAGCGACTCCGGCGGCGCGCCCACCGCGAGGCAAGCGTCGATTTCCGCGGGGCTCGCCACGTCGAACCCGCCTCCGGCGGCCAGGACGGCCCGCAGCACCGCCGGTTCGGGGTTCGCCTTGACCGCGTAGCGCAGCGCCGCCCGGCCGAACTCGGCGGCGAACTCGTGCACCCGTTCGCGGACAACGGCGGTGTCGACGACCAGACAGGGCGTCTCCGGCTTCCGCTCGTCCAGGAACCGGCCGATCCGTGCGTGACTCACGGGTCCAGTCTGGCAAACACGAGAAAGGGCGCCGGGTCCGAAGGCCGGTCAAGGCCCTCCTACCCAACGCCCTTCCGCGCTGATTCGGCTGTCTCGGGGTCAGGAACCGATTCCGGTCAGTGACCGGACTTCCATCTCGGCCTGCTTGTAGGGGTCGGCCTTGGCCCGGCCGACGAAGGTGCCGACGATGCCGCACAGGAAGGAGAACGGGATCGAGACCAGACCCGGGTTCTTCAGCGGGAACCAGTGGAAGTCCACGCTCGTGATGATCGAGTCGGACTCACCGGACACCACCGGCGAGAAGACCACCAGCACCACGCAGGAGATCAGGCCGCCGTAGATGGCCCACAGCGAACCCGTGGTGTTGAACCGCTTCCAGAACAGCGAATACAGGATCGTCGACAGGTTCGCCGAGGCGGCCACGGCGAAGGCGAGCGCGACCAGGAAGGCGATGTTCTGCCCGTTGGCGAGGACACCGCCGATGATCGCGAGCAGGCCGATCACGATCGCGGTGACGCGGGCGACCCGGACCTCTTCGTAGGGATCCGCCCTGCCCCGCTTGAAGATGTTCGCGTACACGTCGTGCGCGAACGACGTCGAGGCGGTCATGGTGAGGCCCGCGACCACCGCCAGGATGGTCGAGAAGGCGACCGCGGAAATGATGCCCAGCAACCAGGTGCCGCCGATGTGCAGCGCCAGCAGCGGTGCCGCCGAGTTCTCGCCACCCGGGGCGTTCTCGATCTCGTTCGTGCCGACCAGCGCGGCGGCGCCGAAGCCGATCACCAGCGTGCACAGGTAGAACACGAACACGCAAGCAGTGGTCCAAACCACTGAGGTGCGGGCTTCCTGGGAGTTCGGCACCGTGTAGAACCGCATCAGCACGTGCGGCAGCCCCGAGGTACCCAGGATCAGGGCGATGGACAGCGACACGAAGTCCAGCTTGCTCATGGCGCTGGTGCCGTACGAGCCGCCGGGCTGGATCAGCTTCGCGCCCATCGGGCTGTTGTATTCCGCCTGGGACAGCATGTTCGAGACGCTGAAGCCGAACTTCCCGAACAGGAACACGGTCATCAGCACCACGGAGCCGATCAGCAGGGTGGCCTTGATGATCTGCACCCAGGTGGTGCCCTTCATTCCGCCGACCAGCACGTAGATCACCATGATCAGGCCGACCACGGCGATGATCAGGGACTGGCCGAAGGTGCTGCGGATGTTGAGCAGCAACGAGATCAGCTCACCGGCGCCGGCCATCTGCGCCAGCATGTAGAACAGCGAGATGACCAGCGTCGAGGTGGCCGCGGCCGCGCGCACCGGACGCTGCTGCATCCGGAAGCTGAGCACGTCGCCCATGGTGAACCGGCCGGTGTTCCTGGTCAGTTCCGCGACCAGCATCAGGGCGAGCAGCCAGGCCACGAGGAAGCCGACGGAGTAAAGGAAGCCGTCGTAGCCGTGCAGCGCGATCGCACCGGCGATGCCGAGGAACGAGGCGGCCGAGAGGTAGTCGCCGGAGAGTGCGATCCCGTTCTGCCGCCCGGTGAAAGCGCTTCCTGCCGCGTAGTAGTCGGCGCGGTTCTTGGTGCTGCTGCTCGCGCGGTAGGCGATGTAAAGCGTGATGCCCACGAGCACGGCGAAGATCGCGGTGTTGACGATCGGGTTGTTGCCGTCGGTGGCCGCGGCCTCGATCAGCACGGATGAGTGGTGGGCGAGCATGTGGTGTCCTTACACTCCTGCCTGCTGCTTGACCTTGTCCACCTCGGGGTCCAGCCGGCGCTTGGCGTACCAGAGGTAGGCCGCGGTGATCAGGGCGGTCGAGATGAACTGGGCGACGCCCAGCAAGATGCCGACGTTGACCTCACCGAACACCTTGATGCTCATGAAGCCGTGGGCATAGTCGGCCAGAAGCACGTAGGCGAGGTACCAGACGATGAACAGTCCGGTCATCGGAAAGGCGAAGCGACGGAAGCGGGAGCGCAGCCCGCGGAACTCCTCGCTCTGTTGGATCGCGACGTAGTTGGGCCCGGAGCGCCGCCTGGGCGGCCGCGGGGTGTCGGGCCCGAACAGGACCGGGATTTCCCCGGTTTCCTCGCTGTTACTAGTCGTCGCAGGGGTCTGGGCGACGTTCTGCATGTCTGCCTCCCGGCGAGGTGGGCGGGCGAACCTTTTGGAGGCGCACATGTTATCCACGCTGATCAACGGAGAGTTCAGCAGGCTGTTCAAAAGAGTGGTCGGAGCCGCTACTTAATCCCTCAATCGACGTGACATCTCCGCGTGGTGGCGTCCAATTTGTGACGTTTTGTAATTGGCCGTCTGTCGGTTCACCGAATGCGGGAGACCGCTGCGTTTGTTTCAGCTTTGTGCCACCGGTGTCGCGGCGAGGGGGCTCGCGCGAAGTGTGGAAGGTGCCGGGAGGTTCCGGATAGTGCCGGGTCGGGGCTCCTGTCGTGGTCCCGTGTGGGTGACTCGGGGTGGTCCCCCGGATGACGTAACCCACCGAACCGACCGTGCCTGAGGAAGGGGCGCACGGGGCCATCCGGTGGGCCTCCGGCGGCCGTCCGGTGGTCACGTGGTGATCACTCTGTGATCACTTGGGTCACCGGACGGCTGTGCGGGCGTGCCGGCGGGAGTGTCGCGCCGCACTCGCCGGAAAGGCTCCCGGACTCGGGGAGGACCTGATGGGAAAGCCACGAGATCGGGCGTTATTCTCCCGGGACACCCCGTCTTGGTTGTGCGGTCGGTACCTGTTTCCCGCCGGCTCCAGGCGATCCCTGGTCTATGTGGGCGACGGTGACAACCGGTTCCCTTACACAGGTGTTAACCGGAATTGGACGACCTGGGCGGCGCCTTCGGTGAAGATTGCGTCAGCCACCCATAACTGCGGGTATTCGCGCAGGTCAATGACGGGGTGGTCGACGTCTGATCGCCCACCGCCCGATTGGTGTACGCTTCCCAGGCCACGTTGACTCGCTGTGACCGAAGGTAAACAGGACTTGTCCGAGTTGTCCGAGGCTTCCCGTGTAGCGCATGATGCGCGCCGGGCCTCCGACCGTGCCGGGGACGAGACCGCCGTGGCCTTCGCAGTGGACGAGGAGAGCGGCGTGAGCCAGGGACGTGTACTGAACATGCCGGACAGGGAGTCACTTTCGTGACCGTTGCAGGACAAGGCCAAGTGCCTGTTGGACAGCTCCTCGGCCAGCAGCCGCGCCGTCCCTTCAAGTGGCGGGCCATCACCCAGTGGCGAGACTGGAGCATCTCGAGCAAGCTCGCCGCGGTGACGCTGGTTCCGATCGTCTTCGCCATGGTGCTGGGCGGGATCACCATCAGCAACCAGGTCGGTAACTCGAACAACTACGAGCGCATGGACCGCCTGGTCACCCTCGGCGGGGACGTGCGCACCCTCCTCGACGCGTTGCAGCAGGAGCGGACCGAGACCGCGACCCTGCTCACGCAGGGCACCGTGGGCAACTCGTCCGCGGTGGACGTCGCCCGGGCCTCGGTGGACAAGGCGATTCCGCAGTTCCGCACCGATGTCGCCCGCGCCGCGGAGGTGGACACCGGCGTTTCCGAGCGCGACATCACCATCGGAAACGCGCTCAACACGCTGACGAACACGCGGCAGCAGGTCACCACGGGGCGGCTCGACGTCATCCAGGCGCTCGACAACTACTCCTCGATGACCAACGCGCTGCTCGCGCTCGACACCGTGTTGGTGGCCGACATCGGCGACAACTCGATCGGCGGAACGCCGAGCGCGTTGCACGATCTGCAGGAGGCCAAGGAGCAGATCTCGAACTCCGAGGCGCTGGTCTCCTACGGCATCAGCCGGGGCAATCTGCCGCCCGCGCAGATCAACAACCTGCGCACGGCGGAGGTCCGGCTCGCCGACCGGCTCGACGACTTCCGCGCCGCCGCGACGATGCAGCAGCAGCAGGATTACGACCGCACGGTGGAGGGCGCCGACAACGACGCCCGCAACCGTCTGGTCGGCAACCTGCTGACGGCGGCGGGCACCAGCTCGAACCAGGCCTTCGACCAGGTTCCGGCCGCGCAGTGGACCGCCGCCTCGAACTCGGTCATCGCCTCGCTCGACACGGTCAGCAACCACCTCGGTGACGAGGTCGGCGCGCAGGCCGCGGCACTGGTGGAAAGCTCGGGCACCGCGGCCGGTCTGCTGGCGGTGCTGCTGTTCCTGGCTCTCGTGGTGACCGGCGCGGTCGTCTTCCTGATCACCCGGGAGCTGCTGCGCTCGCTGCGGCTGCTGCGGGCCAGCGCCCTGGACGTGGCCGATCACCAGCTGCCGGCCGCGGTGCGCACGATCCAGGAAGGCAACGAGCAGAGCGCCGAGATCCAGCCGCTTTCCATCGGCACCACCGACGAGATCGGTCAGGTGGCGCAGGCCTTCGACGCGGTGCACAGTCAGGCGCTGCGGCTCGCGATCGAGCAGGCCAACATGCGAACCGGCTACAGCAGCGTCTTCGTCAACCTTTCCCGCCGCAGCCAGAGCCTCGTGCAACGGCAGCTGCAGCTGATCGAGCGGCTGGAACGCGACGAGGAGGACGCCGACCAGCTGGCCACGCTGTTCCAGCTCGACCACCTCGCGACCCGGATGCGGCGCAACAACGAGAACCTGATGGTCCTCTCCGGCGCCGAGCCGGGCCGGCGCTCGGGCCAGCCGGTGGTCACCGCCGACGTGCTGCGGGCAGCGGTCTCCGAGATCGAGCAGTACCAGCGGGTCGTGGTGCAGCCGCCGCCCACCGCGCGGATCGTCGGCTACGCCGCCAGCGACCTGATGCGCCTGGTCGCGGAGCTGCTCGACAACGCCGCCGCGTTCTCCGCGCCGGAGACGCAGGTCACGGTGACCACGCGGGCCGCGGAAAACGGTGGCCTGCTGGTCGACATCATGGACAAGGGCATCGGGATGACCGAGGCCGAGGTCGCCGAGGCCAACGCGCGCCTCGTCCAGACCGCGACGGTCGACCTGGCGACCTCCCGCCGGATGGGGCTGTTCGTGGTCGGCCGGCTCGCGAGCCGGCACGCCATCGGGGTCGCCCTGCACGGTGGCAAGGACATCGTGGGCGTACGCGCGACGGTGAGCGTGCCGGCCGAGCTGGTGATGGACCTGCAGGAGCAGGCAAAGGGCTCGCAGGGCCCGCAGAGCTACGGCCTGTCGAGCCCGTCGCAGCCGGAGCCCGCGACCCAGCTGGCGGAGTCGCTTCCGCGTCGCCGCATCGTCAACGGCGCGGGCAGGCCCGGCGGGCTGAACAGCCTCGCCGGAAACTCCGGCACGCTCGGCGACGGGGCGGCCGCACCGTCGGGCTGGATCCAGAACGGTCATTCCGGGGTGCTGCCTTCCCAGGGTTCCCCCGATGTGGAGATCTCCGGAACGGCGCTGTTCAGCCCGGCCAAGCCGGAGCACCCGAGCCTGCCGAACATTCCTCCGGTGGCGCCGCCGGAGCCGCCCGCGGCCAAGACCCCCGAGCCGCCGAACCAGCAGCTTCCCGGTGGCAAGGCGTTGTTCGAGGCGAACACCAGCACGCCGCCGGGCGAGTGGTGGAGCCCGCCCAAGGCCGAGCCGCCCGCCCCGGCCCCGGCCCCGGCGCCCGCGCCGGCGCGCCAGGAACGCCCGTTGCCGAGCGAGACCACGCCGATCTTCGACGAGACGTTGTCGGCCTGGTTCCGCAGTGACGCTCCGCCGCCGCGGCAGGGCAAGGCCGGCGCCGAGCCCGAGTCGGTCCAGCCGGTCCAGCAGGCTCCGGTCGCTCGGCCGGCCGAGCAGCAGTCGCCGGCCGCCGAACCGGTCGCGTATGCGGAGCCGGCCGGCTTCGGTGAGCTGGACGACGACGCCGAGGTGTACACCTACGCCGGCTCCGTCGAAACCACCGAGGAAGCCGAGCAGGACAGCTTCGCCGAGGACGGCGAGTTCTTCCGGTACGCGGAGGACGACGAGCCCGCCGGGTACGACGCCGGGTACGACGACGAGGAGCGCCGGCCGGCTGCGGCCGAGTACCTCGAGCCGGCGGTCGAAGAGGTTGCCGAGCAGCCCGCCGAGGAAGCCGAGGATGCCTGGGCGTTCGCGGCCGACGAGAGCTTGCGGACCGTTCAGTCGGCGTCGCAGGTGGAGCCGAGCAGCTTCACCGAGGCGGGGCTTCCCCGCCGCCAGCGCGGTGAGCAGTTGATGCCGGGCAGCGCGGTCACTCCGGCTGCCGGAACCTCGGCTCCCGAGCCGACGCGGCAGCTGCCCTCCCGTGACCCGGCCGACATCCGGGGCAGGCTCTCGAGCTTCCAGAAGGGTGTGCGCCGGGCCCGGCACGCGGCCGACGACAGCGAGCCGCAGGCGGGGCAGACGTCTCAGCCGCAGCCCGCGGTGGAGACGGGAGCCCAGCCGACGGAGTCGTTCTCCCGGCCGGTCATCGATCCATGGCAGCCCACGGCCGGACCGGAGCCGTCGCAGCCCGCGGCGAGCCCCACCGCCTTCCTGCCGCAGCCCGCTCCGGGTTGGCCGCAGCCCAGCGCGGGCCAGGAGCAGGCGGCGCCGCGTCCGGGTGCGGGCTCGCTGCCGCAGCGGCGCCCCCGCTCGATTCCGCCGGCCGAAGCCCCGGCGGCGGCCGAGCCGAGCTTCGGCCAGCTGCCGCAACGCAAGCCGGTGTCCTCGGCCGAGACCACGGCTTACACCCCGGTGGAGCGAGGCATGCTGCCTCAGCTCGACGTGACGACCGAGCTGACGGGGCTGCCGTCGTGGGGTGACACGTCGGATCCGGTGAGCAGCGAAACCTCCGGCCAGTTGCCCCAGCACGACGTGGAGCCGGGGTTGCCGCAGCGGGGCGCCGACTCCGGATTCGATCGCGGCACCGAGTCGGCCCTGGCGCAGCGGGACACCGAGTCGGCGCTGCCGCAGCGCGGCACTGAATCCGCGCTGCCGCGGACCGGCGAATCGGGATTGCCCCAGCGGGCTGCCGGCGAGTCGGCCCTCCCGCAGCGGGGTGGCGAAACCGGACTACCGCAGCGGGGTGCTCAGTCGGCCGGACAGTCGGCCGGACAGTCGGCTCTGCCACAATGGGTCGCCGAATCGACACCGCAGCGTCAGCCGGGGGCCGAGTCCGACGCGTCGGCCGCGGCGTCGGGCGAGGACTCGGGGTGGTCCTTCGCCACGGACGAGAGCTGGCGCACGGTCGAAGCGGCGTCCAAGGCCGCGCCGTCGAGCTTCACGTCGGCCGGCCTGCCGCGCCGTCGGCGTGGGGAGCAGCTGATGCCGGGTACCGCTTCGGCGGGAGCCGGTGCCGGCACCGGTCCCCGGCCCCAGCGCGACCCGCACGATGTGCGCGGCCGGCTGAGCAGTTTCCAGCAGGGTGTCCAGCGTGGACGGCACCGGACTGCCCAGACGGTCGACTCCGAACGAGAAACCATGGAGGGTGAATGACCTCGCCGCAGCCATCACAGAACCAGTTCGGTTGGCTGGTCAACGACTTTGCCGAGCGCGTCCCGGGCGTGGCGCACGCGGTGGTGGTCTCCGCCGACGGCCTGCTGCTGACCGCGTCGAACCGGCTGCCGCTGGATCGTGCCGACCAGCTCGCCGCCGTCGCGTCGGGGCTGGTGAGCCTGACGCAGGGCGCCGCCCGGTGCTTCGAGGCGGGAGCGGTCAACGAGACCGTGGTCGAGATGGAGCTGGGCATCATGGTGCTGATGTCGATCAGCGATGGCTCCTGCCTTGCCATCCTGGCGGCGCCGAACTGTGACATCGGCCAGGTGGCCTACGAGATGACGATGCTGGTCGACCGGGTCGGCCAGATCCTCACCCCCGAGCTGCGTGCCCAGCTGCAGGGGTCGGGCGGACCGTTGCTCGGCGAACCGGTGGGATGATGCCGCGATGACCACGGGACCTGGAGGCGGAGCTCCGCCGCCTGACGAGGACGACGAGGCGACCTTCGCCGACGTCCTCAATGCCTTCACCCTCGATTCGGGGCGGGGGCGCAGGAAGCGGAGGAAACCCAGCGACAACCAGGCCGACGCGGCTCCCCCGCAGCAGACCGGCGGGCGCCCGCCCGGGGCGTTCCCGCCGCCCGTGCAACAGCCGATGGCGCCCCCGCCGGCGGCGCCCCCGGAGCCGCCCGGTTTCTTCGAGCCGGTCCACGGGACGGGACTGTTCGAGCCCGCGGTGTCGAACGCGGGTCCGGCGGACTACGACGATTTCGGGAGCGGTTTCTCCGACTTCGGGGACCGGTCCTCCCTGGGTGAGGAGACCGCGGTCGTCCGCCCTTACGCGCTGACGGGTGGGCGCACCAAGGCGAACCTGAAACTGGAACTGGAGACGTTGGTCTCGGTTTCCGATCTGGCCGCCGCACGCATGGACATAATGGCGGTGCAGTTCGAGCACCGCGCGATTATGGAAGAATGCCGGACACCTCGGTCGGTGGCGGAGATCGCGGCGCTGCTGCGAGTTCCGCTGGGCGTGGCCAGGGTGCTGATCAGCGACGCGGCCGGCGCGGGACTGATCACCGTGCACGAAACGGTGTCCGGTAACGAAAACGCCGAGGCACATCTCATGTTGATGGAAAGGGTGTTGAGTGGACTCCGTCGGCTTTAAAACACCGCGGCCGGCCGCGCCGCAAACGATGACCTCGGCCAAAATCGTGGTCGCCGGTGGGTTCGGTGCCGGCAAGACCACTTTCGTCGGGTCGGTGTCGGAAATCGTGCCGCTCACCACCGAGGCGATGATGACCGATGCCAGTCGGGGCATCGACAATCTCGACAACACGCCGAACAAGGCCACCACCACGGTGGCCATGGACTTCGGGCGTGTTTCGCTGGACCGTGACCTGATCCTCTACCTGTTCGGCACACCCGGGCAGCAGCGGTTCTGGTTCATGTGGGACGACCTGGTGCGCGGCGCGATCGGCGCCGTGGTGCTCGCGGACACCCGCCGGCTGGCCGACTCGTTCGCGCCGGTGGACTTCTTCGAGGACCGCAGGCTGCCCTACATCATCGGGGTGAACACCTTCGACGGCATGGTGCACCACGATTTGTCCGATGTGCGGGAAGCGCTGGCGATCGACCCGAGTATCCCGATCGTCCGGTGTGACGCGCGGGACCGGGAGTCGACCAAGCAGACGTTGATCACGCTGGTCGAGTACGCGATGCGGCAGTGGATCGCGATGCGGTCCGCCGGTCAGCGCTGAGTCCGGCGGCAACATGATCCCATGTTGCCGCCGCTCCGCGCGATCGTCGACGTGCCGGCGGGGGGCCACGCCGATCACGTCACCGTTTCGAGCTCGGGCTTGAAATAGTAGGAAGTCCAAGTATTTTGGGTACATGGAGCTTTACCGGCCCGTGCACCCGATTCGGTTCGTCACCGCGTCCAGCCTGTTCGACGGGCACGACGCGTCGATCAACATCATGCGGCGGATCCTGCAGTCGCAGGGCGCCGAGGTTGTGCATCTGGGGCACAACCGGTCCGTGGACGAGGTCGTCACGGCGGCGATCGCCGAAGACGTCCAGGGCGTGGCGATCAGTGCGTACCAGGGCGGTCACGTAGAGTACTTCAGTTATCTGATCGAGCTGCTCGCCGAGCGTGGCGCCGGCCACATCAAGGTCTACGGCGGTGGTGGTGGTGTCATCGTCCGCGAGGAGATCGAGCTTCTCCACTCGCGCGGTGTGGCCCGCATCTTCTCCCCGGACGACGGGCTGGAACTGGGTCTGCCCGGCATGATCAACTCGATGATCGAGGCCTGCGACGTCGATCTGGCGCGCCAACCGGCCGGTTCGATCGACAACCTCCTCTCCGGGGAAGTGCCCGCACTCGCCCGGACGATCACGCGTCTGCAGGCCGGTGCGCTCCCGGACGACTGGCTCTCCGCGATCACCGACGCGGCCGGGGCCCGCACCGTCCCCGTGCTCGGTGTCACCGGGACCGGCGGCTCGGGGAAGTCTTCGTTGACCGACGAGTTGATCCGGCGATTCCGGTTCGACCAGCAGGACAAACTTCGGATCGCCGTGCTCGCGGTGGACCCTTCGCGCCGTCGCGGTGGCGGTGCGCTGCTGGGTGACCGTATCCGGATGAACTGCCTGTCCGGATCCGCGGGCCCGGCGGGCGCCGGGGAATCCCCGGTGTTCTTTCGTTCGCTGGCCACCAGGACGAAACACGGTGAGATCCCCACGGGGCTCGACGAGGCGATTCTGGCGTGCAAGGCGGCCGGCTATCACCTGGTGATCGTCGAGACGCCCGGGATCGGGCAGGGCGACGCCGGAATCGTCGATCACGTCGATTTCTCGCTTTATGTGATGACGCCGGAATTCGGCGCCGCCTCGCAGCTGGAAAAGATCGACATGCTCGATTTCGCCGATGTGGTGGCGATCAACAAATTCGAGCGCAGGGGCGCGGAGGACGCTCGTCGCGACGTCGCCCGGCAGCTGTTGCGCAACCGTCAGGAATTCGGCGCGGCACCGGAGGACATGCCGGTGTTCGGCACCAGCGCCGCGAAGTTCAACGACGACGGGGTCACCGCGCTGTACGGGCATCTGGTCGATGCCCTGGGCGAGCGGGGACTCCCGGTATCGGTGGGCACCCTCCCGCGCGTGGCGGGCAAGGTGTCCACCGGCGTCAGCCCGGTCATCGCGGCCTCCCGGGTGCGCTACCTGGCGGAGATCGCGGAGACGGTGCGCGGGTATCACCAGCGCACCCGGGAGCAGGTCGCCGCGCTGCGCCGGCGGGACCAGCTTGCCGCGGCGAAGGAGGCGCTGGCCGGCGCGGGCGCCGACACCGGGCCGATCAGCGAACTGCTGTCCGCCGCGGAATCCGGGGTGGACAGTGCGGTGACGCGGTTGCTGGAGTGGTGGGACGCGCTCGTCCAGTCCTATCGCGACGAAGAGCTGGTGGTCAAGGTGCGGGACAAGGAGCTGCGCACCCAGCTGTGGCGGGAAACCCTGTCCGGCAACCGGATTCCCCGGGTGGCGCTGCCGCGCTACACCGACCGCGGCGAGCTGTTGTCGTTCCTGCGCCGGGAAAACCTGCCCGGATACTTCCCCTACACCGCGGGTGTGTTCGCGTTCAAGCGGGACGGTGAGGATCCGGCGCGGATGTTCGCGGGCGAGGGGGACGCTTTCCGTACCAATCGGAGGTTCAAATACCTTTCCGCCGATTCGGACGCAAAGCGCCTTTCGACGGCTTTCGACTCGGTCACGCTGTACGGTCACGACCCCGGCACCCGGCCGGACATCTACGGGAAGGTCGGCACATCGGGGGTGTCCATCGCGACCCTGGACGACATGCGGGCGCTCTACGACGGCTTCGACCTGACCTCGCCGACCACGTCGGTGTCGATGACGATCAACGGCCCCGCGCCCACGATCCTCGCCTTCTTCCTCAACACCGCGATCGAGGCGAACATCGAGGCGTTCACCGCGGAGCACGGCCGGCCGCCGGGACCGGCGGAGGCCGAGGAGCTGCGGGCCTGGACGTTGCGGACCGTGCGCGGCACCGTGCAGGCGGACATCCTCAAGGAGGACCAGGGCCAGAACACCTGTATCTTCTCCACCGAGTTCTCCCTGCGGATGATGGCCGACATCCAGGAATGGTTCATCGAACACGAGGTGCGCAACTTCTATTCGGTGTCTATCTCCGGCTACCACATCGCCGAGGCCGGTGCGAATCCGATCTCACAGCTGGCCTTCACGCTGGCCAACGGGTTCACCTACGTCGAGTCCTACCTGGCACGCGGAATGCGCGTCGACGATTTCGCGCCGAACCTGTCGTTCTTCTTCTCCAACGGCATGGATGCCGAGTACACCGTGCTCGGCCGGGTCGCGCGGCGTATCTGGGCGACGGCCATGCGGGAGCGCTACGGCGCGAACGAGCGGTCGCAGAAGCTCAAGTACCACGTGCAGACCTCCGGGCGGTCGCTGCACGCGCAGGAGATCGCGTTCAACGACATCCGGACCACGCTCCAGGCGCTGTGCGCGCTGTACGACAACGCGAATTCGCTGCACACCAACGCCTACGACGAGGCGATCACCACCCCGACCGAGAGTTCGGTGCGTCGCGCGCTCGCGATCCAGATGATCATCAACAAGGAGTGGGGTCTGGCGAAGAACGAGAACCCGCTGCAGGGCTCGTTCATCGTCGACGAGCTGACCGACCTGGTCGAGGAAGCGGTGCTCACGGAGTTCGACCGGATTTCCGAGCGCGGTGGGGTCCTGGGCGCGATGGAGACCGGGTATCAGCGGGGCCGGATCCAGGACGAGTCGATGCTCTACGAGCGGCGCAAGCACGACGGTTCGCTGCCGGTCGTCGGCGTGAACACGTTCCTGAATCCGCATCCGGAGGACGGTGTGGCCGAGGTCGAGCTGGCTCGCGCGACCGAGGAGGAAAAGCGGTCACAGCTGGACAGGCTCGCGGATTTCCAGCAGCGGCACCGCGAGGAAGCCCAGGAGGCGCTCAAGAACCTGCGCGAAGCCGCCACGCGCGGCGACAACCTGTTCGGTGTGCTGATGGACGCCGCGCGCGTTTGCTCGCTGGGGCAGATCACCGACGCGTTCTTCGAAGTCGGCGGACAATACCGGCGCAACGTCTGACAACGGCGCGAAACGGCCGGTTCTTCTCCTGTGGTGTCCGGTTTCGGCCTCGCCCGCCGGCCATCGTGCGGTGACGTGCTCACCACGATCCTTCGCGGATTTCCGCGTCGAAGCCGTCTTCGGGAATAGCACGCACCGCTCGCGGGTTGCGCGATCATATGAAGTTTGGGATCGCCACTTTCGTGACCGATGAGGGAATCCGGCCCGCGTCCCTGGCCAGGGCCCTGGAGGAACGCGGTTTCGACTCGCTCCTCCTCGCCGAGCACTCGCACATCCCGCTGAGCCGGGAGTCGCCTTACCCGGGCGGCGGGGAGTTGCCCCGCGTGTACTACCGCACGCTCGACCCGTTCGTCGTCCTCTCCGTCGCCGCCTCCGTCACCACGAACCTGAGGCTGGGCACCGGGGTGGCCCTGCTGATGCAGCGGGACGTCATCCACACCGCGAACGAGGTCGCCAGCCTCGACCTCGTTTCCGGCGGCCGGGTGATCTTCGGCGTCGGGGCCGGCTGGAACCGGGAGGAGATGCGCAACCACGGCACCGATCCGGCCACCCGCGGTGCTCTGCTGAACGAGCAGATCCAGGCGCTGAAGGCGATCTGGACCCAGGACGCGGCCGAGTTCCACGGGAGCCACGTCGACTTCGACCCGATCGCCTTGTGGCCCAAGCCCGTTCAGCGGCCCCACCCGCCGATCTACGTCGGCGGTGAGAGCCCGGCGGCGCTGAACCGGCTGACCCACTACGCCGACGGGTGGATGCCGCGGGGCGGGACCGCTCCGGAGGAGATCCGCCGAGTCATGGACCAGTTGGCCACGCAGGGCAGGGAAAACGTCCCGGTCATCGTGTTCGGGTCCGAAAAGGACCAGCGTGTGCTGGAGGGCTACGCCGAGGTGGGCGTCGACAGCGTGACGTTCCTGCTGCCGACACGATCGGAATCGGAGACGCTGACCGAACTGGACAAGCTGGCGAAGATCGCTGGTTTGTGACGGCACCGGGACGGGAAGACCCGGTGTCCGCGCGGGTTGCCGTCCCGGTCGCTGATTTCGTGGCCAGGCGCTCGGGTGTGCCCTGTTCTCGCCGGACGGGCCGCCCGAGATCGCCGGTCTTCGGCGGCTCGCCCCGACCATCCACGGTCGTGGGAAAGGGTTCGGTCAGGACTTGGGCACCAGCGAGGCGAGCTGTGCGGTTGCGCTCGTGATGGCGCTTTCCATCTTGTGGTCCGAGGAGGACCCCGTCGTCAGCACGATCACCACGTACCGGGAGTCGGAGCCGACCAGGCCCGTGGTGTTGACCACGTCCTTGGGACCGCTGCTGCCCCAGCCCTGCTTGATCGCCCAGGTGGTGCCCGGCAGGCCGTCCGGAATGCCGAAGTACTGGTCCGTGCCGTCGGCCGCGGTCTGCGCCGCGTGGAACATCGCGGTGTAGATGAGATCGTGGTCGGCGGTCGGCATGCCGTCGGCGACGTACTGGTACACCGTCACCAGATCCTGTGCGGTGGTACGGGTGTCTCCCCACTCGCCGGGATCCGATGTCGGGGGCACGGTGTTCTTCAGACCCATCAACGCGGCGTCCCGGGTGACCAGCGCACCGCCGCCCTGCTGCTCCCACAGCTCGCTCGCGATCGCATCGTCGCTGTAGGAGAGCATGCGGGTGATTTCCTGTTGCTCGTCCTGGTCGGGCAGGACCCAGTTGTTCTGGTGCAGCACGTCGATGGCGATCAGCAGCTTGACCACCGACATGGTGGGAAACTGCTCGGTGGGGTCGAGGCTGGTGAGCACGGTGTCGGTCTGCTGGTCGTAGACCTCGACGCCGACCTCGGCGCCGGGCACCATCTTCCGCATGACCGTCCGCACGTTGAGGGCCGCCTGCGGCGAGGGCGCCGGGGCCGCGGACGTGGGCGGAGGCGTGCTCGGGGCGGACGAGGCGGCCATGCTGATGCTCGTTGATGTTTCCGGCGCATCGTCGGAGGGCGGCGAATCCGCCGCTTCCGTGCTGGGATGCCGGGTCACTGTGATGATCAACGCGAGCGCCGCGCCCACGAGGGTGGCGCTGAGCATGGCGCGCCCCATCCGGATTTTCATGATCTTAAAAACGTACCAGGACCCCGACTTTTTCCCGCCGCCGCGGATCAACAGCGAACCTTCACGACTCTTACAGCTGATCCACAGCTTTTCTCACCAGGAGTAAATGACGATCACTTTCCGTCATATCGTGATGTGGCTTCGTATTGCGGGCGCGGCTGCTACCGGTCGAGCAGGAGGCGAACGGAAAGTTCGAGCCGGTTGGCGACATCGGCCGCGGAGGCCCGCCGGGTGACCCAGGCCACGAGGTTGGCCATCCACACATCGGCGATCAGATGGAACACCGCGCGATCATGCTCAGTCGGCTCGTCGATGCCCATCGCCTTGGCGAACATCGCCTCCATGAGCAGGCCGACCTGTTCCACCTCCGCGGCCGCGGAGGTGTCGGCGAACATGAACGCGCGCACCATGGCCTCGGTCAGGTGCGGGTCGCGCTGCATCATCCGGGTGTTGCGGCTGAGTACGAAGATCAGTCGTTCCCCGGGGGTTTCGCCGGGAATGGTGAGCCGGTCCAGTTTCTCCCGTGCGCGCTCGAACTCGCGCGCCAGTCCGGAAACCAGCAGGTGGATCTTCGACGGGAAGTACCGGTACAGCGTGCCCAGTGCGACGTCGGCGCGCTCGGCGACGGCGCGCATCTGTACGGCCTCGTAGCCGCCCTTCGAAGCCAGCGCCAACGTCGCGTCGATGATGCGGCGGCGCCGGTCGCGCTGCGCGGCGGAACCCGGCTCGTCGCCGGAGACGGCGCCCAGCCCGATCCGGCCCGTGGAGGATACCTTCGATTTACCGGCCATCGGCCCCTGCTCCGAAACTTGTTCCAGTGTCTTCGCATAGCTTACCTAACGGATTTCTCCCCCGAAAATTGAAACACGTTCTATAGTGTCGGCATGGTGATGGCGACCACGGCCGAGCAGCACGCCCTCTCCGCTTCCATCCGGTCCTGGGCGGCCGCCGCGAACCCGAGGAAGATCGTGCACGAGCGGGAAGACGCCGCCTCCGTTCCCGGGGCCGCCACCGGACTCGGCGCGGGAATCCCGCCCGGACTCGCCGAAATCGGGCTGTTCGGCATCGCCGTGCCGGCGGACCTCGGCGGCGCCGGGGGCACCGTGACCGACGCCGCGGTCGGGCTCGGCCAGGCCGCCGCCGAACTCGTGCCCGGCGCCCTGTTCGGTACCGTGCTCGCCGGTCTGGCGCTCGCTCGCCGCCCGGATACCCGCGCTGCCAAGGAGTTCGCGCCGATCTTCACCGAGCCGGCGGCGCATGCCGCGGTCGCGTTCGGACCTGGTGCCGTCACGGGTGTCCGCACGGAAGCCGGGCTCACGGTGACCGGTCGCACCGGCCCGGTGCTCGACGCCGACGCGGATGCCTACCTGGTGCTGGCCGCCGACGTGGCGGGCGCGCCGATCTGGTTCCTCCTGCCGCCCCGCAGCCGGGGAGTGCGGATCGATCTCGCTTCCCCCTTCGATTTCTCGCGCGACATCGGGGTTGTCGACCTCGACGGTGTCGAGGTGCCGCGCGCCGCACTGCTCGACGATCCCGGAGTCGAAGACCTTGCCGCGACCCTGGCTGCCGCGGAAGCGGCGGGTCTCGCGGAGTGGTGCGTGCGCACCGCGAGCGAGTACGCGAAGGTGCGCGAGCAGTTCGGCAAGCCGATCGGATCCTTTCAAGCGGTGAAGCAACTGTGCGCGGAAATGCTGTGCCGCGCCGAGATCGCCGCGGCTCTCGCCTGGGACGCGGCCCGCGCCGCGGACGACGTGGCACAGCACCCCCTCGCCGCCGCGGTGGCCGCCGCGGCGGCGCTGGACGCGGCCGTCGACAACGCCAAGGACTGCATCCAGGTGCTCGGCGGGATCGGCTTCACCTGGGAGCACGACGCACACCGCTACCTCCGCCGGGCGATTTCCCTGCGACAGCTGCTCGGCGGTTCTGGGCGCTGGCGGCGCCGCGCCGCCGAACTCGCGCTTTCGGGAGCCCGCCGCGCGCTCGGCGTCGAGCTCCCCGCCGGGCTCGCCGGGGACGATCAGGCGCGCGCGACCACCGCCAGGACGGTCGCCGAGATCGCCGCGCTTCCCGAGGACCAGCGGCGTGAGCGCTTGGCCGAAACCGGTTACCTGACGCCCCACTGGCCCGCCCCGTATGGTCTCGGCGCCTCGCCACACCGGCAGCTGATGATCGACGCGGAGCTGGCGGCGGCGCACCTGCGCCGGCCGGATCTGGTCATCGGCGCGTGGGCGGTGCCCACCATCCTGGAGCACGGCACCGACGAGCAGCGGGCGCGGTTCGCCGGGCCCACCCTGCGCGGCGAAATCACCTGGTGCCAGTTGTTCAGCGAGCCGGGCGCGGGTTCCGACCTCGCCGCGCTGCGCACCACGGCGACCAAAGTGGACGGTGGCTGGCGGTTGACCGGGCAGAAGGTGTGGACCTCGCTGGCGCACGAGTCGGACTGGGCGATCTGCCTGGCGCGCACCGGAGGGCACCGCCACCGGGGCATCACCTACTTCCTGGTGGACATGGCTTCCGCGGGGATCGACATCCGGCCACTGCGCGAGATCACCGGCGTCGCGCGGTTCAACGAGGTGTTCCTGGACGAGGTGTTCGTGCCCGACGAGAACGTGGTCGGCGAAGTCGGCGACGGCTGGCGGCTGGCCAGGACGACGCTGGCCAACGAGCGGGTGGCCATCGGCGGCGGGTCCTCGGTGGGCGAAGGCGTCGAACTGCTTCTGGAACTGTTCCGGGCGCCCGGCGTGGAGAACCTCGAGCGGCTGGGCGGTCTGGTCGCCGAGGGTTCGGCTTGCTCCCTGCTCGACCTGCGGGCGACCCTGCGGCGGCTCGACGGCCAGGACCCGGGACCCGAATCGAGCGTGCGCAAGCTGCTCGGCGTGCGGCACCGTCAGGCCGTCGCGGAGACCGCGCTGGACTGGCAGGGCCCGGCGGGCGCGGTGTCCGGGGATCCCGCCGCGCCGTTGCAGCACGAGTTCCTGCTCACCCGGTGCCTGAGCATCGCCGGCGGCACGACCCAGGTGTTGCTGAACGTAACCGCCGAGCGGCTTCTCGGTCTGCCCCGATAAGGTCGGGTTCGGGGCGCGGGGCCGGCGGGTTCGGCTCGGCGACCCGAATGCGGGCGGAGCCATCCCAGCCGGGACCCGTTTCGCATCGCCCACGAGCCGGTCACGGAACGTACCCGGCGCGGGATCGTCGGTGGCCGCGCCTATCGTGGCTCGCGTGAGGCTGACACCCGCGACCCGCGCGATCTACGTGCCCTCCGACCCGCCCCGGGACGGCGCGCTCGCGTTGTGGGGTGACGGCGGAGACACGCCGGTCGAACTCGTCCTGCCCAGCGGGAAGGCCTTCCGCCGCGTCAAGGTCGACGCGCACGTGCTCCCGCTGTCCGAGGCGATCCCGCTCCTGCTCTCCCGGTCCGACCCGCCCAGTCCGGCCATCGCGGCCTGGAGCGCCGCCGTCACCGCGGCACTCACCCTCATCGCCGGCGGCCGGCTGATCCCCGGGGTGAGTCCGGGTGGAGCGGACTCCTGGCGGGTCGGACCGCTCGACGCCCAGGACGAGGCCCTGGTCCGCGAGCTGGCCGCCGCGCTGCCACCCGAGGCCCACGCGCTGCCGTTGTCCGGACTCAAACGAATCCGCCTGCATTCCCCGGAATCGCTGATCCGGGCCCTGTGGGACGCCGTGGCCGACGTGCTGGTGCGCACCCCGGCCGCGCGGATGGCCGCCGGCGGCCCGGCGTTCGCCGCCCCCGAGCCGACCCTGCTCGGCGCGGCGGAGACCGCGTGGCTCTCCGCCGCGCAACCGGCCGGGGCGCGGCTGCAGCTCCGCATCGAAATCCGGGAAAGCGACGGCGACTTCGCCTTCGCCGGCGTGCTCGCGCTGCGCAGCGAAGCCGACCCGAGCCTGGTCGTCGACGCGGCGACGTTGTGGGACGCACCCGAGGCGGTGCTTTCCCGGCTCGGCGAGGGCGTCGAGGCGCAGTTGCTGATCGGGCTGCGGCGGGCCGCCCGCGCGTGGCCGCCTCTGCACCGGGCGCTGCATACCGCGGCGCCCGAGGAGCTGGACATCGACGACGACGAGATCGTCGAGCTGCTCAGCCGGGACCCGCTGCGCGGTACCGGTGTGGAAGTGTTGTGGCCCAAGGGAATGTTCGCCGACACTGTGCGTGCCCGGGCGAGCGCCACCCCGTCACCCGGCAATGAGGGCGGCGCCGTGTTCCGCCTGAGTGACCTCCTGAACTTCCGCTGGCAGCTCAGCCTCGGTGACGAGGCCCTCACCGAAGCGGAGGTCACCGCGCTGGCCGAGGCCAAGCGCCCGCTGGTCCGCCTCCGCGGGCAATGGGTGCGGGCCGATCCGGCCATGCTCGCGCGGCTGCGTCGCGGTGTGCGCCGGCTCACCGGTGCCGAGGCGCTCGCGGCCACGCTGTCCGGTTCCGTCGAGCTCGACGGCGAACAGATCGGGTTTTCGCCGCCACCCGAGCTTTCCGGCCTGCTGGAGCGGGTCCGGGCGGGTGGCGAGCGCGCGATCGCCCCGCCGGAGGGCCTGTGCGCGACGTTGCGGCCCTACCAGCTCGCCGGATTGGGCTGGCTCGCCACCATGACCGAGCTCGGCCTCGGCGGCTGTCTGGCCGATGACATGGGGCTCGGCAAGACGATCCAGCTCATCGCACTGCACCTGCACCGGCGTGCCCTCGCGGCCGGGCCGACGCTGGTGCTGTGCCCGACCTCGCTGCTCGGCAACTGGGAGCGTGAGTTCGCGAGGTTCGCCCCGGCGATCCCGGTGCGCCGGTTCCACGGCGGCGGCCGGCACCTCGACGAGCTCGCCGGAGACGAGGTCGTGCTCGCCACCTACGGCGTGCTGCGCCGGGATCGCGCGACGCTGGCCGAGGCCGGCTGGGGACTGGTGGCCGCCGACGAGGCCCAGCACGTGAAGAACCCGCTGTCGGCCACCGCCAGGGAACTGCGCCGGATCCCGGCCGGAGCGCGTGTCGCGCTGACCGGTACCCCGATGGAGAACCGGCTCACCGAGCTTTGGTCCATTGTGGACTGGACGACGCCGGGGCTGCTGGGCAGCCTCGAACACTTCCGCCGCACCATCGCCCGTCCGGTCGAGCGCAACCGCGACGCCGCGGCCACCGAACGGTTCGCCGCGGTGGTCCGCCCGTTCCTGTTGCGGCGCCGGAAGACCGACCCCGACATCGCACCCGAGCTGCCCCGCAAGACCGAGACCGACCGGTTCGTGCCACTGACGGCCGAGCAGGCGACGCTGTACGAAGCCGTAGTGCGGGAGAACCTGGCCGTGATCCGGGAGTCGGCGGGGGTACAGCGGCGCGGCCAGGTACTCAAGCTGCTCACCGAACTGAAGCAGATCTGCAACCACCCCGCGCAGTACCTCAAGGAAAGCGGCCCGCTGGCCGGCCGGTCCGGCAAGCTCGCCGCGTTCGAGGAGCTGCTGGACGTCATCCTCGACGAGGGCGACAGCGTGCTCGTGTTCAGCCAGTACGTCCAGCTGTGCCGCCTACTGTCCGCGCGGCTGACCGAGCGGGGGATCGGCGCCGAACTGCTGTCCGGCGCGACGACCGTCGCGGGCCGCGAGGAGATGGTGCGCCGGTTCCAGGCGGGCGAGGTCGGTGTCTTCCTGTTGTCGCTCAAGGCGGGCGGGGTCGGGTTGAACCTCACCCGGGCCACGCAGGTGATCCACTACGACCGCTGGTGGAACCCGGCCGTCGAGGACCAGGCGACCGATCGTGCCTACCGGATCGGCCAGGACCGGCCGGTCCAGGTACATCGGCTGATCGCCGAGGGCACCCTGGAGGACCGGATCGCGACCGTGCTGGAGACCAAGCGGGGACTCGCGGAGGCCGTGATCGGTGCAGGTGAGGATTGGATCACCGAGCTGTCCGACGAACAGCTGGCCGATCTCGTCCGGCTCGGGGAGGGTTCGTGAGCGATGCCGGGACGGTCACGATGAGGCCGGGGCACGCCCGGGTTCCCGGCGCGGCGGCACCTTCGCGGCAGGCGCCCGGCTCGGGGGGTGACGGCGCGCTGACCCCGAGGCGCACCTTGGCACTTACGCGGCGGGTGCCCGGCCCAGGGGTGACCGTGCGATGACGCCGAGGCGCACCTTCGGGCACACCTGGTGGGGGCGCGCCTGGATCGAGGCGCTGGAAGGCCGCGCCCACCTCGACCCGAACCGGTTACCCCGCGGGCGGACCTACGCCCGCAAGGGATTCGTCGGCACGCTGCAGGTGACACCGGGACAGATCACGGCCCGGGTTCAGGGAAGCAGGCCGGCTCCCTATCGGGTCACCATCGGCACCCACCGGTTTTCGCCCGCGGACTGGGAAACCCTGCTGGACACCATCGGGCGGCGCATCGGCTACACGGCGGCACTGCTGGACGGTGAGCTGCCGCGTGAACTGGCCGAGCATGCCCGCGCGTCCGGGGTCGACCTCCTGCCGGGCCCGGGTGACCTGCGGCCGCGCTGCTCCTGTCCGGATTCGGCCGATCTGTGCAAGCACGCGGCTGCCGTGTGCTACCTCGTCGCGGACGAGGTGGACACTGATCCCTTCGTTTTGTTCCTCTTGCGCGGCCGGGAGCGCGAGGAGATCCTCCGCGAGCTGCGGGCCCGCCGCAGCCGCCCGGCTCGCGCCGAACCGGCCGTCGAGCAGGGCCTGAGCCCCCAGGAGGCGTTCGCTCGCGAGCCCGGACCGGTGCCCCCGTTGCCGCCGGTGCCGGACGCTCCCGCCGTCGCGGTGGTCCTGGCTCGCGCGTTGTCCGCCGCGCTGCCACCGGAAACACCGGAAACACCGGGAACACCGGGAACGCCGCCGGGAACACTGGGAACACCGCCGGGACTGCGTCCCGACGTACTGGCGGAGCTGGCCACGGACGCCGCCACCATCGCCTGGGAGATGCTCACCGGCAATGCGGGCGAAGTCCTCGGGCTCTCCGTCGAGGAAGACCTCGCCCGCCGGGCTGCCGCTCGGAACCCGGCCACCCGAAGCTCCGCGACCACCACCTCCGCCGCCCAGAACGCTGCTAATAGCTCCCCAGCCCAGGACTCCACGATCGGGGACGGCACCGCCGAGGATGACACCGCTGAGGACAGCATCACTGGGGACAGCACCGCTGAGACCGTCGCCGCCCGACACTCGATCGCCGCGCTCGCGGCCGTGGCCGGCATGCCCGCGCGCGAACTGGCCCGCTGGGCGGCCGCGTGGCACGAGGCCGGGCGAGGTGGTCTCGCCGTGCTTCGCGAGGCCTGGCGGCCGCCCCGGGCGATGCTGGTCCAGGGACGCACCGAACTCGACGATATGGATCTGCCCGGTGAAACCACGGTGTGGCGAAACCGTCTCACCCGGGGTGACCTCCAGCTCCGCTACGGCCGGGACGGCCGCTGGTACCGCTTCGCGAACACCCCGCTCGGCTGGCTTCCGGCCGCCCCGGGCGCCGAGCGCCTCGTCGACGCGCTTTCCTGAGCGGCGCTCGTGTCTTTCACCCCGCCGCGCCGGGATACCGTGGTAAACAAAGAGAATCGCCTGCGGCTCAGGCCGAGCCGGGCAGCGATCGCAGGTAGGCCCACTCCAGGAACCGCTCGACCCCGCGGACGACATGCGCGCTGCGGATCGACGGGAACACATCGAACGCGTGCTGCGCGCCCGGGATTTCCGCGTACGCCACCGGATTCGCCGAAGCCTGCCGTAGCCGCCGGACGAATTCGCGGGCCTCCCGCGCCGGTACCAGGCTGTCGTGTTCGCCGTGGATCACGAAAAAGGGCGGCGCCTTCTCGGTGATCCGGTCGAGCGGCGACGCGGCGACGTAATCATCGAGGTGTTTCACCGGATCCTTGCCCACCACATAGCGAGCGAGCAGCCCCTTGAGACGACGGGTGCTCGACGGCGCCCCGCTCGTCGCCGCGAAGTCGTAGACCCCGTAATGCGGGACGCAGGCCTGCACGCTGGTGTCCGCTTCGGTGAAACCGGGCTGGAGACCGGCATCGTTCGCCGTGAGCGCGAGCAGAGCGGCCAGGTGACCACCCGCGGACCCGCCCGTCGCGGCGACGAACGCGGGATCACCGCCGTAGCGGGCGATGTTGTCCCGGATCCACGCGACCGCTCGTTTGATCGCCACCATGTGCTCCGGCCACTGCGCGCCCGGAGACAGCGGGTAATTCACCGCGACGCACACCCAGCCGCGCTGCGCCATGTGCAACATCAGCGGGATGCCCTGGTGATCCTTGCTGTCCACCATCCACGCTCCACCGTGGATCTGCAACAACACCGGCTGCCTCGCCACGGTTTCCTTCGGGCGGTAAACGTCCAGCAGGAACCGCTTGCCTCCGGGCGCGTACGCGATGTCGCGGTCCCGGCGCACGTCGCGGTTGTGCATCCGGAACGGAAGGACGAGCTGACCCCACGGCGTCGCGAGATCCTTCGGATCGGGTGACCGCCGCAGATCCTCGGCGTAGCGCGGCCCGAGCGCCTCGGCCAGCGCCCGTTCGACGGCACCGCGCGCCCGGTGCGCGTCCACGATCAACGCGCCCAGTCCCGCGGTGGACAGCGCCGCGAGACCGAGCCCGATCCGGCCTGAACGCGTCCGCACGCCGTGGCGCACCAGGTGTGCGGCGGTGTCCGCGGCGGTGAGCGCGAGCAGGTGCGGCGCCAACTCGCCGGTCAGCCAGCCGGCGAAGAACGCCGGCACGGAACCGATTCCCGCACCACCGGCCGGTCGCAGCGCGTTGGCCGTCAGCGCGAGTTGGATCGCCCTCCGGGTGAGAAAACGCGGTGTCATGGTTTGAATCGTAATGGCTGACCTACCCTGAGCAGGTGCAATCGTTGAGCGGTCTCGACGCTAGTTTTCTCTACCTGGAAACCCCTTCCCAGGTCCTGCATGTGTGCGGACTGCTCACTCTGGACGGCTCGGCGATGCCCGGCGGTTACCGGTTCGCCGATTTCCGGGACCGCCTCGCGGAGCGAGTCCGGGGGATTCCCGAGTTCCGCCGGAAACTGCACAATTCTCCACTGAATCTGCTGCATCCGGTGTGGGTCGAGGACACCGGATTCGATCTCGACCATCATGTGCACCGCATCGCGGTGCCCGCGCCCGGTGACCGCGCCGAACTCGCCGAGCTGTGCGCCCACTTCGCGGCTCAGCCATTGGATCGTAGCCGCGCGCTGTGGCAACTGTATGTCATCGAGGGCCTGTCCGACGGGGCCGTCGCGGTGCTGCTGAAAATGCATCACGCGACCGTCGACGGGGTCGGCGGTGCCAACCTGATCGGCTATCTGGCCGGCCTCGAACCGGATGCTCCGGCGCCGGTGACCAACTCGCGCGAAAACCCGCCCCCGCCCAGCCATCTGGACATGCTCAAGAGCAGCGTCACCGACGTCGTCCGCCGCCCGGCCGAATTGGCCCGGTTGCTGCCCGACCTGGCTGGCATGGTGCCGCGCTGGCTGGTCAGCGCGGTGCACCGCCGGGGAATGCCGATGCCGTTCACAGCCCCGCGAACCTCCTTCAACGCCACCATCACCGGGCAACGGAGCGTCGCGTTCACCTCGGTGGACCTCGACGACGTGAAGAAGGTGAAGAACGCCTTCGGGGTCACCGTGAACGATGTGGTCCTCGCGCTGTGTGCCGGTGGTTTGCGGAAGTTCCTCGACGCCCGCGATGAACTGCCCGCCGACCCGCTGGTGGCCACCGTCCCGGTATCGGTGCATGACCGGAGTGACCGCGAGCAGGGCAGCAATCGGGTCTCGGCGTTTTTCGCCGCGCTGCCGACCCAGCTCGGTGATCCGGCCGCGCGGGTGTACGCGGTCGCGGAGAGCAACCGGCTGTCGAAGGAGCATCACTTCACCATCAGTGCGGACATGCTGCAGGACTGGGCCGAGTTCGCGCCGCCGGGCCTGTTCGGGTTCGCGGCCCGGGCCTATGCGGCGTTGCGGCTGGCCGAGAAACACCCGGTCGTGCACAACCTGGTGGTGTCGAACGTGCCGGGCCCGCCGACTCCGCTCTATTTCCTCGGAGCGCGGATCACCGGCCTGTACCCGCTTGGTCCCGTGTTCCATGGGGCCGGGCTCAACATCACCGTCATCTCCACCGCGGGCAGGGTC
>Ga0310811_10001347_pt1 | contig 31026 bp, 20 predicted proteins | sample YCmetagenome_FD_207642 | JGI IMG/M metagenome (GOLD analysis project Ga0310811, IMG submission 207642) | Soil microbial communities from experimental microcosm in Duke University, North Carolina, United States - YC | ecosystem: Engineered > Artificial ecosystem > Soil microcosm > Unclassified ...
CGCCGGCGGCACGGGCCAGGTCGCGTTGCTCCAGACCCAATTCCTCCAACCGGCTCCGAATGACGATGGGGACGTCCACCAGGCTCCTCCTGCGGGGCTTGACTCCATTAACACATTTTAGTTAACTAAACGAATCAACTCTATCAATTTACAATCTGTACTTGACAAGTCAAGTAAACCACCATACTGTGGTATTCAGTAAACCAGTAGTGCTTAACCATCAGTTCATCCAGGAATCACCAAGGAGTTGGAGCATGTACGCACGCAACGTCTCGATCAATCTGAAGGCCAACACGGCCCGTGAGTTTACCCAGACGCTCGAGAAGGACGTCCTGCCTCTGCTGCGGAAGCAGACCGGCTTCAAGGACGAGATCTCATTCGTCGCCCCGGACGGCTCCCGAGCGGTTGCCATCAGTCTGTGGGATCGGAAAGAGGACGCGGAGACCTATAGCCGCGACACCTATCCGCAGGTGCTGAGAAGCCTGACGAAGGTAGTGGATGGAACGCCGATGGTCGCGGCCTACGAGGTCTCGAACTCGACCTTCCACAAGATCGCCTCGAGCAACTAAGGCCTCACTGTGGTTTCGGAGCGGAGAGGGCGGTACCACCGCCCTCCCTGCTTCGCATCTCTTCTTGCCAGGAGCCAACGATGTATAGTCGCTATGGCGCGCTCGCAGCTGTCGGCGCCGCCGTTCTCTTGCTGACCCCCGCTGCCGCGCACTCGCAGGCGCACGCTCGTGATCTCCGCGCCCTCGACTCCGTGACCAGCGGTATCATGACGCTTCCCGTCACGACGGCCTCGGTCGCCGCGCGCAATCACTTCCTGCAGGGCCAGCGCGAGCTCGACCTGGGGCGCACGATCGACGCCAACGCCCACTTCAAGGCGGCCGTTGCCGCTGATTCGAATTTTGCCATCGGGTATCTCAACGTCGCCACCACGGGCAACTCGCTCGCGGAGTTCAACACCAACCTGGCACTCGCCGAGCGGCACGTCACCGGTGTGACGGACGCCGAGCGGATCCTGATCCAGATCGCGCGCCTGGGCGCGAGCAACGACATCAACGGCCAGCTGGTGCTGGCGCAGCAGCTCGTCGCGAAGTACCCCGACAGCCCGCGCGCCTATCTCGTGCTCGGCGGCGTGCAGGGAGCGCTCAACCAGAACACGGACGCCCGCGTCGCCATCATGAAAGCGGTGAGCCTGGCTCCGCGCCTGCTGACCGCCCACACCGATCTCGGCAACTCGTATCTGTTCGGTGAGCCGAAGGACTTCGCCAAGTCGCTGGAGCAGATGCAGCGCGCCGCGGCACTCGCGCCCAACGAGCCGTTCGTCCACGATCTCCTGGGTGATGTGTACCGGGCACAGAACAATCTCGAGCGGGCCCGCGCCGAGTACACCCGCGGCCATGAGCTCGCCCCCACCGACGCGTCGCTCCTGCAGCAGCGCGGGCACGTCAACTCCTTCGCCGGCAATTTCGCCGCGGCGCGCGCCGACTACGATTCGGCGATCGCGCTGGGTCGCGCCAACGAGCAAGCCGGCTTCAGCCCCTTCCGGGCCTATGTCAGCGTGTATGCCGGCGAGCCCAAGGCGGCCATCGCCGAGCTCAACCGGCTGGTGGCAGGGATCGACACGATGGGAGTGCCCGAGCCCCGCGGCGTGAAGATCGCCGCGCTGACGGACATCGCCGTCATCGCGATCCACACCGGCGATTTCCCGGCCGCGGTGGACGCGCTCAAACAGCGCACGCAATTGCTGTTGCAGCAAGCGGACCAGGTCGGCACCGCGGCGTTCCGGCGGAGCCAGGAGGCGAACATCGCCTACTTCGACGCTTGGGTCGCCGCACGGCAGGGTGACTACACCACGGCCGCTCGGGCAATCGACCGGGTGGGCGTGGCGGTGACGCCGGACGCGAATCCGCGCAAGCTGGAGCCGGTACACGAGCTGAAGGGGTACATCGCGCTGTACCAGGGCAACTTCGCGGAAGCCGCTGGCCACTTCGCGATGGGCAACCTCAACGACCCCTACATCAAGTACCAATACGCCGTCGCCCTCGCGGGCGGAGGCGAGAAGGATAAGGCGCAACAGCTGTTCCGCGAGCTCGCGGTCTACAACTTCAACAACGTGGGCTACGCGCTGATTCGGAAAGACGCTCAGCAGAAGGCAGCGAGTCGCGCTGACTAAGGCCGACTGAAACAGAACGCCCCGCTCAGTTGCTCTTGAGCGGGGCGTTTTTCTGTGCTGCGGGTGCTCACCCTGCCTGACCGCGCGCCCGTTGGGCGATGAGCCGCTCCAGGTGTTCCCAGATCTCGGGCCTGACGCTGTCCACCAGCTCCTCTTTCCTGCTGCCGAGCATCACGGCGATCGCGCTCGTGTCGAGGCCGGCGATGCGGCACTCTTCGATGACCGCGGTGAAATGAATCCGGGCTTCACGGATCATCCGGCCGAACAGCGACGCCCCGCCCTCGCGCACGCCCAGCGCCAGAGCGAGGAGATAGAGGTCTCGAGCGCCGTCCAGCCGGTCCGCGAGGTATTCCCGAACCTCGTGTGCCAGGCGCTGCTGCGCGGAATGCGAAGAGTCTGTCATCCGACCTGCTCCTTTTGGGGCAATCTCTTACTTAATTGTTATTAGTTAACTAAAAAATCATATGTGATATCGACTTGACAAGTTAAGTAAACCAGCGTATACTCTGACAAGATACAACTACAAGTAGTTAATTCACACACGCTGGAGCTGAGTGCCATGACGACCGCAACCAAGAAACGGCTGAAAATCCTCCCACTCGCCGATCGCGTGGCGATCCGACCGATAGAAGAGGCCGGGGAGATGCGGGGCGGGCTCTATATCCCCGATACGGCCAAGGAAAAGCCGATCCAGGGCGAGGTCATCGCCGTCGGACCAGGCCGGATGGAAAAGGGCGAGCGAGTCCCGATGGAGCTGCAGGTCGGGGACCGGGTCGTCTACGGGAAATACACCGGCTCGCAGGTCGAGCTGGACGACGAAGAGATCATCCTGATCAAAGAAGCCGACGTCATCGCCAAGCTCAGCTGAGCGGGGGATCAAATGGCTGCCAAGTATCTGGAATTCAACACGGAGGCCCGTTCACGCCTCAAGCGCGGCGTGGACCAGCTGGCTGAGGCGGTGAAGGTCACCCTCGGTCCCAAGGGTCGCAACGTCGTGATCGACAAGAAATTCGGCGCCCCGACCGTGACCAAGGACGGCGTCACCGTGGCCAAGGAAATCGAGCTCGAGGACGAGATCGAGAACATGGGCGCCCAGATGGTGAAAGAGGTGGCGACCAAGACCTCCGATATCGCCGGCGACGGCACGACCACCGCGACGGTGCTCGCGCAGGCGATCTTCCGCGAAGGCCTGAAGTCGGTCACCGCGGGCGCCAATCCGATGTCGCTCAAGCGCGGCATCGACAAGGCGGTCGAGCTGGTCGTGGAAGAGCTGAAGAAGATCTCCGTGCCCACCAGGGGCCGGAAGGATATCGCCCAGGTCGGCGCCATCTCCGCCAATGGCGACAAGGAGATCGGTGACAAGATCGCCGACGCGATGGACAAGGTCGGCAAGGATGGCGTCATCACGGTGGAAGAGGCGAAGGGCCTCGAAACCACGCTCGAGACGGTGGACGGGATGCAGTTCGATCGCGGCTACCTGTCGCCCTATTTCATCACCGATCCGGAGAAGATGGAAGTCGCGCTCGAGGATGTCTACGTCCTGGTGCACGAGAAGAAGATCGCCGTGATGAAGGACCTGCTCCCGCTGCTCGAGAAGGTGGTGCAATCGGGCAAACCGCTGCTCATCATCGCCGAGGACATCGAGGGTGAGGCGCTGGCGACGCTGGTGGTCAACAAGCTGCGCGGCACCCTCAAGGTGTGCGCCGTGAAGGCCCCCGGCTTCGGGGACCGGCGCAAGGAGCTGCTGACCGACATTACGACATTGGCCGCCGGCAAGGTGATCTCCGAGGAGCTGGGCTTCAAGCTCGAGAACACCGGGCTCGCCGATCTCGGCCACTTCAAGCGCATCGTGGTGGACAAGGACAACACGACCCTCATCGGCGGCAAGGGCAAGCAGCCCGACATCCAGGGTCGCATCGCGCAGATCCGCGCCGCGATCGAGAAGTCGACGTCGGACTACGACAAGGAGAAGCTGCAGGAGCGGCTCGCCAAGCTCGCGGGAGGGGTGGCCATCATCAACGTCGGAGCGGCCACCGAGACCGAGATGAAGGAGAAGAAGGCCCGGGTCGAGGACGCGCTGCATGCGACCCGCGCCGCGGTCGAAGAGGGCATCGTGACGGGCGGCGGAGTCGCGCTGCTCTCGTGTCAGAAGGTGCTCGACAAGTTCCGGGGCGCCGACGAGGATGAGGAGACCGGTGTCGAAATCGTGCGGCGCTCGCTCGAGGAGCCGATTCGCATGATCGCCCAGAACGCCGGCGCCGAAGGCGCGATCGTCGTGGGGAAAGTGAAGGAGTCGTCCAAGCTGACCTACGGCTACAACGCCCAGACCGACGAGTACGAGGATCTGGTGGCGGCGGGCGTGATCGATCCGACCAAGGTGACCCGCACCGCCCTGCAGAACGCCGCGTCCATCGCCGGGCTGCTGCTCACCACCGAGTGCGTCATCGTGGAGAAGAAGGACAAGGAAAAGACACCCCCGATGCCGGGCGGCGGTGGCATGGGCGGGATGTACTGAACGGCAGACGTACAGACGTCTAGACGTGTAGGCGTCCAGGCGTACAGGGTCCGTAGTCACGCAGGCTTACGTAGTAGTAGTGAAGGAGCTCGATATGTACACACGCAATGCCCTGCAGCGGGATCCCGTAGCGGATCTGCTGCATCAGCTGGAGCACCGGATGGCCGGGAATTTCAACACGCCGCTCCGCACGTTCGAGTGGCCCGGAGCCGAGACGGCGACGGCCACGACCTGGCAGCCGCCGGTGGATATTTTCGAAGAGGCCAATGAGATACGCCTGGTGGCGGAAGTGCCGGGGGTGCGGCCTGAAGACGTGAAGATCTCGGTGGAGGCCAACCTGCTGACGATCAAAGGCACGAAGGAGCAGGTGGCCGAAGAGCAGACCGAGAAGTTGCACCGCTATGAGCGGACGTATGGTCCCTTCGAGCGGTCGTTCACACTGTCCACCTCGATCGATCCCAACAAGATCAAGGCGACCTATAATTTCGGGGTGCTGACGGTCACGCTGCCGAAGGCGGAGACGGCCAAGCCCCTGCTGATCAAGGTGGAGATGACACCCGAGAAGGCGCTGCGGTCCTGATCAGCGAAGACGTCTAACGGCGGGACTGGGGGCGTGTCTGGCGCGCTAGTCTAGTGCGTACCGCTCCCTCAACCGCTCCACCACCCCCACCCCTGAGAATGCCTGATTACGGATGGACGAGCGCGCGCACCCGCGCCGCGTCGGCCGCTGACAGAATATCCGTCGCGGCAGGGGCGATATAGGCCGTCACCTGTCTTCCCGCCATCATAGCATGCGGCGCGCCCGACATAGTGTCCTTGTGCAACAGGAATGTCCCCGTTTGGCCCGCCGTGAACTTCGGCAGCCGGTGCCAGGCGATATCGAGCGAGCCCGGGAACCGCACCACGACGCGCGCGCTCGCCGGTCCCTTGATCATCGAATCCACCGTGATGACCGCCTCCTGCCAATCGGGGTTGTGCTCGGTGATACGCCGGTGCAGCTGGGTCATGAGGGTGGCGGCGCGAATCGAATCGACCCGCCCCGTTACGATCATGTCGGCGGCGCGCACCCGCTCGGCGAGCGTCGAGTCCGTCACCTGACGCTTGAGCTGCAGGAAGGAATCGCGCCGCGCTGCGAGCGTGCCCTGCCCCGGCAACGTCTCATGTGCTACCTCCCGAACCGCGACGCCCTGCCCGAACACCCACCCCGTCGTATAGAATGTGGCCCGGGAGCCGCTCTTGAGGGTGCTATCGAGCGGCTCGACCGTCACCGAGTCCCCCACCACGAGCCGCAGCCCGGCCGGCTTGTCCAAGACGTCGTCCACGCGGACGACGAGCGTCTTCGCCGTCGGCGTCACGCCCGCAAACGACGCGGCGCCGACCCGGGTCACCGTCCCCGTGAACACGATATTGGAACGTCGCGCCGTCGCCACCGCCGGTTGCTGCGCGCAAGCGGCGTGCGTCGGGGTCACCGTCGCCAGGAGGAGCAGAGCGAGTCGTCTCATGGCAGCACCGGTACGCTGAAGTAGAAGGGATCTATCGATACCGCGACCGTCCCGCCGGACCCGTCGCCCAACGTATGGGCGGTGAAATCCGCCACCCGTTGGTACACTACTCCCTGCGGGAAGGCGCTCCGGTCGGGAGTGTTGTTGGCGGAAAAGACGCCGCGAAACTCCGCCCCTACCGCCACGAGGCCGGTGTAGTCCCCTAGATAAGGAAGGAACTGCGGCGTCGGGGAATCGGCGGACCCCGTCGACAGGACGATCACGCTGTCCGTGGTGAAGCCGTTCTTGGAACGCTCGAAGCGATTCTCCCACCGGCTGGTGGCCCCGCTGCCCGTGACCTGCTGATACAGAAAACCGACCGTGCCGTTGTCCGCCACCGCGAGGCTCGCGTTGGTGGCGTTCGTGATGGTGCGCAGATCGCTGCTCCAGGTGACGCCGCGATCGGTGGACCGCCGCAGATGGATCGTGTAGATGTCGCCGTTCCCCACCCGGTCGGCCCAGGCCAGGTACACCGTCGCGCTGTTGTTGGGATCGACGGCGACCGACAGCGTCGAGCCGATGCGCTCCTGGCCCAATGTCGGCGAGTTCGAGAAGGGGATCGCAACGTTGTGGGCGACGATGCGGCCGGGGAGATGGTCCCCCGGGTCCACGAGATCGCGGAACTTCGTCCCGCGGGTCGCTCCGCTGTCGTCGCGCACCACGACGACGTCGCTCGTCGCGACATTGCCGGTGAAGCTGCGCCACCCGAAATAGGCGACGTACACCGTATGGTCCGGCGCGACACTCGGCCGGATCGAGGGGCCGTTCTGGCCCGCCGAGCCCGTGCCGCGCCCCTCGATGCGCGACGACGTGTAAGCGGTGCCGCCATTGAGCGAGATGTCCACCGTCGCCGTACGATCCGCGGGCGAAGCGTTGAAATCGTTCATCCCGATGTAGACCCGGTCCGCCGCGCCGACCGTCGCCACCCGCGTAAACGGCTGGTCGACGTTGGCGCGCGACGCCTGGACAGTCAGCGGCGTGCTGGAGAGGACGTCGTGCGTGATCAACTCGTTCAATGAGAGCGAGCCCGTCGACTGCAGGATCCCGGCGAAGAGATCGCCGTTCCCCCCGTCGAACGCTTCGGTCATGTCGGCAGTCTGAACGGCGCTCGGCACCGTGGCGCGCAGCGCCCACGTCTTGCCGGTGTCGGAGCTGACGTAGATCGGCGCCGTGGTGCTCGACGACCCCGCGGGGTTCGGCGTGAACACCGAGGCGACCATGATGCCGCGGTTCGTGGGATGGACCGCGAGGAACGGCTCGGCGTCCTGGTTGGTTTCGCCCGAGAGCGTTGCCGGGACCATGTCGACGACTCGGACGCCCGGCTCACCTCCAGAGGTGCCGCCGCCACCACCGCCGCCGCTTCCGCCACCTTTGCACGCCACCAGCGCGAATCCCAGGAGAACGACCCGCTCCATATGCATGTGACCGCTCCTTCGCGGCTATGGTCTAGAAGCTAATAGAGACATCAGACATCAGACGTCAGATATCAGATACTGCTATCGGCCATCGGCCATCGGTCGCAGCTAGCGACGCATTGCTGACGTCTGATGTCTGACGTCTGATGTCTGACGTCTCAGCGAGGTTTCCATGCCGCGAAACGCAAACACGCCACTCGTCCAGCCACTCTTCGGCGAGCCGGTGTTCTCCGAAGGCGTGCCCACACCCGATCCCACCGTCTTCACGATCCCGCACCCCTCGGACAGCCAGCTCTACAAGCAGATCCAGAAGCTCCTCACCAAGGACGTCGTCGGTTTCAAAGCGGCACGGGGGAAGCCCGGGGATCTCTATACCCTGGAAACGGCGCTTGGCGCCCACGGCGCGGACGTCATCAAGGCCATCGGCGACGCCGGCCAGATCGTATTCCATTGCGCCGGCGACACCGGGGCCTCGAACGTGAAAAAGTTCGGCAACGAGATCAGTGTGGCGGATCATCTCACCAACGACTTCCACACCGCGGCGCCGGACAACCGCCCCGCCTTCTGCTTCCACCTCGGCGACGTCGTCTACGACTTCGGCGAATCGCAGTACTACTACGACCAGTTCTACGAGCCGTTCCGCAACTACCCCGCGCCGATCGTCGCCATCCCGGGGAACCACGATTCGTTCGTGATCCCGAAGACGCCCGCGACGAAGACGCCGCTCGTGATCTTCACCCGCAACTTCTGCGCGACGCACCCGGTCGTCACCCAGGAAGCGGCGTCGCTGCACCGCACCGCGATGACGCAGCCGGGGGTGTATTTCACCTTCGACGCGCCGTTCGTCCGCATCATCGGCCTCTTCAGCAACGCCCTGGAAGATCCCGGCCTGATCTCGAGTGAAAAGGGAAAATGGAAGGGTGTCCCAGACTTCCAGCTCGCCTACCTGACCGCCCAGCTGCAGCGCGTGAAAGCGGAGCAGTACAGCGGGGCGCTGCTGATCGCCACGCACCACCCGCCCTTCACGTATGCCCCACCTCCCCACTCGGGTGGGACCGGCGGCAACCACAGCTCGAGCTCGACGATGCTGCGCGAGATCGACACGATCTGCCGGGCCCAGGGAGTGTACCCGCACGCGTTTCTGTCGGGCCATGCCCACAACTATCAGCGCTATACGCGCAGCGTGAGCTTCGGCGGCAAAGCCTTCACGGTACCGTTCGTGGTGTGCGGCGACGGCGGCCACAACGTGGTCCCGATGATCCAGTCGCGCGGGGGCGTGACGCCGTCGGAACCGGCGCCGGGCGCGAACGTCAGCTACCTCGACGTGAAACCGGCCGTCCCGGCCACGCGGCTCGTCCTCAGCACATTCGACCATATGCACTTTGGGTACCTGCGGATCACGGCGAGTGCGAAACAGCTGCGCATCGCGTTCCATCCGGTCGCGAGCATTCCCCCGGCGCCGGCGATCGATAGCGTCACCGTCGACCTCGCGAGCCACACCGTGCTGTGAGTCCCCCTCTCCGGTGGAGAGAGTCCTCACCCCCTGGCCCCTCTCCCTGCGGGAGAGGGCGAACGAACCTCGGAATTAGTCCCCCCTCTCCGGAACGGAGAGGGGGACAGGGGGTGAGGGCCCTCTCGCGGACGAAAGAGAGGGATTAGGGTGAGGCGCGTGAAGACTATCTAAAGATGATCCACAAGACCCCGATCGTCGCCACCAGCAGCACCGATAGCGCGACCGTCACGTTGCGCTCTCCCGGCGATGCCTTGTCTTTTGCCGCCGGCTTGGCCGTCTGATACGTGAGATCCGCCACGCGCTCCGGCGCGGGCGGCGGCGTCGCGAGGCTCACGCCCACGAGTACCAGCGCGCACAGCACGAAGAGCAGCGCCGCGAAGTGCAGGAAGTTGATCGACGCGAACCACATCGCCGTCGACCCCGGCGTGAGATGCGCCTTGTCGAGCTCGAGGATGAGCCGCAGCGCACCCAGCACGAAGCCCACGCCGAGCGACGTGATGGCGCCGCTGCCGTTCAGCCGCGGATAGAGGATCCCCAGGAGGAAGCACGCCGCTACCGGCGGCGCGATGTACGCCTGGACGCTCTGCAGATAGATGTAGATCTGGGGCGAGATGTACTTCATGAACGGGATCCAGGCGAGCCCGAGGAATACCAGGATCACCGTCGTTCCGCGTCCGACCTTCACGAGCTGAGCCTCGCTCGCGCTGGGACGCCACTTCCGGTACACATCCCAGGTGAGCAGTGTGGAGCAGGAGTTGAACGCCGACGCGAGCGAGCTCATCAGCGCCGCCAGCATTCCCGCGAGCACCAGCCCCTTGAATCCCGCGGGGAGCAGCCGCGTGACGAGCGAGGGGTACGCCGTGTCGGCAGCGCCCCCGCGAACGTCCGCATACAGCGCGGTCGCGATGATGCCGGGGAGCACGAAGATGAACACCGGCAGGATCTTCAGGAAGCCGGCGAAGATCGTACCTCGTCGTGCTTCGGTTATCCCTTTCGCCGCGAGTACCCGCTGCACGATGTGCTGGTCGGTGCACCAGTACCAGATGCCGAGGATCGGGGCGCCGAACACGATCCCCGTCCACGGGAAATTGGGATGGTTCACCGGCTTCCACATGGAGAAGAAGTCCGCCGGCACCTTCGCCTCGAGCCCGGACCAGCCGCCCACGGCCTGCAGCCCGAGAATCGCAAGCGTCGCCGAGCCGATGATCAGCACCACCGCCTGCATCACCTCGGTGTAGATCACCGCCCGCAGGCCGCCGAGCACGGTGTACAACCCGGTGATCACGATCAGGACGATGGCGCTCGTATAGATGTTCCACCCCGTCACCGCGCGCATCACGACGCCGCCCGCATACAGGGTGACGCTGATCTTCGTGAGGACGTAGCCGACGATCGAGACCCAGGTGAAGTACGTGCGCGAGGCGGGGTTGAAGCGGCGCTCCAGAAACTCGGGCATCGTGTAGACGCCGCTGCGCAGATAGAACGGCGCGAACAGCCAGCCGAGCAGCAGCAGGATGAGGCACGCCAGCCACTCGAAATGGCCCACCGCCATCCCGCTCGCCGCGCCCGTCCCCGCGAGCCCCACGAGGTGCTCGCTGCCGATGTTCGAGGCGAAGAGGCTCGCGCCGACCGCGAACCAGCCCACATCCCGGCTCGCCAGGAAGTAGTCGGCGCTGACGTTCTTTTCGCGTTTCGCGGCCCAGTAGCCTATTCCCAGGAGGATGCAGAAATAGGCGGCGATCACCAGCAGGTCGAACAGGTGGAGTGAGGTCATGGCCTTGGTTGGTTGAGGAGGAATTGCACCGCCAGGTCGGTCAGACTCCACAACTGTACATCCGAGCTGCTTCCATACCGCTGCGGCACCAGCTGTCCATTCTCGATTCCGTAGCTCCACAACTCCGCGTGACGCAGCCCCGAGCGGTCGACGGCATCGTTGACACGGTGCAGCGCAGCGGCGATCCACGCCGTGTCGGGGCCTTCCCGTACGCCGGCGAGCTGCCCGGCGAGTCCGGCGAGCAGCTCGTTCACGTCCCTGCCCCAGACGACGGTGGGCGAATGGTACGCGTCGTGACGGAACGCGTCCCGGACCTCCGCCGACGCGTACGCATCGTTGGCAGTGACCGGTCCCAGTCCGTCGACGAACAGCCCGATCGGATACGGGCGCAGCATCGGCTCCACTTGCGCCCGCACTTCCGCACCGTTGAGCCGCACGATCAGCAGCCGCATCGCCGGATCGGTGTTCACGATCGGAATCGGGTGACCGCCCGAGTCGAGTGAGACGGCAAGAAAGCGCAGCGTGTCGGTCTGCCGCACCGGGGCCACCGCGGCGAGCACGCCGTCCCAGTAGCTCTGCTCCGCGGCAGGGAGCGAGTGGAGTTTGGCTTCCAGCTTCGCGGTGACTTCTTCCGGACCAAGTGCCACCTGGAAGTGTCGCACCGCCTCATTCCAGGTGATCACCGCCCGTTCGAGCGCCCCACGGTCCGCGACCAACGCTGCCAGCGCGGAATCCCGGATTGCTGGAGCGAGTGAGTCGAGCACCTTGGGCGTGATACCGAGCTGCCGGATAGCGTCGAGAATGGTGCCGATGCCCGCGAGAGCGTTGGGCACCCAGAGCGCGTTCACGTCGTAGGCGAACCGGCCGCCGCCGTAACCGTCTCGGCTGTCGCGCCAGCTCGCCGAGATCCAGCGGCCGTCCTCGCTGCGCGGGAAGCTCACGAGGTTGGTCGCGACGGGATCGGCGGCGTAGGCCGCCGTGTGGCGGGCGACGTAGGCGAGGTTGGCGACGAGCTTCGCGAGATGACCTTCTTCGAGCAGGAACTTCCGCCGCCGCTCGGTCGGTATGCGCGCGTCGCTCAAGTATCCCGCCTCCACCACCGGAAGCTGGTAGTTGGCGTCCACCATGATGTAATTCTCGCGCACCGCCTGGAGGTCGCGGAGCACGGCCCGCGCCTCTGCCGGCTTGCCGGCCGCGACGAGCCGGTTGTACTCCGCGGCGTGTTCGCGGATCGCCTGGCCGCCGAGCGCCTCCTCGTGACTCACCGCGCCCTCGGGTGAGAGCTTGCGCAGCGCGGCGGCGATGGCGTGCTCCGGCATGCTCGCGTCCCACACCGGCCGCATCAACAGCACCGTCATCAGCATGTCGCGCCCGAAGTACGTCGCGAAGTTGGGGAGCCCCGCCATCAGCTTTTCCCGGTAGCAGAGCACCTCGATGCCCCGCACTTCACGCTCCAGCCGGCGGAACCGCTCCGGGTGAGTGCCGTCCGCCCGCACGGCGTCGTAGAAGCGGCGGAAGTCGTCGTTGAAGATCGCGGCGCGGCCGAGCGGCGTCAGCGCCGCGGCATCGGTCGTGATGCGGACGCGGAACCGGACCACGCCGCGCGCGCGGCGCAGTGTGACGGTCGACCGCGTGAGCGTCGCCGTCACGCCGGGATCACCCTCGATGGTCAACCACAGGTGGGTTCTCGCGTCGAAGCTCGGCTGCGCGATCTGCACGGTGACCCGCGTCGCCGGCATGCGATACAGCGACGGCGTGAGCCGCTTGCGCAGGTCATCCACACTCCGGGCATTGAGCAGGGCGAGGTGGCGCGTTCGTTCCGCCGGCGGCAGCCGCGACAGGTTCGCGATCAACGAATCGAGCTCAGGGCGCGGAAACGGCGTCGCTTCGAATGGCAGTGTGTCACGCGCGGCGTACTGGAGGTCCCGTTCCACCCGCATCGAGCCGAGCAGGAAGAGGCCGATCGTGACGGGTGAGGGAGCCTCGAGTGTGTAGCTCAGGGAGCGAGTGTCCTGGGACGCCGAGACGACTGCGTTCCCGCCCCACGTCACCATGGCGGGGTGCCCCGCCGAATCGCGCGCCGTGAAGCCGACGCTCTCGTCGGCGGCATCGGCCCACAGGTGTACAACGCGGCCGGTGCGCCGATTGAGATAGACCTGGAGCGCGTTGCGCCGCGAGTCGCGATACACCCGCGTCTCGTATCCCTGGTACGCCGCCGTATCGTCGAGCTGCGGCTCGGGAAACGTGAGATAGGGCGGCACCGTGTCGGCGCGTGCCGCCTGGACGGCGAGCAGCAAGGCGAGGCAGGTCATCGACTTACTTCAATAACTCCGGGAATCGAGAGTGTCCATCGAGGCAGCGGATTGCCGAAATGCGAGTATATTGTTTCGCATGGCAACGCTCGCTTGGCGTGCCGCGCCCATCGGAGTTCTCGCGCTGTACGCTGCCGGATGCGCTCACTCGAACGCCACCGCCGGTCAAGCTCAGCTCGCCGATACGACCCGCGTTGCCCGCGATACGACTTACCGCGCACACCCGCCGCAACGCAGTCCATCGACCGTCACCGGAATTGAGAACCAGGTTGCTCCCGGGGACCCGGTGGAACTGGCGCTCCAGGGCACGGTGCCCGGCCTCGACGTGACGCGAACACCCGACGGCGGCGTCGCCATCCGCATCCACGGTCCCTCGTCGTTCTTCGGCAGCAGCGAGCCGATGTTCGTCCTGGACGGTATTCCGATCACCCCGGGTCCGAATGGGCGCATCACCGGGCTCAATGCACGCGACGTCGAGTCCATCCAGGTCCTCAAGGATCCCTCGGAGACGGCGTTCTACGGCGTGCGCGGCGGCAATGGAGTGATCCTCATCAAGACGAAGACAGCGCAGGTCAAGCCGAAACCTCAGTAGTTCCCCACCGGAGACGAATGCCGTGCGCACACCGCTCTTGAGCCTTGCGGTTGTCGGAGCGCTTTGCCGACCCATGTCGCTTTCCGCCCAGACGCCCGTCGAACGCCGCATCACCGCGCTCATCGCGCGCATGACGCTGGCGGAGAAGCTCGGCCAGCTGAACCTGCCGACCTACGACCCCAACGCGAAACCATCGCAGTCGGAGCTGGTGCGCCGCGGGCTCGTGGGCGGGTTCCTGAACCTCGACGGCGCCGACGCGACGCGCAACATGCAGAAGACCGCGGTGGAGCAGTCTCGGCTCCACATCCCGCTGCTCTTCGGACAAGACGTGATCCACGGCTACCGCACCACGTTCCCGATTCCGCTCGGCGAGGCGAGTGCCTGGGATCCGGAGCTGGCGGAGGCGACGGCGAAGTTCGCGGCGCGCGAGGCGCGTGCCGCGGGGCTCAACTGGACGTTCGCCCCCATGGTCGACATCGCGCGCGACCCGCGCTGGGGGCGGATCGCCGAAGGGGCGGGTGAAGATCCCTACCTCGGGTCGGTGCTCGCCGCGGCGCGCGTACGCGGCTTCCAGCAGTACATCCTGGCGACGGTGAAACATTTCGCGGCGTACGGCGGGGCCGAAGCGGGCCGCGAGTACAACACCGTGGACATGTCGGAGCGCACGCTGCGCGAGGTCTACCTGCCACCCTACAAGGCCGCGGTCGACGCCGGTGTCGGCTCGGTCATGTCGGCGTTCAACGAGATCGCGGGCGTCCCGAGCTCCGCGAACCCGTGGCTCACGAATACGGTGCTGCGGCACGAATGGGGATTCGACGGCTTCGTGGTGAGCGACTGGACGTCGGTCGCCGAGCTGCGCGCGCACGGCATCGCCGCGTCGGCAGCCGATGCGGGACGGCTGGCGCTCGCGGCGGGCGTCGACATGGACATGGTGGCCGCGATCTACGTCGACAGCCTCCCCGCCCTCGTGCGATCGGGACGGATCCCGGTCGCCCAGGTGAACGAGGCGGTGCGGCGCATCCTGCGCGCGAAATTCAAGCTGGGCCTGTTCGATGATCCGTATCGCGCGCTCCCCGAGGTGCCGCAAGACAAGGCGCTCGCCCGGCGCGCGGCGCAGGAATCGATCGTATTACTGAAGAACGAGGGTGGCCTGCTCCCGATCGGCGCGGCGGCGAAGACGATCGCGGTGATCGGTCCCCTCGCGGCCGATACCGTCAACCCGCTGGGACCTTGGTCGGGACGCAGCCGGCCGAGCGACGTCGTGACGGTGCTGGCGGGGATCCGCGAACGCGCGGGCCCTGGTGTCACCGTCCTCTCGGCTCCGGGCACCGGCGTCACGGACGGCGATACCTCAGGCATCGCCGACGCAGTGGCGCTCGCCCAGCGTGCCGACCTGACCGTCCTCGTCGTGGGAGAGGCGGACACGATGAGCGGCGAAGCCAGCAGTCGCTCTCGGCTCGGACTTCCCGGCGCCCAGGAGCGACTGGAGCAGGCGGTGGAGGCCACCGGCAAACCGGTGGTGCTGGTCCTCATGAGCGGCAGACCGCTCGTCCTGTCGTGGTCCGCCGAGCACGTGCCCGCGATCCTCGAGACCTGGTTCCTGGGCGATGAGGCGGGACACGCGATCGCCGACGTCCTGTTCGGCGACGTGAACCCGAGCGGGCGGCTGACCGTGACCTTCCCGCGCAGTGTGGGTCAAATCCCGATCTACTATGCCGAAAAGAACACCGGACGCCCGGCGGTCGAGGGTCAACACTTCACGTCCAAGTATCTCGATGTCCCCAACACGCCGCTCTACCCGTTCGGCTACGGCCTGAGCTACACCACATTTGCCTACCGCGACCTGCAGGTGCGAAAGGCTCGCCTGGGGACCCGAGACACGCTCGTGGTGTTTGTGACGGTCGCGAATACCGGAACGCGCGCGGGCACCGAGGTAGCACAGCTGTACGTGCGCGACGACGTGGGCAGCGTCACCCGCCCGGTGCGCCAGCTGCAGGGGTTCCGGCGCGTCGAGCTGGCGGCCGGTGCGTCGCAGACCATCGAGTTCCGCGTCCCAGTCCAGCAGCTCGGTCTCTGGAACCAGGCGATGAAATACGTCGTCGAGCCGGGAACATTTCACGTCTTCGCCGGCTCCAGCTCGACGGCTGAGCTCGAGGGGACGTTCGAGGTCGTCGGAGTCCGGCCATGAGGAAATGGTCCGGACCCTCCCATGTGGTACGGCGGCTCGAAGCCGCCGCTGGGCGCCTACGTGTGCTGGTTGGTGTGCTCTTGGCGCTGGCCTGCAACGGCGACAGCACCCAGCCGCTGGGCCCCCCGGCTCTCGTCTCGAAAAGCGGCGACGCGCAGGCCTGGTACTACAACAATCCGCTTCCCACGGCATTCAGCGTGACGGTGACCGACGCGAACGCCGCCCCGGTGCCGGGCGTCCGGGTCGACTGGGCGATCATCACCGGCAGCGGCGGCAGCCTGAGCCAAACCGTAGATTCGACGGATTCCAAAGGCGTCGCGACCACGATTCTGACACTCGGTGGGGCCACGGCCTACGTCGTGACGGCCACAGTGGCGGCGTTGCCCCATGTCACGTTCTCGGCGACCGCCACCGCACCGCCCGTGAGAGACTCGGTCGCGGTGAAGGACAATTTCTTCCAGCCCGACAGCGTCATTCTGCAGGTCAATGACACCGTCTATTGGACCTGGGCGGGGACGCAGCAGCACAATGTGACATTCGGCCCGGGAATGGCCTCGGCGACGCAAAGCAGCGGCACCTACAGCAAGCAGTTCACGGCCACGGGGAAATTCGGCTACACCTGCACGCTCCACGCGGCGATGAAAGGGGTCGTGGTCGTCGTCAATTAACGACTCCTACCGTCCCCTACCGTCCCCTACCGTCGTCTCTAACCGGTATTTCTCATCCCCGCCGCAATTCCATTGACCGTCACGAGCAGCGCGTCGCGTAGCAGCTCGAGCTCTCCTTCGCCGCTGCGCAGCCGGCTCAATACCTCCACCTGAACCAGGTTGATCGGATCGACGTACGGGTTCCGGACGTCGATCGAGTGGCGCAGCACCGGGTTGTGCTCCAGCAGCGCCCGGTGGCGCGTCACGGTCAGCAGTAACTCCACGGTGCGCCCGAGGCGCGCGCGCAGCTCCTCCCCGATCGACCGCAGCTCGGCAGGGACGAGTCTCCTGTCATAGCGCGCGGTGATCTCCGGCGACGCCTTGGCCAACACCATCTCCACCAGATCGAGCGTCGACCGAAAGAACGGCCACGCATCGTACATCTGGCGCAGCTCCTCGAGCGCTCCCGGTGCGGCGAGAGCCTCCCCGATCCCGAGCCACGCCGGCAGCATCAGGCGCGTCTGCGTCCAGGCAAGCACCCAGGGAATCGCGCGCAGCGTTTCCAGCCCTCCGGCCGCGCTGCGGCGCGCAGGGCGCGACCCGATCCTGAGCTGCTCGATTTCCACCTGGGGCGTGGCCGCCCGGAAGTAGGCGGGGAATTCCGGTGTGTCGTGAACCACGGTGCGGTAGGTGGCGCGGGCACTGTCCGCCAGCTCCTGCATGCGCTGCCGCCACTGGGGCTTGGCGTCCTGCGTGGGTCGGAGCGTGGCTTCGAGCACCGCGGTCGTGTACCGCTCGAGGGTGCGCAGCGCGATGCCCGGGAGGCCGAACTTGGAGTCGATCGTCTCGCCCTGCTCCGTGACGCGCAAGCTGCCGTTCACCGAGCCGGGCGGCTGGGACTGGATCGCGAGATGCATCGGCCCCCCGCCGCGATCCACCGTTCCGCCGCGGCCGTGAAACAGCGTGACGCTGACGCCGTGCGCCCGGCACGCCCGGACGACGTCTTCCTGCGCCTTGTATAGCTCCCACGCCGCGGAGAGCCGTCCATCGCCCTTCGCCGAGTCGGAGTAACCGACCATCACCTCCTGAGTCCCTCGGATCCGCTCGCGGTAGCTCGCGATCGCGAGCAGATCCGTGAGGCAGGCGCCGGCGTTGCGTAGGTCCGGGACCCGCTCGAACAACGGCACGACACGGAGCTGCGGATCGATGCCCGCCGCGAGCTGCAGCAGCTCGACCGCCAGGACGTCGGACGGGCGGCTCGCGAGCGAGATCACGTAGGCGCCGAGCGATCCGGGTGGGAGGGCGGCGGCGTGCTGGAAGGTGGCGATGACGTCCTGGACCTCCGGCGCGAACCTGGCCGCCGCTCCGACCGCCGCGGCGGCCGCTCGACCCCCTTCCTCTATCTCCCGTCGCAGATACGTCAGGCGCTCCGGCTCTTCCCAGGCGGCGTACGAGCCCAATCCGCTTTGTCGGGTAATCGCATCGAGCGCGGCGGTGTGCCGGCCTGCCTCCTGGCGCAGGTCGAGCCGCACAAGTGTGAGGCCGAAGCACGTCACGCGCCGCAGGATGTCGGCGAGGCGCCCATCGGCGATGATCGCCGCCCCGCGCTCGCGCAGCGAGCTATCGCACAACCGCAGCGGCTGGGCGAGCTCCTCCGGGTCCCAATAGACCCTCGCGTCGCTGTTCCAGTCCGCGAGGGAGCGCCGTCCGTTCAATACCTGGTCGATCCAGTCGCGGGTATACGCCAGCCGGTCGCGGACTTCCCGGAGCAGCGCGCGGTAGGGCTCTCGCTCCTGTCCCACACGAGCCAGGAGCTCCGGGCTGCCGTCCCGCATCGACAGCTCGGAGCGCAACGCCTGAATCTCCTTGAAGTAGAGGTCGGCGGCCATCCAGCGGGCGAGCAGGCACGACTCAGTCGTGACGGCGGGCGTCACGTTGGGGTTGCCGTCCCGGTCGCCGCCGATCCAGGAGCCGAAGCGGATCGGGGCGGCGTCGACGCCGAGCGGACGGCCCGTCGCGGCGCGCAGCGCGCGATCGAGTGCCCGCTGGTACTGCGGCACCGCATCCCACAGGGTCTGCTCGATCACCACCAGACCGCCTTTGACTTCGTCGATCGGGGTGAGCTGACCCGCCCGGGCCTCATCCGTCTTCCAGGCGGCGGTGATTTCCCGGCGCAGCGCATCGTGCGCTTCGGCTTGCTCCTCCGGCGTGAGATCGGGATGGTCGAGCAGCGCGAGCTGTTCCGCGATGTGCCGCGCCTTTTGCCGCAGGGTACGGCGCGTGACCTCCGTGGGGTGCGCCGTCAGCACCAGCTCGATCCGCAAGTGCCGGACCTCGTCGTGCAGCTCGTCCGGCGAGACGCCGGACAGGGCGAGGCGTGAGAAGCTGTCTTCGAACGAGTCCTGTTGCGGCCCGGCGCCGGGGGCGCGCTGGTGCTCCCGGCGGCGCCGCAGGCGGTGGTGCTGCTCCGCGATGTTCGCCAGCATGAGGAAATGGGCGAACGCGCGCGCCACCGTGAGCGCCTGATCGAGCGGCAGCTCCACGAGCACCCGCTCGAGCTCGTCCAGGTCCGCGGCGCTGCCCGCCCGCTCGCTCTTTGCGAGCGCCCGCACGCGCTCGACGGTCTCGAACAGCCGCTCCCCTTCCTGCTGGCGCAGTGTTTCGCCGAGCAGGTTGCCGAGCAGGCGGACGTCGTCGCGGAGTGGAGTGAGGTTGTCCTGCGGGCTCACGCTTTAGCGTGTCGCCCCAAGGGGAGCTCCTCTTGGGGCTCTGGGCGGCTTGGGCGGCGGCGGCACCATGATCGGCGGCGGCAGCGGCATCCGGATAATCCCCGAGACCTGCGCGGCGAGCGCCAGCGCCACGCCGTTCGTCCATCCGAAGCCGTCCTGGTTGGGATACTCCCCGCCCCCGGCGCGCCGGTTCGGGTCGACGACGTCGTACTTCTCCGTCATCCTCCCGGTCGACTGGTAGGTGCGCCGGTTCAGCGCCAGCCAGCGGTCGCGCGCGCTGTCTGCGACCAGGGTGTTGCCGTAGCGCCGCACCGCCTGGATCGTGAGCCACTCGAGCGGCGGCCACCCGTTGGGGGCGTCCCACTGCTGGCCGGACGCGATCCCCGTGGTCACGAACCCGCCGGCTTTGAGGAAGTCCCTGGCAAGCCGCCCGGCCACGGCCCGGCCCTGCTCCGGCGTGGCGAGTCCGAAGTAGAGCGGCGCCGCGGCGGCGAGAGTGGGGCGATCGGTTACGCGCTCGCCGCTTTTCCAGCGCACGTCATAGAAGAAACCGCTCGCCGAGTCGTAGGCGACGGCGAGGAGCTTGCGGCGGCGTGCCTCCGCCGCATCGGTGTATCGGGACGCGACCTGCGCGTCCCCGGCGGCTCCGCGCAAGCGGCGCAGCGCCGCGATCGTGCGCTCGGCGTGGTAGAGCAGGCTGTTGAGATCCACCGGCACCAGGTCCGTCGTTTCAAGCGTCAGCAGGTCCTTGGGGTCGCGCATCCAGCGGCTCGAGAAGTCCCAGCCGCTCTCGGCGGTGGCTTTCAGGTTGCGGTACAGCGCATCGCGCCGGGCCGCCGGCACTTTCTGGCCCAGCTCGTAATCCTCGCGGTACGCCTCCGGCCTGGGCTCGGGCACGTCGTCCCAATAGCGGTTGAGAACCGCGCCGTCGGGAAAGCGGACGACGCGGCGGAACGCCGCACCGGGGGTTACCCGCTCCGCGCCATCCATCCAGAACGCATGCTCCGCTTCGAGGGCATCGAGATAGGGGAGCGCCTGCGCGCTGTCCGTCGCCTCCGCGTAGAGACCCACCATGGCGGCGAAGAACGGCGGCTGGCTGCGGCTGAGGTAGTAGGTGCGGTTGCCGTTGGGCATGTGCCCTTCGGTCCGGACGAGGTGCGCGAAGTTGTCGAGCATGTCGCGCACCAGATCGGTCCGCCCGCTCTGCACGAGGCCCAGCATCGTGAAGTACGAATCCCAGTAATAGACCTCGCGGAAGCGGCCACCCGGGACGACGTACGGCTGCGGCAGTGGGATCAACGACGAATGCGGATCGGCCGCGTCGGGGGCGCGCGTCAACACCGGCCACAGGGCCTGGATGTGCGCTTCCATCGACTGCGTGGTATCGGTGCGGAAATCCGCGCCGACGGCTCGCGGCGCCTCGAAATAGCGATCGACGAACGTTTTCAGATTGAAACCGGGCGCTTTCCGCTCGGTGGCGAAGCGCGCCACGATTTCGGCTGGAGCGAGCCGGGGACGCGCGTCGACGAACGTCTTGGAGTCCGGGAACACGCCGGCCAGCTCGACGTCGTGAAACAGGGTCCCGAGATCGCGCGCCGGATTGTAGCCGGCGGCGGCGACGGGAGCGGGCTTTGGGACGGTCGGCGCAGAATGGCACGCTGTTGCCATGAGCGCGACGAGGCCGAATCGTTGAATGAGCTGGCGCATGGCGGAATCGTACGACATGGAATCGAGTTACGCCACCGCCCTCAAGGCCGAGCGACGCCGGGGTGGGGACAGGACGCGAGGACGCGGGGGCCGCACGGCCTGGACACCGTTGCTCCAGGCCAACATGAGATCCGAACGCGCGGTCCGGGTCGAGCGCCCCCGCGTCCGGCGGCCCCACCCCGGCGTCGCTGATGCGTTTCCACTTGACGTGTTGCAGTCCCGAGGCGATGCTCCCCGCCCGTGACGATCAAGCACGCCCTGGCGGCACTCCTCCTGGTCCTCGGGTGCGCGCCGAAAGACCACCCGACCTTCAAGTTGCTGCCCCCGCACGAGACCGGCATCACCTTCGCCAACGTCATCACCGAAGACGACACCGAGAACCTACAATCCGACTACTTCATTTATAACGGCGGCGGCGTGGCGGTCGGCGACATCAACAACGACGGTCTGCCGGACATCCTCCTCACCGGTAACATGGTGCCGAGCCGCCTGTATCTGAATAAGGGCGGCATGAGATTCGAAGACATCACCGCCTCCTCCGGCGTGAAGCCGGACTGCTGGGCCTCGGGCGCTGCCATGGCCGACGTCAACAACGACGGCAACCTCGACATCTACATCTCCTGTACCGGACCGGAGCGGACACCGCCGGCGCGCCGGGCCAACCGGCTCTACATCAACAACGGGAACGGCACCTTCACCGAAGCGGCCGCCCGCTACGGCATCGCCGACTCGGGCTTCACGATCCAGTCCGTGTTTCTCGATTACAACGGGGACGGCTACCTCGACCTCTTCGTGATGAACAACTCTCCGCACGAGTTCGCGCGCGGGGAAGCGGAGATCAACCCGTCCGGCGTTCCCAGCAAGGCCACCGGCAGCTACGACCAGCTGTATCGCAATAACGGCGACGGGACGTTCACCAACGTCTCCAAAGAAGCGGGGATGCTGCAGCAAATCGGGTACGGCCTCGGCGTCGTGGTGTGCGACGTGAACGGCGACGGGTGGCCCGACATCTACGTGTCGAACGACGACACCCCGAACGACGCACTCTACGTCAATAACCGCGACGGCACGTTCACCGACAAGGCCGGGGCCTATCTCAAGCATGCCAGCTTCGCCGGCATGGGCCTCGACGTCGCCGACATGAATAACGACGGTTGGCCCGACATCATGCAGACCGACATGCTGCCGGCCGATCTGAGCGACCGGAAGCGGATGAGCGGGGCGATGAACTTCGGCGGCGTGGTGGAGTTCCGCAACCGCGGTTTCCGCGACGATTACCAGGTCAACTCGCTCCAGCTGTCGAACGGCATCACCCCGAGCGGCGATCTCGTGTTCAGCGAAATCGCGCACATGGCCGGCGTGGCCTACACCAACTGGAGCTGGAGCGCACTGTTCGCGGACTTCGACAACGACGGACGGAAGGACCTCTTCATCACCAACGGCTACCCCAAGGCCGGCAACGATTACGACTATCAGATGGGGATGTTCCGGCTGAAGCACGAGGGCGGGGACCCGAGGGTCGGACACGCGCGCGGCGTGGAGCTGCTCGAGCGGCTGCGCGCCTACCACTTGCCGAACTACATCTTCCGCAATAACGGCGACCTGACGTTCTCGGACGAGACCAGGGCCTGGGGGATGGACCAGCCGAGCTTCTCCTACGGGGCGGCGTACGCCGATCTCGATAACGACGGCAAGCTCGATCTCGTGGTCAACAACATCGACGCTCCCGCTTTCATTTACAGGAACGTCCAGCCGGCGGACAGCGCGCACCATTATCTCGCCGTCACACTGGAGGGCGAGAACCCGAACCGACACGGCATCGGCGCGACGCTGATCCTCACGGCCGGGGGACAGCGGCAATACCTCTATCAGAGTCCCTATCGGGGCTACATGTCCACGATGGACGACCGCGCGCACTTCGGCCTGGGCAGCGCGGCGCGCGTGGACAGCCTGCAAGTCATCTGGCCGGATGGACGCTCTCAGCTGCTGACCGAACTCCCCGTCGACCGAATGGTGGTGGTGAAACAACAGGAGGCCAGTGGCCGCTGGCCAGCGGCCGGTTGTATTCTCTGCCACGGGCCACTGGCCACCGACCACCAGGTGTTTCGGCCAACCGATCCCCGCCACGCTCCGCAGTACCAGCACCGGAACGGCAATCAGATCGATTACGACGTGCAGCCGCTCCTCCCCTACATGCCCTCGCGACAGGGGCCGCCGCTTGCTGTAGGAGACGTCAACGGTGACGGCCTGGATGACGCGTTCATCGGCGGCGGCGCCACAGTCCCGGGCAAGCTGTTCGTGCAGCAGCGGAACGGCAGCTTCGTGGAGTCCGCCAGGGGGGAGCCCTGGGCGGCCGACACCGCGTACGACGACTGGGGGGCACTGTTCCTCGATGCCAACGGTGACGGCCGGCCGGATCTCTATGTCGCGAGCTGCGGCTACCGCCTGTCGCCGGTTTCGCCCCGGTTACAGGACCGCCTCTACGTGAACCAGGGAAGCGGGCGATTCGTGCGCGACACGCTGGCGCTGCCCACGATGCCGACGTGCACTGCCGCCGTCGTGGCGGGGGATTTCACGGGGGACGGCAAGGCGGACTTGTTCGTGGGCGGACGCCTGACGCCCCGGAACTATCCGCAACCGACCCGCAGCTATTTGTTGCGCAACGAGGGCGGTCGGTTCGTGGATGTCACGGCCGAGTGGGCTCCTGATCTCCTCAAGCCGGGCGGCATGGTCACTGCCGCGGCGTGGATCGATCTTGACGGCGACGGCAAGCTCGATCTCGTGACCGCCGGCGAATGGATGCCGATCGAGTTTTGGCACAACGAGGGGACGCGGTTACGCAATGTCACCGCGACGATGGGACTGCCGCCGACCCGCGGATGGTGGTACGCCCTAGCGGTGGGAGACTTCAACCACGACGGCCATCCCGACCTCGTCGCGGGGAACCTGGGGTTGAACGCCACGTACGTGACGTCGCCCGGGAACCGCTTCGGGGTGTACGCGGGCGACTTCAGCGGCAACCGGACCAGCGACATCGTCCTCACCCAGGAAGTCGGCGGGACGGAGTATCCGTTGTTCGGATTGGCCCGCTACGGTCCCGTGATCTACCAGTTGGGCCTCAAGTTCCCGAACTATGCCGACTTCTCGCAACGATCCGTGGCACAGTTGTTCGGCGCCCCGCAATTGCAACACGCCCTGCACTATCAGACAGACACGTTTGCCAGCCTCTACCTGCAGAACAACGGCAACGGCACCTTCACCGCGTCCGCGCTACCGAATGCGGCGCAAATCGCTCCGATCCGTGGGATCATCGCGATGGACGTGGACGGCGACGGCAATCTCGATCTGATCGTGGCGGGGAATCTCTACGATCTGGAGCCGAACACGCCGCGGCTCGATGCCGGCAACGGCCTCTGGCTGAAGGGCGATGGCCAGGGTCACTTCACCCCGGTTCCTCCCCAGGAGAGCGGGTTCCTGGCGCCCGGGCACGTGACGGGTCTGGGGCTCGTAAAAACGCCCGCAGGGAATGCCGTGTTCGTGGCGAACAACGGCGATTCCCTGCAGGCGTTTGAGATACGGCGTCATCGGTAATCGGTTGTCGGTAGAATCTACTGATAACCGATTACCGATAACGCTTTCAGATTACCAACCCGGATTCTGCACCAGCATGTCCGTACTCCCGACCTTGCTCAGCTCAACCTGAATTGCCGGGATCGGATACAGGTGATTCCGCGTTGCGAACGTAATGCCCGCGAGGTACGGAATCCGGTTCTTCTCGACCGCGATGTAGTTGGCGATCACGGTATCCGCATCACCCCAACGCCGCAGGTCGAAGAAGCGCTGTCCTTCCATCGCCAGCTCGAGGCGGCGCTCCAACTTGACCGCCTGCAGCGCCGTGGCCGCATCGGTCCACGGTCCGGGATACAGCCCGATGCGGTAAATCGCCCATTGCGTGCTCGTCGAGTCGAGCGTCGCGTTCTGGGTCAACGGCACCGCCATGCGATTGTCACTCACACATGAAGACCACGTCACCTTCAATGTGCTGTCCGATGCAGCATCAAAGCCCTGCCCGCACCCCTGGGCGACCTGCCCCGCCCGCGCGCGGATCTGATTGACGATCGTTCTGGCGGCCTCGAGGTTGCCCGTCATGACATCGGCCTCGGCCAGGAGCAGCAGCGCGTCGGCGTAGCGGAAGATGTGGATGTTCACATCGTTCGTCTGCGTCGCCTGCCAGCCGACGTTGTTTTCGCCGTTGGCCGCGTTTTCCTGGACGTTCTTCTTGGGGCTGTACGGGCCGCTGTAGGACGCGTCCCGGATCCACGACCGGTTGTGGAGCCCCCAGTCCTTGTAGGGGGTCTTGTCCCGGCCGACCGTCCAGTCGAGCCGCGGATCGACGGGCGACAGCATCCCGCCGTCGAAGCTCGTGTCGAGCGTATTCCAGTTGGGGTTCGACAGATACAGCGGCAAGCCGGCGGCATCGACCTGGTAGAAGTTGACCAGGTTCTGCGACGGCTGATGGAAGCCGCAGCAGCCGAAGTGGCTCCCCGAGTGCGGGAAGTTCAGCCGCTCGCCCCAGTTGGAATTCCAGCCGGAGGGTTCGCCGTCCCGCACCGACGCCTGGAACGCGAGGATCGTTTCCGGACCGTTCTGGAACTGCGTGAAGGCGGTCCAGACGTGCGTGAAGTCCGTCTCGAGCCCGTACGGCGATCCGCCGGTCCCTGTCGTAATGCTATCCAACACCGCCTTGGCCGAGTCCCAGTACGCGGGGACATCCGCCGCCGCATAGGCATAGACCCGCCCCTTATACGCTCTGGCGGTCCACTGCGTGGCGCGACCCGCGTCCCCCTGGAAAGGCGTGACATCCAGCAACACCTCCGCGGTGTCCAGGTCTCTGACGAGATTGCCGATCACGTCGACGCCGACGTTCGACTTCTTGAAATCGATCGAGTCAGCTTCGAAGTAGTAGGGGATATTCTTCCACATCCGATACGCTTCGAAGTGGTAATGCGCGCGGAGAAAGACCGCTTCGCCCCGGATGTGGTTCGCCTTGGCGGCGTCGATCCCCCCCGCGGCCTGCACCTTGTTCAGCAACCGCAAGGTGGCGTTGGCGCGCGCCACTCCGTCGTAGACCTGAGCCCACTTCTGGTTCAGGTAGTCCTGCACGTCGCCCGCCGACCAGAGGTAGGTCTCGATCTCGAACACCGGCGCCTGGTCGCCCAGGTTGGAGCCCTTGTGCGCGTCACCGCTCGTGACGCTGCCCCACACCCAGTTGCTGGCCGCACAGCCCCACGACCCGGCGGAGCTGGAGCTGCAGTCGAGCGAGCGGTAGGCGGCGATCAACAGGCCTTCAACGCCGTCCGCCGTCGCCAGGGCGTTCTGATCGAGCACACCCTGGGGCGTGGTGTTCAGAAAGTCTTTGCAGGCATAGGTGACGCCGATCGCCAGAGTCACGATCGCCGCCACGAGCAGCAGCTTATTCAACTTTCGCGTGTTCATCGTCTTCCATCCCTCGAAGTTGAAGACGAGTGCCGTTCCAACGGTTGGAACGGCACACGAGTCGCTAGAACGTGGTCGAAATTCCGATCGTGATCGTCCGGTTGCTGGGATACGACCCCTGGTCGATGCCGCGATACTGGTCGCGCACGTCGCCGGCCGCGCCGGTGACGTCCGCCGCGGGCAGCGACGGATCGAGTCCGGAGTACCCGGAAATCGTGAACAGATTCTCCGCCTGCAGATAGATGCGGGCGGCCGGGATCCAGCGAATCAGGGCCGGCGGCAGGTTATAGCCGATCTGGATGTTGCGCATCCGCAGGTACGACCCGCTCTCGACCCAATAGCTCGAGAACTGCCGGCTGAAGGCGTCCTGAGAGTCCAGCCGCGGATACTTGGCGCCCGGGTTCGTGACCTTCCCGGGGCAGACGCCGGCGACGTCGTTGCAGACGCCGTCCAGCACCACGGCATTGGCCAGCAGGTCACTGCGGACGTTGGTATCGAAGTAGCGGAACACGTACCAGTACTTTTCTTCGTTGAAGATCTTGCCGCCCACCGTCCCGAACAGCGTGGCGCTCAAATCCCAGTTGCCATGCCGCAACCCGAGATCGAAGCCGCCCGCGAACTTTGGATGGGGGCTGCCGATGATCGCCCGGTCGGCGGAGGTGATGTGGCCGTCGCCGTTCAGATCCTTGAACTTGATCCGGCCGGGGCGGGCGCCGTCGTTCCAGTAGGGCGCCGCATCGAGCGAATCCGTGTAGTAGCCGTCGGCCACGAGGCCGTAGAACGACCCGATCGGCTGGCCGACCTGGTTGATCACGGGGTTCTGATCCCGGATGATGTTCGCCGGGAAGAAGAACTGCGTCACGCCGTCGATCTGGACGATCTTGTTCTTGTAGTGCGACCCGTTGATCGACGCGCTCCAGAAGGTCGACCCGCCGATGATGCCCTTGTAGCCGAGCGAGACGTCGAACCCGTTGTTCTGCATCTTGCCGATGTTCACGATCGGCGGAGCCGCGCTGCCGGCCGTGGCCGGAGTGGCGGGGTTGAACAGCAGGTTGTTCGATTTCCGGTTGTATACATCGACGCTGAACGAACCCTTCCCCTGGTTGAACTCGAGGTCCGCGCCGACGTTCAGCGAGCGGTTCTCTTCCCACTTCAGATCCGAGTTCCCGATCGCGGTGATCTTGAATCCCGGCACGATGTTCGTCTTCGATCCGCCGCCGATGTCATAGAACGTGTCGCCGCGGTCGCCGCCGAGCTGGCTGACGATGCGGTCGGAGGGAATCTGCTGGTTGCCGGTGACTCCGAAGCCGGCCCGCAGCATCAGGCTGCTGAGGAACCCGGAGCTCGGGAAGAACGATTCATTCGACACCCGCCACCCCAGCCCGACCGCCGGGAACGTGCCCCAGCGATGCGTCGGCCCGAGACGGGAGGACCCGTCACGGCGCACCGTCGCGCTCAGGAAGTAGCGTTCGCCGTAGTTGTAGTCGGCCTTGCCGAAGAACGACATCAGGGCCGCGATGCTCCCGGTGCTGGTGACGTTCTTGGTGGTCGGGTCGCACAGCGCGTCCTGGATGAACCGCTCGCTCACGTCATCGTTGAGCAGGTTCGCGCAACTCCCCGCCTCGAACCGGTTGGTATTCTTCGTCGCTTCCTGTCCGACCAGCACGTTGAGGTTGTGCTTGTCGAACGCGCGCACGTAGTTGAGCGTGTTGCTCCAGGTCCACTCCGTGAACAGATCGTAGTTCTCGTTGATGCCGTTGATGGACGTCACCTCGGAGTTCTCCGGGGTGATCGCGCTGAACCCGTGGAAGTTGTTCTGATCGAGATTGAACCCGAACCGCGTCTTCAGCGTGAACCCGTGGCTCGCGTCGAAACCCGCGAACACGTTGCCGAACATGCGATCGTTCTGGTTGATGTTGTGCTGGCCGACCGACGCGATCTTCAGCGGGTTGGTCAGGTTGGAGAGCCCCACCGCCTTACCGGAGGCGAAGTACCCCGCGATGTCGTAGATCGGCACGACCGGCTGCTGGAAAATGTTCTTGCCGATGATGTTGTCTTCGCCCAGCCCGTTGTCGTCGAGCCCGCCGTAGGCTTGCTCGCGCGAGATCGAGAGGTTCTCCCCGATGCTCACCCGGTCCATGTTGAACGTCGTGTTGATGCGCACGCCGCCGCGCTGGTACAGATTGAACGCCGCGGTGCCCTCCTGATTCAGGTAGTTGAAGGACACGAGGTACGCGTTGTCCTCGCCGCCGCCCGAAACCGACAGATTGGCGTTGCGCACCTGACCGGAACCGAACACCGCCTTCCACCAGTTCGTCCCGGGGCTGCCCGGCATGATCAGCTTTGTGCCGTCGCTCGTGAATGCATACGAGGCCGTATTGAGCGTGTCCGTCGTCTGGTGCACGCCGTCGTTCGGCCAGATGAAGGCCGGCACGCTGGGGCTGTTCTGATCCCCGAAGATGTTCGTCGGCGGATTCAGTCCGGCGTTGTTGAACGCGGTCTTCACCACCGCGAAGTAGTCCAGCGAATTCTGGATCAGGATCCCATCATAGCCCTTGACGGGACTCGCCACGCCGGTAGTGACATCCAATGACACGCGGCGCCGGCCGGGATGACCCTTCTTCGTCTCGATGATGACGACGCCGTTGCTCGCCCGCGAGCCGTAAATCGAGGCCGCCGACGCGTCCTTCAGCACTTCCACCGAGCCGATGTCGTCCGGGTTGATGAAGTTGAGGTACGAGTCCTGCACCGGCGTGCCGTCGACGACGTACAGCGGATCGTTGTTCTGGAACGAGCTGATGCCCCGGATCCGCACCGTGGTGCGCGAGCCGGGCGACCCGCCGTTATCGACCGTCACTCCGGCGACGCGGCCGTCGAGCCGCTGCAGCACGCTGGCCCCCGACTGCCGCTGCGTGCTCTGGACGTCGACGCTCGAGGCAGCGCCCGTAACGTCGGCGCGCCGCTGCGAGGTGTAGCCGGTCACGACCACTTCCGGGAGCACGGCAACCGAAGGCTCCAGGACGACGTCGATCGTCGAACGTCCGCTGAGCCCCTGGGCCACGCCGCGGTACCCGATGTAGGCAAACACCAGGATCGCATCCGGCGGAGCATCGATGGAATACTTTCCTTGTGCGTCGGTCAACGTGCTGGTATTCGTGCCGCGGATGCGCACGGTGGCACCATTGAGCTTCTGACCAGCCGCCGACGTCACTGTTCCGGTGACCGTGACGTTCTGAGCGACGGCGACTGGGCAGACCACCAGTGCCAGCAGCGCACACATCCCCACAGCACGCAATACTCGCTTACCTAGGCTATTGCTCTCCATAGCAACCCTCCGAGCGCTAATCATTGTGGGGGTCTCCGCATCGACTGCAATCCCTGTTGTCCGATCAGCTCACGATAGGTGATGAGGTGGATGCTCCTGTTTTTGAGGGTTTGGGCGAATCGCGGTGAGGTGAGAGCATCGAGCTCTCCTTGACGGTTCTTGCTCATGTCGGGGAGCGGTTGCGCGGTGTTCATGTCGATCAAGGCACCCAGCTCCGCGTCGTCGAGCCCGACGTGGGTGACCAGCACCGTCACGCCCGGGTGCAGCCGATTGATGAACGCCACCAGGCTGTCGCCCTTGCTCTGGGGAGCCGCCCAATACTGCGGCGCGTCGGTGGAATCGCCGAAATACCCCATCATCCCGAGCGAGTACTCCTTCGCCAGTCGCTCGGCGACGTCGCGGAACTCGGGGTACTCGACCACCGTCCCCATGTGATAGTCGACGTAATCGATCTTGATGCCGGAGTGCAGCGCGCGATCGATCTGCGCACGCAGCTCGTGCTCGACCTGCGCGATGTCCGGATGGTTGTTGTGCAGTGCTTCGGAAGACTGGAAGAAGAAACCGTTCGAATCGACGAGCGTCGGGACGGCCTCACGCCCCGCGACGGGTCCCCACCGATAGTTCTTCCACTCGGAGTTCAGTGTCAGATGAATACCGACAGCGACCTCCGGGTGCTGCTTCAGGATGCCGACGATTTCCTGGTACCACGGTGTGGGGAACATCACCGAGACAGACAACGGCATGCCGGTTTGCATGAGCCGCTGCAGCGCCATGTTGACGCTGTGGCTCATCCCGGCGTCGTCTGAACGGATGATCAGCGTTGCGGGGTTGGCAGTCTGAGCGGAAACGGCAGGAGAAAAAGTCAAAACACACAAAACGAGGACTATGGTGGTGCCTAGCACACCACCCTTCAGCGCGGCAAAGAGGTGACGGCCTCGTGCCATTCGCCTGCCCCCACTGGGAGGACTGCCCCCAACGTGTTGTGATGCGAGATAAGGAGATACGCGTCGGATTCGGACTCCGCAAGAGCCCGGATCAGGCGGCGCCGGGGGTGGGGGCGCCGGACCGTTGGACGCGGGGGCGCTCGACCCGG
>Ga0310811_10001348_pt1 | contig 31024 bp, 29 predicted proteins | sample YCmetagenome_FD_207642 | JGI IMG/M metagenome (GOLD analysis project Ga0310811, IMG submission 207642) | Soil microbial communities from experimental microcosm in Duke University, North Carolina, United States - YC | ecosystem: Engineered > Artificial ecosystem > Soil microcosm > Unclassified ...
ATTCAGCTTAGAACCGTGTCGGACGGCGCCAACTACTCTGTCGTGGCGGCCGATATGGTCGGCGTGCCGGCGGACTGGCCTGCATCGGCGGGAAGATTCGCCCAGGCCGAGAAACCCAATGCGGCTGCGCACGCAACGATGAGGACGATTCGCATTTGATGTCTCCCTGACGTCTTTTGGTTTCGCGAATGTGAACCTAGGCGTCTGCGGGAGCGCCTTCTGTGTTCAGGATCACACAGAAACCGATTTAAGATTCCAGCCCGGACACCAGGGTCGCCGTGGCGCGGGCGCGCAATTTCGCCCGCGAAATGGGCCAATTCCGATCATTCTGGTTTTAATTAAACCAACTTTGAATCCCTAACAGCTTCCACACTCGCCAACCGTAATGATGAGCACCGACCCGGATACCTTTGTCGTCGAGGGGCTCACATGGACCAGGCGAAATATCACTCTGTGCGCGCTGATATTCTGGCTTTTCCGCATATGTCGCGGAAAGACGAACAGCTGCTGCAGACCGTCCTGAACAATATGTCCCAGGGCGTGCTGATGTTCGATCAGGAAACGCGGCTAATTTTTTGCAACCAACGTTATATCGAATTGTACGGTCTTTCGCCGGAAGTCGTTAAATCAGGATGTCTCCTGCGCGACCTCCTCGAGCACCGGATGGAGCTCGGCAGTTTCTCCGGCGATGTCGACGAGTACATCTCACGGCTCAAGGACGGCATCTCCGAAGGCAAGACCTTCAATCAGGTCGTGAACCTTCCGGATGGGCGTGCTTTCTCGGTCGTGAACAAGCCCCTCACCGGCGGCGGCTGGCTGGCAACCCACGAAGATGTCACCGAGCGCCAGCGCTCGGAGGACCGTATCGCGCACATGGCGCGGCACGATGCGCTGACCGACCTCCCGAACCGGACGCTGCTGCTCGAGCAGCTCAACCACGAGATCAAGCGCGTCAAGCGCGGCGAGTGCCTGGCAGTGCTTTGCCTCGACCTAGACCACTTCAAGAGCGTCAATGACGCGCTCGGACACCATATCGGCGACGAACTGCTCAAGCTTGTCGGCGAGCGTCTGCGCGGCTGCACGCGCGAACTCGACGTGGTCGCACGCATGGGCGGCGACGAATTCGCCATCATCATGACGCAGATGGAGCAGGCTACCGACGCCGCTGCGCTCTCGAAGCGCATCCGCGACTCGGTGGTCAAGCCGTACCAGATCGAGGGCCATCAGATCGTCACCGACATCAGCATCGGCATCTCGGTTGCGCCGATGGATGCCGTTGAGTCGAGCGAGCTGATGCGGAATGCCGACATGGCGATGTACGACGCCAAGGCCGACGGCCGCGGCACTTTCCGCTTCTTCGAGCCAGAGATGAACACCCGCATGAAGGTGCGCCGCGAGCTCGAAATGGATTTGCGCAAGGCGCTCGCGACCGAGCAATTCGAGCTCTACTATCAACCGCTCGTCGTCCTGCAGACCAACGACGTTAACGCGTTCGAGGCGTTGCTGCGCTGGAACCACCCGACCCGCGGCTTGATTTCTCCCGCCGACTTCATCCCGATCGCAGAAGAGACCGGCCTGATCGTGCCGCTCGGCGAATGGGTGCTCAAAGCGGCTTGCGCCGAGGCAGTTGAGTGGCCGGAGCACATCAAGGTCGCCGTCAACCTGTCGCCGGCCCAGCTCAACAACCGCAACCTGGTCAATATGGTCAAGGCGGCACTCGATCAATCGGGAATGTCGCCGCACAAGCTGCAGCTCGAAATCACCGAAAGCGTGCTGCTTCAGAACACCTTTACGACCCTTGCGACCCTGCACGAGCTACGCAAGATGGGCGTTCAAATCGCCCTCGACGATTTCGGGACCGGCTATTCCTCGCTCAGCTATCTGCGCAGCTTCCCCTTCGACAAGATCAAGATCGACCGCTCGTTCATTCAGGACTTGTCAAACGGCGCCGAGCCGCTCGCGATCGTGAATGCGGTGGCCGGTCTTGCAAAATGCCTGAACATGACGTCGACCGCCGAAGGCGTGGAAACTCGCGAGCAAATGGAGACCCTGCAAGCGATCGGCTGCACCGAGATGCAGGGCTATCTCTTCAGCAAGGCCCGCCCGGCCGGCGAGATCCGGCAGTTCTTCACTCAGGGCGTCGTGAAGAAACTCGGCGCAGCCTGACAAAGCCTCAATTTGCGAGAAAGGCCGCCTTCAGGGGCGGCCTTTTCTTTTTGCGCCGATACCCCGATTTTTTGGGCCCGATCAAGCCCCGGAGTCTGCGCCCGGGCCCAGGAACGGTTCGAATTTGACGGCGTTATGCGGTGGACAGCGAAAAAACAGTGATCGCGCCGCAGAAAAGCGACTCCGGACGACAAACTCGCGAACAACGGTGGATTGTCCGGATAAGCGGCAAATCGTTGTTGTCGCATTTGCGATTCTAGTTTCCTTTTGTGCAGGGGAAGGGGCAATTGTCGTAATGCTCAGACACGCCTGCTATGCGCTAATTTTGGCGCTGTCGGCTTCTGTTCAATCCCGCGCCGAAACGTCTTGTATTGATTTTGCGCGGCTGGCGCATTCGACAGTCGGGATTACGCGATATTTCGACGAGGCGGAACGCACCGCACCCGACTTGCTCGGCATCCAGGGCACCGGCTGGTTCCAGTCCTCCACCAGTATTGTAACCGTCGAACATGTCGTCGCCGCCATGGGGCTATCCAACGGAGACTGGAAGATTCTCACTATCCAGGATGCTGCAGAGACTCATTCGATTCCTGTCCGCATTCAGCGCGTGTTGGGCGCCGGGCCGGAAAAACTGGCCGTGCTTGAATTGCAAACCGCCATCTCGAGCGCGCGCAGCGTTGAGATCCGGATGTCGCCGCTCTTACCGGACGACCGCATCGTGACGATGGCCTATCCCAATCGCGAACGACGCGCAGTAACTGGCCGGTTTGTGCAGTACGCAACCGATGGCGGACTCGCGGGCACCGGTCTTCTTGAAATATATGAAGGGGATGACCGCCTCGTCATCGATCACGGCGCTTCAGGAGCGCCGGTGTTCGATTGCGAAGGCCGGATTGCGGCCGTCATCAGCACCGTCATCACCCAGATTTTCCACACGCCATTCGGCAAACAACGCATTTCGACAGCCTGGGGCACGCCCAACGTCATATCCGTGCCAATCCGTGAGCTGATGGGGCCTCACGAAAGCCAATAGCGCTTGGCGCTTTGCCTTCGGTGCTTTTGCTCGGACCCAATTTGAGCAATTCCTGTCCATTGCCCCAAAGGGCAATATTATTCCCCGTGTTCATGGCTCAAAATTTCCGAAGGGCTTACCGCCAGCAATGCGGTGCCCCCAACCCAGTAACCCTGAGGGAATTCGATCATGACAGGCCTCAGAAAACTCTTGTTAGGTTTAATTGGGCTGTTCACCGCGGCGATGGTCATGGCGGCCATTCCAGCCGCCGCGCAGCAGCAACAGCAGAGAAGACCCAACATCCTCGTCATCATGGGTGACGACGTAGGTTGGTTCAATATCATCGCCTATCACCAGGGCATCATGTCGGGGAAGACACCAAACCTCGACAGGCTCGCCTCCGAAGGAATGCGGTTCACCGACTACTATGCCGAAGCAAGCTGCACGGCCGGTCGGGCGAATTTCATCACCGGTGAGTTGCCCATCCGTACCGGCCTGACGACGGTTGGCCAGGCCGGTGCCGACGTCGGGATTCCGGCGCAGGCCGTGACGCTGGCCACTGCCCTCAAGGCGCAAGGCTATGCCACTGGGCAGTTCGGCAAGAACCATCTCGGCGACCTGAACAAATTTCTTCCGACGCTGCACGGCTTTGATGAATTTTTCGGATACCTGTATCACCTCGACGCAATGTCCGATCCGTACTGGTATTCCTTCCCGGTCGACGAGAAGTATTACAATACGTACGGCCCACGCAGCCTGATCCACAGCTACGCAACCGACCGGGACGATCCGACCGAAATGCCGCGTTGGGGCAAGGTCGGCAAACAGAGGATCGTCGATGAAGGCCCGCTGCCGCCGTTCCCGAACATGTCCAATGTTCAGAACATGCACGATTTGCCTTTCCTGAAGGCAAAGTATGACATGACGACCTTCGACGAAGTGCTGGTCAAGGCGTCGAGCGACTTCATGGACAAGGCCAAGCGCGACGGCAAGCCGTTCTTCGTGTGGCACAACACCACGCGCATGCACGTCTGGACGTTCCTGTCAGACAAATACAAAGCCATGCAGAACAGCCAGACCAACTATGGTCTCGAGGAAGCCGGCATGGCGCAGCTCGACGACAGCGTCGGCGCATTGCTCAAGCACATCGACGACATGGGCGAAACCAGCAACACGATCGTGATCTTCACCACCGACAACGGCGCCGAGGTGTTCACTTGGCCGGATGGCGGCATGACGCCGTTCAAGAACACCAAGGGCACGGTTGGCGAAGGTGGCTTCCGCGTGCCAGCCATCATCCGCTGGCCGGGGCAGGTCAAGCCGGGCACCGTCGAGAACGGTCTTATATCGGGTCTCGACTGGTTCCCCACCCTGGTGGCTGCCGCCGGTAATCCGAACATTACCGACCAGCTCCTCAGGGGCGTCCAGCTTGGCGACCGGAGCTACAAGAACCATCTCGATGGCTACAACCAGATGGATCTTCTCACCGGGAAAGGCCCGTCGAAGCGCCACGAAATCTTTTATTTCGGCGGCGCGACCCTCGGAGCGCTTCGCCTCGATGACTTCAAGTTCACGTTCTACCAGCAGCCTTATGGCTGGCCGGGCGAAAAGACCACCACCGACATGCCCGGGATGGTCAACATCCGCCAGGATCCGTTCGAGCGCACGCCTATGATTCGCGGCGAGTCGTCTAACACCGGCGCCTTCGGCTACGGCAATGACTTCTTCGCCCGCGAGTTCTGGCGTTTCGTATTGGTGCAGCAGTATGTTGGGAAGCTGGCGCAGACTGCGATCAACTACCCGCCAATGCAGGATCCGGCTTCGTTCAACCTCGAGGCGGTGAAGAAAAGAGTCGAGGAAATGATAAAGAACCGTCCGGGTCAGTGAGGAATATGCAAACAAGCGGGCCGCCTCACCGGCGGCCCGTTTTGTCTTTGCACGCTGCGCGTCTAGTTCTCTGTCGTACGCGCGTCCTGAAGATCATCATCCGACAACACGCGCAAGGCTGCGCCATCGACGTCGCTGTATTGCCCGCTGCGAAGAGCCCATAAAAACGCGAACAGGCCCGTGAGGCCAAGTCCAAGGGCGAGCGGCACGAGGTAGACCAGGACGTTCATCGGGCGCCTCCATTGGCACGCATGGCATTGAGTGTCACCAGCAGCGACGAGCCGGACATCGCGAGAGCGGCGACTAAAGGCGTCACCGCGCCAGCGATCGCGACGGGCACTGCAACAGCGTTGTAGATCGCAGCCAGCCACAGATTTTGCGTCATCAGCTTGCGGGCCCGCCGGGCAGCAACGATCGCATCGAGCACCGGCTTGAGCTTCTCGCCCAAAAATACCGCGTCGGCCTGAGCCTGGGTTACGTCGGCGGCGGAAATCGGCGACAAGGACACATGCGCGGCGGCAAGGGACGGCGCATCATTGAGGCCGTCGCCAACCATCAGCACGCGGCGGCCGCTGGCCTTGAGCATTTCGATGCAGGCAATCTTCTGCGCAGGCTTCAGGCCAGCCTGCCAATTCTCGATATCAAGAGCGCGCGCGACCGGCGCCACCGCCTCGGCATGGTCGCCGGAGAGAATATGCAAGTCGAGCCCACGCCCGCGCAGCGCATTGACCACATCGACTGCGTCAGGGCGGAGCTTCTGGGCGATCGCAATGACCGCAAAGCGCTTGCCGTGCCGGAAGCAGACCGTTGATGCCTGCGAGGCATTTGACGTGATGACATCGCAGAACTGCGGACTGCCGAGCTGCGCCTCGATGCCGTTGATGCGCGCACGCACGCCCTGTCCGGGCTCCTCCACGGCATCGTCGAAAGGCACGCGTGTCGTGGCCTCACGCGACAACGCAACTGCAAGCGGATGCCGGCTCGACAAAGCAAGCCGCGCCGCCATTTGCAGCGCCTCCGGATCAAGCGCGGCCGCGTTGACGACGCGCGGTTCCGGCAACGTCAAAGTGCCGGTCTTGTCAAAAACAACCGTATCGACCTCCGCCAGGCGTTCGATGGCGTCGCCGGCGTTGAGAATGACGTTCGCCCGGAATAGCGCGCCAGAGGCGACGACCTGCACGGCGGGAATTGCCAATGCGAGCGCGCAGGGACAAGTGATGATAAGAACGGCAATTGCGGTGATGACAGCATCATGCACGCTTGCCCCTGCGATCAGCCAGCCGGCCAAGGTCAGCGCGGCGGTCAGGTGCACGACGGGCGCATAGACGCGGGAGGCGCGGTCGGCGAGCCGCATGGCGCGCGATTTAGCGCTCGCCGTCTTTTCCAGGAGCTTCTCAATCTCGTCGATCAGGGCCGCACCGCCCGCGGCGGTTACCCTCAGCGTGAGGGCGCCGGAATAGTTCATGCTGCCGGCGTAGACGGTGGCACCCGACGCGACGTTGCGGCGCATCGTTTCGCCGGTGATCAGGCTTTCGTCGAGATCAGATTTGCCGCCAAGCACGATGCCGTCGGCCGGAACACGTTCGCCGGGTTTCACGAGCACGCGATCGCCGGCCTTCAGCGCCGCCGACGGCACGCTGACCAGTTCGTCGCCGATAAGCCGGTGCGCATTCTCTGCTTTCAGAGCGGCCAGATTGCCTGCCACCGCCCTGGTCTTGCGGCGCATGGCATGGTCCAGGGCGCGCCCAACCAGCAGGAAAAACAGCAGCATGATGGCGGAATCGAAATAGGCATGCTCGGCATGACTGGCCGTTTCCACCAGCGACATGCCGAGCGCAAGGATCACGCCGAGCGAGATCGGCACGTCCATATTGAGCGACCGCGCCCTGAGAGCGCGCCAGGCACTCGCAAAGAATGGCCGGCCGGCATAGGCCGCCGCGGGCAACGCGATCAACGCCGAGGCCCAGTGAAAAAAGTCGCGCGTTTCGGGCGTGATATCGGTGACATTTCCCGACCACACCGACACCGACAGCAGCATGATGTTCATGGCCGCGAACCCTGCGACCGCCAGGCAGCGCGTGAGACGACGGGCCTCGGCAGCCTCTTGCTGCTCGGCGCGCATCGGCGCGAACGGATGACCGTGATAGCCACCATCTTCGAGCGCGCGCAGGATTGCGGCCGGCTCTGCGAGTCCCGGCGACCAAGCGACGTGCAGCCTGCGGTTCGTGAAGTTCAACCGCGCCTCGGTCACGCCCGGAACGTTTCTGACCGCCCGCTCGATGCGGCCGATGCATCCGCCGCACGCAATGCCTTCAACGGCCAGTTCCATGCCGAGCGTGCCGTCGGCCATCGGCTTGGCATAGAGCGAAAGGTCGAGGCTCTCGGTCATAGCTTGCTCATGGCGAATCCAACATCACCCGGCTGCGCGAGCGGAAAACGCGCGCGTCATCCTTGTAAAGGTCAACGATCAGCTCCCATTGACCCGGCTCCGCCCGTGCCACGCCGCGGAAGCGGCCGCCCGATGCATCGTTGAGTGCGATCACATGGTCGCGCCGTTCATCCGCCGGGTGCGCAAGACGTGCCTGCGCCGCCAGACCATTCACGGCAATACCTTTGGGATCACGCACTGAAATATCGAGGACAGCATTGCCGGCGCCATCACGCGAAAGCTTGCCATTGACCTGCCAATGCAGCGCATCCTGCTGTTCTGCCCGGGCGATGTCCTGCCCGAACATCAACCCGGCTTTATAGGAACTCGTGGTCTGCACGCCTCCGAACGTGGACATCGCTGCTTTCACCATCACCGCATTGACGGCGAAAACGATTCCAAAAAATCCGACGAAGCAGATCAGGACATGCTTGCCGGTCAATTCGCGTGGCTTGTAAGGAGCGCGCATCTTTGACCCTCATCCTGGCCCAAAGAAATGATCACGCATTTCAGCGGTCTCACCGGAATCGATATCGATCAGCTTGAACAGAATTGTGGTCGAGGGCGCCGGCGGCGTGGCGCCGTAGTCCGTCACCACCACCCGCACTTCCTTGGTTTGATCGGGGCCGACCGTGATGAGTTGCCGGCCGTCCGCGCGGGGCGGCAGCCCCACGAAATCAATGAGGGTCGAAGGCAAGCCGTCAACGCTCATGATGAAGTCGCGGTACTTCAGGCGCTTGTTGACGATGCGAATTGTATAGGCGTTACGGATCGCGCCGTCGGAGAGGCGCACATACATCGGGTTGCGGTCGTGGATGATGCTGATGCCCTCGCTGTCGCGCGTTGCAAGGGTGTAGATCATAATTCCACCGACCACGGCGATTATGCCCGCGTAGAGAGCGGTGCGCATGCGCACGAGCTTGTAGAAAGGCTTTTTTCCCTCGAGCCGCTGCTTGATGTTGAGGTCGGTGTCGTAGGCAATCAGGCCGGTCGGGCGCCCGAGCTTGCTCATGATCGCATCGCACGCATCGATGCACAGGCCGCACTGGATGCAGCCGAGATTGGCGCCGCCGCGGATATCGACCCCGGTCGGGCAGACATGGACGCATTGCAGGCAATCGATGCAATCGCCGGCCGGCTGACCCTGCGAACGCAGCTGCTCGGCCTTCTTAACCGAACAGCGCGGCTCCCCGCGATCGTAGCGGTAGGTCACATTGAGCGCGTATTCGTCGGTCAGCGCCGCCTGAATGCGCGGCCACGGGCACATGTAAAGGCAGACCTGCTCGCGCATGTGACCGGCGAGCGAATAAGTCGTTATCGTGAGGATGCCTATCCAGATATAGGCAATGAGCGGCGCTGCCCCCGTGGCAAGGTCTCTCACCAGCGTCGGCGCATCCGAGAAATAAAGAACCCACGCGCCGCCGGTCCACCAGGCAACCATCAGCCAGAGGAAATGCTTTACGCCCTTGCGGGCATAAGTGCCGGCCGTCCACTTGCGCGCGTCGCGCTGCATGTGCTCGCGGCGGTCGCCTTCAACGAACCGCTCGATGGCAAAGAACAGGTCGGTCCATACCGTTTGCGGACAGAGATAGCCGCACCAGATACGACCGGCGACGGCGTTCATCAGGAACAGCACTATCGCAGCGAGAATGAGCAGGCCAGTGAGGTAGTAAACCTCCTGCGGCCAGATCTCGATGAAGAAGAAATAGAAACGCCGGTTTGGGAAATCGATCAGAACCGCCTGCGACGGCGCGTTCGGGCCGCGATCCCAGCGCACGAACGGAAGCAGGTAATAGATGCCGAGCGTGACGGCCAGAACTGCCCATTTGATATTGCGGAACGTGCCATGGACGCTCTGCGGGTAGATATTGCGGCGGGCCGCGTAGAGCGGGACATCGTCTTCGGGCGGCGCCCCGCCGACTTCCGCTTCCTTCACCAAATGCGCAAGAGCCGGCGCACCGGGCGCCGGCTGATCAAGCGACATGGTGACATGCGCGGTCATTTTTCTCCGCCGCCGAACGTATGCACATAGACCGTCAAGGCTTTAATGGTGGGCTCGCTCAGGCGGCCGCCCCAGTTCGGCATCACCGCGCCGCGCCCGTTCTCAATACCCTGAACGATGGTGGCCTTGTCGGACCCGTACAACCAGATTTTGTCGGTCAGATTGGGAGCGCCCATCTCGCGGTTACCTTTGCCATCATCGCCATGGCAGACCGCGCAATTGTCCGCGTAGACTTTCTTGCCGAGGGCGAGATCGGCTTTGGGTTCGGTCGACAGGCCGGACAGCGAACGGGCAAAATCCGCCACGGCCGAGATCTCGTTGGGCTTCAGGATATTGTCGCGGCCGAAAGCGGGCATGGCGCCGGCGCGGCCTTTGTTGTCGGCGGCACGCGCGCCGAATCGTATCGTCTGCTCGATATCCGAAAGCTTGCCGCCCCACAGCCACTCGTCGTCGTTGAGATTGGGGTAGCCCTTGGCGCCGCCGCCGCCCGCGCCATGGCAGGGCGCGCAGTTGTCCGCAAAGGCGACCCGGCCCTGCGCACGGGCAAAGTCGAGCAATTGCGGGTCGCCGGCGATCTCAGCGAGCGACGCGCCAGCGAGCCTGTCCATCATAGGACCGCGCTGCTGCTTGAGCGCGTCGAGATCTTCAAGAAGCGCGGTCCGGGTGTGGTAGCCGAACACGCCCTGTGTCGAATTGGTCAACAGCGGCCAGGCTGGATAGACGATCCAGTAGCCGACCGACCAGACAATCGTGATGTAGAACAACCACAGCCACCAGCGCGGCAGTGGCGTGTTCAGTTCGCGCAGCCCGTCCCATTCGTGTCCGGTCGTCGGGGTGCCAGTCAGCGCATCGACTTCTTTGTGTTCTTCGGCCACGCTCAGTCCTCCCGCAGCGGAATGCGCGCCGCTTCATCAAATTGCTTCTTGCGCGAAGGCCAGAGTGCGTAAGCGAGCACCAGCAAGAATACGACCACGAAATAAGCAAGACCCCAGGTCTGAGCGAACTCGGCGACAGCACGATACGTTGGATCCATGGCGCTCACCTGATGTTGGCTTTGTCGTCGTAAAGCTTGAAGTCGACCTGCGTTCCAAGCATCTGCAGATAGGCGATCAGCGCGTCGGCTTCGGTGATACGTGCCGGATCGCCGTCGAAATCGCGCGCGTTCACCCTCGGGTAGCGCTTGGCCAGGTCGACGGCATCGGGGCTGTCGTTGGTCGTCTGCGTAACGACGTCAGCGGCAGCGCTGGCGATCATCGCCGACGTATAGGGAACGCCAAGAAGCGCCTGCGCTTTCAGATCGTCTGCAATATGGCTGAAGTCGAGGTTGGTCTCGGCCAGCCAGGAATAATCCGGCATGACCGAGCCGGGAACGACCGAACGTGGCGCTTTCAGATGATCGCGGTGCCAATCATCCGAATACTTGCCGCCGATGCGCGCGAGATCCGGACCGGTGCGCTTCGATCCCCACTGAAACGGCTTGTCATACATGCTCTCGGCGGCGAGCGAGTAATGACCGTAACGCTCGACCTCGTCGCGCAGCGGGCGGATCATCTGCGAGTGGCAGAGGTAGCAGCCCTCTCGCACGTAGATGTTGCGTCCGGCGAGCTCGAGCGGCGTGTAGGGCCGCACGCCATCGACCTTTTCGATCGTATTCTTCAGGTAGAACAACGGCACAATCTCGACCAGGCCGCCGATCGCGATAACGATCAGGATACCAATGACCAGGACGATCGAATTCTTCTCGAAGATCGCGTGTCTCGACCACAGTGACATGAATGCCCCCGTCTATTCCGCCGGAGCCAGCGTGAGATCGGCAGGCGCCGCGGAAACCGCCGTATTCACGGTTTTCCAGAGATTGAAGGCCATCAGCAGGGCGCCAATGAGGAACAGCGCACCGCCAAGGGCGCGGATGACGTAGAAGGGATGCATCGCTTCCACGGTCTCGACGAATGAATATTCGAGAAATCCAAGACCAGTGTAGGCGCGCCACATCAGTCCCTGGAGAATTCCCGACACCCACATCGCGCTGATGTAGAGCACGATGCCAATCGTCGAGATCCAGAAGTGCCAGTTGACGAGCTTGAGCGAATAGAGCGGCCGATTCCAAAGCCACGGGACAAGGCAGTAGAGCGCACCGAAAGAGATGTAGCCAACCCAACCCAGGGCGCCGGAGTGCACGTGACCGATTGTCCAGTCGGTATAGTGCGACAGCGAGTTGACGATCTTCACCGACATCATCGGACCTTCGAAGGTCGACATGCCGTAGAAGGCGACGGAGACCACCATCATGCGCAGCACAGGATCGGTACGAAGTTTGTCCCACGCGCCGGACAGCGTCATGATGCCGTTGATCATGCCGCCCCAGGACGGCATCCACAGCATCACCGAAAATGTCATGCCAAGCGTCTGCGCCCAGTCAGGCAGCGCCGTGTAGTGCAGATGATGGGGCCCGGCCCAGATGTAGAGGAAAATAAGCGACCAGAAGTGAATGATCGAAAGCCGATAGGAGTAGACCGGCCGATCGCAGCGCTTCGGTATGAAGTAATACATGATGCCGAGAAAGCCGGCGGTGAGGAAGAAACCGACCGCGTTGTGGCCGTACCACCACTGCACCATCGCGTCCTGCACGCCCGACCAGACGATGTAGGACTTCGGCGAAAAAAGTGAGATCGGCACCGCGGCATTGTTGCCGAGATGCAAAACCGCGATCGTGATTATGAAGGCGAGATAAAACCAGTTCGCCACATAGATGTGCGGCTCGGTCCGCCGCATGATCGTACCAAGGTAAATTAAAAAGTAGACAACCCACACGATCGTCAGGAACAGATCGGCGTACCATTCTGGCTCGGCATATTCCTTGGACTGCGTAATGCCAAGGAGATAGCCGGTGCCGGCAATGACAATGAAGAAGTTGTAGCCAAGCACGACGAACCACGGCGCGATGTCACCCGCGAGCCGCGCGCGGCAGGTACGCTGCACGACATAAAGCGACGTCCCGATGAGCACGTTGCCGCCGAATGCGAAGATGACAGCCGATGTATGCAACGGGCGCAATCGGCCGAAGGTCGTCCAGGGTAGATCGAAGTTGAGGGCGGGGAACGCAAGTTGCAGCGCGATGATCAGGCCGACCGTGAATCCCGCAATGCCCCAGATTACGGCGGCGACCGCCGAAAGCTTGACCGGCCCCATATTGTAATTTGGCTTGCCATCGATCGTCAGTGGAGGCGCTTCAACCGGACGTTCGTAATAGCGATTGATGATGGCAAATACCGCCGCGACGCTGGCCGCACCGAACAGGTAGGCATGGAACGCAAACTCCGGCGTGTATGCTTTGGCTGCGACAACAATCGACAAACCGGCGAGGGCTGTAAACGTCAGCGCTGACCCGCCCTCCCCGATCGTCATCGTTTTCCGGTGGGCAAGTGCGTTCGCCATGCTGTTCGGTCCGTTTTTGGGCTGAAGTGAAAAATTCGGAGGCCCGCCGGCGATTTATGGCCGGGGGGCCTTCCGCTTTCCTTGATGCATGTCAAATCTGCGGTTCAGCCGCCGCGTGACCAGCCGTGCCAGCCCCAATGGCGCGGGCCGCTGGTATTGACGCGAGCTTTTTGCTCATCGTTAAGCGTTGCATAAAAAGCATCAAAGGCCGGGCGCACGGTCCTGGTCGCCTGCTGCATGGCATCGAGACGCTTCAAAGTAGACGCGTCAAGGCACGCAGCTGGAACTCGATGGGGGACCCCGTAACCGGGCGGCCGTCAGTCACAAAAGCTACTTTTGATTTTTAATGTATGCCGCAAGATCGGCTGCTTCATTGCGTGTCAAATTCATGTCCGGCATGCGCGGGTGAGGCGTTAAAAGAAAATATGCAAGCGTCCTCTCATTAAATTCGGGCTTGCTGGCGACGGCCGAGAAAGGTGGCGCCTGTGTCGTACCCCGTTGCTGGTCTGACGCCACAATGTGGCATGTCGCGCACCAACGCTTGGCGAGCGCTTCTCCTTTGAACGCGTCGGCGGCGTACGCGCCTGTTCCGGCGGCGACAGTCAGAAGCAAGAGGGACAAGGCAAGTCGGCGCATGACATCCTCACACTTAACGTTCGAGCCATTTCAGATAACTGATGAAATCGCCGACTTGACCGGGATCCAGCCGGAACTCGGGCATATTCGGATGGCCGGTGACAATACCTTCACCGAGCGCTTCTTCAAGTGATTCCACCGGATAGCGATTGTGAAGGTCCCGGAACGGCGGCGCCAGACTAAGCGGGCTTGCACCTACCTTGCCGATCGCGTGACAGGACGCGCAATTTGCCCTCGCCAGGGTCAGACCCCGTTGTTCCCTGGGATCCATTTGCGCATAGGCACTCGCAACAAAAATCAGATTGCAAACGGCAAGCGCCGCCAAATAGCGGCCGACATCAAAATTATTGGGAAGCTCGGTGCGCACGGATTCGCCCCAATAGCAGGACCGATAGCTACTTAAAATACCCAGCAACCGACCTTGATCTCTGTCAATACTGGCGCTCTTGTTTCCATCATAGTGCAAAAATTACCTAGGAGATGGACATGAGCGCCACGTTGAAACGCATTGCGCTGACTTTAGCCCGATCCAAGGATTTTCCAAATGGGTCAAGTCAGATCGGTTATGACCTCGTTGCTCCACTCGACAGTAATGGTCATATCGACCTAGCCGCGTGGAAGACGCACCGCGCCGCATGCAGCGTCCGGCATTTTTCTCCCGGAGAGGATGATAAGACCGGCGTGCTGACGCACAAGGCAGGGGGCGCCGAGCATGGCCGGTGGGTGATTGACTACAATGTCGCACGTGATGACGACGATGAGGCGGGCTTTATGTTCGGGCATCATGCATTTTTGCCCGGAGAATATGTTTCAATCAGCGATGCCAACGGCACCATGCATACTTTCGTGGTCAAATCCGTCACGCCGGTTAACCGGTAAGATAAGACGGGTTACGTGCAGGGATTATTTTTCCACATATAAAAGAAACGGTTTCGGCTCAGGTATGCCGAAACCGTTTCTTACAGGCGCACTTTGCGACGCGCAGGCTATCCGTTGAGCAGAGCCAACGCCCGCCGATCGCGCAACACGATATGTCGGGCACTTGCGAGTTTGATGGAAGCCGAATTTTCAAGTTCGGTAAGCGTGCGGGAAACCGTTTCGATCGTAAGTCCAAGATAATCGGCAATGTCCTGTCGCGACATTGGAAGCTCGACATCGTTGCCGCTGGGGCGCCGCTTGGACATTTCCAGCAAGAAGCTGCCCACCCGTTCCTTCGCGGTCTTTATCAGCAGCAAAATGTGATCTTGAACGCGCCGCAACTCCTGGCCTGTCACCGACCACAGCTGGCGAGCTACCTCGCTCTCGCGCTCTGCCAGTGCCAGCAGGGCACTTCGCTTGACGACGAGAATTTTCGCGTCGCTGATCGCTTCAGCCGAAAACGAATGCTCATCGCCCGCTTCGAGCCCGAAGATGTCACCGGGCAGGTAGAAGGCGCCGATTTGCCTGCGTCCATCGCCAAGAACCTTATAGGTCCGGACCGCACCGCTGATAACACGGTACACGTAGTCCGCCGGCTCGTTCTCGCCATAGATCTCGGCATCGCGGCCGTACGGCATTGTGGCGCCCATCAGGCTGATTGATTCAAAAAACGAACCACCGGATATCGGTACCCGCGATGGGGAATTATTTGCGGCTCGGTTGAAACCAGTGCGGATTGCGGTCTGCGTCAACATGGCTGGCCCCTTCAATGGATCTACTGGGGCGTTTGGTACGGCGTACGCGGGCTGGGGGAAATTCAGATATGATCCATAAGGGTTTTTACGGAGCTGGAACCCGCTTGGTACCGTTGAATTTCCTCATGTTTTGCGATTGAGAGTATGTCCGTGGCGGGAAAAACAATGGCTGATACGACCCGGCTGTCTCAACACGCCTTACGGTGGCTCCCCCGGCTCTGGCAGGTTCTCGGACGATCCTGGCGTCCTTATGCGCTGGCCTTGTCCTTGGTTGCCGCCACCATCGTCGCTTTGGTGGTTCTCGGCCCGCAGTTTCATGAACCGTACCTCTTTTTGGTTCCTTCGACACTGATCGCTGGAATTGTGGGTGGATGGAGCGCTGGATTGATCGCAACGGGCTTGGGCCTGGCGCTTCATCTTTATTTCACGGCTGAATATGCGGTCGTCATCGATCCGACGTCCGCAGACTTTGCGGTCGATCTTTCGCGCGCCATCACGTTCACGGCTGTCGGAATTGCAATGGCATGGTTCGGTGAGCGGCTTCGGGAAGGCTGGCTACACGCGCAGGTGAGCGACCGCGACAGCGCAGCCCGGGAGGCTCATCTCACATCAATTCTCGACACTGTTCCAGATGCGATGATCGTGATCGACGAGCGAGGCATCATTCAATCATTCAGCACGGCAGCTACACGGCTGTTCGGCTATCAGGCAGCCGATGTGATCGGCAAGAACATCAAAATGATGATGCCGTCACCCTATCGCGAGAATCACGATGGCTATCTCGCACGGTACTTGAGCACGGGAGAACGGCGCATCATTGGCATCGGCCGCGTCGTCGTCGGCGAGCGCAAAGACGGGTCAACCTTTCCGATGGAGCTCGCTGTCGGAGAGATGAAATCGGGCGACCAGCGCTATTTCACCGGATTTATTCGCGATCTCACGGAGCGCCAAAAGACGGAGGCTCGACTGCAGGAGCTGCAATCCGAGCTCGTGCATATTTCGCGCCTGACCGCGATGGGCGAAATGGCGTCAGCGCTGGCACATGAGCTCAACCAGCCCCTGGCGGCGATCACCAACTACATGAAAGGATCACGGCGTTTGCTCGAACAGACGACGGATGAACGCGCGGGCGTGGTTCGAGAAGCGATGGATAGCGCGGCAGAACAGGCTATACGCGCGGGCCAGATCATTCGACGCCTGCGCGATTTCGTCGCAAGAGGCGAAAGCGAACGGCGCGTCGAAAGCATGGCGAAGCTTGTAGAAGAGGCAAGCGCTTTGGCGCTTGTTGGCATAAAAGATCAAGGCATCCACGTGCGATTCGACTTGAACCGATCAAACGATCTTGTTCTTGCCGACAAGGTCCAGATCCAGCAGGTGCTCCTGAATTTGATACGCAATGCTATAGAAGCCATGCATGATTCACCCCGGCGCGAGCTGATTATATCCACGACCCCAGCCGAGGATGGAATGTTGCTGACCGGCGTCGCCGACACAGGCGCAGGGATCAGCCCCGAGGTATCTGCTCAGCTCTTTCGCCCGTTTGTGACGACGAAGCGGCACGGCATGGGCGTGGGACTCTCCATTTCACGGACCATCATCGAGGCTCACGGAGGACGGATCTGGATTGAGCCAAACCCCGGCGGTGGCACGGTCTTTCGGTTTACATTGCGGGCGGTCACCGAGGAGGATGCAAGAGATGCCGTCTGACGCCGATATTGTGCACGTGGTTGATGACGATGAGGCTATGCGCGACTCGATGGCGTTCTTGCTGCGCGCTGAGAATTTTCAAGTCAAAACTTACGCGGCTGCTACGGACTTCCTCGAGGCTTTGCCTCAAGTCAAGGCTGGCTGCGTCGTGACCGACGTGCGAATGCCCGGAATGAGCGGGATCGAACTCTTGCAACGCCTGCGAGAACTGAAAGTATCCCTGCCCGTCATTGTAGTCTCAGGCCACGGCGATGTGCCACTTGCAGTCGAAGCCATGAAGACCGGGGCTTTGGACTTCATTGAGAAGCCGTTTGATGATGATGTCTTTTTGCGCGCTGTTCGCATGGCCCTCAGCAGCCACGCCGTCGACAGCCAACGTGAGGCGCAGAAAGCGACCATCAACAGCCGTTTGGAATCGCTCTCCAATCGGGAACGGGAGGTGCTCGAAGGCCTGGTCGCCGGCCATCCAAACAAGACCATCGCTTATGATCTTGGAATAAGCCCCCGGACGGTGGAGATCTATCGAGCAAACGTCATGGAAAAGATGCAGGCCAGAAGCTTGTCCGAACTGGTTCGAATGGCCCTGGTGGGCGGGCTCCTCGATCGCCGTGAATGACGAGCCTTACAGTTGCGCTAGATCAAGGCAAAAGGAGACCCCTTGAGGTCTTCTGTCGGCGAACCGGGCCTAGAGCCTTTATGCGTGCGCCGAGCGATGAAACCGCAATCCGAGCAAAGCCTTGGATATCATTCGATCCTCATCGTTGATGACGATCGTGCGGTCCGTGAGTCATTGAAGTTTTCTCTCGTGATTGAGGGATTTGCGGTTCGCGTCTACGCGGATGCGGAGCAACTCCTCTCAGAACAACACCTTCCGAAATTCGATTGTCTGATTGTCGATCAGAACATGCCAGGAATGAACGGTCTCGATCTCGTTTCAGCGTTGCGCGCACGACGCATCGATACCCCCGCGATTCTCATTACCAGTCATCCCAATCAATCTCTGCGCGATCGCGCTGAGGCCGCCGGCATACCTATTGTCGAGAAGCCCTTGTTGACTTCACTGCTCGATCATGTGCGGCGCACAGTATCGCAGGCAGGAACCTAGATTTTACCCGCCGTGGAGGCCAGTTCGAGACCAACAAGGTAACTGCCAGAATCATGCGGATCGCCGGCGACCGCAAAACCAAGCTCCCGGCACATCGTCACCATCGTCGTGTTTTCTTTCAAAACCTGGCCTTCGATACGGCGTAGTCCCTCGGTGCGGGCGTATTCGATCAGGGTTTGCATGAGCAGCCATCCGAGGCCCTGGCCTTTCACATCCGATCGGACCAGGACCGCGTACTCGGCCCGGTCGTAGTCGGCATTGGCGTGCAGCCGTGCGACGCCGAGCAAATCGCCGTTTGCCTGGTCGATCGCCACAAAAGCCATAGCCCGCGCATAGTCGAGCTGGGTCATGCGGGCAATGAAGGCGTGGCTGAATTCCTTGATCTGGGTGAAGAACCGAAGACGCAGGTCATCCGCCGTGACCCGGGCAAAAAAGTCAGCGTACAGCCGCTCATCCTCCGGGCGAACGGGGCGTACGGACACCGCGGTGCCATTCGGCAAATGGCAAGACCGTTCCCACTCCTTTGGATAAGGTCGAATAGCAAAGCGCGGATGGCCGGGAAATCGGCGACCGGCTTTTTCAAGGGGCGCGACCGCGATGCGTGCATCAACGGCGATAACGCCCGAGTCGTCGCTCAGCAAGGGATTGAGATCGATTTCCCTGATCTCAGGCACATCCGCTATCAGCTGAGCAAGCTTGACGAGCACGAGTGCGACCGCCGCCTCATCCGCCGCCGGCACGTCTCGATAGGCTTTGAGCACGCGCGACACGCGTGTGCGCGCAATCAAGTCCTGCGCAAGCTTGAGGTCGAGCGGCGGAAGCGCCAACGCCTTGTCGTTGATGACCTCGACAGCGGTCCCTCCACGGCCGAACACGATCACCGGTCCAAAGGTGGGATCGTCGGCTACGCCGGCAATCAGCTCACGCGCCAACGGGCGAACAATCATCGGATGGACGGTGACGCCGGAGAGCCGCGCGCCGGGTTTGGCTGCGTGGACATGATCGAGCATTTCAGCCGCCGCCTGCTGCACGGCCGACGCGCTCGCCAGATTGAGCCGTACCCCGCCAACATCCGATTTATGGATTATGTCAGGCGAGTGAATCTTCAAGGCAACAAGTTGATGGTTGTCGAGGAACGGCGTGGCCGCACGGGCAGCCGCCTCCGGGTCGGACGCGGGAATGGCCGGCGCGATCGGAATGGAATATGCACACAGCAGCTGTTCCGCCTCGACCGGATCTAGCCATGCTCTGCCGCCCGCCAGCACGCCGGCGACAACGCGGCGCGCCGTTGCGGTATCCGGGACAAAATCCTCCGGGAGGCTTGGTGGCGTTTGCATCAGCATGTCGAGCGCTTCGCGGTGGCGCACCAGGTGACCGTAGCCCGCGATTGCACTGCTTTCGGATGGGTAGTGCGGAATCCCTGCAGCCTCGAATTTTTTTGACGCTTCGCCACGGTCCCCGACCCAAACGGCGAAAACGGGTTTGGGAAAGACTGCGTTGCTCTTGTGAGTACGAACCGTTTGCGCGACGGCTGCCGCGGCATCCGACGGCGAAGCAAGCGCCGTCGCCACGTTCATGACCATGACAGCATCGTTCTCATCGTCGGCTAACAGCGCCTCGAGAGCTGCGGCATAACGTGCCGCATCCGCATCTCCGGCGATGTCAACCGGATTGGCCCCGGACCAGATGGGAGGCAGCGCCGCATCGAGCTTGGCCATGGCCCCCGGCCCTATTGCCGCGAGGAGATCGTCTTTCTCTCCAAGGTCCATGAGACGATCGACGGCGAGGACGCCGATACCGCCGCCGTTCGTCAGGATCGCCAGCCTTTTCCCGGAAAGATATTTGACATGGCCCAGGGTTTCGGTGGCGGCAAATAGCTCGTCCAGATCCGAGACGCGCAGCAAGCCCGCTCGCCGGAACGCGGCGTCGTAGACGCTGTCAGCGCCCGCCAATGCGCCGGTATGAGTTTTCGCGGCAGCCGCGCCACGCGCGTGGCGGCCGGCTTTGACGACAATAACAGGCTTGGTCCGCGCTGCGGCGCGCGCGGCGGACATGAACTTGCGGGCGTCCTTGATTGACTCGATGTAAAGCAAAATGGCCCGGGTGCCGCGATCGAGCGCGAAATAGTCAAGCAGGTCGCCGAAATCGACGTCCAGCTGATCCCCGATCGACGCGACGGCCGAAAATCCCACCGACTGCGGCGCGGCCCATTCTATGAGACCCGCGGCAATCGCCCCGGACTGCGAGATCAGGGCCAGATCTCCCGCAACAGGCGAGCTGGCTGCAAAACTGGCATTGAGCTTCTGCCCGGGCACGAGAACGCCGAGACAGTTGGGGCCAACGATGCGCATACCGTTTGCACGCGCCGCGCGCTCAACCGCCGCGGAGAGCGAACCGGGGCCGTGACCCAAACCCGCCGTGAGGATGATCGCCGCCGCGCAACCCCTGGATCCCAATCCGGCAATCAACCCCGGCACAATGGCCGGCGGGGTGGCAATGACTGCGAGATCCGGTGTATCGGTGAGATCATTTACTGTTTTGACCGCGGTGATGCCTTCGATTGTCCTGTGGTGCGGATTGACCAGGCCAATCGCACCGCCAAATCCTCCATGGCAGAGGTTTCTGAGAACCGCGCCTCCTACGGAATATTTCCGAGGGCTGCCGCCGATGAGAGCGACCGAACGAGGATTGAAAACACGATCGAGACGATATGTGCTCATTCGGTATGACCGCGCGGGGTCAAAGGTCCGCGTGGGGTTGATGTCAACTTGCACATCTGGCGATTGTCAACGTGCACTGCGTGCGGACCACCTAGATGCACGGGCGGATATAAGGACGATTGATCTCCCATAACTCGTCGAGTATGCGCTCGGCCGCTTCCGCCGAATTCACGACCGGGTCGATCAACAAAGCCTGCAGGGCGATTTCTTTCGAAGCGTGCACCGCGGCTTCGACCGCGAGTTGCTGCACATTCACCTGCATCGTGAGAAGTTTGGCGATCGGGTCCGGCAATGGTCCGAGCGAAATCGGATGGATCCCGTCCGCATCCGTCATGACCGGGACTTCAACGGCAGCTTCCGCCGGCAAGTTTGGAACGACGCCGCGATTAAAGACAATACCGGATTCCAGCACACGATTGTTGTTGTGAATGATGCCCCCAATCGCCGCCGCGCCACGCTCTCCCGATGGGGTCAGCCATTGCGCGGGCGGCGAGCCGGTGGCGAGCACGTGCTCGAGCTGTTGTGAAAACCGTATTCGCTCTTGCTCGTCGGCGGCGAAGTCGTAGCCCTTTTCACCGCCTTCCCAACCATAGGAGAGGTACTCTCCGAGATGATCGTCGCTGCATGTCATCCAGTATCCGAATGCCCGAAAAAGCCGGCGCGTCAGCGGCGAAAATTGTGAATCGTATTTAGCTTCTTTGGCTCGCAGGACCGGATAAAGATCTTCACCGGTCGCGCGGTCGCGGATCTTCAGCAGGCATTGAAAGTGATTGATGCCGGCACCCCAGACTTCGACCTGCTCGGCGCGCAAGGCCATGATGCGGGCGACGTCGTTTTGTCCCATGAAGATGCCGTGGCAGAGCCCAAGCGCGGCAATCGGGCTATATTTCCCGAGCGCCAGGATGATGCGGCTTTCCGGATTGGAAAAGTTGATGAACAGGGCGTTCGGACAGAGGTCCCGCATCTCGCGCGCAATATCGAACACCAGCGGCAAGGTGCGAAGCGTAAAGAAAAGCCCTCCAGGCCCCCCATTCTCTCCCAGCGTGTGACGGATGCCGTGCTTGCGAGGCACCTCGAAATCCAGCTTCCATAACCGGTTTCGATCAATCGCCGTCGCATTGATAACGAAACGGGCGCCGTCGAGGGCGGCCCGGCGGTCGGTTGTCTGCTCGATGCGCAACCCGGCAGAACATTTGGAGTTCAGGATCTGGGCCAGATTAAAAACTTTGGCCAACGTATCGGGGTGGCGGCCAACCAAAGTCAGGGTACACCCGCGCAATTCACTGCTGCTGAATATGTCGCGCAGGACACTCAGGCCAAACGACATGCTGGTGGCGCCGAGCAAGACAATTTTGACTTGATTGCTCATCTCGACTTTTTGCCTCAACTGGTGCGGCCGGCAGACATATGAATCGCTTCCGCTTCGGCATTCACTGATTTCATCGCTTGCGTGAGTTCTTCGTAAACCTCATCATTGATGGATACGACCCCAAAGTTCGAATTTTCTCCATCGAAGCGGCCCTCGGCCGGCTGGTCGGCATGCTCGAACCAGTGAAACCCGACCATCGAGGGTCGAGCGAGAGCGGCGGTAGCGTAGCGCCGGTAGGCAGCCGCGCGCTCGGATTGTGTGGATACCAATGGCCCAGCGCCATTCGTATTTGGCAAGCCGGAGTCAGCGCTGCGGAACGAGAATTCGCCGATAAGACAAGGTTTGCCTGTGGTATTGTAGGCATCGATTATTGGAAGGGCATCGAGGTCATAACAATTTACAGAGATAACGTCGCAGCGCCGCGCGGCAGCTTCGATGACTCCCGGCGGCGGGACGTAGGCAAAACGACTTCCCAGAATGAGATGGTTTGGATCCGCGGCCTTTATGGCGCCGCAGGCCATTTCGAAATAGCGCTGCCCGACCAGGCCGGCAAAAGCATCGCAAGCAGTAAAAAATTCGGCCCGCGCCGCATCGGCGTGATTGGCAGCATGCTCCTGCTTTGCGTCACGTTGATAGACAGGCAATCGCGTATAAGGCGGCGCAATCTGATTTAACAAATCCAGAGTCTCCCAAGACTGCGCTGGCGTGCGCCAGATCGCGTTAAAGCCCTGAAAATCCCGGTAACGCGCGCGCAGCCAATCGACAGTCGCCGTACGGCCCGGCGCCTTGGCTCGCAGGCCGAGAAACAACGTCAGTAATTCATCCGCGCCGCGCCAATCCGACCCCCAGCGCAATTCATTGTCGATAAACCAGCCTAGAATCTTTTGGTCTTCGGCTCGAGCAGCGCAGACTTCGTGCGCACGGTTCCTCACGTGACGATCGAAATTGGCGTCGAAAACATCAGGAAAATTCTGATCGTATTCTTTCGCCCACGCAAAGGACATGCCGAGATTGAGATTGGGCGTCACTGCAAGTCCGAACGATCCCGCATCTGCGACGCTCTCATCTGACCAAGAGCCAAGCGTGTTGAAGCCCCAATTCGCAAGACGCGCGCCGGCAGCTGCCCGCCAGGCGGGCTCGCTGCCATATTTGCGCCTGCAGGCTTCTGCGTACGGGGCGCGCTGAGTGTCCCGAACATGATCTTGATCAAAACAGACCGTGTTCACGCCCTTTGACAGGAAGCGTCTACCGTCCGGGTCGGCAAGCCAGAGAATTCCGTCACGCTCGGCGACACGGAAATATCCACTGGCATCAAAACTGCCGGTAGGCGTCCCGCCCCAACCCGCTCTTGAGATACGATCCGACATTGCCAGCAGCCCCGAAAATACCAGCAGACTGCCGGTCGGCGACCTTCAAAGTGTTGATATGCATCAAGAAAACGGTTGGCTCAGCAAGGTATTTTTTAACGACGAAGGGAATGCATCGTGACGCCCGCCAGCGGTCCCGTTCAGGAACCAGATTCCACAGCGTTACCGATTGAGCACCTGCCAAGTGATTTTATCTGGGGGGTTTCGACTTCGAGCTACCAGATCGAAGGAGCCGCCCAGGAAGACGGCCGGGGTCCAAGTGTATGGGACACTTACGCCCATAGCGGTGCCATCTCGAACCGGGACACCGGCGACGTAGCCTGCGATCACTACCATCGCTATCCCGAGGATATCGCCCTGCTGCGGCAGCTTGGCGTGCAGGCTTACCGCTTTTCCGTTGCCTGGCCCCGCGTGCTTCCGCAGGGCCGTGGCGCATCGAATGAGCGGGGTCTCGCGTTTTATGATCGTCTCATCGACGCCATTCTCGCGGCAGGCATCGAGCCCTGGCTATGCCTCTACCATTGGGACTTGCCTCAGACGCTCGATGATCTCGGCGGATGGACGACGAGAGACTCGGTCGAATGGTTTTCCGATTACACCGCGCTGGTAGCGCAGCGATACGGCGATCGGGTCAAACGCTTCACGACTTTCAACGAGCCCTCGATCTTCACCTTGTTCGGCCTCGGCTTCGGCAAAGGTCAACGCGCGACCGCAAGCGCCGAGTCTCTTCACAAGAGCATCCACCACATAAACCTTGCGCATGGCGCGGCGGTCGACGTCCTGCGCGAACGAGTCGCCCGCGCTTCGATCGGGGCCATCCACAACTACCAGCTTTGCCTGCCGTCGACACCGGCCGATGCCGAAGCCACAAAGCGCTGCGACGCCTATTGGAACAGAGCTTTTCCGGATCCGCAGTGCCTGGGCCGGTATCCCGAGCACCTGCAGCGTTCGGTCGAAGCATTTATGCAGCCCGGCGATCTCGCTCGTATCTCGAGGCGGGTGGACTGGTTCGGCCTCAATCACTACAGCCCGGTCTTTGTGAAGGACGATCCAGGGTCTCTGCTCAAGTTCGGATTTGGCGAGAAGCCGCCTGAGCTTCCCATAACACCGAATGGCTGGCCAATTTCGCCAAGAGCATTTGAACAAACGCTCCTGACCGTCTCCAGGCAATATGCGCTGCCGGTCTATGTGCTTGAAAACGGCTTCGGCGGGAATGACGCACCCGACCCAGACGGCGAAGTTCGCGACCCTGAGCGCATTGCGTTCATCCGAGCATATATCGGCGCCATGGACACGGCGGTGGCAAATGGCGCGGACATCCGCGGCTATTTTGTCTGGTCGTTGCTCGATAATTTTGAATGGGATGCGGGCTACAGCGTGCGCTTTGGCCTAACATATATCGACTACGCGAATCAGCGCCGCGTCCCGAAGTCATCGTTTGCGTGGTACCGCGACCTGATCAAGGCAAGGCGCGCAGGAAATAAAAAGCCATACGCGAGCAAAGGGCGATAAATCGGAACGCCAATGCCGAAGATCGTCACGCTCACGCCCAATCCAGCGATTGATCTGTCGACCGCGGTCGAGCGGGTCGTTCCCAGTTTGAAGCTGCGCTGTGCTCAGCCGCGGCGCGACCCGGGAGGCGGCGGCGTCAATGTGGCGCGCGTGGTCAAGCGATTGGGCGGTGACGTCGAAGCCATTCTTCCCGTGGGAGGTTTTACGGGCGAACTCCTGCGACGGCTTCTCGAAAAAGAAGGAATTTCGAGCTGCTTGATCAAGGCGGCAGCCGACACCCGGGAGGATTTTTCAGTCACCGAAAGCAGCACGGGGTCTCAATACCGGTTTGTGTTGCCTGGCGAGCCGCTGCGCGAATCCGAGTGGCGCGAGTGCCTTGAGGCTCTCGCTGCCAGGAAGCCGGACTTTGTCGTAGGAAGCGGCAGCCTGCCGCCCGGCGTGCCCGATGATTTCTATGCGCGGGCCGCAGCGATAGCGCGCAGGCTGGGTGCGAAGTTCTTTTTGGACACGTCGGGTGCGCCCCTTGCCGCCGCGATCGAGCACGGCGTCGACATGATCAAGCCAAACCTGCGGGAAATGCAGGAATTGGCAGGAAAATCGCTGTCCTCGGAAGCCGACTGGATCGCGGCTGCTCGCGGATACATCGGGTCCGGAAAGGTCGAGACGGTTGCATTGTCTCTTGGTCACCTGGGCGCCATGCTCATTACCCGGGATCGCGCGCTGCGCGCTTTGAACCCGCCCATCAAGCCGATCAGTACCGTTGGGGCTGGCGATAGCTTTTTCGGTACGATCGTCTACAGCCTGGCCAAAGGAGACCCCCTGATCGACGCATTCCGGCTTGGCGTGGCTGCCGGCTCGGCGGCCCTCATTCAGGAGGGAACCGGACTTTGCTCACCCGCTGACGCGTACCGTTTGACGAGTCAGGTCGCCATCACTTCCTTTTGAGTCAGGATGTTGCTTTTTTTTCGTTGCGTTCTTTTGCCTCAAGCTCGTCAATGGCAAGCAACAAGGTTGCAACGCGGTGCGCGGACGAGCGCCAGTCAGCCAGACGCTGATAATTGTCGACAAACCAATTGAAGGCTCCCTGGACAACAACGAAGGCCGCTGCTGCCTGGGTCAATTCGCCGAGCGACATGGCGCCGCTGAGATATTTCGGCGCGCACAAGATCCAGGCCACCACCGGTGCAAACAGAAAATTACCATGCGACACCAGCGTGGTGCGAACGAGCTGCCAACAGAATTCGCGCCACCACAGCAGGACGGCCTGCAGCTTGAGCTGCAATGTTTCACGCCGATCGACCTGGTGCCGGTTCTGTGAGGTGGGTTCCTGGCGGAACGTATCGGCCGCAGCGCGGAATTCCGCTTCGGCCTGGTTGGTACGTTCAATGACGCTGGTGAGGTGATGGCCAAAAATGATCATGAGAGACGTGATCATTCCGGAATAAAGGATCACGCCGAACACCAGATAACCGGGAATCGTCACCGATCGACCGAACGCATTGACATCGATGCTGCCGCCGATCGTCCAAAGCACGCCAAAGAAGGTGAGTGCTGTGAGAATAGATGAAACAAATGCAAGCGACAGATCGATCGGCGCGTCGGTCGCGATTCGCACGTCGACCGAGATTCGATATTCCGGATTTTCCGAGCCCCTGGCGAGATGGTTGAGCTGACGAAAACGGTCCTTCTCCATCCACTTCTCGATCACGTGGAGAGTCAGCGCCTCGCGCCAGCTGCGTTGGGCGGTCATACGGCCCCACACTGAGGCCGCTGCCAGCAAAATGCTCCCCGCGGCGAGTGGAACAAACAATTGCGCTTGCAACCAAACGGTAGCGGCATCCTTCCGCTCAAGCGCATCGAAGAAGTGCCGATTCCACACATTGAGAGCAACTTGCACCAGCAGCTGCAGCAGCACGACGGTGATCAGAAATATTGCGAGCGTCGCGGCCCGGCCGGTCTGCATTCGCCAAAAGACCGAGGCAGCCTGCCAGAACCGCGTCAGGAGCTGCCTCTCGTCAAGAATGAGAGAAATCTGCTGAAAAGGTCGCATGTCCCGTGAACCGCTGGGCGAATACTAGGCGGACACGGGCGCCGCACAAGTGGTGCGTCTTATGGAACAACCATGACAGCGCATGGTGCAAAACTGGCCAGTTTCTGCGAGACGCTGCCGAGCAGAAGGGCGGAAAGCCGGCTTTGACCACGCCGCCCGACAACCAGCAAATCTGCTTTTGATCGTTGCACCGCGTCGATGATCGCGTCGCCAGGATCGCCCCAGCCTGTTTTCAGCGTTATCGAGCGAACGCCCAGCCGCTGGGCCCGTCGACGCGCCTCTTTCAGAATCTTATCGGCCGCCGACTGCATCGTGTCGCTGAGGTCGCCCGCCGTATCGGCCAAAGTCCTGAGCTCGGCCCCCGTAACGCTTCCGCCAATCGTCAGCAGAATAAGATCGGCGCCGGTCGCTTTCGCCAAAGACGCGCCGGCATCGATGGCCCGGTTCGCCGTAGTGGAGCCGTCGGTGGCGACAATGATACGGTGCATTGAGTCGGCTCTGCGTGGCATAGCGCCAAAGAAGGCTGGGTTATTTCGCCTCGTCAAGTAGCACTATGCTCGCGCGACGTTGCCGGCCTGACGCAACGGGGATAAATGTTATTCGACCGTCGATATTGCGGTGCGATGTGACCTTCCGCCTGTTGACCTTAAACCTCTGGAATATCAGCGAGCCTCTTGAGCCGCGGTATCATGCGCTCGCAGCGGGACTCAAAAAGCTGCGTCCCGAGATTGTCTGCCTGCAGGAAGTCTATCGCGATCCGAAATCGGGCGGCAGTCAGGCCGAGCTTGTTGCCGAGATGTGCCGCCTTGGTCATCGCGTGGGGGAAAACGGCCTCTCGATCCTCAGTTCGCAGCCGGTGGTCCGTTCGGCGATCGAGCCATTGCCGCAAATGCCGGATGATCCGCCGAGGAAAGTTCTGTTCGCGGAATTTGTGCTGGAAGCTCGACGTCTGCTGGTCGTCAACACGCACCTGGCCTATCACCCGAAGATGATCGAAGGGCGAAGGAAGCAGGCGCAGGCAATTCTGACCGCAATCAGGCGGTACGACCCCAAGCCGGGAGATTGTCCAAAACTACTTTGCGGGGATTTTAATGATGTCCCGGACTCTCCAGCCATCCGCCTGGTCCTGGATGACGAGCTCGGATTCCGGGATGCCTTTGCAAAATGTCACCCGCGCAGTCGAGGACTCACCTACTCGCCTGCCCGGAATCCTTATGTCGAGCCGAGGTGGACTGAAAATCAGCGCATTGATTATGTCTTTTTGACCCGAGGTCTGAGGCCCAAAAATTGCTCGGTGGTCTTTGATGGCGCCCGCGGCCTCGACTTCGTGTCTGACCATTTTGGAGTGTTCTGCAGCATTCAATTTGCAGGTCGTCACGCTATAGACGATTGAACTCAAATTCTTCGACCGAATAGCCCAGTAGCGAAAGGCCCTCCTCCAGGAAGTCGCCCAGAAGCGGCATGCCGAGGAGATAGCCGGCGGTCCGTTCATTGTGCGCGCGTGAGGCTTCCTGTCGTACGTCATCCCAGTCGTCGGCGGTATAGTCGTCCCGACCGAGCCATGCGAGAGCGACGAGATCGATCTGCTCATCTTCCGAGAGTGAATTGATGAGCGATGTCAGCTCCTCGACGACCGGATCATTGGAGTGATCTTCGAGAATTGCTCTGTCGTTGTCGTCGGACGGATTTGATCCCGGACTCGGGTCGGTCACGACATCCTTGGCGTCGAATTCGCGTGCCTTGACGATGATAAAGAAGACCTTTTCCGGCGAGATCGTGAGCACCGAGGGTTGGTCTTCTCTGAGGCCTTGCGTTTTTTTCGGCGCAGCTTTTTTTGCTTTTTTTTGCACGGCTTTCGTTCCTGAGAAATTTGGTTTTTAAAGCTTGCATGGATACGCGTGGCCGACTTTGCGGCAGATCAATATCGATGCGACCACCGCGAAGCCCATTTTTCGGCGTGTCATGCATGATCTGGATCAAGGACGCGCTATTGCGACGGGCGTATCAATTTTTCATTTCAAGGGGTGTTGCGAACAATGCCCGTGCAGAATGCTGAAATCGCGGCGATTTTCGATCAGACGGCCGACCTGCTGGAAATAAAGGGCGAAAACCAGTTTCGGGTGCGGGCCTACCGCCGCGCCGCGCGCACGATCGAAGGCTTGCCGCAGAGCGTGCGAAGCATGATCTCGGCGCCTTCAAAGTCGCGGCCGAGGCTGATCTTCCTATTCTGCCCGGTGTCATCCGTGGTACCCGCACGATCCTGCGCAGCAACCAGTGGTTTCCGCGCTGGAGCCCCGTAAGCGTTCGGATCGAAGAGGCGGTGAGACCGTGCGGCACGGATTTTCCGTCGTTACTCAAGCTGAGAGACAGTGTGCGTAATGTCATTCTCGCGCATTGTGGCGAGCCGGACATTGCGGAATTGGTGAAGCCCGACGTGTAGCGTCAACGGGGTTCAACTTTGGTGCATTCACGGAATTCTCACGGCTTCCCCGTAGTGAATGTGCAAGCCAAAATGCAGCGGATGCCGAGCGACTCGAACTGCTTTCGCGTTGCGGCCGCGGAGCCATCGACATCGATACTGCGGCAGGCATCCTCGAATACAACAACCTCGAAGCCTTCGCGGCGTGCATCCTCGGCCGAATAGCGGACGCAGAAGTCAAAGGCGAGCCCTGCCAGAAACACCCGGGTGAAGCCGCGTTCGCGCAGGTAACTGGCGAGTCCCGTTTTGGTCCTGCGATCGTTTTCATAGAAGGCCGAGTAGGAATCGATGTTGCGGTGGTAGCCCTTCCGCAGGACCAGCTCGGCATGGGCGATGCTCAGGTCGGCGTGAAAAGCGGCGCCGGAGCTTCCCTGCACGCAGTGATCCGGCCAGAGGATCTGCCTGCCGTAGGCGACATCGATCGTTTCGAAGGGTTGCTTGCCGGCATGGGACGACGCAAACGACAGATGCCCGCGCGGATGCCAGTCCTGCGTGAGCACGACGTGCGGGAATTTGGCCGCCAGAGAATTGATCAAAGGCACAATTTCATCGCCGCGTGGCACGGCAAGGCTGCCGCCGGGACAGAAATCGTTCTGGATGTCGACAACGAGAAGCACATCCCTCTCGCCGATGGCCATGTTTTCTTTCAGACGTAGATCCTTTCGTTTTCCGCCAACCGGTGATCCACATCGGCGGCGAGTTTGACCAGGGCGTCCGCGACCTCAACGGGATAGGCGGTATCCGGTTCAAGTTCGCGCAGCGGCTCGGGCAAGCGCTCCAGGTCGCGTTTGGCCTGGGCGCGGATGTCTGCCAGCGTCAAAGCTGCACGAAGGCGGCGGCCGTTCTTCATGACGGGCTCGATCAGCGGCTCGCCTGGGTGCACGTCGGATTCCACCGACAGGGTATCGCCGGCAAACCGGCCATCCGGCCCGTATCGGCGCCATACCTGCTTACGTCCAGGCCACGTTGCCTTGCCGGAAGAGCGCTTTCGGCGCGGCTGACCCGCGTATTCCTGAAGCTTGTAGGCACAGTCAAGTGCCGGCACGTCTGAGGAGGTCGTCAGGCTGGTGCCTATTCCGAACCCGTCGATCGGAGCGCCGGCTCGAACGATTTCGGCAACATAATCCTCATCGAGCCCGCCGCTTGCGAAGATGGAAACGCGCGAAAGGCCTCCATCGTCAAGAATGCGGCGCACGCTGCGTGCAAGAAGGATCAGATCACCGCTATCGAGCCGTACTGCCGCGATGGTAATCCCTCTGGCCGCAAGCCGCGGTGCCAGCGCAACGACTTTTCGCGCGGCTGCCTCGGTATCGTATGTATCAATAAGCAGCGTGAGATTCTTTGGCCGGGACTGGGCGAAGCTTTCGAATGCAGCGAGTTCGCTGTCATAGGCCTCAACAAATGAGTGCGCCATCGTTCCGTAGGTCGGAATGCCGAAGGCCTGTTCGGCGAGCATGGTCGCAGTACCGCCAAAAC
>Ga0310811_10001349_pt1 | contig 31010 bp, 27 predicted proteins | sample YCmetagenome_FD_207642 | JGI IMG/M metagenome (GOLD analysis project Ga0310811, IMG submission 207642) | Soil microbial communities from experimental microcosm in Duke University, North Carolina, United States - YC | ecosystem: Engineered > Artificial ecosystem > Soil microcosm > Unclassified ...
ACGTCAAGGTAGTGGTCAACGGCGCCGGCGCAGCGGCGATTGCCTGTACCGAGCTGATCAAGGCGATGGGCGTGGCGCACAACAATGTGATCATGTGCGACCGCAAGGGGCCGCTCTATCCCGGCCGCGAAGGCATGGACCAGTTCAAGTCGGCCCATGCCGTGCCGACCGAGGCGCGCTCGCTCAAGGAAGCACTGAAAGGAGCCGACGTGTTCCTCGGCCTCAGCGCGGCCGGCGCGGTAACGCCGGACATGGTCGAGGCGATGGCGCCGCAGCCGATCATCTTCGCCATGGCCAATCCGGACCCGGAAATTACGCCGCCGGAGGCCAAGAAGGCGCGGCCCGACGCGATCGTCGCCACCGGCCGGTCGGACTATCCGAACCAGGTCAATAATGTGCTCGGATTCCCCTTCATCTTCCGCGGCGCGCTCGATGTCCGCGCCACCGGCATCAACGAGGAAATGAAGATCGCCGCGGCGCACTCGCTGGCCGAGCTGGCGCGCGAGGCGGTGCCGGAAGAAGTGGCCGCGGCCTATGGCGGTGTCAGCCACCGCTTCGGGCCCGACTATATCATCCCAGCGCCATTCGACCCGCGGCTCATTGAAATCGTCCCCTGCGCCGTCGCCCAGGCGGCGATGGACACCGGCGTCGCCCAGAAGCCCATCGCCGACATGACCGCCTATCGCCAGTCGCTCCGTGCCCGCCTCAACCCGACCTCTTCCATCCTGAGCCTCGCGTTCGAGGCGGCCAGGGGCAATCCGAAGCGGGTGCTGTTCGCCGAGGGCGAGGAGGAGAATGTCCTTCGCGCGGCCATTGCATTCAAGGACGGCGGCTATGGCACGCCGGTGCTCGTCGGGCGCGAGGACGTCTACGACAAGCTGGCCGAGCTCGGGGTCGACGACCCGATGAGCTATGAGGTCTTGAACAGCCGCAATTCGCCGCTGGTCGGCCGCGCGGTCGACTATATCTACGCCAAGCACCAGCGCCACGGCATGCTGCGCCGCGCGGTCGAGCGGATGGTCAACCAGGATCGCAATACCTTCGCTGCGGCGATGCTCGCGCTCGGCGAAGGCGATGCGATGATCACCGGCACCACGCGCCCGTTCAGCGAGTCGCTGCGCCAAGTTCGCTGGGTGATCGACGGAGAGGATTGCGCCACCCCATTCGGGGTCCATGTCGTCTCGGCCCGCGGCCGCACGGTGATGATCGCGGACACTGCTGTCACCGAGCGCCCGACCGCGGAGCAATATGCCGCGATCGCCATGCGCGCCGCTTCATTCGCCCGGCGCATGGGCCAGGAACCGCGCGTTGCGTTCATCAGCTACACCACCTTCGGCAATCCGCCGGGGCGTCACATCGAGGAGCTACGTGACGCGGTGAAGCTGCTCGACACGCTCCAGACCGACTTCGAATACGAAGGCGAAATGGGCCCGGACGTCGCGCTCAACCATGAGATGCAGGCCAAATATTATCCGTTCAGCCGCCTCAGCGGGCCCGCCAACATCCTGGTCATGCCTGGCCTGCAATCGGCCAACATCAGCTCCAAGCTGATCAAGGCGCTGGGTGGGGAGATTGCGCTCGGGCCTTATCTGATGGGCATGAGCCTGCCGGTCCAGATCGCACCGATGACGGCCACCAGTTCTGACCTCGTTACCCTTGCGGTTCTGGCAAGCGGCGGCGTCGATGCCATCCGGCACGCGCCCAAGCGGTCGAAGAAGGCGTAGACGCACCGCTTCAGGAGGCGTAACCCCGAAGGCTCCCGGGTGGGAGACTTTCCAATGCTGATCACTAGGCGGCACTTAATGGCCGGAGGCATTGCCGCGGCGGGGGCCGCCGCCGCGGCGCGGGCCAGCACCCTCGTTCCAACCTCGTCGCAAGAGCTCGGGCCCTTTTATCCGATCGTCCGACCTGCAGATCACGATGCCGACCTGACTCGGATCAAGGGGCGCAGCGGCGTGGCCAGGGGTCAGCCGATCAACTTGCTGGGGCGGATCGTCGATCTGCATGGCAACCCGATTTCCAATGCCCAAATCGATATCTGGCAGTGCAATGCGGCCGGCCGCTACGCCCATCCCGGCGACACCGCCAATCCGGCGGCGCTCGATCCCAACTTCCAGGGGTTCGCCCGGCTGGCGACCGATCGCGACGGCCAGTTCAAGTTCCGCTCGGTCAAGCCCAAGGACTATGACACGCCGATCGGCCGCCGGACGCCGCACATTCATTATTCGATCGACGGCCATTCCGAGCGGCTGGTGACCCAAATGTATTTTCCCGGTGAGCCGCTCAACGACATCGACTTCCTGCTGAAGAATGCCGATCCGAAGCAAAGCGTGATCGCCGAGGCAGTCGATCCATTGTCGAGCGACCCGCAGGCGCTGGCCTTTCGCTGGACGGTAGTGCTCGGAGTCGGTTGAGCTAGATCCGCTCGACCTGGCTGACCCCGTCGGCGGCGCGAAGCGCGGCGATCAGGCTGTGCAAGTGGGCGAGGTCGTGAACCTCCACATCGACGTGGAAAGTGTGGAAGCTGCCGTCGCGGTGGGCCAGCACCAGGTTGACGATGTTGGCGCCTTTCGCGCCGAGGATGCTGGCCATTTCGCCCAGCGCCCCGGCCACGTCGCGCAGGATCACCACCAGGCGGGCGGTGCCGCCGTCCGAACGGTCGCCCCAGGCGAGGTCGAGCCAATCGGCATCGACGCCGCTGGCCAACTTGTCGCAGCCGATGACATGGACCTCGATCCCTTCATCCTCGCGGCGCAGGCCGACGATCCGGTCGCCCGGGATCGGGTGGCAGCAACTGGCGAGATCGTAGGCGACGCCAGGCGTCAGGCCCTTGATCGAGATGGCCGTGAGCTGGCCAAGCGGACGTGGCGTTACGTCGCCGCCGGCCGATCCCGGCATCAGCGCTTCCATCAGCTCGACGTCGCTGACCGACCGGCGCGCAATCTTGATCATCAGCGCGTCGACATCCTCGACCTTCAGCGTCTTTACCGCGCGCTTCAATGCGTCGGCGCCGAGCGGTGCGGGCAGGCGGGCGACGATTTCGTCATAGATTTTGCGCCCGAGCTCGATCGTCTCGTCACGTTCCTTGTGACGGACGAACCGCCGGATTCCGGCCCGAGCCTTGCCGGTCACGACGAAGCGGAGCCAGCTGGGCTGGGGATGCTGCGCCTCCGAGGCGAGAATCTCGACCTGGTCGCCATTGTCGAGGATGGTGCGCAGCGGAACCACCCGGCCGTTGACCTTGGCTCCGACCGTCTGGTCTCCAAGGTCGGTATGCACCGCATAGGCAAAGTCGACCGGCGTCGCACCCTTCGGCAGCTGGATCAGCTCGCCACGCGGCGTAAAGGCGAAGATCCGGTCCTGGTACATCGCCATCCGCGTATGCTCGAGCAGCTCTTCGGGGCTGCCGGCATGGTCGAGGATTTCGACCAGGTCCGAAATCCACGGCACCTTGATCTCGTCGCCCGGGCGGCCTTCCTTATAGGCCCAGTGGGCGGCCAGGCCGCGCTCGGCCTGGGCATGCATCGCCTTGTCGCGGATCTGGATCTCGATGCGCGACTTGCTGTCGTGGATGACGGTGGTGTGTAGCGAGCGATAGCCGTTGCGCTTGGGCGTCGAGATATAGTCCTTGTAGCGGCCAGGGACCATCGGCCAGCGCTGGTGGATCAGGCCGAGCGCCTGGTAGCATTCGTCGGGACTGCCGACGATCACCCGGAAAGCCATCACGTCCGACAATTGCTCGAAGCTGATGTGCCGCTCGGCCATCTTCTTCCAGATCGAATAGGGATGCTTTTCGCGTCCATGGACCTCGGCCTCCAGACCATGGTCGGAAAGGTGGAGCTGCAGGCCGAGCCCAATCCGGTTGACGAGGTCGCCGCCGGCTTCGTGGAGCTGATGGAGGCGGCGGGTGATCGAGGCATAGGCATCGGGCTCGAGCTCGCGGAAAGCCAGGCCCTGCATCTCGTTCATGATCTCGTACATGCCGATCCGCTCGGCGAGCGGGGCATAGATATCCATCGTCTCCTTCGCGATCCGGCGGCGCTTCTCCTCGGACTTGATGTGGTGCAGCGTGCGCATGTTGTGCAGCCGGTCCGCCAGCTTCACCAGGAGCACCCTGATGTCGTCGCTCAGCGCGAGCAGGAACTTGCGAAGATTCTCGGCGGCCCGCTCATTTTCCGACTGGGCCTCGATCTTGCTGAGTTTGGTCACCCCGTCGACCAGCCGGGCGACGTTGGTGCCGAACAGCTTCTCGATCTGCTCGGGCGTCGCCACCGTGTCCTCGATCGTATCGTGGAGGATCGCGGTGACGATCGTTTCGTCGTCGAGCTTCAGGTCGGTGAGGATGCCGGCGACTTCGATCGGATGGCTGAAATAGGGATCGCCCGAGGCGCGCACCTGGGCGCCATGGGCCTTCATCGAGAAGACATAGGCGCGGTTGATCAGCGCCTCGTCGGCGTCTGGGTCATAGGCCCGGACCCTCTCGATCAGCTCATACTGTCTCAGCACGGGCCCAGTGTGGCGATCATTAATGACATTTCGCAAGCGCGAAAAAAAGGCCGGCCCCGTGAGGAGCCGGCCCTTGAAGGAGCCACGCGCGTGCGGCGGGGCTCGGGGAGACTAATTCGCGTGCGCCAGCGCAGTCGGCGCGCCGGCCTTGGCATTGCACTTGTCGAGGTCGGCCGCAGCCAGTGCGCGGCCATCGACGATGAAGCTCTCCAGCCGCCCGGCGCGCTTGGCGAGATCCTGGCAGATGACCAGCGGACGGCCGGTTTCAGTCGCGCCCTGGCAGCCATTGGCGCCGCAGGCCCAGCTGATGTCCTTGCCGATGATCTTGGCCGAGGCAGGAACGGACAGCGGCTTGGCCGAATAGTTGCCGGCAACGGCTGGCGCTGCGAACAGCGCGGTTGCGGCGAAAAGGGCGGCGATGCGGGTCATTTCAACCTCGAGAATTTGCGTTTCAGGATGAAACTATTTAGCAGAACCTCGTTGCAACTTGCAACTGTTATTTTGCGTTGGATCGTGCATAAAGGTGGCTGGGAGAGGTGCAGCGTTGAATCGTCATCTGGTCATCAAGACCGAACCGGACATCGAAGCCTTCAAGGCTGCGGCACTACGTTGCCCGTTGCCGTCCGCGGTCGAGCTGATCGGCGAAAAATGGGCTTTCCTCATTTTGCGCGGCGCATTGAACGGGCTGGAGCATTTCGAACAGTTCCAGGCGGCCCTGGGCATCGCCCGCAACATCCTGTCCAACCGTCTCGCCAAGCTGGTCGAGGGCGAGATCCTCGAGCGCTGCCCCGATCCGGCCGACCGCCGCAAAGTGGTTTATTCGCTCACCCCGAAGGGCGAAGCGTTGCTGCCGGTCGTGCTGGCGCTGCGCCAATGGGGCGAAGACTGGGGTCACGGCTGCCAGGAAATCTTCCTCGCTGACAAGCAGGATGGAAAGCCGGTCCGGCGGATTTGCGTGCAGGCCCATGACGGGCGCGAGCTCAAGCTGGGCGACATGATGTGGGTCGACCGGGCAACGGGGGCCACAGTCAAGCACCCACGCAAAGGCTGAATCAAAAGGGCGGCTCCCGGCCGCCCTTTCAAATTCAACTCATAACGAACTTATTCGTAGTCGCCGCCCGACGGCGTCGGCCGTGGCGGAGCGGCCGCGGTAAGCCGGAGCGCCTCAGCCGATTCGCTCAGGCTCGCCAGCTCGTCCGTCTCGTCGTCCTCGTCGATGCGGACGCGCTGCAGGTTGGAAACGATCGCTTCCTCCAGGTGCTTCGGCTTCACCGTCGTTTCGGCGATTTCGCGCAGGGCTACGACCGGGTTCTTGTCGCGGTCGCGATCGATGGTGAGGTCAGCACCACCGGAAATCTGGCGAGCGCGCTGCGCTGCCATCAACACCAGGTCGAACCGGTTGGATACCTTGTCGACACAATCTTCGACCGTAACGCGCGCCATTGTCGCTATCGCCTTCTTGAAAAGCCTGCAGGATGGGGAGGCGGCGAGATAGTGACGGCGGCTCCAAGAGTCAATGAAATCGCGCTCCGGCTCGCCTTGCCAGCAGCCGATATGGGCTCCAGACTGGCTCAATGGCAGAGGCCGACCCGCCCGTAAGCGACAAGACGCACATCGTCGACGGCAATCGGCTGACATTGCTGACCGAAGGGCCGGAGCGGCTCCAGACCTTGCTTGGCCTGATTGATGGGGCAAGCCGGTCGGTGCGCTTGCTCTATTACATGTATCGGGATGACAATTCCGGGAAACTCGTCTTCGCCGCAATGGAACGTGCGCTCGACCGGGGCGTCTCGGTTTCGCTGCTGGTCGACGGCTTTGGCGCCTACACTCCGGACCAATATTTCACGCCGCTTGTCGCCAAGGGTCTGACCTATTGCCGTTTCCATCCGACCCTTGGCCGGCGCTACCTGATCCGCTGCCATCAGAAGCTCGCCCTGGCCGACGAGGAAAAGGTGCTGGTGGGCGGATTCAATGTCGAGGATGATTATTTCGCGACGCCCGACCAGCCGAAAGCCTGGCGAGACCTTGGGCTGCTGGTCGATGGCCCGGCCGCGGCACGGCTGGCGCCTTATTATGATGATCTGATGGGCTGGTCGCTGGTCAAGGGCGCCCGCATCCGTGCGCTGAACCGCATCATCCACCGTTACAGCGAGAACCAGGGCGTGCTTCAATGGACCTTCGGCGGGCCGACCCGGGGCATGTCGCCGTGGGCGCGCGCCACGTCCCGCGACCTGTTGTCGACCCGTGACGTGGAGATGATTGCCGCCTATTTTGCACCTACCTGGGCGATGCTGCGGCGGATCGGCCGCGTCGGCAACCGCGGCCGCGCGCGGATCATCACCGCCGCCAAGTCGGACAATCATGCGACCATCGCGGCGGCGCGATATACCTACAAGAACCTGCTTCGCCGTGGGGTGGAGATTTTCGAGTATCAGCCGATCAAGCTTCACACCAAGCTGGTGGTGCTCGACGACATCGTCCACCTCGGCTCGTCCAATTTCGACATCCGCAGCCTCTATCTGAACCTGGAAATGATGCTGCGGGTCGACGATCCCGAGTTCGCCCAGCTGCTGCGCAACTATTTCGAGCAGGAGCTGGGCCAGAGCCTGCCGATCACGGCCGAATTGAACCGCAAACGCTCAAGCTGGTGGACGCGGCTCGTCCAGGCGATCAGCTTCTTCCTGGTGACCAGCGCCGACTACTCAATCACTCGGCGACTGAACCTCGGCCGGATTTAGGGCCGTTCGCGCCAGGCCCAGAACAAGGTGGCGGGCGGTACATTGGCCCATTCGAAGCCCCGGTCGATCCGCTCGAAATGCGGGGCGATGAAATCGCGTACCTTGGGGCTGAACTGATATACCAGGAAGGCGCCGCCATTGCGGATCGCCCGTCCGGTCGCCGCACCGATTTCATCGCCAACGCCGGGCGGGAGGGTCGAGAAGGGCAGGCCGGAAAGGACATAGTCGGCATGGTCGAAGCCATGCTCGGCAATGATCTTCTCGACGTCGGCGGCGGAGCCATGGACTGCGATGAACCTGTCATCATCGATGTCGCCGTTCAAATAATCGATGAAGTCCTGATTGGTGTCGATTGCGATCAGCTTGGCGTCCCGGTTCAGCCGGTCGAGGATCGGCCGGGTGAAGGTGCCGACGCCCGGACCATATTCCACGAACAGCTTCGTCGCCGACCAGTCGACTGGCTTCAGCATCTTGTCGATCAGGATCCGGCTCGACGGGATCACCGATCCGACCATTACCGGGTGCTTCAGGAATCCGCGCAGGAACTGCCACTTCGGGCTTTTCCGCCCGCGACCGGCGCGCAAGCCATGGCGGCGTTTGCCATTTAACTGATTGGCGCGGGTGGCGTTCAAAGCGGGCTCCAGAACAGGTGGGACAGCGGTAGGCGTTGGCAAATCGGCGGGCCCTTGGCAAGCGATTGGGCGGCTTTCCCGCTCCATCCACCCGGCCTATGTCCGATGAAATGCAGCTTTTGCCCGACAGGTCGCGTGTAGCCGGCAGCGCCCTGACCACTCGTCATTTCCTTTTGCTCTACGCAGCCATGCTGGTCGCGGCGGCGGGCAATACCGCGCTGCAGTCGGTTATGCCGGCAATCGGCCGGGAAATCGGCATCGCCGACTTTTGGGTGACGGTTTCCTATACCTGGTCGGCGGTGCTGTGGGTGCTGCTCGCTCCCTATTGGGCCAGAGCCAGCGACAGGCACGGCCGCAAGGCGCTGACACTGGTCGGAGTCGGCGGCTTCATCGCGGCGATGACCCTGTGCGGACTGGCGCTGCTGGCGGGCTTGAAGGGCGTGCTTGCCGGGGGCGTGACGTTCGGCACCTTCGCCGTCTGCCGCGCAATCTATGGATCGTTCGGCTCAGCGACGCCGAGCGCGACGCAGGCCTATCTGGCCTCGCGCACCCGGCGCACCGCTCGGGTCGAGGCGCTGTCGGCGCTGTCGAGCAGCTTCAGCCTCGGCACCATCGTCGGCCCGGCGCTGGCGCCGCTGTTCGTGCTGCCGGTCGTCGGCCTGGCGGGTCCGCTGTTCGTGTTCGCGGCAATCGCCATTGTCGTCTTTATCGCGATCCTGGTGGGCCTGCCCGACGACACCAAGCCGCGTCATGGGCGCCGCAGCGGCCACGGCGCGGCGATGAGCTATCCGTCGCTTGCCAGCGCTCCGACCGGCGCCAGCGTCATCGCCGCCACCCGCCCCAAGGGAAAGCCGCTCCGCTGGACCGATCCTCGCATCCGCAAGTGGATCACCGCCGGGGTGGTGGCGGGCCATGCGCAGGCGGCCACCCTCGCCTGCATCGGCTTCTTCGTGATCGACCGGTTGCACCTCGCACCGCACGGGTCCGAGGAGGAAATCTCGATCGTCATGATGGCGGGCGCGGCTGCCACTTTGGCCGCGCAATGGGTCCTGATTCCGCGATTGAACCTCGTGCCGAGGACGTTGATCCTGTGGGGCTCGATGATCTCCGCCACCGGCCTCGTCGTCACCATGTCGGCGACGGACCTCTACGGGATCGTGATCGGCTTCGGCCTGACCAGCCTTGGTTTCGGCTTCACCCGCCCAGGCTTTACCGGCGGCGCCAGCCTGGCCGTGCCGTTGGCCGAGCAGGGCGGCGTGGCCGGAGTGATCACGGCCGCCAATGGCTCGGCCTATGTCCTCGCTCCCGGCATCGGCATGCTGCTCTATGCGGTGGACCCGCATTGGCCGTTCGTAGCCGGCGCGATCCTGCTGCTCGGGCTGCTGCTATGGGGTCGCGGGCGGCTCGCCGTTGCCGCCTGAGCCGGGCTTGCCCGGCCCCCTCGGCCGCAGCATGCCGGGCAGGACGAAGCCCATTCCGCCCACAGGCTTCACCGCGTCGGACTTCAGCGTCTCCCGGATCCGCGCATAATCATTGAGCATTTCCTCGGTGACCGAGGCGCGCGTTTCCTTCAGCGCGGCTTCGAAGTCGGCCATCGTCACCTTGGCGCTGTCTAGCTCCCGCCGAAGGGCGGTCAGGCCGGCCCGGCGCACCAGGTCCTCGAGGTCCGCGCCGGTGAAGTTCTCGGTGCGCTGGGCGAGGCTTTCCAGGTCGACGTCCTTGGCGAGCGGCATATCCTTGGTGTGGATCGCCAGGATCCGCCGCCGCCCGGCCGTGTCGGGCGTCCCGACATAGACCAGCTCGTCGAAGCGGCCGGGGCGCAGCAGCGCCGGGTCGATCAGGTTCGGCCGGTTGGTGGCGCCGATCAGCACGACATTGTTGAGCTCTTCCAGCCCGTCCATTTCGGCGAGGATGGTGTTGACCACCCGCTCCGTCACCTGCGGCTCGCCCATGCCGCCGCCGCGCGCGGGCACAAGGCTATCGATTTCGTCGATGAAGATCACGGTCGGTGCAACCTGCCGCGCGCGGGCGAAAAGCCGGGCGATCTGCTGCTCGCTCTCGCCATACCATTTGCTGAGAAGGTCGCTCGACTTGGTGGCGATGAAATTGGCTTCGCTTTCCCGCGCCGTCGCCTTGGCCAGCAGCGTCTTGCCGGTGCCCGGCGGGCCATAGAGCAGGAAGCCCTTGGCCGGGCGGATCCCCAGGCGGCGGAACGCGTCGGGGTGCTTCAGTGGCAGCTCGACGCCCTCGCGCAGCTTGTCGCGCGCTTCATCCAGGCCACCGATATCGTCCCAGCCAATATTCGGGACCTGCACCATCACCTCGCGCATCGCCGACGGCTGCACCCGCTTCAGGGCATTGTCGAAATCGTGCGGCTCGACCGACAGCGTGTCGAGCACTTCAGTCGGGATGGTCTGCTCGGAAAGGTTGAGCTTGGGCAGGATCCGCCGGACGGTCTCGAGCGCCGCCTCGCGGGTCAGCGCGGCAAGGTCTGCCCCGACGAAGCCGTAAGTCCGCCGTGCCAGCTCGTCGAGGTTGACCCCATCGGACAGCGGCATGCCGCGGGTATGGATGCCGAGGATCTCGCGCCGTCCGCGTTCGTCCGGCACTCCGACCACGATCTCGCGGTCGAAGCGGCCGGGACGGCGCAGCGCCTCGTCGAGCGCTTCGGGTCGATTGGTGGCCGCGATCACCACCAGGTTTTGCCTGGGCTCGATGCCGTCGAGCAGGGTCAACAGCTGTGCGACCAGCCTCTTTTCGGCTTCTCCGCTGACCTGTCCGCGCTTTGGGGCGATCGAATCAATTTCATCGATGAAGACGATCGACGGAGCGTTCTGCGCGGCTTGCTCGAACAGTTCGCGCAGCTTCTTTTCGGATTCGCCATAGGCCGAGCCCATGATCTCCGGACCGGCGATGTGAAAGAATTGGGCGTCGCTTTCGTTCGCCACCGCCCTTGCCAGCAGCGTCTTGCCGGTGCCGGGCGGGCCGTGGAGCAGGACGCCCTTGGGCGGATCGACACCCAGCCGCTGGAACAATTCGGGGTGGCGCAGCGGCAGCTCGACCATTTCGCGCAGCTGGTCGATGGTGTCGGTCATCCCTCCGAGATCGTCATAGGTGACGTCGGCGCGGCGTTCGCCGTCGCCGCGTTCGGTAAACTCAGGGAGCAGCTCGACCTGGGTATTCTCGTCGATATGGACGATGCCGCGAGGGACGGTCGAAACGACGTTGAGCCTGACTTCCTGCAGCGCGAAGGCCGGCGCGTTGATCAGCTGCCTGATATGTTCGGGCATGTCCGCGTTGACCCGTTGGTGGCCGGCGGTTGCGACCGTGTCGCCTTCGCAGAACGGCCGGCCCTCGAAGCTGCGCTTGAGCGCCTGCGCCGACCCCTGCAGCCGTATATTATTCTGCGCGGGGGCGAAGGTGACCTTGGTTGCCGGCTTGCTGGTCGCCTTATGGACCTCGACGAAATCGCCGGAGCCGATCCCGGCATTGGCGCGCTGCAGGCCGTCGAGGCGGATGATGTCGATCCCCTCGTCCTCGCCATAAGGGCGGATGGCGCGCGCGGCGGTGGATCGCTTGCCGACAATCTCGATCACATCGCCTTCGCTTAAGCCGAGTTCGGTCATCAGCTTGACCGGCAGTCGGGCAACGCCGCGGCCGCTGTCTGCAGGGGGAAGGTTGGCGACCTGGATTCGCCGGGCCAGTGTATCGACAGTCGCCATTCAGAACTCTCCGCAATTTCGGAAAAACAAGCCCCCCCTACGCGCCCCAACAGGAACGGCGGCGAGGCGTTGAGGTTCAATCTGGGAGCGAAATGACAATAAAAAAAGGCCGGGCGTCGCCGCCCGGCCTAAAGTATCAGGAGAGGATGCCTCGTAAGGCCCTAATGTTATTGCACTGCACAATATCGTTCGCAAGTGCGAATTCGCGAGTGCGAACAGGAATTTGGAGCGTGGCGGGCTGGCACGGCCTTGTGATAGGGCAGCGTTGAGCCGCAGGGGCCTGCAATTGCTGGAACGTCGCCTCACTGCCATCCTTGCCGCCGACGTCGTCGGCTACAGCCGCTTGATGGGGGCCAACGAAGTCGGCACCCTGCAAAGCCTTGAACTGCACCAGAAGGAGCTGATCGAGCCGGAAGTCGCCAATAGCCAGGGCCGGATCGTCAAGCTCACCGGCGACGGCATCCTGGCCGCATTCCCTAGCGTGGTCGGCGCGGTCGAATGTGCCTCGGCGATCCAGCGCGGCATGCGTACCCGCAACCAGGGCGTTCCGGACGACCGCCGGATCCAACTGCGCATCGGTATCAACCTTGGCGACGTGATCGTCCGGGACGACGATTTGTTCGGCGACGGGGTCAACATTGCCGCGCGGCTGGAAGGCGTCGCCAAGCCGGGAGGCATCGCCGTCTCCCAATCGGTCCGCGATCATGTCGGCAACAAGCTCGACCTGCTGTTTCGCGACAAGGGCGACCAGCTCCTGAAGAATATCGCCGAACCGGTCCGCGTCTATGACGTGGTGCTCGAACCTTCCGCCATGCCGGGTGCGGCTTCGGACCATTCGATGATGATGTCCGACAAGCCCTCGATCGCCATCCTGCCCTTCACCAATATGAGCGGCGATCCGGAGCAGGAATATTTCTCCGACGGGATTGCCGAGGACATTATCACCGACCTCAGCAAGATAACGAACCTGTTCGTCGTCGGCCGCAACACCAGCTTCACCTACAAGGGCATGTCGCTCCAGCTGCAGAAGGTCGCGCAGGACCTTGGCGTCAAGTTCCTGCTCGAAGGCAGCGTTCGCAAGGCAGGGCAAACGGTCAGGGTCACAGCCCAGCTGATCGACGGGCCCAGCGGCGGGCACTTATGGGCGGATCGCTACGATCGCGACCTTATCGACATTTTCGCCATCCAGGACGAGATCACCAAGGCGATCGTCGACCAGCTCAAGGTCCGGCTGTTTCCCGAAGAGATGGAGACCATCGGCCAGGCGCCGACCGGCAATGTCGAGGCTTACACCTACTATCTGCGCGGCCGGCAATATTTCCACAATTCAACAAAATGGTTCCTGGGCCTCGCCCGCGAGATGTTCAACCGTGCGATCGAACTCGATCCCGACTTCGCTCGTGCCTATGCGGGTATGTCGATGGCCTGCACACGCTTGGCGGGCTGGTTTGGCGAATCGATCCCGCACGATGCAATTCTGGCTGCCGCTGCCAAAGCCATCGAACTGGCCCCGGAGCTTGCAGAGGCTCACGCAGCACAGGGTGAGGCGCTAAGCGGACTTGGTCATATCGAGGAGAGCGAGCGCGCGTTCGAGCGCGCGCTGCAGCTCGATCCCGACCATTTTGAGGCCAACCTGTTCTACGCCCGGCATTGGACGCGGTTCGGCGAATTCGAAAAGGCGCTGCCCTACTTTACAAGGGCTGTGGAAGTGCAGCCCGCCGACTGCCAGGCGCCGTTCCTGCTCGAGCAATCGCTTCGTGCTCTGGGCCGGCGTGAAGAGGGCCGGCCCTATGCGCAAATGGGCCTGCAGCGCGCCGAAGAAGCGCTTCGAAAATTCCCCGAAAGTTCGCGACCGGCGCAGCTTGGCGCGACCACCTTGGCCGCCATGGGCGAATTCGACCAGGCCAGGATCTGGATGGATCGGGCGCTCGCGATCGACCCCGACGATCCGCACATTGGCTATAACGCGGCCTGCATGTGGGCGCAGATCGGCGATTTCGATCGCGCATTTGACTATCTAGACCAATGGGCAGGCCATTCGGGAATGGAGAACAGGGACTGGATGCTCCACGATCCCGATCTCGATCCGCTGCGCACCCATCCGCGCTACTCACTCCTGATCGACGCGCTAAATACTCGTATCGGGAAACTCCCCCAGCCGACGGCTTGAGCATCCCCGTTGCTGGCCTTGACGGCCCGCGAATGTTAGTTGGGTGGGACGCTGTGAGGGCAATCGGCACGATGGAACGTCGCCTCTCTGCCATCCTCGCCGCCGACGTGGTCGGTTATAGCCGGCTGATGGGCGCGAACGAGGTCGGCACGCTGCAGGCCTTGCGGCAGCATCAGGCCGAACTGGTCGACCCCGAGATCGGCAAGCATGGTGGCCGCATCGTCAAGCTGACCGGCGACGGGGCGCTCGTCGAATTCGCCAGCGTGTGCAGTGCCGTCGAGTGCGCCGCCGCAATTCAACGCGCCATGCCTGAGCGAAATGCCGATGTGCCCGAGGATCGGCGCATCGAATATCGTGTGGGGATCAATCTCGACGACGTGATCGTCGAAGGCGACGATCTGTTTGGCGATGGGGTCAACATCGCGGCCAGGCTGGAGGGAATCGCCCGGCCTGGCGGCATCGCCATTTCACAATCTGTCTATGAAAAGCTCGGCAACCGGCTCGACCTTGCCTTCGAGGATCGTGGTGAGCAGCGTCTCAAGAATATTGCCAAGCCGATCCGGGTATTCGACGTGCTTGTGGGACCGACGAAGCCTGCAGCGAAAGCCGAAGTTCAAGCAACCGGCCCGGACAAGCCGTCGATCGCCGTCTTGCCGTTCACGAATATGAGCGGCGATCCGGAGCAGGACTACTTCTCGGACGGAATCACCGAGGACCTCATCACCGACCTCAGCAAACTGAGCGGCCTATTCGTGATCGGCCGGCACACTAGTTTTGCCTACAAGGAGATGGGTCAGAACCTTGAGCAGATCGCGAGAGAGCTTGGCGTACGCTTCCTTCTCGAAGGCAGCGTCCGCAAGGCCGGGCAACGCATCAGGATAACCGGCCAGCTGATTGATGGAGCGACCGGAGGCCATCTTTGGGCCGAACGTTATGATCGCGACCTGACAGACATCTTTGCAATTCAGGATGAGATCACAAGGGCGATCGTGGAGCAGCTCAAGGTCCGCATCCTGCCCGAGGAAAGTGCGTCGATCAGGCAGGCTCCGACGTCAAACGTCGAGGCCTATTCCCTTTATCTCAAGGGGCGGGAGATTTTCCATAATCCAACCAAGGTATCGCTTGGCCTTGCCCGGCAAATGTTTGTCCGTGCTGCCGAACTCGATCCCCTGTTCGCCCGAGCCTATGCCGGCATCGCCAATTGCGACGCCCGGTTCGTCGGCTGGTACGGCACCCGAATTCCGATCGAGCAAATTCTCGTGTCGGCCGATAAGGCGTTGAGCTTGGATCCGACACTGGCGGAAGCGGAAGCTGCGCGCGGCGAGGCGTTCAGGATCGCAGGCCGTAAGGACGACGCCACCACCTCATTTGAGCAGGCCCTTGCGCTGGATCCCAACAGTTTCGAGGCAAATCTCGCTTTCGCACGGCATTTGAGGGGCATCGGCCAGCTCGAGAAATCTGCGGAGCACTTCATTCGAGCCCTGGAAATCCAGCCTGACGACTTTCAGTCGCCCATTCTGCTGGAAGGAATCCTGATTTCCCTCGGGCGCGTAGACGAGGCCAATCGATATGGCCGATTGGGCTTGGCCAGGGCTGAGGAGATATTGCGCCAGCATCCGGAGAGCTCCCGTCCAGCGCAATTGGGGGCATGTACCTTGGCTCGGCTCGGCAAGCGGGATGATGCGATCAACTGGATCGAGCGGGTCTTGTGGATCGATCCGGAAGATTCCCAGGCCCTTTATAATGTCGCTTGCGCCTGGGCGATCCTTGGTGACGCCGACCAAGCGCTCGACACGCTGGAGAAATGGTCAAAACAGGGCGGCGTGCTCGCCAAAAACTGGCTGGAGCGCGACCCAGACTTCGATCGGATTCGGTCCCACCCGCGTTATGCCGAACTGCTGGCGTCGGTCGCCGAGCAGGCCCCGGGCTGAGGAAGGCCACTAAGGCTTCAGCATCCCCGCGGCCTTCCTGACCCAGCTGCGCGGGAAAAAGCGGTGCGCCTGGGCAGTCGACTTGTTCATCAAGCCGGGAATGATCACCGCCTTGCCATTGTCGAGGCCGGCGAGGCCCGCCCGGACCACCGACGCGCTGTCGGCGGCGACCTTGTCGAGCAAATTGCTTGGTCCGAAGCCTGCAACTTCCCCAAATTCTGTCGCGGTCGGACCGGGACAAAGCGCGCTGACCGTGACGCCGTGCCGCTTGACCTCCTCGTGCAGCGCCTCGCTGAATGACAAGACGAAGGCCTTGGTCGCGAAATAGACGGCCATGCCCGGACCGGGCTGGAAAGCGGCGGTCGACGCCACGTTGAGGATGCGCCCCTGCTTGCGTTCGATCATCGCGGGCAGGACGGCGTGGGCCAATTCGACCAAGGCCCCGCAGTTGAGGTCGATCATCTGGCGCTGCCGCGGGCCATCCAGCTCGGCAAAGCGGCCGGTCAGGCCGAAACCGGCATTGTTGACCAGCAAATCCACCTGCTCGCCGTGGGCCGTGACGTCGGCGATGAGACGATCGGCAGCTCCGGCCTCGCTCAGGTCCATCTCGACCGCCCGCGCACTGGCAAGTTCGGCCGCCAGCGCGTCGAGCCGGTCCCGGCGCCGGGCTACCAGCACGAGCTGCTTGCCCTGGGCCGACAGCTGCCGTGCAAAGTCGACCCCGAGCCCGGCGGAGGCCCCGGTGATCACCGCGACGGATTTTGCCACTTAAGCGACAGTCGCCTTGAGGATCTTGCCGGGTTCGCGCGGCGGTTCGCCGACCGGCAGCGCATCGACATATTCCATGCCGCTCTCGACCTGGCCCCAGACGGTATATTGCTTGTCGAGGAATCCGGCATCGTCGAAGCAGATGAAGAACTGGCTGTTGGCGCTGTGCGGATAGCTGGTTCGGGCCATCGAGCAGGTGCCGCGGACGTGCGGCTCGCTCGAGAATTCCGCTTGTAGGTCGGGCAGCTCGCTCCCGCCGGAACCGGTACCCGTCGGATCGCCGCCCTGGGCCATGAAGCCCGGGATCACGCGGTGGAATAGGACTCCGTCGTAAAAGCCATCGCGCGCAAGGCCGGTGATCCGCTCCACATGACCCGGCGCAAGGTCGGGACGAAGCTTGATAACGACGTCGCCGCCGCTTGAGAGGGAAAGGGTCAGTGTATCGGCGTCGGCCATCGTCTCATCCTTGGAATCGAAGGGAATGTGGCTGCCATCTAGGCGCGCGCCGCGGGTTGCGCCAGTAGGCCGCCGGGCATAGGGAAGGCGCCACGCGCAACTGCCGGGCTAGGGAGCGATGGAATGAGCGACAGCGACATCATCGCCACCCCGCCGCACGAGCCCGACATGCCGCCCGGAGAGGACCGGGTGCACGACGAGGAGGACCGGCTGCGCCCGTCCTTCGTGCGCGAGGTGCTCGATGCGGTCGCCGACGGCGATGACGAAGCGGCGCGCGAGCTGGTCGGCGATCTCCACCCCGCCGATATCGCCGACCTGATCGAACTCGCCCCCGGCGACGAGCGCGCCGACCTGATCGAAGCGCTAGCCGGGATCGTCGACGCAGACGTCTATGCCGAGTTGAACGACTGGGTCCGCGAAGACGTCATCGAGGAAATGGAGCCGCAGCAGGTCGCCGACCTCGCTGCCCAGCTCGACACCGACGACGCCGTCGCGCTGATCGAGGACCTTGAGGCCGACGACCAGCAGGCGGTGCTCCGGGCGATGGAGCCCGACGACCGGGCCGCCGTCGAGGAGGCGCTCGGCTACCCGGAAGAATCGGCCGGCCGCCTGATGCAGCGCGAGCTCTGCGCCGTGCCCGACCATTGGAAGGTCGGCCAGGTGATCGATTACCTGCGCTCGACCGCGGACCTGCCGACCGATTTCTGGGAAGTGTTCGTGGTCAGCCCGACCCATCACCCTGTCGGCACCTGCAAGCTCTCGACCATCTTGCGGACGCCGCGGGCAAAGCCGGTCGCCGATATCATGGCGCGCGAGCAGACGCTGATCCCGGTCGATCTCGACCAGGAGGAAGTGGCGCTCAAGTTCCAGAAATATGCGCTGATCTCCGCCGCGGTGGTCGATCCCGCCGGCCGGCTGGTCGGCATGATCACCGTCGACGACATCGTCCACATCATCCAGGAAGAGGCAGGCGAGGACGTGCTGCTGCTGTCCGGCGCGGGCGAGGGCGACATCAACGAACCGGTGGTCGACACCTACAAGTCGCGGGTCCGCTGGCTCGCGGCCAACCTCTTGACCGCGCTGGTCGCGACCACCGTGATCCGCTTCTTCGAGGATTCGATCGCGCGCATGGCGGTGCTGGCCGCGCTGATGCCGATCGTCGCCGGCGTCGGCGGCAATGCCGGGACCCAGACGCTGGCGGTGACGGTCCGCGCCATCGCCACCAACCAGTTGACCGGCTCCAACCATTGGCGGGCGGTGTGGCGAGAGATCCGCGTCGCGCTGATGAACGGCCTGACCATCGCCTTCCTGATCGGGGTCGGCGTCACCTTGGTGCTCGGCTCCGGCGTGCTGGGCGCGGTGATCGCTGCGGCGATGATGACCAATATCGTTGTCGCGGGCCTCGCCGGCGTGTTGGTCCCGCTTGGGCTGGAGCGGGCAGGGGCGGACCCGGCGGTCGCCTCGAGCGTGTTCGTGACCATGGTCACCGACAGCATGGGCTTCCTGGTATTCCTCGGGCTGGCCACCGCCGCCGGACTCTAGCCTATTGAACTGGCGGGACTTTCCCGCCACGTCGCAGGGGTGCCGCTTCATCTCACCAAGGTCGCCGTCGGTTGCGCCAGCCTCGAAGCGCTGCAGAACCGCATCGCCCGGCGCGTCAGCGGCAATCTGGTCCGGATCCCCACCCGGATGCGGCCGAAGCGCGCCGAGGAGCTGGTCGGCGGCTCGCTTCACTGGATCGTCAAACACCGGATCATCGCCCGGCAGCAGATCCTGCGCCTCGAGGACCGCAGCGACGGCCGCATCGACATCGTCTGCTCCGCCGAACTGGTCACCGTCCCGCCCAGGCCCAAGCGGGCCCACCAGGGCTGGCGCTACCTTGAAGAGAAGGACGCTCCGACCGGCGAGGACGACGGTACGGGCCTGAGCGAGCTTCCGCCGCGGCTCTACGGCAAGCTGAGGTCGCTGGCGCTGGTTTGAGGGTAGGGGTTTAGTCCTTGCAGCCGGTCACGGTCGCGGAGCCCTGCACCTTGACGGTGCAGGACGGGTTGCCGCTCAGCGTAACCGACGCAACCCCCAGCGCATCGACCTTGGCCGAGTTGGCGACATTGGCCTTGACGACCGATGGCCCTTCGGCGCCGATCACCGCGTCCTTCACCTGCAGCGCGTCCCCATCGAAACTGGATGTGCCGCGGATCGTGGCGGTGAGCTGGGCGGCGCGGCCCGACAGCTGCGTGCTGCCGGCCCCTGAAATGCCTGCCTTGAGCTGGTCGACATCGACCCCGTCCAGCTGGGCCGTGCCCGAGCCTTGTATCGAAAGGTCGAAGCTAAGGCCCCTGACCCGGTCGACGCTCAGCGCTCCCGACCCGTTGATCCATGCGGTCTTGAGGTCGGGCGTGCCGACCTCGATCGTAACCGGCCCGCGGTCCTCGCCGCTATAGCCGCCCCAGCCGCCGCTCCCGGTCCGCACCACCAGCGTGCGCCCCTCGACGCCGATCGACAGGCCGTCGAGCGACAAGGGCGATCCGGTGGCCCGCGCAAAAGGCGAGACATTGGTCTTCAGCGCGACCTTATAGGGTCCGTCGATCCGGATCCTGTCGAAGCTGGTGACGGAGTAGTTGCGTGTGGCCGGAGCGGCCGCGTCGGTCGGAGCCGGCAGGCTGGCGAGCGCCAGCAGCGCGAGGATGGGCAGACGATCGATCATCCGACCATCCTCACGGCATTATGGTTAAAGGTTGGTTACGAGCAGCGAACGTCGCCCGATCCAGCCTTGGAGACCGAGCATTTCGCCCCGCCTTTGATATCGACGTCGCCAGATCCCATGATCGAGACCGACGCGGTGGTGCTGGCATTTGCCGCGACATTGCCCGATCCAGCGATCGATACGTCGGCAGTCTTTGCAGCCAGCCCGCCGGCGCGGATATCGCCCGACCCGGCAATCGACAGGTCGACGGCGTCGGCCTTGCCCGCGGCATCGATTCCGCCCGACCCGGCGATGTTCAGCTTGATCTTGCCGCCGGCAATTGAAGCCAGCTTGAGGTCTCCCGATCCCGCAACTGCGCCGTCGAAGTCGCCAGCGACCTTGTCGACGTTGACTCCGCCGGAACCGGCGATCGCCGCGGCATGCAGCGCCGCCGCGTTGACGGTGAACACGGCCTTGCCGTTGTGCCAGTTGAAGTGGATGCCGCCACGCTTCTTCGGCCGGATCTTGAGCGTTCCGTCTTCGACGATCACCTCGGTCTCGTCGAGCAGGTTGGATCCGCCCTGGGCGCTGACGCCCGGCGCTCCGCCGCTCACTACATTGACCTGGTAGGGCCCCGACACGGCCAGTTTGTCGAACGCGCCGACCTGGTAGTTGCGGCTGACCTGCGGCCCGGCTTCGCGGTCCTCGGCCTTCGATCCGACGTGGCAGGCGCCGGCCAGCAATGCGACGGCGGCGGTGGTGACGAAGCGACGGGTCATCCTGGTCCTCCTGTTTAGGCGTATTGCATATATAATACACCAACGCAGACCGGATGCAACCCGGAAAAGGGCGGTGTTTAGGTAGCGTTCAGACAAGTTGAACCGAGCCTTCACCGCCGTCGAGCCGGGCAACATGAGGCCCTTGAGGCCGTTGGTCAGCCTCAAGGAGAACCTAGTTATGACGCGTAAACTCATTCTCGGCTGCGCTGCAGCCGCAGCCACCCTTGTGGCCTTCGCCCCCGCCGGCGCCCAGCAGTGGCGCTGGAACGAATCCGGCTGGCGCACCATCGGCTACACCCGCGTTGACGGCCGCGACAGCGACACAATCAACCTGCCGGGCCGCACGCGCCAAAGCGAGATCCGCTTGTGCGCCATGAACCAGCCTTTGCACCTGCGCGATTTTGATATCCGCTTCGAAAACGGCCGCAAGCAGGACGTCAATACCCGCGCCAGGCTCGCCGCCGGGCGCTGCACTCGCGACGTCGACCTCGTCGGCGGCCGCCGGGACATCGCCAGCGTCAGGCTGCGCTACGAACCGATCAATCGTTCCTGGCAGCGCCCGGTCGTTCGCGTTCAGGTCCGCGGCTAAATCGATTGGGAAAACAAAAAGGGCGCCCGGTGAGGGCGCCCTTTCATGTTACCCGGAAAAAAGGGGCGGCTTAGGCTGCCTCTTTCGCCTTGTTGTGGATCGCGGCGGCCTTGTTCAGGATCTCGTGGATCTTGGCCAGCGCCGCCTTCTCGTCGGTCTGCTCCATCGCCGCCAGCTCGCGCGCCAGGCGCGACGAGGCTGCTTCGAAGATCTGCCGCTCCGAATAGCTCTGCTCCGGCTGGTCGTCGGCGCGGAACAGGTCGCGGGTCACTTCGGCGATCGAGGTCAGGTCGCCCGAGTTGATCTTGGCCTCATATTCCTGGGCACGGCGCGACCACATGGTGCGCTTGACCTTGGGCTTGCCCTTCAGTGTCTCGAGCGCGTCCTTCATGGTCTTGTCGCTCGACAGCTTGCGCATGCCGACCGAGTCCGCCTTGGCGACGGGAACGCGAAGGGTCATCTTCTCCTTCTCGAAGCGAAGGACGTACAGGTCGAGACGGGTTCCGGCGATTTCAGTGCTTTGGAGTTCGACCACACGGCCGACACCATGCTTGGGGTACACAACATAATCGCCAACATCGAAGCTAAGGGCCTTAACAGCCATTCCGTCACCTCTTTCAATTGTCCACTTGCACCAGCGCAAACCTCACCGTAATCGCCCCCCAATAGCGACCCCCCGGTCCGGCCCTGGTACTTGGATGTGATCCTGTATGAATCAGCCGCCGCGGGAGGCGACGGCCTGTGTCAATTATATAACAGAAAAATTATCAGATTTCGAGTCCCAGCTGCTTCGGCTCGGACTGGGCGTCCTCGACCATCGAATGCAGGCCCAATCCAAGCAACCTGATACCTTTGGGAACCGGCAGCAAAGCGTCCAGCAGCGCCTGTCCCGCGGCCTCGAATGCGGCGAAGTCGGGAACCGGCTGGGGGAAGCTCTTCGACCGGGTAATCTGCGTAAAATCGCCGAATTTTACCTTGAGCGTGACCGTCCGGCCTTTCACTTCCGACCGCTCGATCCGCTGCCAGGCATAGCCCGCGACACGGGCCAGCTCGCGCCGCAAATCCTCGGCCTCGATAAAGTCGACGTCGAAGGTTCGTTCCGCACTGACGCTCTTGTAGGGCCGGTCGGGTTTCACTTCCCGTTCGTCGATCCCCCGGGCGATTCGCCAGTACCAGCGGCCCGACGATCCGAAATGCGCCTCCAGCTGTTCGATCGGCCAGGAGGCCAGGTCGGCCCCGGTCAGGATCCCCAGCTTTTCCATTTTCGCCGCGGTCACCGGCCCGACGCCGTGAAAGCGCTTGACCGGAAGCGTCGCGACGAACGCTGCGCCCTTGTGCGGCGGGATGACGCACAGGCCGTCGGGCTTGTTCTGATCCGACGCCAGCTTCGCGATGAACTTGCAATAGCTAACCCCGGCAGATGCAGTGAGACCGGTCTCGGCCTTGATGCGGGCGCGGATTTCCTCGGCGATCGCCCTGGCGGTGCCAAGTCCGCGCCGGTCCTCGGTCACGTCGAGATAGGCCTCGTCGAGCGACAGCGGTTCGATGAGGTCGGTATAGTCGGCGAAGATTTCCCGGATCTGCTGCGAGACCGCCCGGTAGACGTCGAACCGTGGCTTGACGAACACCAGCTCGGGGCAGCGCCGCTTGGCGGTGACCGATGGCATGGCGGACCGAACGCCATATTCGCGCGCCTCATAGCTGGCCGCCGCCACAACCCCGCGATGCCCCCCGCCGACCGCCACCGGCTTGCCCTTCAGCTCCGGATTGTCGCGCTGTTCGACCGACGCGTAGAAAGCGTCCATGTCGACATGGATGATCTTGCGGGTTGGGCTGGCCTCGTCCGTCACGACGAAATTCTTCTGTCCTACAGCCGGGCATCTCGTCTAGCCGCCGGCAATGTTTTCCAATCACCAGACCGGCCGCAACCATCCCTCGTGCGTGCTCGCACGTGCGCGCGCGTCCGTAGGGGTGCGACTTTTTGTGACTTTTGGCGGAATGGCCGCGCGCTTTGCATGGCGCGGCCAATCGGCTTAAGGGCGCCGCAAAGCTTTAAGGACCCAACCATGAACATCCACGAATATCAGGCCAAGGATCTGCTCGCGAAGTTCGGTGTGCCGGTTCCGGCCGGCCACGCCGCGATGAGCGTCGACGAGGCCGTCGCTGCCGCCCAACAGCTCCCCGGGCCGCTGTGGGTGGTTAAGGCGCAGATCCATGCGGGCGGCCGCGGCAAGGGCAAGTTCAAGGAGCTCGCTCCCGACGCCAAGGGCGGCGTCCGTCTCGCCCGTTCGATCGACGAGGTCCGTGCCAATGCCCAGGACATGCTCGGCAACACCTTGGTCACGGTGCAGACCGGCCCGGCCGGCAAGCAGGTCCAGCGCCTCTACATCACCGACGGCGTCGACATCGAAAAGGAATTCTACCTGGCGCTGCTGGTCGACCGGTCGACCGGCCGCATCGCCGTCGTCGCCTCGACCGAGGGCGGCATGGACATCGAGGCGGTTGCCCACGACACGCCGGAAAAGATCGAGACGATCACCATCGATCCGGCAACCGGACTGATGCCCCATCATGGCCGCGCCGTCGCGGCGGCGCTCGGCCTTAGCGGCGACCTCGCCAAGCAGGCCGCCAATGTGCTGGCCAAGCTGTACGACGCCTTCATCGGCACCGACGCCTCGCAGATCGAGATCAACCCGCTGGCGATCACCGCCGGCAACAAGCTGATGGTGCTCGACGCCAAGGTCGGCTTCGACAGCAACGCCGAGTTCCGCCATCCCGACCTTGAGCAGCTGCGCGACATCACCGAAGAAGATCCGATGGAGGTCGAGGCGTCCAAGCACGACCTCGCCTATATCAAGCTCGATGGCGACATCGGCTGCATGGTCAATGGCGCAGGCCTCGCCATGGCGACGATGGACATTATCAAGTTGAACGGCGCTTTCCCCGCCAACTTCCTCGACGTCGGTGGCGGCGCTTCGAAGGAGAAGGTCACCGCGGCCTTCAAGATCATTCTCTCCGACCCGGCGGTAAAGGGCATTCTCGTCAATATCTTCGGGGGAATCATGCGCTGCGACATCATCGCCGAGGGCATCGTCGAGGCGGCCAAGGAAGTGTCGCTGTCGGTTCCGTTGGTGGTCCGGCTCGAAGGCACCAACGTCCAGCAAGGCAAGGACATCCTCGCCATGAGCGGACTGCCGATCGTCGCCGCCAACGACCTTGGCGACGCGGCCCGCAAGATCGTCGATCAGGTCAAGGAAGTCGCCTGAGCAAATAATCAAATCGCTCAGGCAAAGTCCCGGGCTTGCCAGCCGGTTCTTGAGATGCAAGGGCGGCCCGCAATCGGATGAACTAAGTCGGAGAGGGCCATGAAGCTCTTGGTCGCCGTCAAGCGAGTGATCGATTTCAACGTCAAGCCACGGGTCAAGATGGACGGCTCGGGCGTCGATCTCGCCAACGTCAAAATGTCGATGAACCCGTTCGACGAGATTGCGGTCGAGGAAGCCATTCGCCTCAAGGAGAAGGGCGTGGCGACCGAGATCGTCGCCGTGTCGATCGGCCCGGCCAAGGCCCAGGAAACGCTGCGCACCGCGCTGGCCATGGGCGCGGACCGCGCCGTGCTGGTCCAGACCGAGGAAGAGGTCGAGCCGCTGGCCGTCGCCAAGATCCTCAAGGGGATTGCCGCCGAAGAGAGCCCCGATCTCATCATTCTCGGCAAGCAGGCGATCGACGACGACAGCAACCAGACCGGGCAGATGCTGGCCGCGCTTCTCGGCTGGCCGCAGGGCACCTTCGCCTCCAAGGTTGAAGTTGCGGGCAGCGACCTCAACGTCACCCGTGAGATCGACGGCGGGCTTGAAACCGTCAAGCTGGCGACGCCCGCCGTGGTGACCACCGACCTTCGTCTCAATGAGCCGCGCTACGCCTCGCTACCCAACATCATGAAAGCCAAGTCGAAGCCGCTCGCGACCAAGTCGCCTGGCGATTATGGCGTCGATGTCGCGCCGCGGCTGGAGACGTTGAAGGTCAATGAGCCGCCCAAGCGGCAAGCCGGGATCAAGGTCGGCTCGGTCGACGAGCTGGTGGGCAAGCTGAAGGCGCTGGGAGTGGCGAAATGAAGACTCTGGTTCTGGTCGAGCATGACGGGTCGTCGGTCAAGGACGCGACCCTGGCAGCCGTCACCGCCGCCTCGCAGCTGGGCGAAGTCCACCTGCTGGTTGCCGGCAAGGGCGTCAGGGGCGTCGCCGATGCCGCCGCCAAGATCGCCGGCGTCGGCAAGGTCCATGTCGCCGACGGTGCGCACCTCGAGCACCAGCTCGCCGAGGATGTCGCGCCGGTCGCCGCCGCACTAATGAGCAGTCACGACGCTTTCCTCGCGCCTGCTACCACCACCGGCAAGAATGTCGCGCCGCGCGTCGCAGCGCTGCTCGACGTCATGCAGATTTCTGACATTTTGTCGGTCGAGAGTGAGGACACCTTCACCCGGCCGATCTACGCCGGCAATGCCATCGCCACGGTCAAGACCAAGGACTCCAAGAAGGTCCTCACGGTCCGCGGCACGGCATTCGAGAAGGCCGCGACCAGCGGCGGCTCGGGCGCGGTCGAAGCGGTCGACGCCGGCAACGCGTTCGGCAAGTCGAGCTTCGTCTCCGCCGAGCTTTCGAAGTCCGAGCGGCCGGAGCTGACCAGCGCGAAGGTAATTGTCTCCGGCGGCCGTGCCTTCGGCTCCAACGAGCAATTCCATGGCCTGCTCGATCCGTTGGCCGACAAGCTCGGCGCCGCGGTCGGCGCCAGCCGCGCCGCGGTCGACGCCGGCTATGCTCCGAACGATTATCAGGTCGGCCAGACCGGCAAGATCGTCGCGCCGGAAGTCTATGTCGCGATCGGCATCTCCGGCGCGATCCAGCACCTCGCCGGAATGAAGGATTCCAAGACGATCATCGCCATCAACAAGGATGAGGAAGCGCCGATCTTCCAGGTCGCCGACGTCGGCCTGGTCGGCGACCTGTTCAAGATCGTGCCGGAGCTGACCGAGAAGCTTTAGGAGCCCTTCAAGTCGCTCGGCAGCGTCGGTTCGCTGAGCAGCTGCTCCATCCGCTTCCAGCGCGCTTCGGGCGTGGCGCCCGCGGCTTCGATGTCGGCGCGGACCATGTCCAGGCCGAGGCCGTAGTTGATTACATAAGTGCGATACTGCTTGGTGAACTCGGTCAGCTGCTTGGCGCGCTCCGGACTGACCAGCAGGTAGCGCTGGGTCAGGCGGATCGCTTCAGCCTCATCGATCTTGCCGTCGATCATGTCGCGAGCGATTGTCAGGCGGGCGCCCTGCAATTTCTGCATCGCGTTTTGCAGGGTGAAGTAGCGTTCGGCTTCGGCCGTCGGAAGCCCGGCCAGCGGATAGATTTTGGCGGTCTCGAATGCCAGCCGCTCCCGCCCCGGAAATGCCAGTTCGATGCCGTAATTCGCCGATCCTTCGGCGAGCAGCGACTGAGGCGAATAGAGCGGATAGACGCTGAACTCGATCCACTTGCGCCCCTTGGTCAGGCGCTGCTCGAGCAGGGCGTTCAGGACATGATGACCCGGATAGCCCTCGTGGCAGCCAAGGTCGACGGCCCTGGAGATGCGGATCGGCAGGTCGGTGTTGACCTCGATCCGGCTCTGATAATTGCCCTTGTAGTAATTATAGCCCGACCAGCTCTTTCCGGTAACGAACGCCAGCTCGAAATTCTCGCCCTTGGGCAGGGCAATGTGCTGGATGGTCCTTGCCTTGCATTCGGCGATCGCCGCTTCGAACACCGGCTTCAATTTAGCCGAAGGGATGGTGAACCTGGCCTGGAACGTCTCGACCCGTTTGTCGAGCGGACCTCTACCCGGCACCAGCGCCTCCACCTCTTTCAGGATCGGATCGAAGCTCGCCAGCGGCTTCAATGCCGGCCGCACTGCGAACAGGCCCCTGGCCTCCTCGTCGAACGACAGCTTTTCGCCGCGCAGCATCCTGAGGCGCGTTTCTGCCGCAGTGAGCTGAGCGAGCAGGAAGCGCGCCCGGCGCTGGTCGATGCCTTCGGCTTGGCCGGAAGCGTCGACGACCCGCTTGGTAAGATCGGCGGTGCGCTTGGCCAGTGCCTCCAATGACTGGCCGGAAGCGTCAGCCTTGGCCTTCGCCTGCAGTTCCGGCGGCCCGTAATAGGCATCGATATAGCCGTCTTCCTTTTCGCCGATGGTCAGGCTGAGCAGGACATAATCGCGGGCGATTGCATTGAGTTCTGGGGCAACGGCATGCTGCGGCTCATTTCGGCAGGCCGACAGCAGGGCAGGGACAAGCATGACGGCGAGCAGTCGGTTGTTCACGCTATTCTCCCGCGGGGTCGGCCCGTTCATCGGCGGACGCGGCAAGCGGTGTCAACGCTGGTTCTGCAAACGGATCGGGCCCGCTCCCAAGGAGGAGGGAGCGGGCCCGAGGAGGTGGCGGCCCGTCGAGCGGGGGCGAGGAAACGGGCCGCCGGGTGCTTCGACTAGTGGTCGTTCAACCGGCCGCTATCGCTCTGCTGTTCCGGATGGGGCGGCCACCACAGATCCTTGCGGTCTGCCGTCTCGCGGTCGCGAGAATGGCCACTGCCGGTGGAGGAACTGGAGCCTTGCGAGCCACTACCGCTCGCCGTCGACCCAGTGGAGCCGTTTGAACCCGTTCCGCCAGTCGATCCTGTCAAACCGCCGGGATTGGATGAACCACCAGGATTTCCGCCACCATGGTGGCTACCGCCGCCAGTGGTTGAGATCATTGGCCGCACGGTTGCGGCCGCCGATCCGGTTAGCGGTTTTCCGTCTGGCCCGCACGGAATCCCGTTGATTAACTGGACTCCATCCGGGAGGCCAAGGCCGTCATGGCCATTCTCGGCGCCGTGCCCGCGATGACCATTGAGTACGGACACATCGGCAACGCGGCCGGTCCCGCCCGTACTACCATTCAAGACAGCGACGTTGGCCAGCGAACGGCCAGTCGTGCCGGTCCTGTTCAGCACGGAAACATTGGCGATCCTGCCGCTGGTGCCACCAGTTTCATTAAGGGCCGAGACATTGGCTAGCGCGCGGCCGGTCGCACCGGTTTCGTTGAGCGCGGACACGGTGATCAACCGATCGGCGGGTGCCCCACCACCATGGCCCGGATGCATCCGGGGCGCTGTGACGGAAAGAGCAGTATTCGCGGCCGCATTCACCCTTCCGGCCAAGCCGATGTTCTTGCTCAGACCATGGGCTCCGATCGTCGCATTGCTCACGTTGCTGACCGTGCCTGCCAGGCCGACATTGCCGGCTACCCTGCCATTGCGCCGGTCGATGGAACGGGATGTCGTGACCCCAAGCGTCCCGTTGACGCTGCTGGTGACGGATCCGCCGATGGAGCCATGGTGGCCCAATCCCGAGCCTAAAACACGGCTGACCGCTCCGGTCACTGCATTCCCCGGGCTGCCAGCAGAAGGAGCGCTTGGCACTCCGCTTCCAAATAAACCGCCCACGGCATTGCACAGGCAGCTGCCGGCGGCCCCGAGCGGCCCGCCGGCCTGAGCCGGAACCGCGGCCAATGAGGTGCTGGCGAGAGCGACGGCAAAGTACCTGGAATAAGGCATGAAACTTCTCCCTTTTCCAAGGGCCACGAGGGCCCGTCAGTAGGGAGAACGCTGGCCGCAGCGGGATTCTTCCCGCGCAGCATTCATTTGATGTTGAAGCCCACCATTTTCGGCAGAATCCGACAGGTGCCGCAAACCACCCCGCGTCCGACCTTGCCCTTGCCGGGCGTGGCTTCCGCCGCCAGCTGAACCATCGAACCAGTCGCGGCAAGGCGCGCGGCAACGAACGGTGCGGCGAAGCTGGTGCCCCGAACCGGAGTATAGCCTCTGCCCGGCAAGGCCGCGACCAGGTCGGCCCCCGGCGCGGCGAAATCGAGATGGGCCGACCGGCCGGCTTCGCGAAGCGCTCGATCGGCGGCATCGACCCCAGTGACGGCGATGACCCCCGGATAGGACGCCGGATATTGCGGCGGTGCGGCCGGTCCATCGTTGCCGACCGCGGCAACCACTGAAATGCCCTTGGCGCGAACCGCGGCAATGGCGCGCTCCATAGTCCGGTTGGGTGGGCCGATCAGGCTAATATTGATGACCGAGGGGCGCTTCGAAGCCGCCCAAGCCAGCGCCTGGACGATAGCGGTTGCCGAGCCGGCTGCTGGGTCGCCGCCATAGACGTCGCCGACGAACAGCTGCGCGCCGCGGGCCGCTCCGTGGAACCGTCCCTGGCTGCCGACCAGCAGCGATCCGATCGCCGTACCGTGGCCGGTAGGCTGCGGGTCTCCGACAAAGCCGCGCTGTTCGATGCCGGCCGCGGCAAGCGACGGGTGGGCGGCAACACCGCCGTCGATCATGGCGATACGGGTACCGGGCCTGACAGCGGCGGTCACGGCGAGCGAGGCACCGGTCGCCGGCAGTAATGCGCCGCCCGCGGGCTCATAAATATGGTTGTAGTCGGCCTGCAGGTTTGGGGCGGCCCGGTGCAGCGCCGCCAGGCCCTGCCGGACATTCATGCCGGGTGGAGGCGCGAGCTTGACGATCCGGACCCCAAGCAAATTAACCGGCTCATAGCCAGTGATTCGAAAACCTGCGCGTTGGGCGGCTGCCAGCGAGGCTGGATCGGGGTCGCAGGCGATGAGCTCGCCTTTGCGGACGGGTTCGCCTTTCTCGTCGCGATCGAGCGTCCTGCGATTGGCCTGGATGAGCGCCTGATGGCGCAACTGTCGCAAATCCGCCATTTCATCCGGACCGAGCGTCAGATATCCGTCGACCGGCGTCAGATCCTGCAACGTGTCGGAGGAGATAAGCTGGGCCAGCCTGGACCCGCCGAAACCCGATGCATTGGCAATGCCGCTGCTCGTGTTGCTGAGGCCGCCGCCAACTTGATTGAGCGTTCCGTTGAGCCCTCCGCCAACGTTGCTCAATGTGCCGCTAAGCCGTCCGCCGGCCTGCCCAAGCGATCCGCCGACCGGGCCGCCTACTGCACCCCCGACATTGCTCACAGTCCCGCCGACACGTCCGCCGACTGCGCCCGTCACATTGCCGAGCCCCCCGAGTGGCCCGCCTCCCCGGCCGCCCAGCAGTTGGGCGGGAGCTGAAGACGCCGCAAGCGAGGCGAGCAGCAAAGCCGTCAGAATTGGACGCTTGGACATTGTCGCACCCTTTTCTTATGCCTTTGCAGGATGAAACGTCCGTCGAAGGCCGTTTCATCCCGTATGAGGTGCAATGCCGTCCTTATCGTTCGACTCCGAATTGGCCGCCGTGTGGCCCCGCCTGAGGCGGCTCGCCCATGCGCTGGCCAGGAACCCCGCGGATGCGGACGATCTTGCACAAATGGCCGCAGAAAAAGCGTTCAAATCCTTTGCTCAGTTCCAACCCGGAACGAAATTCGACAGCTGGATGTTCCGCATTTGCCGAACGGTCTGGATCGACATGATCCGTTCCGGGACGCGCCGCGCGGCGCACGAGGCTCCGGAAGAGGCTGGAGAGGCCGTTGGCTTCGATCCGCGGCCGGCCACCGATGCAGCAATCGACCTGAGGACCGCAATGGCCGCAATGCAGCGCCTGCCGGAAGAGCAGCGCGAGGTCGTGGCGCTCATCCTGGTCGATGGATGTGGATACCGCGAAGCCGCGGAAATATTGGAGCAGCCGATCGGCACCGTTTCGAGCCGATTGGCCCGGGGACGGCAGGCCCTGCTTGCCATGCTGGGCGAGGGTGGGTGAATTGACCGAGGAAGAAGAGTTTTTCGCTTGGCTGGATGGCGAGCTGGAGGGCGGCCAGGCAGCCCGTGTCGAAGCGCGGGTTGCTGCTTCGCCCGAATTGGCCGCGCGGGCCGAGGCTCATCGACGGCTTGCGGCGGGGTTGCGCGATGCCTTCGAACCGGTCCTCCAGTCAGCGCCCGAACCGCCCCGTTTCCAGGCAGCCGAAGTCGTTGATTTCAGAGCGCGGGCAGTCAGGCGCGATGAGCATCGGTCGCAATTCGGTT